>Ga0265798_10011338_pt1 | contig 10872 bp, 11 predicted proteins | sample P3T30metagenome_FD_192430 | JGI IMG/M metagenome (GOLD analysis project Ga0265798, IMG submission 192430) | Plant litter microbial communities from East Loma Ridge, Irvine, California - P3 T30 | ecosystem: Environmental > Terrestrial > Plant litter > Unclassified | place: USA: California... | reverse complement strand
GGCGTTGAATTTAATCGATCTGACGAATGTAATTAGCTAAGACCAATCTCGGAGGTTGATTGGTGCAATCCGACTAACGTTCTTCGTCATTTAAAGGATGCCAATGAGCAGCAGGAACCGTTTGTCGACTTTCCGCATAATGTCCTTGTCGTCTTGCGGTGTGAATGTAGCAAGGAATGCGGCTTTACCACCTGCCTCTTCCACATCTTGCGGAATGGGAGACTGTGTTGAGCTGACTTCCGTCGCATCATCTTGCGCTGTTGTCTTTGGCACGAGAGCCATGATTGTCGCAAATCTGCTGTTGTATGTTGAATGGGTGAAGGCTTGAAGAGCGTTGCAGCAGGTCCTCTTATATCAAAGATAAACCCGGGCGATTCAGAGAGAGCGGCAATTTATCGCCATGCATTCTAATTCATGAAGTGCAGAGTATTGCTGCAGCATTGTGGGCCTATGGCTTACGTTCACAATCACGACATACGAGAATGAATCCGGGGTGCGGAGACTTGCTGGCAAGCAAGCCATGCGCGGCGACAGCCTTGGTTGTTGCTAAGGATCTCAAGACGACTACTCAATTTATTGGGTAGTAAGGTAAGCTCGTTGCTAGTATGGTTGTGTCAGGTTCAAGATTGACAATATGCAAGCTGTATAGCGTGATCGAAGCTAAGCTTGCCAAGCCGTATGGCGATGCCTGCCACTTCCTTGATCGTGCAAATAAGTATTGTCAATGAACTCTCACATTCGAATGTGATCTACAGAGGCTCCTTCTTTACTTACTCATTGTTGCTCCGTGATTGCTCAGGGCTCCCAAGGTCCAGTCGCCCGCTCACCACTGAGAACGTCAGGCAGACCTTTCCCCTTCACCAAAAGCACATCTTCATGTCTGACACCGAACCGATCGACCAGATAAATACCGGGCTCGCTGGTAAAAGTCATGCCCGCCCGCAGTGGTGTGTTCACGTTGCCCTTGTTCAGGTACGGACTTTCGTGTGCCTTGATACCAATTCCATGCCCAACGCGATGAGTGAAGGCATCCATATAGCCGGCACCCTCAATCACACTCCGAGCAGCAATGTCGACGTCCGCTGCTGTGTGACCCAGCGTCAGCGCCGAAAGAGACTGCGTCTGCGCCTCGAATACGGTATGCCACACAGCGATCTTGTGATCGATACTCGCGTCCCACGTCGAGTTGTCGGTAGAGGTGAAGGGGGGAAAGAATGATCGGCATACGTCTGAACTGTATCCGTAAAGGTGTGCGCCGACGTCGATGAGCACCATTGTCGTGTTCGTGAGCTTTTTGCTGCCGTCTGTGCCGCCGTGCGGATTACTGGCATCTTCGTCGAAGAGTACGATATCGAAGAAAGGTTCCAATGATGCTGCACGAAGCATGCTGTCGAGCACTGAAGCGACATCGTCCTCGGTGAGCCCAGGCTTGAGGCATGGTCGCATGGCTCGGATGGCTTCTACCGTGCCGGTGTTGACAGCCCGCAGTACAGCTACCTCCGCAGGGGCTTTGATCTGACGTACTCGCTCAACATCCCCGCCTAGACCAGCAACATCGAAGGATGACTGTGTGGAAAGGCCACGGGCAATGAAGTCGCGCATCTCTTCATCAACGATCAATTTGACGGCCGCATCTTCGCTACCTTCTGATGCTGACGGAGACAAGACTTTAGACGATGCAAGAGTGGCGTACGGATCCCAATGCTCTTCGTAAGTCACCCAAGTGATGTCCTCATCGTCGTCAAACGGCATGCCCAGTAGGCGTGCTCTCTCGGCTTCGAAGCTAGGCACCAAGAAAGTCGTTTTTGCCTTTTCGTGGCCATCTGGCTGAATGACCATGAGAAAGGGCCGCTCCTCAGGCTCCCACACTTCCCATTGTTCCTGGGTGATGTTGGCATAGTACGAGAAAGTGTAGCCTGGCTCCACAACGAATGCATCTGCGCCATCTGATATCAGAGCCTTCGCAAGCCTCTGCCGGCGAGTAACAAACTCGTCTTTCGTGATCGGATGAACGCCCTCTAGGAAGGGATAGCCGGTCTCTTGGAAGTTTTTGATAGAGCAGGACAGAAAGTCGTCTGACATGGACGAGCCGTGAGAGCTTGTTTGAGGAACGTGGTTCGATTTCCCGTTATGCCAGCAGCCGGGTAAAGTGCTCCCGAACAGTAGCAGACAGCATAGCGCTGCAGCTGCAGCTCCCAGGAAAGGCTTCCTTAGTTTCTGCGCCTTGTCGACAGTTGGTTGATCGGCAATTGACACCGGGAGCAGTGTCTCGAGGCTCGCCTTCTCAGACCGATCATAGTGATGCATGGCACCCGACGTATCAGTATATGCCAATCCGTGATGTCTCTTCGATATTTTGAGATGGAAATCGTTGGAGTGCGTGTCTGTAGAAAACTTGGTGGTCTCGTCCATCAAAGCATGGCCTTCGGCATTTGACCGGCAAGTGCCTGAGTTGGCCGACTTGGCACAGAAGCGGATTTGTTGTTCAACCTATCAACCGCATCAGGGAGGCTTATCGACACTACTCACCACGTGTGGATCGCCGCTAGACACGAGGATGTAACCCCAAGGGCGAACCCTTCTCCACTCTCTCCCATGTCTCCTCCTCTTGTTCTCGCACGATCGACCTGCGATAGGCGAAACACGGGCAACATGGTATTCACGCCCTTCACGCTGTCTCCTATCTCCGCCGCTCCGGTGCCGCTGTATTGGCGGCAAGACATGTAAACCATCGAGAGCCCACGGAGCCTGCGGTGGCTTTGTCTCTGTCGACTCGCTGAGAATCATGGGTTCCGTGGAGCAGGACCAGATTGCCCCCGAAGGCAGCCTTCGAACAGGCGAAGCAACACATCAAGTCTCAACGCCCAAAGACGCAACAACAGTCTCAACAACCAAGGATGCGACAGTCAAAGTCAGCGAGGACGGCTTGCCGGACGATGCCACTAAGACATATTACAGCAAGCTCTCGATATGGCTTATGATATTGTACTCTGGCCTTGCAATCGGAAGTGATGGCTAGTATGTCGCTCCTCATACCTTTGCAATAGCATGATTGACTAACGACATCTCAGCAACGCAGCAGTGATCGCAAATGCATCTCTTTTCATGAGAGTCATTTATCCCGACGCTCTCACCGATGGCATCTACTCTCGTCTCAGCAATGCTTTTTTGATTGGCATGATCATCGGCATGCTGCTGTTCGGTGGTGTCGTTGACCAGCTGGGCCGCAAGACCGGCGCGGTCGCCACCACCTTGCTACTAGTCCTTGGAATTGCACTCTCTGCTGGATCTTCTGGACGCACCGAGACGGGAATGTTCTGGATGTTGATCATTTCTCGAGGAATCGCAGGCGTCGGAGCAGGAGGGGAGTACCCAGTTTCTGGCGCTGGAGCAGCCGAAGCTACGGACGAGAACCAATCGTACCGCAAGCACCGAGGCTTCTATTTCGCCATGCTGGCCGATCTCTCAGCTTCACTTGGCTACATCTGGGCAGCGCTTGTCCCGCTTCTACTCTTGCTCTGCGTTGGACAGCAGGTTTCCAAGTATGAGATCGTATGGAGGACCTCTCTCGCACTCGGGTTGGTTCCACCGCTGTCGATCTTCTGGTTCCGCATGCGCATGGCGATCTCGACTGCGTATCGCAAGTCCTCCATGCGCAAGCAACGCGTGCCATACAAGCTCGCGTTCAAACGCTATTGGCGCTCGGTGCTCGGTTGCTCTGCGACTTGGTTCACGTACAACTACGTGAGCGTACCCTTCGGTATCTTCGCATCAACGATCACGTCGCGTGTGAACCCAAACGATTCCCTCATCAAGAGTCTCGGGTGGGGAGTAGTAATCAACTGCTTTTACATCCCCGGTCCATTCATTGGAGGTTATCTCTCAGACAAGATCGGGCGACGCAAGACCATGGCCCTTGGATTTACGCTGCAAGCACTCTTGGGCTTCATCTTCGGTGGCGCAAACCAACAGATCCAGAAGATCTTTCCTCTTTACATCGTTTTGTACGGACTCTTCCTCACCCTCGGCGAAGTCGGACCCGGCTCTACCGTCGTGTTGACAGCAACCGAGAGCTTCCCCACTTCTATTCGTGGACAGATGATGGGCTTTGTCTCAGCTTGGAGCAAAGCAGGAGCAGCGATCGGAACGCAGGTTTTCAGTGCCATCATTGCAAGCTGGGCTGATCAAGCAAAAGCTGACCAAGCCGCGTTCCTCATCGGATCGAGCTTCGCTCTAGTCGGTGCGCTGATAGCCTGGTTTGTTTTACCTGATATGAGCACCCGACTCGACGACGAGGACGATGCTTGGAAGGCTTATCTTGCCGAGAATGGATGGGAGGCTGATTGGGGAGATCAAGTTTCCCGCGACCCGAACGGGGTCAAGATGGATCGCATAGTATCTTAGATCCTGTAGACCGATACTGAGATGTTCGGATTCTGAGCACTCAAGATGACTCGTGGTCCGTCGCTTGGCTATGTCGTTGACGACTTAAGGAGAGCAACGAAGTTTCGATCGAGATTGACTGAGCCTTAGGATCGCCTTTCAGTGTGGTGGATGTGAATTACATACAGTTTTACTTGCACTTTCATATGCCCAATATTGTGAATCACATAATTCGGCGGATATATCGGTTGTGGGTTTAGGGTCAGGGTTGGGGTAAGTCCATGGAGTGCAGAAATCGCGTAATGACTTACAGCTATCGCTGGGTCAAATTAATGTCAATTAGAACAACGTGATAACCATCTGTTCGGTCCTGCCAACTTTGAATTGGAGTCAAGTGTAACCCAATACCCTCACGATATCCAAGCAGAGCCAAGCTGAGATGGAATCCATGACTTCTCCCACAGGTAAACCAGCTGCTTGACACACAAACCAGGAATTAATTTTCGAATCACCTCAGATTCACGAGCTACATGGAAAAAATTGATCCAGCCGACCTCCTTTACGACCAATATGTAGCGAGAGAGCGAGGCGCATAGCGTGCTGGAAGCCAGGTGATAATCCCTCGGCATTGCAAAGCAGGGAGGATTTGGTGGCTGAGGTCAGCCCCTTCCTTCAGGATCGACGCGCAACCGGCCAGCCAAACGAGATGATGTCGGGGAGCAGTCCCGGATGAGAACTGTCATGTAATACTGCGAATAGCCACGATAGCTTCGAGGAATATCTAGTCGGATCCCAGTGGGGAGGAGAGAAAGTCACCCGCAGTGCTTCAATATACTAGCGATCAGCTGCTCTACAGTAATATCGGAGTTCTCGACCCGCCTATCCCGATTACCTTCGAGGCACGTGTACAGTGGCTAAAGGGTCAAGCATCATCCACAATCCTCCCCTGTAAGCACTCGTTTGGCTGTGAGGAAGGATTCCGGCCGCTCTTTCTAAGCGCAAACTCAAACCAGGATGCATCCGTGATCCATGGGGTTATCAGTAAGTTCATCGTCAGCCGAGGGTCCCGGCATTAAGTTCTGATGGATGGACTGACCGCATTGCATGTAAGGATTGATGGACGCGTGTTCTGTGCTCCAACATAGTACTACACACATGTAGTAATAGTATGCTCATTTCTGACTGACGGAAACGAATATAAGGTGCAATAATCCCGGCCAACCGACCGACAAAAACAAACACAAAGCATAATCATGCCCACCAAATCAGAGATATCGGGAGGTCCTCCTCCAGCTCTGAGCAAGTCGATATTCGCTTTTGCCGAGCCAGGATTCCACAGACGGCCAGGAGCACTAGGCGTAATATCCAAAGCGCAGCGAGGAGATCACTTGGCCGAAGCGGTCCGGGATTCTACAGGCTCACTACCTGGATGCGATGAAACCACCAGCTTGCGGTGGACGCACGCCGAGTTCCTCGCCGTCTCGCTCAGTCTGGGAGAGAATTTGGGGCGGAGGGTAGTAGACTCGGCGCCAGACTCGGTCTTAGTTACTTTCGTCCCGAACTCGGTGGAATACTTACTTCTACTCGCGGCTTCCACTATCGCGAAAATCGGCATTGCAAGTCTGGACATTGGCATGCTGCAAAAGGCCCGCAGTGCGGAACTCGAGAGCTATATCCAACAGCTGCGACCGGCTTGTATTGTCGTTTCAAATGCTGAGGGAGCCGCTGCAGTCGACGAAATTCTCCAAAAACTGCAACTTGCTCAGACTGTCAAGATATCGCTCGACAGCAACCTGTCTCGAGCAACTGGGAGTGACGCGAGTGCTTGGGAAAGCTTCATGTCCCTATGCAAGGCCGCTCCAGCAGAAGCCATCGCGAGCAGAACAGAAGCCGCTCGACACGACGATCCCAACCGCACGGCAGTGATTGTGTTCACGAGCGGCACGTCTTCAGGAATGCCCAAAGGCTGCCTGAAGCATGTATCAAGCATTGTGGCTTGCGTTTCCGCATTGAGATTCTGCCGTCCCGGCAGCAAGACGGAAAGCGTCCGAATAGTCCAGACGGCGAACTTCCGTGTGATAGCGCCCATTACCATCATGCGAGCCTGGCACGACGGCGCAATGCTCATTCTGAGCAAGCATCCCTTCGACGTCGAATGTTACTTAGACGACGTTGAGCAAGAGAGGGCGACGGATTTGACCCTGATCCCGGCGCAGCTGCACGCAATCGCTGCCAGCCCGACCTTGAAATCGAGAGACCTATCTTCGGTGGAAACGATTGCGACAGGCGGAGATATCGTCAACTCGTCGCTGATCAAGCTTGGCGAGCGCGTATTCCCCTCCGCCGCTGTCTTCACGGGACACGGAATGAGCGAATGCAGCGGAGTGTTCCAATGGCCTTATTGGGGAGGCTCGGCTTCGATCCCGTATCATCAGGGCGTATCTCCGGTGGGACGCCCATCTGTAGGCGCAAAAGTGCGTCTTGTGTCGGAGGAAGGCGACATTGTGCCGATCGGAGAGATAGGTGAACTTCATATCCAGCACGGCTCTGTTTTCAAGGGTTATCTGCGAGAGAGTAAAGACACGCCAGAGTTCTACACCGACGAGAGCGGAGACTGGTTCATCACCGGCGACCTCGGGGTCTTTAGCGAAAGCGGGAGCGGAGATGTGTACATTGTCGGTCGTAAGAAGGATGTGGTGAAAAGGGCGGGAGTGTCGATCGCTCCTGCGGCGATCGAGTCGTGTTTGTCGGCGTACGCTGGATCACAGGTAAGTCTTCTCCATCAACCGTGTTCATGTTGCTTCGAGCGGATCATTGCTAACAGGGACCAAACGTAGGCCGTCGTCGTTGGGACGCCGCACCCCACCTTGGGTCAAGAACCCATTGCGATACTCGAGAGCTTCAATGGTAAAAGTCCAGAAGACCTCGCCAAACGTGTGATCGAGATGTTTGGTCCAGACTGGAAGCTCGGTGGGGCGATTGAGCTATCAGCCTTGGGCCTGAAGACTTTCCCGCTCAATGCTACAGCAAAAGTCCAAAAGTCCGAGCTCACACCTTTGGTCGATGGACATCTGAAATCGAAGTAAACTGCCGAAGAATGACAACATGCTTGCCTGTGATCATTGTCAATATTTAGTACAGCGAGGATGGGTCTGAAGATGGAAAAGGTCTCATTTCATTCAACGGCGGGCTTGTAACCCAAAGTCTCCTCTCCATAAATCGCCATTCTGGAACTTGGGCCTTGGCCGCAAGTTGTCGCTGTAAATGTCCATAGTGTACAAGCAGAATGGGAAAGAGCCAGTGTCAGGCTTCAATTAAGTCGCAAAAAGGAAGGAAGAGAAAAGAAAATCGGTGTTCGACGGCTGCTGATAGATTTGTGGTCTGATCAATTCAACAGCATATCCAGCGAATAGCCAACCGAAGTCGTTGGACGGTCATGAGGATGTCGCCACAAAGTCAAAGAAAGTGGCCAAGTGAAGACATCCGAGAGATAGAGGTAGGACATGACAGCGGCCTTGGAACATGGCATTGCGGGAAGTAAAGTCGCTGGCATATGTGTTGACTGCGGGCGACGGAGTTGTAAATGGCATAATTCGTCAAGATTGTCTTGCCTGGGGTAGATGAATTCGACCATCGTCTTATTATTGTGAACGATATTGCCGAACCTCTGAGGAAATTCAAAAGAAATGATCAGCATCCGGACGACCTTCAAATCTGTCGGGGTTGTTGGCGTGGAGCGGTGTGGGTGTCCTCTTCAGTGTGGTAGTACACCGAAGTCTTCGTGTTGATGATCATCGTGTCGGAGTTGTTGCTTCCAACCTCCACATCGCGGTCCTCGCGGTCTTCAGGATGCCACGCCGAGGTTAATGTGCCGAATTCCTTTCCGCGCGCGTGTTCAAGACCCTGCAACTTCATCTCGTCCTCTTCGCTGCGGCTCGAGCTGCGCTCATAAGGGCCCCTGGTGCTCCTGTTATTGTGCTTTCCACTCTGGGCCAAACCGCTTTGGCTGAGACCGCCACGGGATCGGCTGTTCGAGGTGGTGAAGCCGAGAGAAGGCATAATCCTGCGCAGGAGAGGACGGAGAGTAGCGCAGGAAGCAGCGGTGATGCCGAGGGCGGTCTCCACGCAGGACCAGAGTGCGACATCGAATGTCGCATAGAGGAAGTCATCAACCTGTGAAAGAGTGTGTACGTAAGGAATGCGAGCAATGGTCGCAATGGAGGCCCTGGTGTCCGTCGTCAGTACATGATGATGTATCCGAGATATGCGAAGGACGATAGCAACTTACAATGCGCCAACAGCCAAAATCATGATGACAGAGAGCTTTTCTCTTCGTCCCATCTGCAAATCCCAGACCAGGAAAACGGGCAGGATCGAGTAGGTCCAATCGCCCGCACAACTGACAGCAGAGTAGCCGTAGAAGACCGCAACAACGATGAACGGGTCCATACATGAACCTGCGTCCGGGTTGGCATATTGTGTCCAGAAGTATGAGCTTGGCAAGCACTGGAACAAGAAAATGAAGAAGAACATGGCGCTGTAAAGTTCCGTGATAATGAGTGTAGTCCACACGATGGACTGGTGGATCTTGTTGACACAGAGGCGTAACAACATGATACCAATGCTGGCTTTGATGAACATGTTGCTCATCAGGTAGAAGGGCTCGCAGAGCCACCAGAACTAAATACAGTCAGTGATCGAACAACTAGACGCCATGCTCTCGATGTAAAGCCTACCTTCAGTCCTAGAGGAAGTTCATCAGCCGGGATGTCACCGACGTGTTGACCAGTGCCGTGATGGGCTCCTGTTATGGCAAAGGATGCGAACATGACGAAGAAAGCCTGTTGAGTTCATGGTCAGAACATACTCCTCGATCATGGCTCCCGTGCGAACTTACCCATGATGCGACTGTGAAGTAATCATCCCAGCCGAAAGCCTTTTGGACGTAGATTCGACAGTACGCTCGCAGGGCCACCGTTATAGTGGTGAGCGCGACAAAGAAAGAATAAAGAGCGACGAGCTGAGGCCCCCGTCCAGCTGGAGTGATGGTCATGGTGGGCGATAAGTCTCAGGCACGTCAAAAACGAGTGTCGGATGTCGGTGGTGATCAGGCGTCCGAGGGAGGGCAGAGAGTAGTTGGATATACTCGAAGTGCTATCATTTGGCGTCGTCCGGCTAAGCGTCGTGAGCAGGGGTCTGGCCTATTCCACATGGATGGCTTCTCAAAACTTCGCAATCTGGAGGCGGGCCCATCAACATTTCGGCAAGACGAGGTCAGTCCGTCGTTCGCAAGTGCAACGGCACGGCGACTAGCTGGCAGTCCAGCCTAGAAGGTGCTCCGCCGAGAGCTTAATGGTAAGTTTTTCGGTCCAAACAGCGTCGGGGTCTGCTCCACTTGGGGCGAATGGCTCGCGGACCGGGTAGGACACGACTCGAAGGCTTCCAAGGCATCAACGCACGTGGATAAGTCCACCCAGAACCACCGGGCTGGTGCGCAACGATGGCACGCGACTGGCTCCGTTCGCCTGTGGTCGTGTGCTAAGAAAAGGTCGCTTTCATATACCTCCGCCTCATATTATGCAGGTTCCAAAGCTCCCCAGACCCCTGGGCAAAGGCGACGGAACACTTAGCATTGGTTGGAGGACGAAGGAAGAATCTGTCAACCTGCCTGACGGGACTGACTGCATGTCTTCTCTAAAGGATTGCTGATCCTAACCAACGGTGGATTTTTGCCCTTTGCATGTCGACATTTCATCAAGCCCTTGGGTTCAACGAGACATGGCCTGTCGTGCCTGTCTGCTTGTCGTCGATCTCTGCGGAAGTGAAGAAGCGCCACATCGCACTCTGACTGAACCCCGTTTTTTGTTGGCCTCGGACAAAGTACGGCGGGCGTATCTTGGCCCGTGGACAGCACTCGCCTCGCCACACTCCACCAAGCGCCTCCTAGGATGAGCGCCCATTGGGTGTGTAGAGCTCGACACACGTCGGCAGTTGTCTATATAGGGCACGTGTAGGGCTTGGCCGGAGCTGAGTTCAAGCAGAACTAGACTATAGGCCATGCAGAGCCAGGCACCGCACAGTACAAGCGCGGGTACAGACCTGTCGTTGCATACTGCAGAGGCCAGGGGCACGCTGTAGGGATGGAAATATTGAACTTGGCGTGAGTAGAAAACCATGGCACAGCGAATGCGATATACGAATACCATCCGGTGTTGACAGCAGCATCCAGCGACCTCCAGACGGGCATGATTGCCTAACTGAGGGACGCGAGTCACTCGACCACGGAAGTCACGGATCTACGAATCTGCAAATCTGTCAATCTATAAATCTTAATTATTCATGTCCTCCCAGCACGTAATGAACTCTATACCTATACTTTCCAGCTGAAACTCGTCTTCTGGAGCAGGTTCGTCATCAAACGGATGCCACGAACCTTCACAACATCGTTGTTCTGGAGTATGATGCTCGTCATTACCGTGGACCTGTTAA
>Ga0265798_10011337_pt1 | contig 10873 bp, 7 predicted proteins | sample P3T30metagenome_FD_192430 | JGI IMG/M metagenome (GOLD analysis project Ga0265798, IMG submission 192430) | Plant litter microbial communities from East Loma Ridge, Irvine, California - P3 T30 | ecosystem: Environmental > Terrestrial > Plant litter > Unclassified | place: USA: California... | reverse complement strand
TGCGCCTGGTGGATGGCGAAGTGAAGCTGCCGAAGTAAGAAGAATTGGCCGGGCGCACGCCCGGCCTGTCGACGGTCAACGCGCGTTGCTGCGCGTGGCCACATCCAGCCACACGGCCAGGGTCAGGATCAGGCCCTTGACGATCATCTGCCAGTAAGCGTCGACGTCGAGCATCGACATGCCGTTGTCCAGGCTGGCCATCACCAGCGCGCCGACCAGGGCGCCGTGCACCGTGCCGGCGCCGCCGCGCATCGAGGTGCCGCCGATGAAGCAGGCTGCGATCACGTCCAGCTCCGCTGACACGCCGGCCGACGGCGAGCCGGCCGCCAGGCGCGCCGTATTGATCAGCCCCGCCAGTGCGCACATCAGGCCCATCAGGCCGAAGATCCACAGCTTGACCTTGCGCACGTCGATGCCCGACAGGCGGGTAGCCTCCATATTGCTGCCCACCGCATAGATGCGGCGGCCGAACACGGTCTGGCGCGCGATGTAGCTGAACACGCCCAGCAGGGTCAGGAGGATCAGCACCGGCAGCGGAATCCCCTCGTAGCTGTTGAAGGTCGAGATCAGGCCGGCCAGCGCCACGCCGACGAGAAGCACACGCAACACCGAACGCCACAGCGCAATCACCGGCAGTTCATGGCGCGCCTGGTTGACCCGCTGGCGCCAGGCCAGCACGCCGGCCAGCGCGAACAGGAGCAGGCCCAGCGCGATGCCCCATGCCGGCGGCAGATAGGCCTGCCCGATCTGTTCAAAACCCGGCGAGACCGGCGCCACGGTGGCGCCATCGGTCAGGCCCAGCACCGCGCCGCGATACGCCAGCATGCCTCCGAGGCCGACGATGAAGGACGGTATGCCTGCATAGGCTGTCAGGTAGCCGTTGAGGAAGCCGCACAGCAGGCCGGCGCCCAGCACCACCATGATCGACAGTGGCAGCGGCATGCCGTGAGTGACGTCGAGTACCGCCGCCATCCCGCCCAACAGGCCCAGGAGCGAACCGATCGACAGGTCGATCTCGCCGGCGATGATGACGAACACCATGCCGCAGGCCAGGATGCCGGTGATCGACATCTGGCGCATCAGGTTCGAGACGTTGCGCGCCGAGGTGAAGCCGCCTTCCGTCATCCAGTGGAAGAAGGTCCAGATCAGGGCGACCGCTACCAGCAGGGCCAGGATTTTATATTGGGTGAACAGCCGCTTGAGTGTCGTTGTATCCATGGGGTTCGTTTGCTAGTCAAGCCTGGCCCAGGGCGGCGGCCAGCACCGTCTCCTGGCTCAGGCCATCGTTGATGAATTCGCCGCGCAGCCGGCCTTCGCCCAGCACCAGCACGCGGTCGGACACGCCCAGCACCTCGGCCAGCTCGGACGAGACCATGACGATGGCGATGCCCTGCGCCGCCAGCTCCAGCATCAGGCGGTAGATCTCGAACTTGGCGCCGACGTCGACCCCGCGGGTCGGTTCGTCGAGGATCAGCACCCTGGGGCCGGTCAGCAGCATCCGCGCCAGCACGGCCTTCTGCTGGTTGCCGCCCGAGAGCGCGGTGATCGGCAGCGCGGGGCTCGCGGTCTTGAGCGCCAGCTGCGCTATCTGCCCACCGATCGCGCTCATCTCCTCGCCATCGTCAATGCGGGTCAGGTGCGCATAGCGCTGCAGCACCGACAGCGTGATGTTCGCGCCCACCGACAGGTCGCGCACGATGCCGTGGTGCTTGCGGTCTTCGGGCACCAGGGCGAAGCCTGCGCGGATCGCCTTCTGCGGTTCCGAGGTGTCGACTTTTTCGCCGTCGAGCCAGACCTCGCCCTCGTGGCGGCCCGGATAGGCGCCGAAGATTGCCGTCACCAGCTCGGTGCGCCCGGCGCCGACAATGCCGGCGATGCCGAGGATCTCGCCGCGCCGCACCTGGAACGAGACGTCGTCGACCTTCTTGCGGCGTGGGTTCTCGGGGTCGTAGCAGGTGATGTGGCGCGCCTCCATCACGACGTCGCCGATGGCGTGCGGGAGCGACGGGTACATCTGGTTCATCTCGCGCCCGCACATCTGGGCGATGATCCGCTCCACGCTCATCTGCGGCATCGGCGTGGTAGCGATGTGCTTGCCGTCGCGGATGACGACGATGGTGTCGCAGATGGCCGCCACTTCTTCGAGCTTGTGCGAGATATAGACGCAGGCCACGCCGCGCGCCTTCAGGTCGCGCACCGTCTCAAGCAACACCTCGATCTCGGAGGCGCTGAGCGAGGCCGATGGCTCGTCGAGGATCAGCAGCCGTGCATTCTTGTTCAGGGCCTTGCCGATCTCAATCAGCTGCTGGTGGCCGCCGCCGTAGTGCTTGACCGGCAGCACCACGTTAACGTCCGGCAGGCGCAGGCCGCGCAGGATTTCCTCGGCGCGCCGGTTCATCGCCGGATAGTCGAGCCGTCCGCCCGGCAAGGTGATCTCGTTCCCCAAAAAGATGTTCTCGGCCACCGACAGCTCGGGCACCAGCATCAGCTCCTGGTGGATGATGATGATCCCGGCCGCCTCGGTCTCGCGCACCGAGCGCGCGCGCAGGCTCTGGCCGTCCCACACGATCTCGCCATCCCAGCTGCCGTGCGGGTAGACCGCCGACAGCACTTTCATCAAGGTCGACTTGCCGGCCCCGTTTTCGCCGCACAGGCCGACGCATTCGCCCGGCCGGATCGCCAGGTCGATGCCGTCCAGCGCCGGCACCCCGTCGAATCGCTTGGCGATTCCCTTCATTTCAAGCAGATAGCCCGGCATCGCACCACTTCCCAAGGCGTGAAAAAATCCCCGGACCGCAAGCGCGGGCTCGGGGAAAGGAGAGAAGCAGGTTTATTTGGTCGCCAGCTGGCCCTGGGTATAGAACCCGTCCTTCACCAGCACGTCCACGTTCGACTTGGTCAGCAGTATGGGCTTGAGCAGCACGGTACTGACCTGCTTGTAGCCATTGTTGATCTGGGAGTTATAAGCCGGTTTTTCATTGCGCACCAGTTGCACGGCCAGGGTGGCGGCGCTGGTGGCGATGGTCTTGAGCGGCTTGTAGACCGTCATCGCCTGGGTGCCGGCGATCACGCGCCGCACGCCGGCCAGGTCGGCGTCCTGGCCCGACACCGGCACCTTGCCGGCCAGCTTCTGCGACGCCAGCGCCTGGATCGCGCCGCCGGCGGTGGCGTCGTTGGACGCGACCACGGCGTCGATCTTGTTGCCGTTGGCGGTGAGCGCATTCTCGACGATCGACATCGCCGCCGACGCGCTCCAGTCCTTGACCCACTGGCTGCCGACCACCTTGATGTCGCCCTTGTCGATCAGCGGCTGCAGCACCTTCATCTGGCCTTCGCGCAGGATCTTGGCATTGTTGTCGGTCGGCGCGCCGCCCAGCAGGTAGTAGTTGCCCTTCGGTTTGAGGCCGACAATCGACTGCGCCTGCAGCTCGCCCACCGCCTTGTTGTCGAACGAGATGTAGGCGTCGACGTCGGCATTGAGGATCAGGCGGTCATACGACAGCACCTTGATCTTCGCCTTCTTGGCTTCGCGGATCGCGTTATTCAACACCGTGGCGTTATAGGGCACGATCACCAGCACGTCGACGCCGCGCGAGATCAGGTTCTCGATCTGGGCGATCTGGCGCTGCTCGCTGGCGTCGGCCGACTGCACATAGACCTTGGCGCCGAGCTTTTCGGCCGCGCCGATGAAGTAATCGCGGTCGCGCGTCCAGCGCTCCAGGCGCAGGTCGTCGATCGAGAAGCCGATCTTGGGATTCTTGGCGTCGGCCATGCTTGGGGCGGACGTGAACAGCAGCGCGCAACCCAGTCCGACCGCTGCTCCCACTCTCGTGATGCGATGTTTCATGCTTGTCTCCTTTTTTATTGACGCCGTCATGCGCCGTACCAGCCGGCGTCGACGAAGTATTCGCGCCCGCTGCAGCGGCGCGCATTGTTTGAAGCCAGGAACAGCGACAGCGCCGCCACGTCCTGCATCTCGACCCGGGCCGGCAGGCACTGGCCGGCCAGGATGCGGTTTTCTTCTTCAGGCGTATGCCACAAGGCTTCCTGGCGCGGGGTGCGCACAGCGCCCGGCACGACCGTGTTGACGCGGATCCGGTCCGGCCCCAGGTCGCGCGCCAGGGCGCGGCTCAGGCCCTCGATCGCGGCCTTGGCCGTCATGTACAGCGCCAGTTCGGTGTGCGGCAGATGCCAGGAAATCGAGCCGAAGTTGAGGATCACGCCGCCCTGCTGGCGCCGCATCGAGCCCACCGCCGCCTGGGCGCAGAAGAACTGGTGGCGCAGGTTGACCGCCATCCGGCCTTCCCAGTAGGCAGGCGTCACGGCCTCGATGTGGTGGCGATCGTCGTTGGCGGCGTTGTTGAGCAGGATGTCGATGCCGCCGGCGTCCTGTTCGATGGCAGCGAAGCTCGCGGCCAGCGCGTCGAGGTCGGTCAGGTCGCAGTGAATGAAACGTGGCGCATGGGGCGCGGCGTGGAGCGCCGCGGCCAGGGCCTGTCCCTGGGCATCCGCGATATCGAGGAACCAGACCCGCGCGCCCTGGCCGGCAAAGGCCCGCACCAGCTCACTGCCGATCCCGGAGCCTCCCCCGGTGATCACGACCCGCTTGTCGCGCAGGTCCGGATAGGTGGCGTAGACCGGCGTCGGGTCGGCAAGTGCCGTCATGGTCGTCTCCAGATTATTCTGAATATTATGGATGCGCAGACCGTTCCTTTAACAGAACTGTTAGCGCAATCATCTCAGTCTAAGCGGGGCTTCCGACGGTTGTCAACGAATTATTGAAATGGATTTCATGGCGACCGGATTTGCCCGATGCGCACCCTCGGCGGGGCACGCAGCTGCACGAAATCAGCGTGCTTTGGCCGCCGTCGGCAGGCGTGCCGGTGGGCGGATCCGCGGGGCGGCGTCGGACTGGCGGCGCACCAGTTCGAAGTCCATGCGGGTCTGTTCCGGCTCGGCCGGTTCGTCTTCGCGCAGCGCGCGCACGCGCCGCACCAGCGCCTGCACCGCTTCGCGCGCCATGCCGGCGATCGGCTGGCGCACGGTGGTCAGTTCGGGCCAGATCGTGGTGGCCAGCGCGGTATCGTCGAATCCGGTGACGGTAAGGTCGCCCGGCACGTCCAGGCCCAGGCGGTGTGCTACCGCCACCGTGGCGGCCGCCATATCGTCGTTGCTGGCGAAAATCGCCGTCGGCCGGTCTGCCAGCGCCAGCAGCTGCTCGGCCGCGTCCAGGCCGGAACGATAAGTGAACATGCCCTGCACTACCAGCTCTTCGGACGCATCGGCGCCCTTCTCGGCGATCGCCTTGCGGTAGCCATCCAACCGGCGCGCGCTGGCGGTCTGGTTCGGATGACCGACGATGAAGCCGATGCGCTGGTGGCCCAGCGCGATCAGGTGCCGCGCCATGAAGCGGGCCGCTTCGTAGTCGTCGATGCTGACTGCGCCGACGCTCGGCGCCGGCGAGCCGCAGGCCACCACCACCGCCGGAATCCCGGCCTTGGCCACGCAGTCGAGCACGGCCACGCTGTCGCACAGCGGCGGCGGCAGGATCACGCCATCGAGGCCATTGTTGATCAGGCGCTGGGTATGCTCGAGCTCATGGTTGCCGGCTTCGCACTTCTCGACGAACAGCTGGACGTTGTTCAGGCCCGACTGGTTGAGCAGGCCGACGAGGAATTCGCTCAGGTAGGCAGCGCTCGGGTTGCTGTACAAAAAACCGATCCGGATCGGCTTGGAGCCGGCCAGGTTGCGCGCTTCCTGGTTCGGCGTGTAGTTGAGCGCCGCGACCGCCTCGGCGACCTTGCGGCGGGTGCTCTCGCGCACCAGGCTTTTGCCATTCATGACGCGCGAAACAGTCATCGCGGACACCCCGGCGAGCTTGGCAACATCCACCATGGTGGGTTTGCCGGGCTCCATCGATTCTCGGATGGCCTCGATACTTGCTTTGTTCATATCGGAAATGTTTCTTTAGTAGATGGCAATGTTGTACGATGTTAGCACATCTGCCCCGCCACCGTTGGAGGCGGCAGCCACTATGCCAGCTCATGCGTTTGCGCTAACATCCGCGATCGCTCATCAACCGGTTACTTCTTCCGGGCCGACAGCGCATCGCGGGCTGCGGCATGCCCCTCCTCCATATGACGCGCGATCGAGGTCGCTGAAAAGTCGTAATCCCGCGATGCCGATTCGCAGTCACTTCCCTTGCGCACGATGCGCGTGATGTCCGGTGGCGCATCGCGGTCGCCCATCAGCTGGATATAGGTCGGCCACTCGCGCACCCTGTCGGCCTGATCAGGGGTACTGGCATGGCTCAGGATGCTCTCGACCAGCTTGTGGAAGTCGCGCACCAGCCCCGCCTCCACACTATCGCGTCGAATGCGTTCGGCGAACACGATTTCGTCGCGTCTTCCCAGCACTTCCATCAGGCTGGTCGGCAAGGCGCGGGGGTCAGGGAACAGGTCGACGATAAAGATGCGCTTGCGCGCCGTGCCCGAACGCTCCAGCAGCATTTCCAGCGGCGAATTGCTGATGATCCCGCCGTCCCAGTAGTGCTGGCCATCGATCGTGGTCCACGGAAAGCCCGGCGGCAGGCTGCCGCTGGCCAGGATATGCTCGGGCGTCAGGTCGTCGATATAGCTGTCGAACACTTCCAGGCGCGCGGTTTCGACATTGACGGCGCTGACCAGCAGGCGCACCGGACTCGACTTGAGGGCGGCGAAATCGACATAGCGTTTCAATAACTCCTTGACCGGCGCCGGATCGTAGAAGCTGGTCCAGCTCGTGGGTGGTGGGGCAGTAAACGGCAACCCGGCCCAGCGCGGCTTGAAGAAGGCCGGCACGCCAAAGGTCAGTGTTTGCCACGAGCCGAGCAGGCGACGTGCGCGGTCGTCGACCAACGAGTCGGCCAGTTGCGGCATGTCCAGCGACAGCCGGCGCCAGAAATCCTTCAGTGCGCCCGCCGCATTGCCCGGGTTGGCCGCGATGATGACGCCATTGAAGGCGCCAATCGAGACCCCGGCCACGATGTCGGGGTGGACGCCCGCCTCCTCCATCGCCTGGGCCACGCCGCACTCGAAGGCGCCCAGGGCCCCGCCGCCCTGCAGGATCAGCGCCGTCTGGCTCGGGATGTCGGTGATGGAAAACGCGGGCTCATGCAGGCGTTTGCAGGCCCAGCCGATATTGGTGCGGTAGCGGATCAGCGATTCGACCGCGCGTGTCTCGGCAGCTGGACGTCCAGTCGAGAACAGGGCGCGCGGCACTTCGTGGTCCAGGTACAGGCAGCCCCATGAACCGCTCTCTGGCTGGCCCAGGCGCGCATGCTCGCGGCCGGCCTCGGGGTGGCCCACGACCTGGAAGGCCTGGCCGAACAGCTCGCACGAAAAGTACGACACCTCGTCGTAGCGCAGCCGCATGCCGAGCATATTGCGCGCCGCCAGCCGTCCCTGCTTGACCGCATTGTCCCAATGTTCGATGCGATGGCGCAGCTTGAACACGGGATCGTCGAAGTTGGCGATGTCACCCGCCGCCCACACCGCCCCGTCCGACGTCTGCAGATGCTGGTCGACGCAAATGCCATCGCCCAGCGTCAGGCCGCTGCCTTCCAGCCAGCCGAGCTCGGGCGCGACGCCGATGCCGACGCCGACCAGGTCGCACGGCAAGCGCAAGCCGCCCTCGGTCACGACCATCTCGATGCGCTTGTCGCCGTGGAAGGCGGCGACCGAGTCGGCCAGGATCTCCACGCCCTGACCGGCGTACAGCGCGCGCAGGTAATCGCTGATGCCGCGGTCGTGCAGCTTGTCGAACAGCGCGCCGTGGCGCGCCAGCAGCGTCACCTTCATTCCCTGGTGGGCAAATGCGGCTGCCATCTCGAGCGCGATGAACCCGGCGCCCACCACCACTGCCGTGCGCGCCCCCTCCATTGCCCCGCGCAAGGTGCGCGCTTCGCTGGCCGTACGCAGGTAGTGGATACCGGGCAGCCGCGCACCGGGCACGTCGAGGCGCACCGGTCGCACGCCGGTGGCAATCAGGAGCTTGTCGTAGGCGATGGCGCCACCATGATCGAGGCGCACGATGCGCCGGACGGTGTCGATGCCCAGCGCGCGCACGCCGGACAGGAGGGTAATTTCCTTATCGTGAAGAAACCCTTCCGGAAACACGGTCGCCAGCGGCGGGACCTCGGGTAACTTCAGGAAGCCGGTCGACAATTGCGGTCGGTGATATGGCGGGTCGCGTTCGTCGGCCACCATCACGATCGCGCCTTCGGCGCCCTCCTGGCGCAGGGTTTCGGCCGCTGTTGCGGCGGCCAGACCGCCGCCCAGCAGCAGGTAGCTCGCATGGCGGGTGGGTGTGTCGTCTGCCTTGTCTTCGGGTTGCAGTACTTGTTGCATCGATCACTCCCCTCTCAGTTCGTTGCCGATTGGACCACGCTACCCCTGCAGCGTGCGCCGCTGTGCGACATTGCGCGACGCCGGACATGACGCCAGCGCCTCATATCGCTATAATTTCGTCCTTCGCCCCAAAGGAAACACCATGTCACTGCTAGCCCACGAGCTCGAATTGCTTTCGCCCGCCAAGACCGCCGAGATTGGCCGCGAAGCGATCCTCCATGGCGCTGACGCCGTGTACATCGGCGGCCCGGCCTTCGGGGCGCGCCACAATGCCAGCAATCCGCTGGAAGACATCGCCGCGCTGGTGCGGTTTGCCCACGGCTACCGCGCGCGCATCTTCGTGACCATGAACACGATTATGCACGACAGTGAACTCGAGCTTGCTCGCAAGCAGATCTGGCAGTTGTACGAGGCCGGCGTCGATGCGCTGATCATCCAGGACCTGGGCCTGCTCGAACTCGACCTGCCGCCGATCCAGCTGCACGCCAGCACCCAGTGCGACATCCGCGGCGCGGAGAAGGCGAAGTTCCTGGGCGACGTCGGCTTCTCGCAGCTGGTGCTGGCGCGTGAACTCACGGTCGAGCAGATCCGCAAGATCCACGCCGCCACCGACACCCCGCTCGAATACTTCGTGCACGGCGCGCTGTGCGTGGCCTATTCGGGCCAGTGCTATATCTCGCACGCCGACACCGGCCGCTCGGCCAACCGCGGCGACTGCTCGCAGGCCTGCCGCCTGCCCTACACCCTCTCCGACGGCCAGGGCCGCGTGGTCGCCTTCGACAAGCACCTGCTGTCGATGAAGGACAACGACCAGAGCCGCAACCTGGAAGCATTGGTCGATGCCGGCATCCGCTCGTTCAAGATCGAGGGCCGCTACAAGGACATGGGCTACGTCAAGAACATTACCGCCAACTACCGCCTGCTGCTGGACGAACTGCTCGAGCGCCGTCCGGAGTTCGCGCGCGCCGCCAGCGGCCGCACCCGCGTGATGTTCACGCCCGACGTCGACAAGAACTTCCACCGCGGCCATACCGAATATTTCGCCCAGGGCCGTCTGACCGACATCGGCGCCTTCGATTCGCCGAAATACGTGGGCGTGGAACTGGGCATCGTGGCGCGCCTGAACGGCGACAGCTTCGACATCGTCACCCAGGCGCCGATGGCCAATGGCGATGGCCTGAACTACATGAACAAGCGCGATACCTGCGGCATCCAGGCCAACCTCGCCGAGAAGCTGGGCGATGAGCCCGACGGCCAGCGCTGGCGCGTGTTCCCCAACGAGCCGCTGCAGTCCCTGACCGGCCTGAAGGTGGGCACCGTCATCCACCGCAACCGCGACCACCAGTGGGAAGCCACGCTCAGCAAGAAGTCGTCCGAACGCAAGGTGGCGGTCGACCTGATCCTGAGCGAGGTGCCGGGCGGCCTGCGGCTGGACGTCATCGACGAGGACGGCATCGCCTCCGGCGTCGAAGCCCCCCTCGAGCTGCAGCCAGCCCAGCAGGCGGCCCAGGCCGACGCCTCGCTGCGCGCTAGCCTGGCCAAGCTGGGCAACACGATGTTCGAGGCGGGCCACGTGGCGCTGCAACTGAGCCAGCCGTGGTTCGTGCCGAGCGCCACCATCAACGCCCTGCGCCGCGACGCCATCGCCGCGCACGAGACCGCGCGCCTGGCGGCCTGGGAACGCCCGCAGCGCAAGGCGTCGGTGCAGCCGCCGCCGGTCTACCCGGATACCCAGCTGAGCTACCTGGCCAACGTCTACAACGAAAAGGCGCGCGCCTTTTACCATAAGCACGGCGTGCAGCTGATCGACGCCGCGTATGAAGCGCACGAGGAAGCCGGCGAGGTGTCGCTGATGATTACCAAGCACTGCCTGCGCTTCTCGTTCAACCTGTGCCCGAAACAGGCCAAGGGCGTGCAAGGCGTCCAGGGCCAGGTGAAGGCCGAGCCGATGACCTTGGTCAGCGGCGACGAGAAGTACACCTTGCGCTTCGATTGCAAGCCGTGCGAGATGCATGTGGTCGGCGCCATGAAGACAAACATTCTCAAATCGCCGCCGCCGTCGAACGTGGCGTATACGCCGCTGACTTTCCACCGCCAGCGTCCGCGCGATCAGGCGCCGAAGGTGTAAGCGGGTGGGTGTGGCGGTGTAGGCCGCCGATTCAGCGTACGCCTTGGAGTTAGCGTAAAAACGTCGTTCCCGCGGAGGCGGGAACCTAATTTTGCATGCGTTTCGGCGACACAGCCAGACTTGGATTCCCGCCTTCGCGGGAATGACGTTGGTTGCACATAGTTTTACGCAATTCTCATCGCAGGTGTATTTTCACATCCGGAGGATCGTGCAACCCACGCCGAGTTTTCGGCATGGGCAGCACGAACGTGCGCGTCCATACTGGCTCCACTGTTCAACAAACGCAATGGAGCCCATCATGCAAGACCAACTGTCCAAAGTCGTCCTCATCACCGGCGCCAGCAGCGGCATCGGCGAC
>Ga0265798_10011336_pt1 | contig 10873 bp, 11 predicted proteins | sample P3T30metagenome_FD_192430 | JGI IMG/M metagenome (GOLD analysis project Ga0265798, IMG submission 192430) | Plant litter microbial communities from East Loma Ridge, Irvine, California - P3 T30 | ecosystem: Environmental > Terrestrial > Plant litter > Unclassified | place: USA: California... | reverse complement strand
CGACACGTGACCGCCCTCGCGGCGCACGACGGCGGTCGCGACCTCGGCGCGCTCGCGCCGTTGTCGCCGCCGGTGCGCTTCGGCTTCGGCTCCGCCCCCGCGCAGCCGAGCCTCGTCGACGTCGTGAGCACGATCCGCCGTCCGTGACCGGGGCTCCCTCCCGGGGCTCTCATCGTCCGGGGCGGTAGCATCGCTCGTCCCCAGACGGGTGACGCGTCACCCATCCGGTCGACGCGCTGCCACGACCCCTAGGAGAACCATGACCACCGTCCTCGTCCTCGTCGGAAGCCTCCGCTCCGGCTCCACCAACGCCCAGCTCGCCGAGGCCGCTGCGCAGGTCGCTCCTGCCGGCACCGACCTCACCGTGTTCGAGGGCATCGCCGACCTGCCCTTCTACAACGAGGACGTCGACGTGCCGGGCTCCACGCCGGAGGCGGCGGTCGCCTTCCGCTCGGCGCTCGCCGCCGCGGACGCCCTCCTGGTCGTCACCCCCGAGTACAACGGCACCATCCCCGCCGTGCTCAAGAACGCCATCGACTGGGCGTCGCGCCCCTACGGCGAGAGCGCCATCGCCGGCAAGCCCGCCGCCGTCATCGGCAGCGCCTTCGGCCAGTTCGGCGGGGTCTGGGCCCAGGACGAGGCCCGCAAGTCGCTCGGCATCGCGGGAGCCCGCGTGCTCGACGACGTCAAGCTGTCGATCCCGGAGTCGGTCGTCCGCTTCGCCGAGGTGCACCCCTCCGACGACGCCGAGGTCTCGCAGCAGCTCGCCGACGTCGTGGCGGCCGTCGTCGCGTCGACGGAGGCCGACGCGGCCTGAGCCCGACGCTCCCGACGACGCCCCCTCCGCCTCCGGGTCGAGGGGGCGTCGTCGTGCGGCCGCACGAGCACCGGGCGGGAGCGGCCCGCAACTCAGCATTTCGTCGTCGCGAACATCGCCGAACGGTCCGTCGGGCCTCCGCCGGGCTGGAAGGATCGACGAGTTCCGCCGGGCGATGGTGCCTCGTGCACCTCTCCCGAAAGGCCGTCCCATGAGCTTGTGGGCTCTCTTCCTCGTCGCGCTCGGCGTCTCCGCCGACGCGTTCGCCGTCGCCCTGGGCAAGGGCCTCCACCTCCGCGGGTCGGCGGTGCGCACCGCGGTCGTGCTCGGCGTCTCGTTCGGCGTGGCCCAGGCCGCCATGCCGCTCCTCGGCTGGCTGCTCGGCACGGCCTTCGCTCCGTGGATCTCCGGCGTCGACCACTGGATCGCCTTCGTGCTCCTGGGGCTCGTCGGCGGCAAGATGATCTGGGAGGCCGCGACCGGCCGCGACGACGACGTCGACCGCGACGGGCTGTCGCGCCGGGAGGTGCTCGTGCTCAGCGTCGCCACGAGCATCGACGCCCTCGCCGTGGGCGTGACGCTGGCGTTCCTGCCGGTGTCGATCGGCGCCTCCGTCGCCCTGATCGGCGTGACGGCGGCGGTGCTGACCGTCGTCGGCGTGCTCGTCGGCCACCGCGTGGGCGCGAAGCTCGGCCGCCCGGCCGAGGTCGCGGGCGGGGTCGTGCTGATCGTGATCGGCACGAGCATCCTGCTCGAGCACCTCGGCGTGCTCGGCTGAGCCCGCCCTGAGCCCCAGGCCCCGAGCCCCGAGCCCCGGGACGACGACGGCCGGCCGCCCCCGAGGGAGCAGCCGGCCGTCGAGCCGTGCGCAGGTCAGCGGCGCCCGAGCCGCCGCTCGCCCCCGGCGCCCAGCGTGTAGGGGAGCCCGTAGTACGCGAAGACCTCGGCCTCGCGCTGTGCCTCGAGCTCGCCGTCGGTGTCGATCGACGGAGCCTCCTTGGCGAGCTTCTTGTCGAACTGCACCTTGAGGTGCTTCGGGGCGACGAGCGCGCCGTCGAGGGGCACGAAGACGAGGCGCGTGCGCCCCAGGATGCCGACCTGCACCGCGGCGAACGACGGGACGTCGCTCGAGGTGTCGAAGTACAGGCTCTCGAGCGTGCCGATCTTGTCGCCGGACGGGTCGACGACCGCGAGGCCGGTCCAGTCTCGGAGGTTCTCCGGTTCGAACATGGCGTGCCCTCTCTGCGGCCCCGGCCGTCCGGGGCTCCGCGCCCTCGACGGTACTGGCTCGGGGCGCCCCGCGCCGTGCCGGGCGCGGGTCTCGCGTCGAGCTCTCAGGAGGGAGGCGCGCGGGGCCGTGCGCCTGGCACGATGAGCGCATGTCGCTCCTGAGTCCTCGACACCGCCTGCTCGTCGTCGACGTCGCCGACGGCGGCCGAGACGACCCCGCCTTCGAGCGCGAGCTCGTGCGCCTGACCGCCGGCGTCCTGCGTGCCGCCGAGGAGGTCGGCTTCGTCGTCGACCGCGTCGCCGCCGAGCAGACGTCGTCCGACGAGCTCCGGCGCCGTCTCGCGGCGGCCGACGCCGTGGTCGTCACGGGCGGGGAGGACGTCGATCCGCAGCACTACGACGGCCCCGCCGACTACCCGCACCGCGGCCAGACCTTCCCCGAGTCCGACCGCCGCCAGATCGAGCTGGTGCAGGGAGCGGTGGAGGCGCGCACCCCGCTGATCGGCATCTGCCGCGGCATGCAGGTGGTCGCCGTCGCCCTCGGGGGCGACCTCGTGCAGCACCTCGAGAGCGGCTCGCACGTGGCGGCCAGCGTCGACGACAGCATGGTCGACCACGAGGTCGAGGTCGCCGCCGGCAGCGACCTGGCCCGGGTGCTCGGGGCCACGCGGCTCGACGTGCGGAGCTCGCACCACCAGGCCGTGGCGCGCCCCGGCCGCGGCCTCCGTGCGGTGGCCTGGGCCGACGACGGCACCGTCGAGGCGCTCGAGCACGAGGAGGCGCCGGTCTGGTGCGTGCAGTGGCACCCGGAGGACTCCGGCTCCCGCGGCACGGTGCTGACCGACCTCCTGCTCGCCGCCCGGGAGGCCGTCGACGCAGCCGACCAGGAAGCCGCCCGGGAGGCCGTCGACGCAGCCGCCCGGGAGGCCGTCGGCGACGCCGCCCGCGACCCCGCTCGTCCGCCCGGAGCGTAGCGCCCGCGGTCGCCCGGCCTTGCGGACGGGGGAGGGGCCCGTGCCACACTGGGAGGACAGCGCCCTCGTCGTGGAGTGGCAATCCCCCCCCCACACCCGTCAGCACCTGACCCGCGACGAGTGCGCAGCGCCGGCCACGAGCCGCGCGTCCTCCCGACGTCTCCGTCGGCGTGCGCCTCCGCGCGGGAGAACGGAGGCCCTCGTGACCGACACCACCACCCGTCCCGATCGTCCGGAGACCGCGTCCGTGCGCGTCCCGTCGACCTACACCGGCTCGATGCGCGTCAGCGACGTCGGCACCGCCGAGCGCGCCGCCGAGGCGCAGGCCGCCGACGGCACCGTGCACGTGCTCACGCCCTCGGCGATCGTCGGCATCGCCGTCCTCGGCCTCTCGACCTTCCTCGCCATCACGACCGAGCTCATGCCGGTCGGCCTGCTCTCGACGATGAGCACCGACCTCGGCGTCTCCGAGTCGCGCATGGGGGTCGTGGTCACCGTCTACGCGCTCGCCGTGGCCCTGCTCGCGCTGCCGCTCACCTGGGCGACGGCGCGCGTGCCCCGCAAGGCCGTGCTCGTGGCGACCCTCGCGGGCTACACGGCGTCGAACCTGATGGTGGCGCTGGCCCCGTCGTTCGCCGTCGTGTGTGCGGGCCGCGTCGTCGGGGGAGTCGCGCACGCGCTGTTCTTCTCGGTCGCGTCCGCCTACGCGACGCGCATCGTGCCTCCCCGCCTGGCCGGCCGGGCCATCGCCTTCGTCTACTCGGGCAGCTCCCTCGGCTTCGTGATCGGCGTGCCGCTCGCGACGACGGTGGGCGACCACCTCGGCTGGCGGGCGGCCGTCGGGGCCGTGGCCGCCGCGTCGGCGGTGCTCGCCGTGGTCGCGGTGGTCTTCCTCCCCGGCGTGCGGGGCGAGTCGTACCCGCACCTCGGCTCGGTGCGGTCGTGGGCGCGCACCGGGCTGCTCGCCGTCGTCGTCGCCGACCTGCTGCTCTTCGCCGGCCACTACGTCGTCTACACGTACGTCGGCCCGTACCTCGTCACGGCCGGCCTCGGCGACGACTCGGTGGGCACCGCCCTGCTCGTGCTCGGCGCGACCGGGGTGGTGGGGCTGCTGCTCGCGGGGGCCTTCGTCGACCGGGCGCCGCGGCAGACCCTGCTCGCCGCGGTCGGCACGATGGCGCTCGCGCTCGCGGCCCTGCCGTTCGTGCACGGGTCGCTGGTCGGCACCTTCGTCGTCGCGGGCGTGTGGGTCGCGGCGAACGGCACCACGGGCACCCTGTTCATGGCCGCCGCGATCCGGGCCGGCGGGGTCAGCCCCGACATCGCGGGCGCGCTGATCAACGCCGGCTCGAACGTCGGCATCGCGGCCGGCGCCGCGATCGGGGCGCAGCTGTACGGCGTCACGGGCCTCGGGGCGCTGCCCTTCTCGGCCGCGGTCGTGGTCGCCGCGAGCTTCGTCGTCGTCGCGCTCGCCCGGAGGGGCTTCCCGCTCCACGGCCACACCCAGGAGGAGCTCTCGACCTCGAGCCTCCGCACCATCACGTCGTCGGTCGGCGTCGTGACGGGCTCGATCCAGGTCGTGCAGGCGGCCCGCACCGGCTCCGTGCCCGCGACCAGCGGCGGCCGCCGCCGCTGACCCGACGAGCGGCCGGCGTCGGCTGAGCCGCGGCGCTGCCGAGCCCCGAGCCGCGGCGCCCCCGCGCCACGAGCCACCGCACCCCGAGCCCGGAGCCCCAAGCCCCCGAGCCCCCGCTGGGAGAACCACAAGAAACCCCTGACGCGCTGGCCTCGACGCCGCCCCCGCAATACGATCGCCTGACCCAGACGATCGTCTGGCTGAGAGGGGTCGATCATGAGCACCACCGCCGGAAGCCCCGTCGACCAGCCGGTCGGCGGCCACCTCGAGGTCTACTACGGCGTCGCCGACGGCATGATGATCACCGTCGTCTGCCACTGCGACATGGCCCGCAACCACACGCACCTCGAGTACCGCCTCGCGCACGCCGACGAGTCCGAGCGCACCGCCGACGTCGTCCGCTCGCTCCGACGCTGGGTCGCCGACCGTCGCGACACGGCTCGCCGGGCGAAGGAGGCGCGGGTCGCCGAGCAGGCCCCCCGCCCCCGTGGGTCCGCCGTCGGCATGTCGCTGCAGACCGCCGGGGAGGAGGCCCGATGAGCCGCCGTCGCGTCCTGGCCGGCACCGCCGCCTCCGCCGTCCTCGTGCTCGGCCTCGCCGCGTGCAGCACGGCCGGTGCTCCCGAGCCCGCGACGAGCCCCGGGGCCGCCGCGACCTCCGCGACCGGGGCCGCCGCGACCTCCGCCGGCGACGGCGGCACCACCGCCGACCGTCTCGACTCGGCTGCCGAGGCGACCGACCTGAAGGTCGTCACCGACCTGCTCGGCTCGATGCTGCCCGACCCCGGCTCGGCCGCCGCGCGCGACGCTGCGACGTCGTCGGTCGCCTCCGACGCCGTGGTGCACGACGGCAGCGCGCAGGCCGCGGGGCCCGACGCCTTGCTCGCCCGCTTCTCGGCGGTGCAGTCGCGCGTGCCCGGCGCGCAGCTGGTGACGAAGCACCTCGCCTCCGACGGCGACCTCGTGGCGGTGCACTGGCAGGCCACGGCGACCCCGAGCGACGAGACCACCGGCGAGGCCGAGGTCGACCTGTTCCGCGTCGCCGACGGGAAGGTCGCCGAGGCGTGGGCGCTGAGCCAGCCGGTGCCCGCGACGTCCGCCAGCGGCAACAGCATGTTCAGCGACCTGTACCAGGGCGACGAGGCGGCTCCCGTGCCGACGGAGGAGGACGAGGAGGCGCAGCGCACGTTCGCCGTGCAGGCCTACGACACCCTCTTCCGCGACCAGGACGCCAGCGTGCTCGACCGCTCGTTCAGCCCGGGCTACCTGCAGCACAACGCGATCGCGCCGAACGGCACCGACGCGCTGAAGGGCTTCTTCGCCGCCGGGTCGCAGATCCCGAGGAGCGAGTCGGTCGTCTCCCTCTCCGACGGCGACGTCGTCTGGACGTTCTCGCGCCCGGTCGGCGCGGCCGCCGACGCGCCGTTCGGGGCCGTCGACCTCTTCCGGGTCGACTCCAGCGGCAGCTCGCCGACCATCGTCGAGCACTGGGACGTCGTGCCCCAGGCCGGCTGAGCCCCGGGGCGCGCGGGCGGCACGACCGCCGCCCGCGCGCCCCGGCCCCGGCGTGCCCCGCCCGCGACGCCCGCGTGCCCGGTCCGCGACGCCCCGCCGGCCGACCGCAACGCGGGGCAACACGCCCCCGCCGCGCCTCCCCGGTGTGGCATCGTCGACCCGTGACCGCCGACGAGAACCGCCCCAAGCAGCTGATCCTCAACCTCTTCGAGATGGCGTGCGTCGGCCACATCACGCACGGCCTGTGGCGGCTGCCCGGCAACCACCGCCGCGAGTACGCCGACATCGCCTACTGGACCGAGCTGGCCCGCCTGGCCGAGCGGGGCGGCTTCGACGCCGTCTTCCTCGCCGACGTGCTGGGCACCTACGACGTCTACGGCGACAGCCCGGCCCCGGCCCTGCTCGAGGGCATCCAGGCGCCGGCGAACGACCCGATGCTCGTCGTGCCCGTGATGGCGGCCGTCACCGAGCACCTCGGCTTCGGCGTCACGGCGTCGACGAGCTACGAGCCGCCGTTCGCCTTCGCGCGGCGCATGTCGACCCTCGACCACCTGACGAAGGGGCGCGTCGGCTGGAACGTCGTCACGTCGTACCTCCCGAGCGCCGCCCGCAACTTCGGGCTCGACGACCAGATCCCCAAGGAGGAGCGCTACGCGCGGGCCGCCGAGTACCTCGACGTCGTCTACGCCCTCTGGGAGGGGTCGTGGGAGGACGACGCGGTCGTCGCCGACCCGACCGCCGACGGCCTGGCGCCCGGCTCCGGCGTCTACACCGATCCCTCGAAGGTGCACGCGATCGACCACGAGGGCCGCTTCTTCCGCGTCGCCGGGCCGCACCTCAGCGAGCCGTCGCCGCAGCGCACGCCCGTGCTGTTCCTCGCCACCGCCTCCCCGACGGGCGTCGCGCAGGCGGCCCGTCACGCCGAGGTGGTCTTCACGGGAGGGCGTGCGGTGCGCCAGGTGGCCGAGGCGACCCGGGCGGCGGCCGTCGAGGCGGGCCGCGACGGCGACGACGTGCGGTTCATCGTGCAGGCGGGCGTCGTCACCGCGGAGACCGAGGAGGCGGTGGCCGAGAAGCTGGCCCTCTACCGGTCGTTCGCCAGCGAGCAGGGCAGCCTCGTTCACCGCAGCGTGCCCTTCGACGCGCCGTCGCACCCCCGGGAGCGCACGGTGCGCGAGGCGCTCGAGGCGGAGGGGCGCCTCGACCACCCCGGGGCGGCGGCGCTGCCGCTCGACATCACCGTGGGCCAGCTGATCGACAGCGTCGACGAGGCCTGGGGAGGCGCGTTCTTCGTCGCGGGGACCCCGGACGTCGTCGCCGACGAGATCGAGCGCTGGCTCGACGAGGAGGGCATCGACGGCATCAACCTGCGGCAGTACCACTCGTTCGACACGCTGCGCGACTTCGTCGAGCTGGTCGTGCCCGAGCTGCGGCGTCGCGGCCGGGTGCGCGAGGCGTACGTGCCGGGGGAGACGCTGCGGGAGCGGCTCACGGGCGGCGGGCCGCGCCTCCCCGCGTCGCACCCGGCGGCCGGCCACCGCCGCTAGGCGCGCCGCAGGAGCCGGTCGAGCAAGCCGGTCGAGCGGCCGAAGCGAGACGCGCCGGTGCGGCGGAGCGTGCCGCCCGGGTCGAGCGTCAGCGCCCGGTGCGGGCCCGGTACCGGGCGGGCACGGGCGGCACGCGCAGCCAGGCCGTGCGACGCACGCCGTCGCGCGAGGTCCAGTCGACGAACACCGTGCCGACCTCGGAGAGCCGGTCGATCTCGGTGGGGGTCGCGAGGCCGACGGCCGACCCGGGGCGGAGGCGTCGCGTGCTGCGGACGACGCCGCGGGGCAGCTCGACGGAGACGTCGCGGGGCGGACGTCCGCCGACCGCGCGCAGCACGAGGCAGGTGCCGAGCGGCAGGGCGGGGTCGCTGCCGTCGTTCGGCACGGGCAGCCAGCTGAGGTGGAACCGCGGGGAGCGGCGACGACGGAGCGCCGCGACCCGCTCGGGCCGGACGCGACCCCCGGCGACCGGCCCGCGCGTCCGCGACGCGGCGACCCCGGCGGCCGTGCCGGTCGGGCCGGTCGCGATGACGCCGTCGGCGTCGGGGCTGGTCGTGCTCATGGCGGTCTGGGGTCTCCCGGTCGTGGCGTGGCGTGGCGTGGCGTGGCGGGCGCCGTCCTGACGGCGTCCGTCCAGGCAACCGCACGGCGCGTGTCCGCGCAACGGGGGACACCAGCCCAGTAGGGGGCACACCGGTGCGCTGCCGGCCCTCGACCGGGGGACGCCGACAGGGGGAGGCGCGCCCCGGCCCCCGGAGTGAGCGCTCACCTAGACTGGCGGAGCCATCCGAGCCGAAGGAGTCTCATGCACAACTGGGCCGCCAACGTCGAGTACTCGACGACCGACCTCCGCCGTCCGACCACCGTCGACGAGCTGCGCGACGTCGTCGCCGGCAGCCGCCGCGTCAAGGCGCTCGGCTCCCGCCACTCGTTCACCCGCGTCGCCGACACCGACGGGGTGCTCGTCTCGACCGACGCGCTCGAGGTGCCGATCGAGGTCGACTCCGCGCGCGGCGTCGTCCGGGTCGGCGCGGGCTCGACGCACGCCGTCCTCGCCCGCGAGCTCCAGCGGCAGGGCCTCGCCCTCCCCAACCTCGCGAGCCTGCCCCACATCTCCGTCGCCGGCGCCGTCCAGACCGGCACGCACGGCTCCGGCGTCGGCAACCCCGCCCTCTCGGCCTCGGTGAGCGCCGTCGAGGTGGTGCGTGCCGACGGCTCGCTCGAGGTGGTCCGCCGCGGCGACGCGACCTTCGGCGCGAGCGTCGTGGCGGTCGGCGCCGTCGGCGTGGTCGCCGCGATGGAGCTCGACACCGTGCCGACCTTCGACGTCGTGCAGCGGGTGCACCAGGGGCTCCCGTGGGCGACCGCGCTCGAGCACCTCGACGAGGTGCTCGCGCACGCCTACAGCGTCAGCCTGTTCACGCGCTACGTGGGCGACGAGGTCGAGCAGGTGTGGAGCAAGGCGCGGGTCGACGGAGTCGGCTCGTCCGGGCTCGACCTCGCGGCCCTCGGCGCCCGGCCGGCCGAGGCGGCGCTGCACATGCTGCCCGACACCGCGGCCGACGCGGTCACCCCGCAGCTGGGCGTGCCCGGGCCGTGGCTCGACCGGCTGCCGCACTTCCGCGCCGAGTTCACCCCCAGCGCCGGCGAGGAGATCCAGAGCGAGTACCTCGTGCCGGCCGAGCACGCCGCGGCGGCGATCGAGGCCCTGCGCGGCGTCGGGCACCTGCTCGCCGAGGTCATCTTCGTCAGCGAGATCCGCACGATCGCGCCCGACGACGCCTGGCTGAGCCCGAGCGGCGGCCGTCAGAGCGTGGCGTTCCACTTCACGTGGCGGCGTCAGGCCGAGGCGGTGCAGGCGGTGCTGCCGGTGGTCGAGGAGGCGCTGGCCCCGTTCGACGCCCGACCGCACTGGGGCAAGGTGGCCCGCCTCGACCACGAGACCCTGCGCGCCCGCTACCCTCGCCTCGACGAGTTCGCCGCCCACGTGGCGACCGTCGACCCGGAGGGCCGCTTCCGCAACGCGTACCTCGACGCCGTCGTCCTCGGAGGAGAGCCCCGTGCCTGACACGACCACCGCCCCCGCCCTGCCCGTCAGCGGCTCCGTCACCGAGCTGCGCCACGGCGCCTACCGCGCCGACGTCGCCGGCGTCGGCGCCTCGCTCCGCACGCTGCGTCACGACGGCCGCGACCTCGTCGTGCCGTTCGCGGCCGACCGGGTGCGGCCGCTGTTCCGCGGGGCGATCCTCGCCCCCTGGCCGAACCGCGTGGTCGACGGCGCCTACGAGGAGGCGGGGGAGACCCTGCAGCTGGCCCTCACGGAGGTGGAGCGCGGGCACGCCCTGCACGGGCTCGTCGCCTGGGCCGAGTGGCGCGTGGAGTCGAGCGAGCCGCACCGCGCCTCCCTCGTCACGGAGCTCGCGCCGAGCGAGGGGTACCCCTGGCGCCTGGCGCTCCGCGCCACGTACGAGCTCGGCGACGCCGGGCTCGTCACGACGGTCGAGGCCACGAACGTCGGCGACGGCAGCGCGCCCTACGGCGTCGCCCCGCACCCCTACCTCGTCGCCGGCGAGGGCCGGGTCGACGACTGGACGCTCCAGCTGCCGGCCGACAGCTACCTCGAGGTGACCGACGACCGGCTGGTGCCGACCGGGGTGCACGGGGTCACGGAGCGCGAGGGCTTCGACTTCCGCGAGGGGCGCCTCGTGGGCGACCTCTTCGTCGACCACGCCTTCACCGAGCTGGCCCGGGACGAGGCGGGCGTGGCGACGGCGACCCTGACGGCCGCCGACGGCCGGGGCGTCGCGATGTCGTGGGGCCCGGAGCTGCCGTGGGTGCAGGTGCACACCGCCGACCGGCCCGAGCCGGCCGACGACCGCGTCGGCCTCGCGGTCGAGCCGATGACCTGCCCGCCCGACGCCTTCACGAGCGGCATCGACCTCGTGCGCCTCGCGCCGGGCGAGACCCACGTCGCGGCCTGGACCATCGCCGCCGTCTCCTAGCGGAGGCCCGGTCCGGCCCGGCCCGCCTGCCCGGCCCGGCCGCCTGCCCGGCCCGCCCGCCCAGCCCGCCCCGCCGGTCCGGGCGGGCGGGGCGGCCGGACCCAGAGCGTCAGGCCGTGACCGGCTCCGTGCCGACGGGACCCGACTCCCACG
>Ga0265798_10011335_pt1 | contig 10876 bp, 6 predicted proteins | sample P3T30metagenome_FD_192430 | JGI IMG/M metagenome (GOLD analysis project Ga0265798, IMG submission 192430) | Plant litter microbial communities from East Loma Ridge, Irvine, California - P3 T30 | ecosystem: Environmental > Terrestrial > Plant litter > Unclassified | place: USA: California... | reverse complement strand
TGTATTCGGTAGTGCCGACAATACATCCATCATCCATCATCCAGGAAGTTGTGCGTGAACGTAATGTGGGTAAAGAAAAAGCCCACCTTCCTCGCGGAAGTGGGCTTTATCAACAAAAACGTAACGAAGTGGATCTCAAAACGGTTAAGCCTACTAAAATTTGTTGGTAAGAGCACTCCTTGCTAGAGAGTGATGCGCTATGCTCGCTGACTTCAAGAGCGAAGTGTTGGTGGACGTACGAAATGGCTGGCTTTCCTCGGAAAACGTCGTTTGTGATGTGATTTGTGGGTGAAGAGCGCTTTGTAGCGTAAACCATTCCGGTCAGCGTGGAACCAGAAGGTCTAGTAGCCTGAGCGCATGAAAACGTCTCCTCAGAAGTACCACACCACAAATTGGAAGAGATACATCGAAGCGCTCATGATGCGCACTGGCTGCTCATCTGGCGTAACCCACAGATGAACTGACATGGCCAACAGAGCGGCAAGCGCGGCCGCAGCGAGACATCCATCGACCAACCGAGTCAGTTCTGCCTGAGCATCAAGCGCATCTTCAATCTGCCGCTGCGCCTGGCCATGGCCATGACCATAACGCAAAGCCTGCTGCTTAGGTTGGACTGGCCAGTGCCGAACCTTGCACTTGATGTTGTTATCGCTCTGCAAGTATCGAAAAGCGCTGCCGAAGTGCTCTGGAAGATCAAATGAATCAATGAACTGTTGGGAGCTGCGGAAGGGCACCCTTCCCACGTTGAAATGAGTTTTTACTTTCTGGAAAGAAAATGCAGAAAATTTCGCAAGCAATCTTTGATAAGTTGAAGGATGAGATCAGCAATGATGAAGTCCCCGTGCTGATGGCGTCGGCGCTGACCAAGATCGACCATTACATCGATACCATAGGTGACGAGGCACCAGATTTCGTCATCAATCTTTGCAACTTGATCCGCCTGTTCACCATGCAATTCAACACCATACGCACCTTGGCCGACGACCTGAGTTACGTCGAACGTCCCCAAAGAACGTATCTGGACATTAAATCCATTAACGTGTTGATCCGATCAGCGCACGAATCTTTGCTCACCTTCGGCTATCTTTCGAGTTGGTTCGTCTTTGGCGAGGATCTACGCCACGATGAAGTTCGATTCAAGTATTTGTGTTATAGCCACGGTGGCAAAGTAGACCAGGAGAAGAACCTGAGCTTCAGAAAGCATCATTTCCAGACCGAATTATTCAAGGAGCAGCAAACGAACGCACAGGCCCAGAAAAAGGCTGCCTTTGCCGAATTATCGAAACATCCGATCTATGCATCTTTGCCCAGTGAGATGAAAGCACGCATTCGTGAGGGGGAATGGAGGGTCGGGCGCGACGGGACTTTGAGCTGGAATGCCTTATCAGCATACTCGGAATTACCCAAAGAATGGGCGATGGCGGAATATCATCATCTAAGCATTTACGCTCATGCGGGGCATCATGCAACTCGCTATACTAGCGTAGGCAGGCCTGATGTCCATGGAATGTTAATGCATCTCTACATCATTGCCGCCTACTTCACCGCCCTTTTCCAAACACGAATCACTCGAGATGCACTCCAGTTTTCTGACCGGGAAATAGTGATCATCCATGAGATGATTGGCATGTCCCGTGATCAGAACTTTGTCCTCGGTAAGGACGACATTACGGTGCAGTAAGGTCAGAAAAAAGCCCGCGTCCACTGAAGACACGGGCTTTATCAAAAAAATACGATTAGGTAGGTCTAAAAACGGTTATCCCGTCTTAAAACGTTAGCACGCGCAAGATGTAAGAGGCGAAAGCAAATATTGTGCAAGTTTCCGTCCTAAATTATTGGGTACGTCTCAAGGAAGCGCAGCCATTGGCGGAAGTCGCTTAATAAACTGAAGTGCGGGTAGTTTTCGCGTTACGTCAAGCTCATCTCACGGGCAGCCGAGGGCAACTTGATTTGCAAGCGAAATTTCAGTTTATGTTCGCGCAAGTTGAGTTTCTGCTGCAATAGGAAAAGCATTCTGGCATTGTAGAAAGTCGGGCAACGAGACCGCTCCTGACTAGATTCAGTTAATTACTCGATCAAGGAATCGATCGAGGCTATTCCAACTAACGTTGCAATCCAGCAGCCACATCTCTGAACGAAACTAAAGCTGCTTCAATGTGATCAATTATTTCCGCCTGCAAAACTTCAGGCGGCGGCAGATTATCCAGATTCTCAAGACCATCGTCTTTTAGCCAAAACACATCAAGATTAACTCGTTCCCTCAAAACAAGCTCTTCATATGCAAAATATCTGAATCGCTCATTCTCCTGACGTTCGTGCTGCTTTCCTGGTTTATAGCAATTTATAAAATCTCGTAAATCATCAATCTTTAATGCTCGCGCTTTAAGGGTAAAATGTTTATTAGTCCGCAGATCATAAAACCAAATTCCCTTCGTATTAGGTCTCTCACTCTTAGGCTTGGCGTCAAAAAATACAACATTTGCCTTCACGCCATGAGCATAAAAGATGCCAGAGGGTAGTCTAAGTATCGTGTGCACATCGCAATTTTCCAAAAGCTGTCGACGTATACGTTCACCCACACCGCCTTCAAACAGTACATTATCAGGCAAAACTACAGCCGCCTTACCGTTCTCCTTAAGCATCGTAACGATATGCTGGAGAAAATTAAGCTGCTTATTTGATGTGGTCTCCCAGAAATCAGCGCGCTCGTACGTCAGCGATTTCTCATCCTCATCGTCAAGATTTGTAATTGTTATACTACTTTTCTTCCCAAATGGGGGATTGGCTAGAACATAGTCTACTTTTTTCTTAGGTGGAGAGATTAGCGCGTCCGATCGATCGATTGATGGAACTTCATGCAACTCACCAATACCATGTAGAAACAAATTCATTAGGCACATACGACGAGTGTTTGCAACGATTTCGTTCCCAAAGAAAGTTTCTTTGCGAAGGAAGCTTTCCTCCTCTGTCGAAAGACTCGCGCCTGGCCGCGTAAACCAATTGTAAGCACCAAGGAAAAATCCACCTGTACCACATGCAGGGTCCGCAATCGTTTTAAGCGGCTCGGGCTGAACGCAATCAACGATAGCCTGTATCAGCGGCCTCGGAGTAAAATACTGCCCCGCACCACTTTTAGTGTCTTCTGCATTCTTTTGGAGTAGACCTTCGTACAAATCACCTTTCGTATCGGCATTAAGATCAATCCACGTTTCGGCATCAATTAACTGAACAAGACGCGCTAATTTAGCTGAATCTTGGATTTTATTCTGAGCATTCCAAAATATCGCGCCCAGGACCCCTTGCTCTCGGCTAAGTACTTGAAGCACACTAAGGTAGTGAGCTTCCAGCTCCTCATTTTTTAACGATGTGAGACTGGTCCAATCAAAGCCAACTGGAACATGCGTGCTTCGGAAATGTGGCTTCAGAGTGTACTCATGCGCCATTTTTAAGAAAAGCAGATACGTGAGTTGCTCTAGATAGTCACCGTAGCTTATGCCATCATCACGCAACGTGTTGCAAAAATTCCAGACTTTCTGGACTAACGCGGATGTATTCATTCTTTATTCTAAACATTTCAAAGTCTGCATGCGGTAAGCAAACAGAGTGCAACATACTAAGCTTTCGAAGCCCATCTCATTTAGGTTCGAAGAGTTAATAGAACCTATATACCAAGCACCGCGTCATGCACGAGGTCAACTATCCTCACCTCGCCCTGATCAAATTTCTGAAGCAAAAAGTCAAATACTAATGGTTCTAAAAATCCTGCCATTCCTATGGAAGGAGAAACGGCTTTGTAATCTCTATACTCCTCGAGTGCATCTCGAATTTGTTTTTGCGTAAGCTTTTCTGCTAACTTCCCGTTAGCTCGATCTAAGGCGCATTTCGAGCGAAATCCTTGCAGCCAAGTACCATAATGATGGTTGAGTATATCACGTTTATATCGAGTGCGAATTTTGAAAACAGCGTCCCATGTCTCTGCTTCTTGGCTGGCTGGCAAGAAATTAATATTCCACTCTGGGATAGGAAGTAAAGCTTTATCGTCGATAACGCTATTCATTAGCGAGACTTTGGGTGGAATACAATCGTATGGATCGAAAGCGATTCGTTGCTTACCATTTTCGTCACTTATGACGTCTTGTGCCTTCTTATACACCCGGTTGCAACATATACACATCGGCACCAAATTCCTCATATTTGCTGCAGAAAAAGGATATAAGCTTTTAGCTAGATAATGGTCTTGATCTTGAGCCGTTTCCTCAGGATCCATGACTCGTTCGATCCCGCAGAAAGGACATATTTTATTACCCAGAGAGTCAAAGATTATCTGATATTGTCGTTTCCTTACCTCAAAGTCGGTAAGCTTGCCAAAAGCGAAAACGAATAAATCATATGCAGCGTCACGGACATTGATAAGGCTTATCGGGATTAAAGGAAGCCCCCCTTTCCCCGTCACCAAATCGTGGATTTTATTTTGATCTTGGAGAATTTTTAGTATCTGCGAGCGCTGAGGAGCACTGAGCGGTTGAATTGCGTCCATATAAGCGAAGAACTTATCACGTAAGCCGTGTGACGCGCTTATATCCTTTTTCAAGTTCGCAGGCAAATTCGTTGGCAATAATGACTTCCAACTTACTTGAGATTTCTTTGGGACGTTACCTAACGCGATGTTTTGATGCAGCGACTCGATCATTGACACTAAGGTATCATGCAACCAATTCTCGGCAGTAGCATTGATCGGATAACAATTCAGCACTTTTTATTTTTCCTTCCTGGTCAGCATCCTTACTCGGTCTGCTAAGTAAAGCCGCTCGACAGAATCACCTAAGCCGCTCATTGCTGTACGAATTTCCTCACTATTATCTGATTTTAATAGGTCAGCTATCTCTTTCCGAGGCAAATCCGACATTGGTGGCGAAATACCGAAACATTCGTCGAGAATCTTATCAAATGTACTGCCATAAGTTTCGATGTTTGGCCGCCTGACCTTGATTTTTTCTGATACCCCCTCTTTCGTAAAAATTAAAACGTTTTCACTCTTCATATCGGACGGGACAAAAGGTGAGTGAGTAGTTATCAAACATTCTTGCTGCGATGCCTTAGAGGTTCCGTCACGCGAACCTTCACAGGTACGTAACGAGAGAATGTTTGAAATGAACTCAACACGCCAACGTGGATTGAAATGACTTTCCGGTTCGTCTAATAGAAAAAGGACGTTTGGGTAGTTAACCATACAAAATGTCCCAAGCAACTGGGCCAGTTGATGTTCACCATCAGAAAGCGAAACATAGTCGACAACCTCGTCTTTGCCCTTCTTTTTAGAGTAAAACTCGACTCTTTCAAATCGGAACACCTTGTGCCTCTCCATTGGCTCAGGAAGTCGAGATGCGAACCGCCTATCTTTCACTCCTTTTTCAAAGGCATCCCTATCTTGTTTCTGGATAACCAAGTCATTTAACATGGCTAGTTTATGGAAACATGAGTAAAGTTCTAATGCTCCTTTTTCCCAAAAATGATTGAACGAAGAATGCGTAGCATCTTGAACAAAGAAATCTAACGTGTACGCGTTATTTCTTTCATCGAACTGAAAACAGGTTGCACATTTCTTTAGGTAATCGATATAACGGGAAAGCTCATCTGTTAATTGAACGCCGTTGGGTCGTACAGGTGGGTGGTTCAACTGTATTACGCAGCGGAATGATCGAAGTGCTTTAAGATTTGGCCCTTTGATAAGCCCCTCTCGCACTCTAGCGTTGTTCAGTAGCAGATTTGCAACTAAAACTTCTAAATTGGTACCATAATCAATCAAAAGCATTCGCGGATCAGCAATCGGCAAAGACCGAAGCTTCGTATTTGTAGCATTGCTTCTTACTTGTGCCGCGTAGCCAGCTCGACTCACAAAAAATGGAAGACTAAGAGTTTCATTGTCTCCAGATGTATATCCGACGATCTTCTTTGGCAGCAATGGCTCGACGTCCGCGGGCAGTACTGGCTTCCATGATCCTCTCATCCATCGCTCAACCAATATATCAAGCTTTTTCTTTTCAGTTGGCATGCGCGATATTCTGATACGCTCTTCCGACTTTCTTTTTACAGCTAATATATATTCCATTTCGAATAGAATTCCATCATTCGCTTTCCCTTGCTCTTCCTCTGGAAGAAACCGTGCAAACACGGCCTGAAAAATTTCGGCGACTATTTGTAGTAATTGTGACTTACCGGCACCATTGGGGCCGATTAGACAAATCGGATCGAACGCCTGGAGGGACGGTGGAACATTCCTGAATGGGACGCTTAAGTCGTCTAGCAAACCGCCGCATGTATTCGATTTTTTCACTTTCAAAGAAATCAATTTCATGCATTTACTCGCTTAAATTTCATGGATTGTGTGCTTTTGCTAAAATGTTGAACTATCGGCGCATTCGCCTCACCCAACAAATCGAACATTGCGTCCTTCAACGCGTCGTATTCGATTAATACACTTTTGCTTATTTCATCAAAACTAAACTCGTCCTTATCTTGCTGAAGAATCCAAGTGCGCAGTAATTCCTTAATATCTCGATCTACCACTGCCGTTTCCTTATCGCGTCGGAGCGCTAATATTTTCTTCTGATATGCGATCTGCTCATTGCCAATTTTTTGCAACAGTAGAGATGCGTTCTCGTCGTTCGGGTCTTGCGCGAGTAAAGTTCCCTCGAAAGCCGATTTCAATATGTTCTTTCGCTGCGCTGCCGATTGTCGCAATGAAAACTCTATAGCCTTTTCTTGATTTAAGGCTGTAGCGAAGTGCTCGTCCAAAGTATCGACGATTAGATTTTGCTCAGCTATGGGAGGGACTGGCAAAGACAACTTATTCAATATTGATAAATTAATGTTCTTCTGTGCCGTAGCAGGCGCTTCATCCTCCAACTTTGGCTGGATCGCACGCATAAAATATTCAACATATCTAACCGAAACTTCATCCGCGCCAGGAAGAAATCCCACCACGCTATCAGGGAAACACGCGTCCATCGAAAGAATTGCGGTTTTCCCAATATTCGCAGCAATAGTGATACACAATGTTCCGGACGGCCAAATTCGGCTTTGCTCCAAGCCTGCTTCACTATACGTTGTCTCAACCTTTGATATAAAAGTGTCGGCTTGCCGAATGTCCCCTGTTTGAACAAAAGGGTACGGTCCACCGTAGAGGTGCGGAGAGTTCCTTGGGCGATGTCTAGAGCGGCCTCTATCAAGCCAGCCGATCTGAGATAAAGTTGCCCAAGCCCAGCCAGTTGGGAGGTTTGGGATCTGTGCAGTTTCTGGTTCGTCTGGTTCGGAATATTTTTTATTTAACTTGTAAGAACTCTTCGCGTCACCAGTGCCATAAACTGCTTCTTGCATTTTCTGCCAGCGAGCACGACGTTGCGCTAGGATGCGCTCAAGCAATTGTATACCCGACTCCGATGGACCATTTTGGTTACGCCATGTGGCAGTAAGCTCTCCACTGATAGCACTTAGTAGCAGAGAATGGCGATACTGCGGAATTTTCTGGCTAGCAGATTTTAATGCTTGTTCTGCAGAATCGAGATCTGACATTAACTCCTCGAGCTTTTCCGCAATACGCGCTTGCTCGGCACTTGGAGGCAGTTGCAAAGGCAGTTTACGCAGCGTATCTAATCTTATTCCGCTAACTGTTGTACCTGATCCTAGCCCTTGAATAACTTTCTCATTCGCCATAATCCAGTAAAGGAGAAAGTCGGAATCCATGCCGGATCCGACAATCAGTGCTTTTAAATCTTGGTTTATAGCACATGGTACCGTAGGCCGTATGGCTTTTCCTAAACCAATTCTGGTAGCAACTATCAGGGTATTTGCAGGAATGACTTGTGCAGCACTTTGAGCCACGGCGACGTCCGATATGTGTTCCTCGGAATCGCTTGGCTTCAAAGTTTTCATATCTTTCACAGTGAACCAAGGAATGTTGCCTTGGTAATATTCGGGAATTCGACGGGATGGAGTACCACCGCCAACGATATCAAGCAAGACGTTGCCCAAGTGGGTTTTTATCCACCCCAAGGGAAGTTTGGTATTGCTCAACCTTTACCTCTCATTATTAATCGATACATAAATTCTTAACATATTGCGTCTAATTACTTAATAGCTACTCATTTGATCACGCGAGTTGCCAAATGCGCTCAAGGTTTGAGCCTCCCTATATTCTCGTCGCTTGGTAATTGACAAAATGATTCTCAACACTTGAGCTCAATCTTACTCTATAAGTAGTCTTATGAACAATGAATTAATTGTGGCTTACTGCGTATCCTGACGTGCATAACCTTCTAATGATTTACTCTCGGATTTTATCGCTTTTGTTTCATACTGTGCTTTTACGAGTTAGGATTAGTTTTCCAGGACCTAAATTTTTGTCTAACCGTAAGAGCATCTGTTAAATTCCACTATCGCAAGCATTGTTTTGTGATAGCAAAGATCGAAAAGGTGCGGTATAGCAGCTGCAATTCGGCAAGTAAGGTCTGTTAGGAATTTTTATTTTGTCCCCGGTTCGGTTTTGGCAACGGAGCGTTTAGCATGTTCATGGTAACGCCCTTGCGTTCGGCGTTAATTGCCCAGGTCACGAACTGCTCGCTTAGCAGGTTGTTCTCCGCTTGGAGTCGTTCCACCTTAGCCTGCAGTCGATCAACTTGTTCTAACGCAGCCCGTAGCCGCTCATCTTTTGGCTGGGCGCGAGTTTGAGGTAGCGTGCCACGGAGAGTGGCCTTTCTCCGGGAGAAAGCATTCGCAATTTCAGGGTAGTCAGCGAAAGTAAATCGGGAGTACCGGTGCCCGGTTAGGACTTCAACCGCAGCCAGCAAGAGGTCCCAGGTGAGTTTTCCCTGCCAGCCGTCCAAGGTGCCAAGAACCTGCTGGAGAACTTCTTGTGTCAGATCGGGGGCTCGGCTCTTCTTCATACCGCTACCTTCTGACGCGTCTTGCGAACAAACTTAATGAGATGCGCGTTGTTTTTGGTGACGAGTGGGGCGTTGGTTACATCGAGGCGAATTCGGGCGCCAGTCGGCACATTTGGATCCTCAAGAATCATAATTAGCGCGTTGACCCGTTCCAAGGTTTTGGCTTGGTGTGCAACCCAGATATCTGCCCCATACTCCTCGTCGCTAAGCGCTCGGCGAGCTCTACCTAGAAGGACCTCTGTCTCGTCCTTCAAGCGGCGCAGGTTGGCTTCTTTATGGGAGTCACCCTTCACGCACTCGTGCTCCTCGCAGTTGATGCAGTCGGCATACAACTGGCACGGTTCGCTGGCGAAGTCGTGCTGGCACCAGCCGTAGTTAGTGGTGTGTGCGGCGGGAATCCCTAGACCGCTAAACTCGTGTCTCTCGATAAGGCGACGCCCATCTGTGGCAAGCTCCAATTCTGACGTGAAACCGTTCTTTAATGCCTCTGCAATTGGCGCCTGCACCTCAGCGGAGGTCATGTGGTCGTAGGCCCTATTTTGCTTCTGGTCCTTACGCCCGGAGAACAGGGCGATTTCCGCACTAGTCAGACCACCTGTTTGGGCAAGCATGTTTAGGTAGTGACGCAACGCATGGCTGCGCAGCTTGATTGGTGACCCATTGTCCTCCGTATAGCCGAACCGCTCAAAGATTGAGGCACGCCCCTCCCGAGCCCCATATGGGTTCGTAATGGTCTGATAATCAACTGTGGTGAACATGCACAGGTAGGTGCGCTTGGTCGAGTGCATTTCATTAACGCGCATGATGGCCATCGCGTCCTGACATTTGAGGCCTGGCTCACCAGGCATGAACGGAAAAGTTGCCGGGAGCATACCAAGCACTATCGTCTCCACATCTGCAAACAGGTATCCGTTATCGCCATAGGGGGTTAAGTCATGCGTCTCCTTGACCCAGTACTTTGCCGCGTCTACTGCCGATTCATCACCCCACAGGAGCAACGCGATATCTGAAAATGACAGCGTTTTCTTGTTCTTGAGGTGCGTGGCATCCGCATGCAAATAGACGGCGTCAGGGTTTTTGGTGTACCACCGTACGAGCACATTTGCTGGCGTGGTAACCCGCAGAAGGTTGTCCACTGCTTCCCGAGCTACCGGCACCATAGTCGACGGCAACCACTTCGTCGTGCTCTCAAAACCTTTCGATCCCGACCATCGAAGTCCGAGCTTGCCTTTGAACTCGCCTTCGCCTTCCACGAGACAGTTGCGACGCAATGGGACAACTTCGTTAATGCGCTCTGGCGCGCAGATCATAAGGGCTGTGTTGCTGGAAACAAGGACATCTAGCACCGTGATAGCCCGGCTGAAGATACCAGCGATCGCCCGAAGGCTTGCCCTTGATGGCAGCTTCTCCTGTCGAGCCACCAGCGCTTCTTTGGATATTCTTGTCCCGGTTTCTTGAGGCTTCTTTCGCCCATGGTGCCACGGCTGACGAAGGGTAATAAAACCCTTTGTTTGCATAAAGCTAGCAATAGCCTCAAGCTGGCCGGCGACCCGATAAGCGACGGCATCCGATACCTGGGCGTAGGCCAACTCGACTGCAGTGTCCAGCACTTCTGGGTTCACGGCTGTTGGACGCGACCCCTTGTTCAATTGGCGAAGGGCTGCTTCCATACAACGCAGTGCGGTGATTCGAGGAGCGTGCGACACGACGGGACGTTTGTCGTGAAGATAGATAACCGTCCCTTTGGCGAAATCTAGGAAGGGGGCTGGCAGGCTCGGTTCCGATTCTGTCTTCGCGGATGCCTCTAAGGTACTGAACACCACCCGATTGATCTTATTGTGTCCCTTGAGATAACCGGCGTCCCAGACATTTAACTCGAACTGGATGCTGGCCGCCAGTACCTCTGAGGCTTTACAGAGCTCGACAAAAGCCGA
>Ga0265798_10011334_pt1 | contig 10876 bp, 8 predicted proteins | sample P3T30metagenome_FD_192430 | JGI IMG/M metagenome (GOLD analysis project Ga0265798, IMG submission 192430) | Plant litter microbial communities from East Loma Ridge, Irvine, California - P3 T30 | ecosystem: Environmental > Terrestrial > Plant litter > Unclassified | place: USA: California... | reverse complement strand
ACCCGTCCTGAGCCCCAATGAGCCGTCCCAGATGAGTTGGAATCTGCTAGAGCGCTTTATAGAATCTGAGCACTTCAACCAAGATCCGAGCCTCGCAGTAGCATACCTTGCGTGAGTCCCCGTCCCCGTCCCCGTCCCATGTGCCCCGAAGCCACCGTTGCCCGCAGCACCGCCGCACGCAGCGCCCTTCACCTCCACCCACGTCCGCATTGGGGCCCGTTGCTGACCATCGCCATGACCGCAGCCGGTATGCAGACCACGTCGGAATCCACTATGTGCTCTGTTCGAAGCTGCGCCAGTTCGCCTACGAGGAGCTCGAGTTCTTCCTCCCGCAGTACGTCGCCGCCTGCCCACCACGACGAGATATGGACAGCTAGCTTACACACGCGGGGCACAGGCTATGTCACCTGCTCATCAGCATCGACAACGAGTCCATGGCCCTGGAGGAGTTCATAATAGACCTGTGCGAGGAGTCGGTCAACGGCGCGCTTCTGGTGGGCTTCCGGATACCGTGTCTTGTTAGCCGCTGCGCCTGCTAACCCCCCCTCTAGACCTTCTGGCTGTTCCAGACCTACCTGCACGACCTCGCCAGCGCGCCCAACTCAATTGCCTTCAAGACATGTCGGAGGATATACAACCGCGTCCAGCGCATCGTCTTCGGGTCCGCCGAGCCCCAGCGCCGCGAGAAGATCAAGGAGAACGTGCTGCCCGTCACGGTGCTCTCGAGTCTGGTCCTGGCGAGCATAGCGGCGCCCTTCCTCCCCGTCCACGCCGGACCACTGGCTATTGCGCAGGCGCGGAAACCACGGCCCGTCGAGGACATCATCTCGGACAATGTGCAGACGGCCAAGGTCGGGAGGAGCAAGACCGTCACGGGAAGTTCCTCGCGGTCCAAGGAGAAGAGGGTAGCGCAGCAGCACTCCGACCCTGAGGATGGGCGATCCGTCAAGGCTTCGTCCTCGCGGCCACGTGAACCCAAGGACCTGCGGAAGGCAGCTGTACGACCGCCAGCTGCTACACGGACCCCCTCGATGCAGCATCGCCCTTCGCTGCTGTCGATAGCTTCAGAGGCCCGGCTCAGCTCGTCGTCATTACCCGACTTCCGAGACCAAACGTCGTCTCCCCTACCCACACCTCCCGCAACTGCTGGCCTCGGACCAGGCCCACTCCAGCATGGTTCTCGCAAGCACCCCGGGCTGCCACCGCGGCCCCTCTCACCTACTGCCTTGTCCCGCGCGCAGAAGATACGACTACTGAGATCCAACTACTTCCGGAACGAGACCCAGTTTCTCAGCGCGCTCGAGGACATCTCAAACCGCTTGGTCGTTGTGCCGAAACCCGCGCGGTTGAGTGCTCTGAGAGCAGAACTTGCGTTGATCGCCCAGGACCTGCCGGCTGAAGTCGATATACCCTTATTATCGCCCCCGACTCTCAAGGATGGGATCCCGTCGCAGAGCCAGCATCATCGCATAGTGCGCATCAACCCTGCGGAAGCCACCAGCCTCAACAGTGCAGAGCGGGTACCGTACCTGCTCATGGTTGAGGTCTTGGAGGAGGACTTTGACTTTGATCCGGACACTGAACAGAACCAACAGCTGCTTGAGAAACTGATGCTAGAGAAGGGTACCTCGAGGAGACGATTATTCGACATCACTCATGCTGAGTATTCTGCCTTCGACCGCACGCCGCCTAATGGATCAGACAGCGTGTTCGAGCCCGCTACTGGGGACCTGGGAAGTACCTCGCTTATCAAGGATATGGATGATACCGACCTTGCTTCCGGAATGGCGCGCGTAGCATTACCTGCTGCAAGTGCTAATGGGAAAGCCACGGCCCCCAGATATTCTAGCGGAGCAAACACTCTGTCCTCGGTGGCCACCTTGTCCACACCACGAACTTCTGACTCGCAGATCAGCAGGTCAAACAGTCCCGGTCCAATTAGGCGAATGACGATTCCGGCGAATTTGAACCAGCGCAATCAATCAGCTGATCAACCAGACTTCTCCGCTCTTGCGACTCACATGCGCACCGCTGCCCAGATGCTTGCACAGCTCGAGGCGAGTGGTGCGAAACGGCCAAAGGGCGAAGTAGCTGCGATCAAAGCCAAGATCATCGCTAGCATGCAAAGCTTGGAAGAGCAAAACTTCTTGAATGAGGACCAGGGCCCTACGTTTGACACGATCATGGCTGAGTCGGATCCAGCTGCAATCAGTGGCGAGCCAGAAGAGCTCGAGGATGGTCTGCCCGTTGCTACCAACACCAGTGCGGGCGCAGCTCGCATGGAGAACGATCTCAAGACTGGTGGTATGAAGCGCAAGGGCGATCGTGATGATCCCAGCGCCGCGACATTCGGTGAAGAGTGGAGCGCGAAACGCGAACGAATACGGCGATCCTCTCCATATGGCAATATGAAGAACTGGGATCTGATCAGTGTCATTGTCAAGACCGGAGCCGACTTGCGTCAAGAGGCATTTGCGTGCCAGCTCATCGAAGTGTGCACCAAGATCTGGGAAGAAGCAAACGTGCCGGTCTGGACAAAACGGATGCGCATCCTGGTCACCGGCGAATCCTGTGGGCTCATCGAGACCATCACCAACGGCGTATCCCTTCACTCTCTGAAACGAAGCTTGACGCTTGCCAGTATAGCAGCAGGCACGAACCCCCGGAAACGCATCGCAACGCTAAAAGACCACTGGCTCAAGACGTTTGGCGAGCCAGACTCGGAAGCCTACATTGCGGGTGTAGGTTGCTTCGCGCGCTCCCTAGCAGCCTACAGCATGATATGCTACGTTCTGCAACTGAAAGATCGCCACAACGGCAACCTCCTCATCGACAACATGGGCCACATAATCCATATCGACTTTGGCTTCATGCTCTCCAACAGCCCCGGCTCCATGGGTTTCGAAGCCGCGCCTTTCAAACTAACGCAAGACTACGTCGATGTACTAGGCGGTGTGACATCCCCGGCGTTCGACGAGTTCAAAACGCTGTGCAAGAAGGCGTTCCAAGCGCTGAGGAAAGACGCCGAGCGATTGATCATGCTGGTGGATTTGATGAGCAAACAGAGCAGTATGTCATGTTTCGCTGCTGGCGCGGCGAGTGTGACGAATAGTCTGAGAGCGCGTCTGATGTTGCATTTGAGTAGGGAGGAGGCGGAAGGGTTCGTGGAGGAACTCGTTGCGAAGAGTGTAGGGAGTTATTATACCCGACTGTAAGTCTGACTCTTGTCCTGCACCTGTAGATGATGTTTACTGACAACATGATAGTTACGATACTTTCCAGTACCGCACACAAGGCATATATTGAGTTTGTTGGTCGCTGCTTTGCATTTGCGGGGCTTGTTACAAAGCTATGAATAGGGAGAATGGATGGGGGATTTCGGCAGGCATTGCATTCCATGGAGTACTCTTACCGCGAGTGGTCCATGTTGCGCGATTGGAATAGATGGGCTGTTAGATGTGTGAAGAGCAAGATACTACACAATTCAACGTTCTGATCCCGGCATAGTGAGTGTCACCTTTTGATGTCGATCCTGCCCTCGGACCATACCGACTACTTGCGCCCATTCCGCTGCTACCCCGCATATGCCGAACTTAACACCCGTTCTCCACTCTACTACACACTAGCATATTAAGGCTTCATAAGGTTAAATGCCCTCTGCAAAGTGAACCGGCCCTACTACCTCGACCGTGGCTTATACATCCATGTCAATGAAACGGTCGTACCTCATCTGGAGGCTGACGGACCGGGAGTGAGGCTACACCGATACGGCGTAGTTTCTGTGCCATGACGCCGCGTTGATCTTCGCGCTTGTCAACTGATCGGGCAATTAGGAGATCTCATATGGAGCGGCTGAAATGGCATCCGCGGCTCTGTTCCTTGGGCTCGGGCTACGTGTAGATCTAGTATAAAATCAACCATGAGACGGTGCATGCTGTGATTACTGATCTGAGAGATTCTTTATCATTTGCTATACAAGTCTCGTCAAATCAACCATGAGGCTCCTCATCGCTCTATCCGCCGGTCTCCTGGCCGGTGTTTCGGCCACACCAGTCGGCACACCCACCATCAACTCCCGCGACGCAACCTCCGTCCAAGAAACCGTCAGCCTCTGCACACAATACGCCTACCACTCCGCGAACGGCTACGAAATCCTCAACAACCTCTGGGGTAAGGACCAGGCGACATCTGGTTCTCAGTGCACCTACTACGAGGGCAGCACCGGAAACGGAATCAAATGGAGTACCGATTGGGTATGGCAAGGGGGTCAGGACCAAGTAAAGAGCTATGCGTACGCGGGCAAGATCTTGACAAAGGGGCAGAAGATCTCGCAGATTACTAGTATGCCGACGCAGGTGGAGTGGTCTTACAATCAGACTAGCAATGTGAGGGCGAATGTGGCGTATGATGTTTTTACCGCTGCGGATCCGAATCATGTTAACAGTAGTGGGGATTATGAGCTTATGGTCTGGTACGTTTATACCGTGTCTAAACGATGACTGCATAACGCGACGTTAACATGGCAAAGGCTCGGCCGTCTCGGAGGCGTATGGCCCATCTCGCAAGCTGGAGCTCCAGTGGCAACTGTGACCATCGCTGGATATACGTTTGATCTCTACACCGGCTACAACGGATCGATGCGCGTGTACAGTTTTGTGCGGGCTGGAAACAGTGATATCAAGAGCTTCAATGCGGATATGAAGTTGTTCTTCAACTACCTGGAGCAGACTCAGCAATTTCCTGCGAGCACGCAGAACCTGATTGGTAGGTTTTCCGATGCGAATGGAGCGTACTTGATGCTAATGTATGGGTAGTCTACCAAATTGGTACGGAGGCTTTCACGGGTGGGCCGGCGAGGTGGTCGGCTTCGAACTTCAGTCTCGATGTCAAGGTTTAGGATGTTGGATGGACCGGCGGGTTCCGCTTTGAGAAATGCTTCGAGCAATGATCGGGAAGGAGCTTAGTCGATCAGTGAACGGGACGACACTAGCTATCCTCCAGCTCCACGTGAAATAGCGAAATACCTTGGGCTGATTTTGCTTCAGAGACTGTGGTGTAGAACGTGTTCGAAGCGCAAGCAATTCTTGAGAGGTGAAAGTTACCCATGCTTGTATCACCACCGCTTGAGGATGTCCAACACCACTGCAACGGACTGCAAATGCGCATATGCCACATAATTGGAACAGTCGTAAGCGTATCACGGTCTCAACCGCTAGCCACATTCCTACTCTTCTAGTTGGTGTGGTACAGGGCCTCTGCTATTTCCATTGCCTTGTACTATGATTGTGAGTGTTATACCCGCGGCGTGGGGGCTAATGATACTGCTTTTGAACGACAGAACTTGCAAGATGTGGCTATGATTGGGGTGTCGTTTTCGTTGTCGTTGTCGCGGTGACTCACTCTGCCGCGAATTCTTTGGGTAAGGAGAAAGGCGAATGTTGGTAAGTATTTCTCAATCGCAAATTCGCAGCTCACAGCATCCTCGTTGACTGCCGAAGTCGGCTCCGATACGAATTTCCGAATGCTGTATAGTAACGTTGCCAACGAAGAAGGGGATGCTGTAAGCGCGGGAGTAACAATATGATTGGAGAAGTGAGGGATTCATCCAGTGCTCATTTCTCAAGCTGAGAAAACGAGAACCAATCGTTGTTTTCGGTACTCCCCACCGAGGTGCAAACCACAATCATGTGCTCGATGGTATTGTGGTAGAATACCTATCTGCCCGTTTTCGTGTCACTGATGAGCGGTCCGCGGAGCGGGAATGCTAAGAGCCTGGCGACACGACACGCCTCCAACCGAAGCAAGGGAAGGTACCACTCGGCGTATTCGTTGACTGAGAAAACATGGATTGGAACGTGTTGTATTGCTCAATATCTTCGAGTAACTTCGTAGTAAAGACGCGGCTGAATAGAGAGCAATGTGTGCAAATTTTGGAGCGACTGTATGTGCGGCTTGCTTTTGTGCAGAAGAATATACCGGAGACTTGGAGGTAGATCGTGTGCCACCATGCGACGCAAAAGGGAAAGAATGAAAGGTGAGCACCGCATTTACTGGCCAAGTGTTGGCGATGATGCTACAATAGTGTCTGGTGCTCTTTCTATAAGCGGATGACTGGTGGCAGGATAAGATCGTCGACTGCTGAAGACACGTTGTTCATGCGCCCATGTAGCACGTGGTCCAGATCATCGAACACTGTGAATAGCTGTGTTTCGCACCAATGTATCAGCGATGTCGACCCCCAAAAGATAAGCCTGATGCGTACTTGGACCTGAGTGGTGTAATTCGACGGCGTCAACCTCCGCATCGCGGCTGCGAAGGATCGTTTACTGTACTGGGATCCGTCATTGTAACAATGGTAGATTGTGGGTATATAGGTCCTGATCTTCAGAGTGGCGTTCGTCAGGTCAAAAGATAAGTAAATGTGCTGTTCGTGATGGGATTTGAGATGATTGCAACGTCCTTGTCATCGAACGAAACATACTCAGCCCGCTATCGAGCATGGGGCCTTTATAGACAGAGGGAGACGCTTGAGGCGACACGACATGAGACCATCGGTACAGTCTCATTAGATGCATCAAGTCGTTCGTATCGACCGAGCGCTATTTCTCCCATGCCACAAGTGTTGATGGTGTTGTGGCTAGTGCTGAAGCTTTGGTAAAGACGCTGTACATCATTGTCTCCTGAGATATGCTGTGGGTGCGTTCGTTGGCAGCACAGCGTTGACCCTTCGCGAATGGTTCAGCTGTCTGGCGTGAAGATTTGTGGGTATCATGCCGTTGTGACCAGTCCCTCTTTTTCGAGCATATTTCTTCTGAGGGTGTATCGGTCACTGTAACTTTGGTGACTCAGTGGTACAGACATACGAGGATCGCCGGCCGATAGTACTTCTTATGGTCTTGGCTTGCAATCGATGCGACAGGCATGGATGGTCTGCGATATGGTACAAAACTCTTTGACATTCCCGCGTGCTTGACCTTGCATTTGGAATGAGTGTGGTTGAAAGACTTCTCCCAAACGTGCAAAGGCACCCAGCCGTTGCTACTGTGGGTACGGGGCCACAAGCGGAAGTCGCGGATAGATTTGTTACACATGCTGGAATTCAGAATGGCCATAGCGGCTGTTGAGTGCTGATTTAATGGCCTCGTCGGTAAAGATACGCTTTCTGTAGCTCGAGCTCGTTTGTGAACATGTGGGGCTGTTCAGGGTTGACTGTGGGCCGGCTGTGGGTTGCCGTAGATCAACTGAACCTAACCTCGATGGATATGTCAGTGAGCATACATGTTGTAGTCTCTCAAAACCCACGTTTATGCGCGTAACGCACTAGTATCATAGCAAAGACAATATGAACTCTCTTTGAAGTTGCACCAAAGAGAGAAGTGACTATGAAAGCCGATGCAACATTTGGCAGCAGACAAGGATTTGTCGTATGTTTGGAGGTCGAAAAGGGTGCGTTCGAAGCAATTGAATGCGGTGAGCGCCAAACGGGGTTAGGAGGGCTTGGGTGAACATGTGGACCATTCTCTTTGCCTCGTAATTCCGCATTGATTTTCTTTGGACAAAATTTACATACGAAGCATGGTGGCATCGCTTTACTTCAGCTCGATAAATTGACAGATCAGAACGAACAGTCGTACGTATCTGTTATGCGGGCCCATCGAGGAGAGATATGACGTTCAAGTTAGCCCTAGATTCGAGTCTAGAGGCAATGTCAGGGGGACATGCCGTTGCATTCAGGCAACGGCGTACGGCAGTGCGCAGACACGGAGCACGCCCATCATTGTCGACACTAACGTCCCCTGTCGAAGAACGAGCCTAATGCTAGGCAATGTGTCGAAGTTGGGTAACACGAGCGCGCTTGGTAATGGAGTTGTCGCTCAAGAGGTAACGTCAACGAATCGAAGGCGTGTCTTGCTGTGCTGCGATAACGTTTTGCCTTGTTGCTCCATCGACTATTTCTGGCACTGCAAGACCTCGTAACGATATCTGTCATGAGTGTTACGAGTTCCAGACGCTCGCACACGAGCGTGGGCGTCCTGACACCTGTCTGTGTTTTTGTGCATCTCCGCAGCTCAAGGCAGTAGGTCGACGCAAACGAGTTCCGCCCGGGCAGATAGCCTACCGATCCTGTATGCAGAGTTAGATACCAGTCTTAGGGGAACCTGCAGTCGGTACTACGGATATCGACATTTCAAGTGCACCACGCTCCGTATGACTATCGCTCCAAGCCATGGTGTGAGCTCCGAGCCTATCGCAGTAGGCGGGAAGCAGCATGCTCACTGATGTCATGTTTGATGAGGCTTCAGGGCTGGTCTCTGTTACGCATGCAGCGTATCCATGCATAGTTCAAGCGCTAGACAGCTCTGCGCCACTGTGCCACGGCAAAGGTGCGTGACAGTCTCGGACCCTGAGTGCGCTATCGTCATGTGAAATCGAAGCGTGATGAAGTATTGTGAAGGCAGGCGGCGGATGACGGTGATGAATGTTGGGTGCTGTCGGCTGACAAGTGGGGGTTGAGGAGCGTCGGCTTGGGATGATGGTGGAGGCTGCGCGGGACCGATGCGGCGCAAGGCAGCCTCCACCCCGCGCCCCTCCAAGTACCTTGCAGATACACGACACAGCATCGCTACCCGTCAACCCGCGGCCTCGAACTCCGCAAGCAAATCAAACCAACCAAGAGCAACCAACATGGCCTACAACTTTGTCAGGTCGTACATCGACACGTTCCGGGAGCGGACCGCCGCCATCAGCCACACATCGACCTTCCGCGAGACGGGCCAGATCACGCCCGAGGAGTTTGTCCTCGCTGGCGACTTCCTCGTCTTCAAGTTCCCCTCATGGCAGTGGGCCGACGCGTCATCGCCTGCAAAGCGCGTGTCGTACCTGCCGGAAGGAAAGCAGTTCCTCGTAACGCGCGGCGTGCCCTGCCACCGACGGCTCGACGACAACTTTGCGGGAGAGGCGGGCCAAGATGAGACCATAGTGAGGGACGGCTTCGCTGCTGGGGAAGGTGCGACCGACGACGACGGCTGGCTCAGGACCGGAGGCATGGCCGCAAGCCAGGAGGCCAAGGTGCGCGACGTGCGGACGGTCGATGAGAGCGGCAACCTAGGCGCGGCAGAGGAGGATGACGAGATACCCGACATGGAGGATATCGAAGACGACGAGGAGGCCATCATAAGAGACCCCAAAGCCGACTCAAATACAAAGGCGTGAGTGTGCCCGCCCGCTGCCAACGCCCTACAGACTGACTGAGACCCAATAGGCCCCTCCGCACATACACCCTCTACATCACATACTCCGCCCACTACCGAACACCGCGATTATATCTCTCAGGCTACGGCTCCACTTCCGTTCCACTGAAACCACAAGAGATGATGGAGGATATCGTCGGAGACTACAAGGACAAGACTGTCACCATCGAGGACTTCCCTTTCTTCGAGAACCCTCTGAAGACCGCCTCCGTGCATCCCTGCAAACATGCATCCGTCATGAAAGTCCTCCTTGACCGCGCCGACGCTGCTCTGAAGCTGCGACTCGCCAAGCTCAAAGCCGGCAAGGATGTCAGCAAGCTCGACAGCGGCATGGAAGCACTGGTTGATGATACACGGCTGCTCAAGCTTACTGAGCAAGCGAAGAACAAGGACGGCGATGAGGGGAAGGACGACTGGGAGGTTCTTAGTGAGGGCGGCGACGATGAGGTAGCTATCCGCGTGGACCAGTATCTTGTCGTCTTCCTGAAGTTCATGGCCAGGTGAGTTCATTCCATACTTTAAAGAAAAGCACCATCTAACAATCCACAGTGTAACTCCGGGTATAGAACATGATTTCACCATGGGTGTCTAATCATCGACACGTCTTTTGGGTAACTAGTCAGGCGCTTGAGGATTGGCGGCATTGTTTTGGGATTATTACTTAGCTCCGCGGGCGCGAACATCATTTGAGCAGGTGGGCTATAGGCTTTGGGATCACCACGGGTTCAATTAGAAATATACCAGTTGTCTCGTTCGGGATTTCATGGAGTGAAGTGATGAAAATTTGGATTGCACTCTATCGTCGGAAGCCTCCATAAGATCGCTTCCAGTCCCTCACACCTCCAGGTCGGCGCACATCAAGCTCCTTGCCTTCGTACCCCAAGCTGCTCTCCGCGCGGTGGAACATGGCGCACAGACGGTCAAAGAGACTGTCTTCCTCTGAAGCCTTAGGGAGGACCTGGGGCGCTTCCACAGATCCCGGTGCTACGTCTCCAGAAAAGTCCTCTTGGTCGTCGCCATAAGAGGCTTCCTCGTCGGTTGGTGTTGGATCAAAGAGGGCATGAAATTTGTGGTTTAATCGAATGCGCCATGGGTCAATCTCTGATGATGCGGAAGATGAGAGACGTTCGGCGATTTCAAACTATGATAGTCAGTCACCATATCCTTTTCATATTCGATGACGTGCGCAACATACCTCTCGCAGTCCTTGAAGGCGATATTGCTCAGCTCGCTTTTGGAGACGGGGCGCCGAAGGTGAGATGGGCATGGCAGACGCGAAAGCGAACAGAGCCACGATGGCTATGATGATGAAGGAGCGCATTTCTGGTGTGGTAAACGAAGGAATGTCCGGTTGGTGGTGTAGATGTTCAGTGATATCGAAATGGGTTGCTGTCAAAGCTGAATGGGCGTAGTCTAGCTACCCTTAGAGACCAGCGCTCTTGTCAAAAGTAGCGAAATGAATGGAGAAAAGAATGTCGAAGGCCCGAGTAAGTGTGCAACAAGAGGAGATAAAGCACGTTAATGAGTGGCGATCCACATGTATATCCGCTGCAAGAACGGCCGGGGTAGTAGCGAACGAAGACCGGTTCGTCCAAAGTGCATCATCACCCGCAGCTTATCCAAAC
>Ga0265798_10011332_pt1 | contig 10877 bp, 11 predicted proteins | sample P3T30metagenome_FD_192430 | JGI IMG/M metagenome (GOLD analysis project Ga0265798, IMG submission 192430) | Plant litter microbial communities from East Loma Ridge, Irvine, California - P3 T30 | ecosystem: Environmental > Terrestrial > Plant litter > Unclassified | place: USA: California... | reverse complement strand
GGGATACCCTGAATCGTTGTTAGTAGCCATCAATCGGGGCATATGCGAGGTACTTACGAGATAACCGGTAATGAAGTTCTGGTAGTCGAATTTACCGTACTTGGAGCTGTACGTGAAGACGGAGAAGTTCTTTGTCAACGCGATCAAGCAGCAGAAGAAGAGAGCGATGATGGATCCCCACATGCCGAACGGAGCAGTGTATGCGAGCTGATCGTTGGTAATACCTTGTGCCCTTCGCGCACGCACAAACCAAATGTGCGAAACAAGTAGCGAGATCCAGGACATGAGACCAAAGATGGTGGTCAAGTTCACAAAGTACCCGAAGACGACTTGCGAGTCCTTTGCGGCGTTCATGAAGGCAGTGCAGCAGAAGAGCGCTGAGATGGCCAATGCAGGAACGGGAACACCGCGCTTATTGGTCCACGCAAAGATCTTGGGAGCGTGGCCCTGTTCGGCAAGACCGTAAATGGTACGCGATGCAATGTACAGATCCGTGTTCGAGGCGCTGAAGGTGAAGAGCAGAATGCAGGCATTCAATATACCGGGCAGATGCTTGATACCCGCCAGCCTGATGGCAAGAACGAATGGCGAAGCAGAAGCCCTAGTAGCCGTCGAGTTGGCGGTGGCAAGCCTTTTTGAGTCGTAGGGGACGAGCATGCCCAAGAAGAGGACCGCGAGAACGTAGAAAAAGACGATTCGGTAAAAGGTGAGCTTGATGGCGCGGGGAATGGTTCTGCGAGGGTTCTGAGCCTCGCCAACGGTTACACCGATCAGCTCGGTACCAAGGAAAGCAAAAACGGCGTTGACCAAAGAAGCCCAGAATCCGAAGAATTTGCCCTTGTCGCCCTTGGCAATGAACGGCTTGAAAGCTCCAGGGTTCTTGTAGTACTTGAATCCAGTTGCCGGGCCAGGACCAGCACCAACGGCGAGAAGGAAGGACAATATGATGACGCCGACCTGTAAGTCGCGTCAGTAGAGCCCCTGTACGAATCAGACGGGAGAACTCTTACAATGGTGATAACTTTGATCGTGCTGAGCCAAAATTCCAACTCGCCGAAGAACTTGATACCAAAGTAGTTGATGCCGCAGATGATAACGAGGAAGACCGCTACCCAAACACCAGGATTGACCTTCTCTGCGGGCAACCATTCTTGGATGATAAGGGCGGTAGCTGTGATCTGATTTGGTGTAGTGATGATGTACTTGCACCAGTAAGTCCAGCCGAGAGCAAAACCGAGAGCAGGATCGCAGAAGCGAGTAGCATAACCAGCGAAACCGGAAGAGTGAGGGATCCAGGCAGCCATTTCACCGAGCGCAGTCATGACGATGTAGACAAGGAAACCGACCGCAGAGTAGGCGATGAGAATCGAGGCAGGTCTGTAGCTGGTTAGCTGCCATGTGCTTCACTTGACTTCTCAGTTCCACTTACCCAGATTGAGCGAGAGCTTTTCCAGTTCCGATAATGAGACCGGTTCCAATGGCACCACCAAGCGCAATCATAGTGATGTGACGTGATTTGAGACCACGATGAAGATGCTGGTGGTCATTGTGGACTGCGACGCCATCGTTGTCCGTGTGGACGTACTGGTCCTCGCCAGTACCGACAACACCGCCCTTGAAAGCATTCTTTTCAGTGTCTGAGACATGAGGGCTAACGCCGTCAGAAGACTCAGAGGGCCTCTTGTTTCTGTTCCAAATCGCCATCGCGGTAGATGCGAACCCAAGGTCCGACGACTTGATCAATTAATCAGTGCCCTTGCGTTTAGCCGACAGCGGTTGGTGGCCGAGGTTTGCTGACGCAATACGAATGTGAAGCGAGGTCCTCGAGGTGATTGAGCGATAAGACCTTGTCGAAGAGGGGTCCCTCTAAGTAGACTGGAGCTGAAAAGGTTGAGGCAATGAGAAAGCCTTGGGGCACCTGCAGCGACGCGGTGACCGGTAAATATATGGTCAAGGCTGCGCCGAGCGACAGTTGGTCCCGCAGATAACACGAGCGATCAGAAAGGCTGGACAAACGCGCTACCGGGGTGGTGTGGTAACCCAAGACGGCCAAGGTGATATTCAAAAGTCCTGAGAGAATGGAGCGCGCTGGGCGGTCCACAGACACATGTACAGCGCCAATCGCCTGGTCCAACTCGCGGTAAATCACTCGTTCGTGTGCTCCCCGCCATCAGACCTACACACCACCTGCCCGCTTTGGTCTACGTTAGAACGCCCATGCGGTCTGCCCTGCCCCTAGCGCTTGGCAAATAGTCATCGCGGAATGGTGTAAACTTGGCGAAGCCGATAAGAGCTTGTTTGGCCATTGAAGAGACCGAAGGAGGGCGAATGGCGATCGCGCGTACGACGCATCGCGCTCCCAGGGCGATGGTACGGGAATTCTGCCCCGCGCATGAGGCTGTATCTCGAGTCCCAGGCGTTCTGCACCCGACAGCTGTTCAAAATGTCAAAATGCGAAGCCATACGAAGGAGGCTTAGCATGGGTGAAGCTTGCTCCGCAAAGGAACAGTCCGGCCGTGCTCAGCTGGGCGGTTGGATTACGCTTGGCTCGAAATTGCTTAAGGCCAGGCGCACCGTGGTCTCGCCGAATCACGACACGCTCACATCATCGCCACCATTGTTGCTCGCGCCAGCAACGTCGTCGTCTCCGAACGTGGGGTAGATACTCGTGTGCTCCGCTGCCATCCATGGTCAAGGTAGAGTTTCGACTGATCGCGCCATTGCCGTTGCGGTAAGTCCCTAGAACAGAGCTAGACGTCAGGTCAGCCGCCTGTCGACGATCGCTGGCATCATCAACGTGTCTGGCGCCACCAGCGCATTGCGAAGCAGAATATCGTTGAAAAGCAGCGAAAGCCGATGCATGCACGGCTGTCCTGGATTCCTTTGATCTTGAACCGAGGTTTTGGCGCGAAGCCTCGATTCCAGGCCTGTTCTTTTGGAATGCTTATGTCTGACAGACAAATCGTTATCAGCTTGGCTCCAGGAAAGGATTGCATGAGGCTTTCCAGCGCGCCGCTCGTGCTGCATTCGGATGGTAGGTATTGATATCAGCATGTCGACTGCATGATCCGTGGAATCGGTTTTTCGGTTGGCCTGCAAACAAATTTAGCCCTGTATCTGTTTGAGAACTTATTACTCGTCCAGAACGAGCCCGCTGGCGAGATCCTCAGAGCAGTAAGTCTTGCTTCTTGGCGCTTGTTGTTGCGTGTAAATTTCTGGGGTGCGGACCTGCGTCTCGAGCTCGTGCTCGTGCAGCTTGCGTTCTTCCTCCAATTCTCCGTGGAGTCAACCTACAGCGCCAGACACCCGCATCGCTGGTAGCGACCCAAAGGGCCTACGATGCTCAACGATGAAGATGTTTCCTTTTTGTTACACGCTGGGAACCTGATTACTCGCCGTGCGATAGCACTGCGAAGTTGCCCAAAACTACCTTTTGCACATTTAGCTCCTACGGACTTTCAGAGTCAATGCACTCAAAGAACTCTTACATGTCGGCAGCCATTTTTCTCTCCTGGTTCTGCTGACGAGCGAGTCAAAGCTAACAGCTGGCGGTGAAAGTTCGCTTCTGCTGCAGGTACTGCACGCAATCCCAACTCCTTCTCTTTCAGTGTCGCCTTGAATGAAATCTCCATTCACTTGCGCCCACCACCCCAGCTACATCGTAGGGTTGCGACGTTAACGATCTAGTGGTCGAGGTAACGCATATCGACAAGACGGTATGATAGACAGATTCGAGGACAGAAAGGAAATCTCTCGTTGGCAAAGGCCACATGGCAAGGACGGCCGTGGAACTGGTGTGGTGGGATCTAGCCGCCTTTCGCACGCTGCATCAGCTTGAGGCTCTTCCGCCGGAAGAGAATTGCTCCACAAAAGAAAGAAGCCGCAGAATCCTGCACTGGTATCCCTTGAAAACAACCGGTCATGGGAGCGTAATCGAGAAGAGCGGGAGTAGATACGAAGTGAGGCGTCTCTCCTGGGCCACACACTTCGTAAAGAATCTTCATGGCGCGTCGTGAGGCAGTCGCTGGACGATGAAGGAGTGCGATGACCGCCCCGAGAAAAATCCTCGATGGCAACAAACAGCCGTCTAGTCCAACACGTCGTATGAAGCTGTGTTGGCAACGTCGAGATGCGCTGAACCCGTACAGAGAAATGAAGATGTTCACTAGCGTGCTTTTGGGACAGATGAGGAAAGAACGATGGCTGACACATGAACCTTTCGTTCATGACAATAAGCGGACGCGTATACGGGTGGAGCGAGATGAGATGAGAAGGTTGGTAAAGTGTGAAGTGATACTCATGGAATTGTGAGTCAATCGAGGTGAAGAAGTTGGTGATGAGTCAAGACTCGGAAGTTCAGGAAGGGAAAGAAGGAGTCACGCAGACAACACCATCAGCACAATTATGAAGATGGAAAACGTGTCCGTGTTCATGTTCATGCTCATGTTCTACATTGATGCGACAAATATCCACAACTCATCACGAAACCGACACGACACGACTACTTTGTACAGGAATAGCCAATTAATACAGCAAGCGAAAAGGGAATTCTGGCTCTACTCAAGAAAAAGGTGAAAGCCGAGAAGGTGAGGGGCAATCATCGAAGTCTATTTCTGAACAGATACAATACTGTCGAATTCGACATGTCCCATCATCTGGAATCACCATGAACACAAATGCAATGGTGCTCGTGTCTACGAAGAGATGCTGTGCCAATTTTTGGGACACGCTGAACGTCAAAATCGCAGACTCAAAATCGCCGTTGGATGACGGCGTGGCGGTGCATGTTACACAAAACGTAGTCTTACACCTGAATACTTGGTCGTGGTGTTGGTCTCCATACAGCAAAATGTTTCGTGCTGCTAGGACGCGTACGCATTCGAAATCGAGGCTGAGCTGTGAGTTCTGGTAACACAGTGGGTAGAGTCTATCGCCATGAACGCGCCGTGAAAACTCGTGCAAGGTAGACAGGCTCCCTCAAGGCATCCTCTTGTAATGTGCAATTGTGTGTTTGAGAGTGCAGACCACATGGGGGCGGAAGAGGCTTGAAGAGCACCTGGCTTGGCGTTCAGCAGCGGGACGTCCGATTGACAGCCACGACATTGCGCTTCACACGCAAACCGACGCCTTCTAGCACTCAGTACTCTCGCGCTGTGCTTCGATACTTCACATAATCACGAGCGTCTTCAGTGCATCGACAGTGCCAACGCCCCGCGGATCCAGACAGCCACGCTTTTGAACCCTGATTCGCTTGGGAGCCCGCCCGATCACGCATCCGAGCCACCAAACCTCAGGCTGCCCGGCGCATTCGAGCGCACGACTGCGATTGCATTCTCGGCAGTGCATCTTCCTTCTCTGCATCTCTGTCGCGTTGGGCTTGGCCGATCTCCCCCAAGCTCAGCCCAGGTCATGCTGCGGGCTTCGCAGCGACCACAGCAGATAGCCTCGTGAATGACGACTACTCGAACCGCGCACTCGACCCACCAGCCCGCCGTCCCGACTCCCTCGGCGCGCATTCAGCATGTCTTACCACGGGAACGGGCAGAACTACTACAACCCCACGATACCCCACTCGAGCAATGGCGGGCAGCACGGCCACGGCCAGGGCCAGGCTCAGTATCAAAATAACGGGGACACAAATGGAGGCGCTGCGGGTTACGGCTACCCTCCAGCACGGCGCGACAGCTATGCCCGCCAGAGCCAGAATGACGAGCTCTTCATCGGCGGGTCCAGCTCTCCGCAGGTCGGCCATGGACCAACGTCGCCCACGGCCGGCGCATACAGCAACAGCGGCTACGCCTACCCGCCACAGCACCAGCAACAGCAGCAGTACAACCCCCAGCACTATAGCGCTGCCTCGCCGACGGTGGCCCTGCCGAACCCCTCGCACTATGGCGGCGTGAACAGGACATACGCCGCCCCCGCGTCCTCGGCACCGCAGCCATACAACCCGGCCGCCTACGCAGACAACAGCCTGCAGCGCAACAGCACCATAAGCCACCCGTACGGCTTCTCGCCCACATCGCCAAACCCCGCCGGCTACCCCTCGCCCACGCAGTACCAGCAGCAGTCGTTCGGCAGAAACTCGTCCGTGGCGGGCGGCCGCTCGTCAGCTTACACGGCGCCCGCCCCACCGCCGCTTCCAGTACCGCCTGGGAGCGCGAGTCTACCGTCTGATGACTGGAGCAGCAACTATCCCGTGCGACACCCGTCCAATGCTTCAGTCGGGAGCTACTACAACTCAGGCGCCTCCCATGCCCCGCTCCCCTCCCCACCCACCTACGACAACGGCCATGGCTCACACCAGCGCGTTGACAGGTTCCCCTCCGTCTCGAGTAACCGATCGAACCCGCTGCCACCCACGCCCGAAGTGCCTCCACATGGCTCCCCGCAACGAACGAGCACCGTGTCGTCGAGACCGCTCCCTCCGCCCCCGCAGGAGTCTGACAGCGACGAGTACTTCCCGCAGCAGAATGGTGGGGGCTACAACAACCAAGATGCCCTGTTCAATGACATCCTGGGCATGACCACGGGCTCAACCCAACCGTCGATACAGGTGCAGCAAGCGAACGGCGGCCACCACTACGGAAGCGTGGACAGGCACTCGTCGGGCCGCAACGGCGATTACGTGAACGGCGGCCATCTGTCCCCTGGCTACCCTCCGCGCGATACATACGGGAGCGACGAGAGCGATGTGGAGGCGGCTGCTGGTCTGGCTGCCATGCGCGCGGCCGAGCAACAGGAAGCGGATGACAATGCGCGGCGGCTGAGTGGCGGTACTACCCTCTTCAGCAGCTATGCGCCTCTTACATCACCCCAGCTGTCAGGCGACCCTCACAGACGCCAGGAAGAGAGTGCAAGCGACAGCGACTATGTCGGCGCGGGCGTAGACGTGAGCATGTTTGGCGGCATGCCATCGTTTGGCTACGGCGGCAGCCCAAGCCAGTTGGCGAGTGGAGGCAGCCATCCGACCACAACTTCAGGCTCACAACGAAGATCCGAACATACCGGCGACGATTACGATCCAATACATCCGTTCCCATCATTTGGCGCTCAAGTGCGCGTCGACACATTCGGCACTGGTGGACTGGAAGAGCCGAGGGAACGGCGGCGGAGTTACGATGAAGGCGACGAACTGACGCTCATGGATAGCGCGTCTGGCATGTCTGGATCCACACTCGCAACACAATCGAACATCATGCCGGGCGAACCTCCAGACCTCTTCTTTCATCCGGGTGCCTCTAACCGGCCTTTGCCGCCTCCGCCAGCGAACAACGGCCGAGGGGGGCGAATAAACCATCAAAGCACGAGTTCGACTGGGTCTTACGAGTATTGGCGGAACGCGCCCTCCGCACGCGATACATACCCTGCTAATCCTAATACTATGGGCATGGGCATGACATCGCCTACTGGCGGCAATGTCCCTCGCTCGATATCCCTACTCCATCAAAGCAATGCCGCACAAGCAATCCCCCTTCCGCGGTCAAAGACGGACGCGGAGTCAGGGCACAGAGCACGGCAAGTACAGGCTGGTAACCGGAACACGTACTATGGAGGTCCCACCGACAGCGATGGCAACACTCTTACACCAAGTAGCGCGGACGCTCCGGTCGCCATTGATCTGCCCACCATTCCTGCTGGAAAGCGCTTCAACCCCGCGAAGCTGTCGACCAACGACTTCAAGAAATGCACGGAGCCCTGGGCACTCAGCTCTATCATATCGTGGCTGAAGATCATGACCGAGGGCGAGAACGATCTGAAGGAGGGGCCGATTCAAGACGGTCTTATCGCTCTGTTCACGCACAAAGTCCCCACCATGAACATCGCGGATGCCGAGACTCTGAGCAGCCGGGTCGTTGCTGACATGCTAAAGTCGGGGACGCTTGTCCACGAAGAAGAGTGGCTGAAGTTTTCGTCAGTAACAATGACTGGCGTCATCTTCCAACTGACAGGCGCGGGATGTTACGCACCGATGCTTCACATCTATAACGCTCCCGGTCGCTGCTACGCCCACCACTGTCAAAGAACGCTCAAGAAAATCGACCTCCACTCTCCAGCGGCTGCCGCGAAAGAAGAGGACTGGGCCACTTTCCACAAAGTCACGAAAGAGGCTCTTGAGAAGGTGAGCAAGAAAGAGATCGAGCGCCAGAACATCCTGCACGAAATCGTCCAAGGAGAAGACAACTACATCCAACGGCTCGATGTCTTGCGCTCTTTGTACCGTGACCGCCTTCTAGCCGCTCAGCCTCCCGTCATTCCACCCAAGAAGATTGACAAGTTCATTCGCGATGTCTTCAGCAAGGTGGATGCAGTCCGGAAAGCAAACGAGGATCACCTTCGGCCGCAGATCAAGTACCGACAACGTGAGCAGGGTCCTTGGATCGTCGGCTTCAGTGATATCTTCCGCGAGTGGATCCGGAAAGCAAGACAGGCATACATCGAGTATGCTGCGTCGTTCCCATATGCGAAGTTTCTCGTGGGCCACGAAGCCGAGAAGAACCTGCACTTCCGGCGGTTCCTGGATGAAGCTCAAGCCGACAAGCGTTCCAACAAGCTGGATTACAACACGTTCCTCAAAGCACCTATTGACAGGCTGCAGCGATATGGTCTTCTCATTGACACGGTGATTAAGAACTCGCTGGTGGACAATGAGGAGAAGCGGAATTTGATTATTGCCAAAGAGGAGATCAAAGTGGTAGCTCTGGAGTGCGATGCTCGCGTTGGCGAAATGACGCGAAAGGTCGATCTCACAGAACTACAGTCCAAGCTCTTCCTGCGTCCAGGCATGCAACGCGTTGAGTTGAATCTGGACCACTTGGGTCGAGAGCTCATCTTCAGGGGAGAGCTACACAGAATGGGCACTACCCGCTTCAACTGGGTCGAGACGCAAGCGCTTCTCTTCGACCATTACCTTGTTCTTGCCAAAGCAGGCACAGTACGAGAAGCGGACGGCGTTACCAAAACAGACAAATACGACGTATCTCGACTGCCTATCCCTATGGATCTGCTCGTGCTCGAAAGCGAAGACGACGACCCTGTTGTGCGGTCTACGATGAAGGGCATCGCTGCCGTCAATCCTGCTGCGGACAAAGTCAGAAGTGGAGGCATCCGATCAGCAAACAGCCCAGGCCCAGGCATGCTGCAACACACCAACACGAACACTTCCTTTGGATCTGCGAACACTGGTTCTTCCGGAAAGACTGCTGTTAACAACAACGGCCTCGAGAACAAGGACGACAAGATTCTGTACCCCTTCAAGGTGAAGCACTTGGGCAAGGAGACGTACACATTGTTTGCTACATCAGCCAACAACAGGGCTGAATGGTGCGACAAGCTCATCATCGCAAAGACGAGGCATGCAGCAGCACTCTTTGCACAGAATGCTGAGCCATTCAGGCTGCGAGTCATGGCGGACTCTGCGTTCGCATACGACAGCGCCATGCCTTCGCAAAAGGCCATCACCATCAAGGGCACGCCACTGGACCGCGCTGTAGAGGAGGTAGAAAAGCTGTTCCTTCAACAAGGGCGACCGGTACCTATCTGTCGAGCCAGAGTCAACTGCGCAACAGCCTTCAACCAGCCCTACGGCAAGCACATGCTCGCTGTCGGAACCGACATTGGCGTATACGTCTCCGAGTTCGACAATCCCCGGGGATGGTCAAAGGTACGTCACAATCTAACCTCCGCTATGGATTCTGCTGACTTGCGTTCAGGCCGTTCAAATTCCGCGCGTCACACAAATCGCCGTTCTCGAACAATTTTCCCTCATGCTCCTCATCTCCGACAAATCCCTCATCGCATACCACCTCGACGCCGTCTGCCCCGTCGGCGGCAACACCGCCTCCGCCTCCGCCTCCGATTCCGCGCGCCGCGCACCCCAGAAACTCAGCGGCGCGCGAGACATCGGCTTCTTCGCAACCGGCGTAATGAAAGACCGCACACTCGTCTTCTACAAGAAGAAAGACGGCATCTCCTCGACCTTCAAGGTCCTCGAACCCGTGTTCCAAAAGTCATCCGAAAAGAAAAGCCGCCTCTGGAAGTCCGGCCGCACCGAGTTCTTCCGCGAATACGACGAATTCTACATCCCCGCCGACTGCTACACAATCAACCTCTTCCACTCCTCCCTCGCCGTCTCCACAGCCAAAGGTTTCGAAGTCCTCACCCTCGACAAAAAACAGCCCTGGTCCGTCCCGGACCTCAAACAACCGCACGTCGCCACCATTGCCGCGCGCCTCGCGACGCAAAACCCACTCGGCATGTTCCGCCTCTCCGACCAGGAATTCCTCCTCTGCTACGAGGAATGCGCCGTGTACATTAACAAGAACGGCGACATTAGTCGGTCCGTGATCATGGAGTTTGTGGGTAAAGCGCGTAGTGCGGCGATGTACGGGCCGTATGTGTTGCTGTTTGATCCTGATTTCGTGGAGATTCGGAATGCACAGAACGGGAGGCTTAGACAGGTTATTGCTGGCAGGGATGTTAAGTGTCTTGATGATGGGCTTGGTGGGGGGCGCGAGGGGAGGAGTGTCAAGGTTAGTTTGCAGCATCCTGTGCAGGAGAGGTGTCAGGTTGTGGTTGAGTTGGTGTTGAATGAGGGGCAGAAGGAGTGAGGGGTGGGGTGATCGGACGATGTATAGGTGTGGGGGCTTATTTATGAGGCTGGGATATATGTAGGCGTACGGGCAGTGAGTGGGAAGGCTTGTATTGCGTTTTGGTGGTCGCGCGGCTTTTGATACCTTTTGTGTTCTCTCGCGTTTTTTCTTCTGGGCGTATATAGTGGAGCAATGGGTTGTTGCATATTTGCTGGATCGCTTTTTAATCTCACGGAGGTAGAATTAATGTTAGGTCTACATCTTGTTTTCCGTCATTTCATTCGC
>Ga0265798_10011331_pt1 | contig 10877 bp, 7 predicted proteins | sample P3T30metagenome_FD_192430 | JGI IMG/M metagenome (GOLD analysis project Ga0265798, IMG submission 192430) | Plant litter microbial communities from East Loma Ridge, Irvine, California - P3 T30 | ecosystem: Environmental > Terrestrial > Plant litter > Unclassified | place: USA: California... | reverse complement strand
TGCACCTCGACACGCAGCTAAAGTCCGCCGTCGGCGGCGTCGTCGAGCTGTCGACGGGCGAGTCGTTCGAGTCCGACGTCATCGTCTGGACCGCGGGCGTCATGGCCAGCCCCATGCTGAAGAACACCGACCTCCCCATCGAGGAGCGCGGGCGCCTGCGCGTGCGCGCCGACGGTCGCGTCGAGGGCGACGACGGCATCGTGGCCGACGCCTGGGGCGCCGGCGACGTGGCGGCCACCCCCGACCTCACCGGCGGCGGCGTCGGCGGCTTCTGCGTGCCCAACGCGCAGCACGCCGTCCGCCAGGGCAAGCTCATGGCGAAGAACCTCACCGCGAGCATCCGCGGAGAGGGGATCACCGACTACTTCCACAAGAACCTCGGCGCCGTCGCGGGCCTGGGCCTGTACCAGGGCGCGTTCCAGTCCGGGAAGCTCGGCATCACCGGCTTCCCCGCCTGGGTCATGCACCGCGGCTACCACGGCCTCGCGATCCCGTCCTTCGAGCGCAAGGCGCGCGTCGTCTCGGGCTGGCTGAACAACCTGGTCTGGGGCCGCGACATCGTCTCCCTCGAGGCGCGCGAGACGCCGCGCACCGCGTTCGAGACGTTCGCGTCGCGCCCGCGTCCCGCCGCGGACGCCGCTCCGGCCGCCCCCGCCAAGAAGGAGGAGGCGCCCGCCAAGAAGGCCGCCGACGACAAGGCCGACGCGCCCGCCGAGGGCGAGAAGTCCCCGGCGCTCGCGGGCAGCTACAGCTCCTCGCCCAGCGTGGAGAACGCGGACGAGAAGCCCTCGGCCTGATCCACCCGCACCACCGATGACGGCCCGCAGGCAGCAGCCTGCGGGCCGTCGTCATGCCGGGACGCACCGCGACCGCCGGTCGACCGTAGGCTGTCGGGAGCGCCCCGGCGCCACGCCCCCGTAGTCCAATTGGCAGAGACGGGCGACTTAAAATCGCTACAGGTCAGGGTTCGAGTCCCTGCGGGGGCACGTCCTCGCCCGCGACCGCGGTCACCGCTCGCGGACGACCCGCTGCCACCCCGCCCTCGAGATCCGGCCGAGCTGGGCTCGGACGACGTCCGTCCGCCGTTCCGTGAGCCGCGCGAACGCATGCGCGACCAGGCAGCACAGCGCCACGACGGCGAGGTAGCCGGCGATGGCGGCAAGGGACAAGGTCCAACGGCTGTCGAAGGTCGGCACGACGGCCGCGGCGACAAGCACCACGATCGGCATGTGGATCGCGTACAGGGAGTACGACGAGTGCGCTGTCCAGCTCGCGGCGGACAGGACCTTGCCGGATCGCCCGGTCCAGGCGACGTCGGTCACGAACACGGCCACCCCGAGCGCGGTGACGGCCGCGAGCATCAGCGCGCCGAGGCGGAACGGCAAGGCCACTTCGTGCGCGGCGACCGCGATGACCACGATGAGCGGGACGCAGAGTCCGCGGGCGACCGCCAGGAACCCCGCTGCCCACGAGGCGATCGCGCGACTGATGCGTGGCGCGAAGGCGGCGACAAGCGCACCGAGCACCCACGCCGGAAACAGGCTGAGGACCATCGGGCCGCTGATGATCACGGCGACAAGGGCGAGCAGTCCGCCCACCGCGCGACGCCTCACGCTGCCTCCCGGCCAGAAGGCCGCGAGGAGGGCAGGGAACAGCAGGTAGTACCAGGCCTCGTAGGCGAGCGACCAGAGGGGCGAGTTCGTGCCGAGTACCGGTACGTGCAGTCCCTGCACGAATCCGAGGTTACCGAGGACGGTGAGCGGGGAGTACGACGGCGCCGCCGGGATGCTCTCGTAGGAGCCGGGGTTCGCGTAGACGTCGGCGGAGGCGAAGAGGAGGGCGCCCGCGCCGTCGAGCACCAGGGTAAGCAGTAGCGCAGGCACGAGCACGAGCCAGAGCCGGGTGAGCCGGGCGCTCGCATAGCGTCCCCACGAGAACGAGCCCCTGCGGAAGCCCGCGACGACGGATCCGCCCACCCAGTACCCGCTCAAGACGAAGAACACGATGACCGCCTCGGAACCCAGGCTCGTGAGTGCGTAGAGGGCTGCGGTCACCGGATCGTGCTGCGCTGTGGCGTAGTCCTCGAAGAACAGGAGCCGCACGTGCCCGAGGACGACGGCCAGGGCGGCCGCGGAGCGGAATACGTTCAGGACGCGATTCTCCGGGCGGGGAGGGCGTGGTGCCCCGGTCGCGCTCACGGATGCATCTCGTGCTCAGCCGAGCGCGGGAACGAGCGCGAGACGGGTGATGGGACGGTGATCACGCGGCGCCCTTCGACACGGCGGCATCCTGGACGGTGGTCGGTCGCCCCGATCCCGCCTTGAAGCGGAGCGCCGGCTTCTCCACCAGGAACCAGCTCGCCGCGGCGAGCGGAAGCGTCGCGACCAGGGAGATGGCGGCGAAGGACGGCACGCCGAGTACTCCGGCCCCGGCCGTCGCGAGCAGCTGCTGCACCGGGAATCCGTAGATGTAGACGCCGTAGGAGATGTCCTGGCGGACGCGCAACCGCGGGTGCGTTCCGAGGGCGCCCAGGGCGATGACGAGATAGGCGAGCGGCAGCGCGGCGAGCGGGCTGTATTCCGGGAGAGCGCCGGAGACGAGCACGAGCATGGCAGCGACGGCGACGAGGACGCCGCGTACCGGAATCGCGTGCCGGTACCGATGGATCAACGCGCCCGCGGCGAACATCAGGCCGAGCCGGGACCCGATCTGCGCGGAGCCGTTCGATATCGGCCCGTACGAGGTGAGCAGAACCGCCAGCAGCGCCGCGCTAAAGAGCCCGGCCACCGTGAGACGGCGCCGCAGCAATCCGGTCAGTCCCACCGCGAGGACGCCCAGGTAGCAGCTGAACTCCCAGAAGAGGGTCCACAACGCACCGTTCCAGACTCCTGCTTCCGGTACGTCCGCCGGAGTGCCGGCGATGCCGAACTGCGAGATGCGCAGCAGCGCGTTGCGCCACACGAACGAGAGGGCTTCGGAGGCGAATCCGTCGGGGAAAGCGGCCCCGCGCATCAGCACGGCGGTAGGTGCGAAGGCGAACGCGGTGAGGGCGAGGCAGATCCAGAAGGCCGGGAATATGCGGAGGACACGTGCCCGGAGGAAGACAGCCCAGCGAGGGTGCCTGGTCCAGCTGGAGACGATCAAGAATCCGGAGATGGCGAAGAACCCGTCGACGCTGAGCCGACTGACGAGCTGGCGGGCCCAGGGATCGTGGATCTCCGTCCCGGTGAGAGGGAATGCGTGCCAGACGATGACGAAGAGGGCGAGTACGAGGCGGATCAGGTTGAGGGCGTTCGCGCGTGGGTCGAATACGTCCGAGAGGACGCGGCGGCGGACATCGGCCTCCGAATTCGACGGAACATCCTCCTGCTCGTCCCGGCCCTCAGCTCGGCTCATGCTCCTCGTCCCGATTCCCCCATGAGTGGAGCGTACGACCCGGATGCACGATCGCCGTATTCGGGTCCGGCGCTCGCTGCCCCGATGACGACGTCGGTGATGGCGCTCCCGCCCCTATCCACCCACCACTGGGGCGACCACCTATCTCGACGCCGAGCGGCCACTGAGGTCGTACGCGATCCTTCCGTGCACGTATTGTTGAGCCACCCGCTGATGCGGGTGCCGTGGACGGGGGTCCATGTCGGCGAGGGGGCGGGGATGACTCTGATCGAGGATGCGCGGGCACTGGCCGCGCAGCGCGCCGTCGAGGCGCTCGGGCTGCTCGACGGGCCGCCCGAGGAGCGCTTCGACCGCGTGACGCGGCTCGCCCGCACGGCGTTCGACGTGCCGGCGTGCAGCATCGGGATCCCCAACCGCGACCGCATCTGGTTCGCATCCCGTGCGGGTCTCGACATGACCGAGGTCCCCATCACGAGCGCGTTCTGCGACACCACGATCCGCGAGGACCGCGTGCTCGTCGTCGAGGACGCGGCCGCCGATCCCGCGTTCCGCCACCTGCCCTCGGTGGCGGGCCCGCCGCACGTGCGCTTCTACGCGGGACACCCGCTGCGCGACGGCGAGGGGGCGATCATCGGCACCATCTGCCTCTACGACGTCCGGCCCCGCAGCCTCGACGCCGGCCAGCTGGCGCTCTTCTCGGAGCTCGCCGCCTGGGCGCAGCGCGAGCTGCTCACGAGCGCGGAGATGGACCGCGCGCAGGCCGTGCAGGCGGCTCTGCTGCCCGCCGCCGAGGTCGAGGTCCCCGGGTACGAGGTCGCGGCCGTGTGCATCCCCGCGCAGGTCGTCGGCGGCGACTTCTTCGACTACGAGCGCACGCCCACCGGCCTCCGGTTCGCCATCGCCGACGTCATGGGCAAGGGCACCGGTGCGGCCATCCTCACGGCCACGGTGCGCGCGACCCTGCGCGGCCTCGCCGGCACCTCCGACCGCTTCGGCGCGGGCGAGCTGGCGGACACCGGGGTCCTGGTGACGGAGGCCGCGCGATCGCTCGAGGCCGACCTCAGCCGCACCGGCGCCTTCGTCACGATGCAGCACGGCCACATCGACGCCGCCACCGGCCTGGTGCGCTACGCCGACGCGGGTCACGGCCTCACGATCCTGGTGCACGCGGATCGGCGCGTCACGCACCTGTGCACCTCCGACCTCCCCGTCGGCATCGACGGGGACCACGTCTGGGCGGAGCTGCGCGTCACGCTCGAGCACGGCGACACGCTCGTCACCTTCAGCGACGGCCTCTTCGACATGTTCGGCGGCAGCGAGCCCGCCTTCGAGGCCATCGGCCGGGTCGTGATCGAGACCGGCGACGTGCACGCGCTCGTCGAACGGGTCCGCGTCCTCGCCTCGGTCGGCACCCCGCTCGACGACGTGACGGTCCTCGCCGTGAGCCGCGCGTGAGCCGCAACGCCCACCGCGCGCCGACCACGGGCCGGTCGCCGCTGCGCTTCGCCCTCATCCGCCTGCTCGCGGTGATCACCGCGATCCTCGGCCTCAACTACATCGTCTGGCGCCTGCTGTTCTCCGTGAACCCGGAGGCGCTCTGGATCGCGATCCCGCTCGTGATGGCCGAGACCTACAGCCTCATCGACTCGCTGCTGTTCGGGCTCACCATGTGGCGCGCCCGCGACCGCCCGAAGCCGCCCGTGCCGGGACCCGGCCTCACCGTCGACGTCTTCATCGCGACCTACAACGAGCCGCTCGACCTCGTGATGGAGACCGCGCGCGCCGCCCAGCGCATCCGCTACCCGCACAAGACGTGGGTGCTCGACGACGGCAACCGCACGGAGCTCCGCGACCTGGCGGAGGCGGAGGGCATCGGCTGGATCACCCGCTCGGCCGACTGGTCGGGCCGCGCCCGGCACGCGAAGGCCGGCAACCTCAACAACGCGCTGCTCACGACCGAGGGCGAGTTCATGCTCATCCTCGACGCCGACCAGGTGCCGGAGCCCGAGATCCTCGACCGCACGCTCGGCTACTTCGACGACCGGCGCATGGCGCTCGTGCAGACGCCGCAGGTGTTCGTCAACGTCCCCGACGCGGATCCGCTCGGCAGCCAGGCGCCCCTGTTCTACGGCCCGATCCAGCAGGGCAAGGACGGCTGGAACGCGGCCTTCTTCTGCGGGTCCAACGCGATCCTCCGGCGCGAGGCCCTGATGCTGCTCGGCGTCTCCCGGTACGTGACCGACACCGAGATCAGCGTCTTCCGCGCGCTCCGGACCGCGAACGACGTGCTCGACAAGGCGCGCGCCGAGCTCGAGCCCGACCAGGTCGACCTCCGCAAGGCGCTCGACGACGTGACCTACGACGTGCGCCGCGCGCGCGCCGAGCTCCGCCGCGGCCAGCGCCTCGCCGACGTCACGTACCGGTTCCAGAAGCGCGTCGACTCGATCGCGGCACGCATGGTGCAGGACGACATGTCGGCGCTCAAGGCCGACCTCGCCGAGATCGCCGCGCTCGCCGGCCGGCACTCCTCCGACCGCGACGCCGTCTCGCTCGTCGACGACAGCGCGATGACCCGCCTCGCGCAGCGCGACTGGTCGCCGCTCGGGGCCCTCGACGCGGTGCGCGCGATCATCCGCGACATCGACGTGCACCGCGACGACGACGCGCAGTCGATCATGCCGCTGGCCACCATCTCCGTCACCGAGGACATGGCGACGTGCATGCGCCTGCACGGCCTCGGCTGGAAGTCGGCGTACCACGACGAGGTCCTCGCCTACGGTCTGGCGCCGGAGGACCTGCCGACCATGCTCACGCAGCGCCTCCGCTGGGCGCAGGGCACCATCCAGGTGTTCTTCCGCGAGAACCCGCTGCTGCAGAAGGCGCTCTCGATCCCGCAGCGGCTCATGTACTTCGCCACCATGTGGAGCTACTTCTCCGGCTTCACGGCGATCGTCTACGTGGCGGCGCCCATCATCTACCTCGTCTTCGGCGTGCTGCCCGTGCAGGCGCTCTCGACCGACTTCTTCACCCGGCTGATCCCGTTCCTCCTCGTCAACCAGCTCCTGTTCGCGGTGGTCGGCCGCGGCAAGCGCACGTGGCGGGGGCAGCAGTACTCGCTCGCGCTCTTCCCCGTGTGGATCTCGTCGGTCACCACCGCGGTCGCCAACGTGTTCTTCCGCAAGCCCCTCGACTTCGCCGTGACGCCCAAGGTGCGCGCCGAGAGCGGCAAGCCGCGGTGGGACCTCGTGAAGCCGCAGCTCTACGTGATCTTCGACCTGGCGATCTTCAGCATCATCATCCGTGCGGCCCGCTACCGGGGCTTCACGCCGGCCAAGGAGGACGCATGATCGACATCGCAGTGGCAGAGCAGGGCACGGAGGTCAGCGTCGTGACCCCGAGCGGGCGCCTCAACATGGTGTCGGCCCGTCAGCTCACCACGGTCGTCACCGAGGTCATCGACGGCGGGCGCCCCTTCGTGGTGGTCGACCTGGGCAGCACCGAGTTCATGGACTCCTCCGGGCTCGGCGCCCTCGTCTCGGGCCTCAAGCGGGCCCGTCAGGCGGGCGGCGACCTCCGGCTGGCGCGGCCCAACGCGCAGGTGCGGGCGGTGCTCGAGCTGACGAACCTGAACCGCGTCCTGACCGTGCACGACGCCCCCGAGGGCGTGTTCGGTGACCGGTGAGGACATGACCCACCACGCGCCGCCGGTGCGGGCGAACGTCACGCTCCCCGCGGTCGACGAGAGCCTCGCGGCCGTGCACGCCGTGATCTCCGCGGTCTGGGACCAGGCGTTCGACGTCAGCGACGAGGAGCGGATGCTCTTCGAGACGGCCGTGGTCGAGATCGCGGGCAACGTGGTGGAGCACGGCGTCGCGGTCAGCCAGCGCGCGGGGTACCCCGTGACCTTCACCATGACCGTGGTGTGCCAGCACGACCGCATCGTGGCGCTGTTCGAGGACGACGGCCAGCCCGCCGTCGTCGACCTCACCCGGGTGTCCATGCCCGACGACCTCAGCGAGAGCGGCCGCGGGCTGGCGCTCGCCCAGGCGATCCTCGACGACCTCACCTACGAGCGCACCGACGGCAGCAACCGCTGGCGACTGGTCAGGCTCCGCGGCTGATGCGGGGCATCGGGGGACGGGACCGGGTGCGCGGGGGCGCACCCGCCCGGGGCAGGATCCGCGGCTGGGCGGCCGCCATGGTCGCGGTCGCCATCGCCGTCGTCCCGGCGACGGCCGCGCTCGCGGCGCCGCAGCCGACCGCGACCGCGCCGGCGGCGCCCGTCGACGCGGTCGACCTCACGCGCGGGCCGGCGGCCCCGTGGTTCGGCGGCATCATCGACTGGACCGCCGACGACGCGCAGAGCTACGCCGACCGCCTCGGCGCGACGCCGGCCGTGCTCGGCCAGTCGGTGCGCTACCCGCTGGGATCCGACGACGTCACCTACCTCGACCAGTTCGCCCAGCAGGCCGGTCAGCAGGGCGCGCTCCTCTTCCTCACCCTCGAGCCGACCGTCCCGCTCGACCAGCTCACCCCGGCCGACGCGACCGCGCTCACCGACCGGCTCGAGGCGCTCCGCGAGCGCTACGACTCCCGCGCGCTCGTGCGGTTCGCGCCCGAGATGAACGGCTCGTGGACCCCCTGGGGCCAGCAGCCCAGCGCGTACGTCGCGGCCTTCCGCCAGGTCGCCGACGCCGTCCACGCCTCCGACGCGGGCGCCGTCACCGTGTGGTCGCCCGCCTACGCGGCCGGGTACCCGTTCGGATCCGCCGACGGCCTCACCGACGCGTCCGGCACCCGGTCCATCGCCGAGCTCGACACCGACGGGAACGGACGCGTCGACGTGGACGACGACGCGTACCGCCCCTACTGGCCGGGCGACGAGGCCGTCGACTGGGTGGGCCTCTCCGCCTCCCACTTCGGCTCGGAGCAGGACTTCACGATCGGGGAGCCCACCGAGGACTACCTGGGCAGCCAGGTGATCCCGCAGCAGGAGTTCGGCAAGAACGTGGTGCCCGAGGACGGCAAGTTCGCGCGCGAGCTCGCGGGTCAGTACGGCTACGCCGACCAGGCCGGCGCCGGGCGCGACTTCGCGGCCGAGTGGATCGAGGGCACCGGCAAGCCGGCGGTCATCGAGACGGGCGCGCTCTACGACCCGGCCCGCACCGACGGGGCCTCCGAGATCGACATCAAGAGCACGTGGTGGGACCAGGTGCTCTCCGCCGACATCCGTGCCGCGCACCCGGGCATCGGCATGGTCGTCTGGCGCGAGGTGCGGCGCACCGAGGCCGAGGCCCAGGGAGCCGTCATCGACTGGCGGGCGACCGGCGACACGACGGTCGCGTCCGCCCTGCTCGCGCACCTGGACCCCGCGACGGCGACGCTCGGTCCCGTCACGCAGGTCTTCGACCAGGAGCGCGCCAACGTCGCGACCGCGCAGTACCGCGACCCCGGATCCCCCGAGGACGAGCAGATGGGCTGGATCGTGCTCTCCGCGGTCGTGCTCCTCCTGCTGTTCGTCCTCTCCGGCCCCATCGGCCGCCTCAAGCCCGGCTGGCGCTACCCCGACGAGAACTCGCCCCGCGACCGCCGCCTCGACCTCTTCCGCGGTTGGATCATCGTCGTGGTGGTCGTCACGCACATCGAGGTCGCGAGCCCGTACTCCTACGTCAGCATCAACGCGATCGGCGCCATCACGGGTGCCGAGATGTTCGTGCTGCTCTCCGGCCTCGTGCTCGGCATGGTCTACCCGATGGCGGTGAAGAAGTTCGGGGAGGCGAAGGCGCTCGTCTCGATCCTCCGGCGCGCGTTCAAGCAGTACATCGTGGCGATCGCGGTGGTCGTCCTGGTCTTCGCGCTCACGTTCGTGCCGTTCCTGGACACCGACGTCATCACCACGTTCACCGACCGCGGCACGGGTGCCGACGGCAAGACGACCACCGGGCAGGTCTACGACCTGTACCCCAACGGCGCTCGCCTGCTCGACTACCCGCCGCCCTGGTACGCGATCCGCGACCTGCTGCTGCTGCGCATGGGGCCGTGGGTGTTCAACATCATGGGCCTGTTCGTGGTGCTGACCCTGCTCGTCCCCGCGATCGTCTGGCTGCTCCGCCGCCGCATGTGGTGGGTGGTGGTCATCGTCAGCTGGGCCGCCTACCTCCTCAACGCGCGGTACGACATCCGCGTGCTGCCGTCGATGTTCGAGGACGTCTTCCCGCTGCTCACGTGGCAGGTCGCGTTCCTCAACGGCATGGTGATCGGCTACTACCGGAGGCAGATCACGCGCGCCCTCACCGGTCCGCTCGGTCGAGTGCTCGTGACGATCCTGCTGGTCGCCTACACGGGCGGGCTCGCGGTCCTCTGGGCCGGCCACACCTTCGGCGTCGCCATCCCGGGCGTGCCCGACGGCCTCTACTCGTCGCTGTACGAGTCGATGTACCAGCGCACGTTCCTGCAGCCCGGCCGTCTCATCGACCTCGCGCTGATGCTCGTGGTCGCGTACACGTTCCTCACCCGGGTCTGGAAGCCCGTGGACCGCGCGTTCGGCTGGTTCTACACGCCGCTCGGATCCGCGAGCCTCTACGTCTTCATCGTCCATGTGTTCTTCGTGCTGCTCGTGGGCAGCCTGCCGTTCCTCGACAGGTCGAATCCCTGGCAGGGGACAGTGATCCACACGCTCGTGCTCGCGGCGATCTGGTTCATGGTGCGGCGCAAGGTGCTGTTCAAGGTCATCCCGACGTGATCGGCGCGGGTCGGATCCGCGCGGATCCGACCCAAACCGCATCGAGCCGGGTTCCGAACGATTTCCGACATCCGGCGAAACTATGCCCCGCGCGTCTTCCCGGATGTCGACCACCCGTTTAGCGTTCGAACCACCACGCGCTCGGTATCTGGGATACGGACGCGCCGATCAAGGGAGCTCATCCATGTTCGACAAGAAGTTCATCACCCAGGCCATCGACAAGAGCGCGCAGTCGCCGCTGGACCGTCGCCGCTTCTTCACCGCGGCCGGTGTCGCGGGCCTCGGGGTCGGTGCCGCGGCGCTGATCCCCGCGACCGGTGCCCAGGCGGCCGACGCGCAGGCCGCGGCCGACGCCGGGACCGTGACGGACCTCGCGGTCCTCAACTTCGCGCTCAACCTCGAGTACCTCGAGGCCGAGTTCTACCTGCGTGCCTCGACCGGCAACGGCCTGGTCCCGAACGACATCTCCGGCGTCGGCACCGCCGGTGCCGTCACGGGTGGCCGCCAGGTGCAGTTCAAGGACCGCGCGATCCGCGAGTACGCGCGCGAGATCGCGCAGGACGAGAAGGCGCACGTGAAGTTCCTGCGCGCCGCTCTCGGCTCGGCGAAGGTCGCGCGTCCCGCGATCGACCTCGACGCCGCGTTCTCCGCGGCCGCGACCGCAGCGGGCCTGATCAAGCCGGGCGAGAAGTTCGACGCGTTCGCCAGCGACGACAACTTCCTGCTCGCGTCGTTCGTG
>Ga0265798_10011330_pt1 | contig 10878 bp, 8 predicted proteins | sample P3T30metagenome_FD_192430 | JGI IMG/M metagenome (GOLD analysis project Ga0265798, IMG submission 192430) | Plant litter microbial communities from East Loma Ridge, Irvine, California - P3 T30 | ecosystem: Environmental > Terrestrial > Plant litter > Unclassified | place: USA: California... | reverse complement strand
CGGTCGTAGACGTGGAACACGGCGGCCTGGCGGCCGGTGTTGATGAAGTTCAGCGCCACGCGTGCGGCAGCCATGGTGGCGCCGGGCTGCACTTCGCAGGTGGTGGCCAGCTCATACGGCAGCGCGCGCGAAGGCCGTGTGCCGGGCGCCTGCACTGGCAATTGCGGGGTCGCCGGCGGCGGGATCTGCGCCAGGCGCTGCTGGGCGGCGCGCAGGGCGTCGGCCTGGCTTTTGTTCTTGCGGCCCTTCAGCACCGGCAGCGCTTCGTCATTGGGTGTGGCGAAGTTGAAGGCGCTGGTCAGATCGCCGCACACCGCGCGGCGGAATGCGCTGATATTCGGCTCGCGCACGCCGAAGCGCGCCTCAAGGAAGCGCAGCACCGAGGTATGGTCGAACACTTGCGAGTTGACCCAGCCGCCACGGCTCCAGGGCGAAATCACATACATCGGCACGCGTGGGCCCGGCCCGTAGACGCGGCCGTCGGCAGGTGGCTGCTTGGTGCTGCCCAGCGGCTTGGCGTGGGTGTAGTACTCGGGCCCCAGGTCGCTCTGCGCCAGCGTGGTCTTGCCGAAGTAGCCGCCCTTGCCGTCGGGCGACGGTGCGGACGGCGACGGCACATGGTCGAAGTAGCCGTCGTTCTCGTCGAAGTTGACGATCAAAACGGTCTTGCTCCAGACCTCGGGGTTGGCGGTCAGGGCATCGAGCACCTCTTGCAGGAACCAGGCGCCCTGCACCGGGCTGGAGGGGCCGGGATGCTCGCAGTAGATTGACGGCGCGTTCATCCACGACACCTGCGGCAGCTTGCCTTCGCGGATGTCGCGTTTGAAGGCATCCAGGTATTGCTCGGGCTGGGTGCCCGGCAGCGTGTTGGCGATGCCTTTGTACAGCGGGTTGTTGGCGTTATCAAGCGCCGCGTCGTAGGCGTGGTAGGGCAGGGCCTGGCCGGTGTTGGTGTACGGCTGGCCCGGCGCGCCGCCGCTCGACACGGGGTAGCCCGAGGCGATATTGGCGCGCCTGAACTGGCGGAAGGCGCCGAGCATATTGTCGCCCCATTCATCGGGCATGTTCTGGTAGCTGATCCAGCTGATGCCGGCGGCTTCGAGGCGCTCGGCGTAGGTGGTCCAGGTGTAGCCGGTGTTCACGCCGCCCGCCACGCCATCGATGGCATCCCACTCATTGGTCACGAACGCCGTGTTGGTGGGCACCGCGCCGTTGGTGCCGGTCAGGAAGAACGAGCGGTTGGCGTCGGTCCCGGTGTGCATCGAGCAGTGATAGGCATCGCACAAAGTGAAGGCATTGGCCAGGGCGAACGGGAACGGGATCTCGTTCTCCTTGAAGTAGCCCATCGAGATCGGGTTCTTGTAGCGCGGCCACTGGTCCATGCGGCCGTTGTCCCAGGCCAGCTGGCTGTCGTTCCAGTCATGCGGCGTGCCATTGACGCGCTGGGCGTTGCCTACGCTGCCGTCGAGGTGGAAGGGCATCACGACCTTGCCGTCGGCCAGCTGCTGCTGCCAGACGGTGCGGCCTTCCGGCAGAGGGATCGGGAAGCGGTCGCCGAAGCCGCGCACGCCGGCGAGCGTGCCGAAGTAATGGTCGAAGGCGCGGTTCTCCTGCATCAGGATCACCACGTGTTCGACGTCACGGATGGTGCCGGTGGCATTGTTGGCGGGGATGGCGAGCGCGCGCTGGATGGCGGGTGGGAAGGCGGCATAGGTCGCGGCGGCGATCCCGGCTTGGGCGCTGCTGCGCAGGAAGTTACGGCGTGTGGTCATGACGTTTATCCGGACGGTGGTGGTTACTTTAACGCAATGAATATTGCATTTTTCTGTTGCCATGCTGGTACGCCTGCAGGGCTTCGCCAGCCTAATCGGGATGCATGACGACGTAATGACAAGCGCTCGACCGTGCGCGACTGACCGCGTCAGCCATGGCGTAGGGTGGACGGCTCTGCCGTCCACGCGTTCAGACCACAGTGGCTGTAAGGCGAAGCTAAGAATGTCTGTACGCGTGGGGTCATCTGGTCCAGTGGACCAGATGACAAGCCGCCCACCCACGGGTTCGCTAACTTGGCGGAGTCAGAGGCAGGGAGCTGCGATGCCAAGCACCCGGTCAACGCCGGTGCTTGCCAAAAAACTCGAGCATCATGCGGCTCGCATCCGGCTTGGCCTTGGCATTGAACCGCAGCGCCGGATCGCCACCGCTCCACTCATGGCGCAGTCCCGCGATGCGCACGACGCGCAGCATCAGCTTGCGGCGCACCGTGAAATCCTGGATCTCATGCGCGTGATGGCTGCCGCCGCGGCCCGCCGTTTTCACGGTGGTGCGGGTGGCCGGGCCGAAGGGGAGGCCGTTCAGTTGCAGCCACTGGCGCGCCAGCTGTTCCTGGTTGACCTGGCTGACCACGGCATCGTCCTCGCCGTGGATCAGCAGCGCAGGCATGGGCGGCATCTGGCCAGCCGGCGCATGCGCCGGGTGCGTGGCGCGCCGTTCCAGCAGTTGCGCGATCGCGGCATCGGCTTGCGCCTGCGCCCCATAGCGCATCACGTGCAGCGCGCCGACTGTATTCTGGCTGACGCCGAACACCGGCGCGGAATGCAGGCCGACCGCTGCGATCAATTCAGGATGGGTCAACGCCAGCACGGCGGCCATGCCGGCGCCGGCGGACAGGCCGCAGGCGTAGATGCGGCGGCGGTCGATGCCGTGCTGCGCGCATACGTGCTCAATGAGCGCGACCAGTGCACCGGCTTCGCCCTGGCCCTCTTGCGCCGCCCGGTCGAACCAGCGCCAGCAGCGCTGTGCGTGGCTGCTGGCCAGCTGCTGCGGATAAAGGACGGCAACCCCTTGCGCCTCCGCCAGCGCATTCATGCGCGTGCCGTGGGCAAAGTCGTGGGCCGTTTGATCGCAGCCATGCAGCATCAGGACCAGAGGCCGGCCGCGTTGTGCGGCGGTGTCGGGCAGGTGCCGCGGCAGATACAGCCAATACGCCATGTCGCGCGCCAGCACTTGTCCCGGTGCCGCGGGCAGCGCAAAGCGCGCTTCGAACCAGCGGCCCGGCAGGGAAGACAAGCGTGGAGGAGGTGGCGGCGCCGGTTTGCGCGCGGGGGACCGGCGCGGAGGCGGTGGTGGCGCCAGCGTATAGATGTCGAATAGTTTGCTGACCAGCTTGCGCTGCGACTTGGCGGCACGCGCCAGGTCACGCAGCATCCGGGTGCTCGACGTCATTTTCGCCACCGCCGCCTCCACAGGTTATGTTGCGGTGCAATATAACCTGTATGGTCAGCGTCGTTCGGTGCGGTGGCTCACGCCGTTCAGTTGCGGTACTCGGGCTCCTCGCGTCCTGCTACGTCGAGCTTGATCGCCAGCACTTTGCCGCTGAGCGGATACTTTTCCAGCTCGTCGGCCGAGCGACCGTGGCTGGCGCTGGTGATGTACAGCGTGCGCAGGTCCGGACCGCCAAACGCCATCGAGGTCGGGCAGCGCACCGGCAGCTTGATCTCGCGAAGGATCTCGCCGGTGGGCGACATGCGCAGGACGCGTCCGCCTTCGAACATCGCGACCCAGTACATGCCCTCGGCATCCATGGTCGCGCCATCCGGGCGGCCACCGTAATCCGGCGCCGACTTGTCGCTGGCGAAGGTCAGCAGGGTACGGCCATTGCTCTGCTGGCCCGTCGCCGGGTCGAAGTCGTAGCAGTCGATCCGGTGCGTGGTGGTATCGGCATGGAACATCGTGCGGCCATCCAGGCTCCAGGCCAGGCCGTTCGAGTTGGTCATGCCACCGCTCCAGGCAAGGCGCAGCTGGTCCTTGTCGAGGACATACATCTCGGCGGCCGGCTGGTCGCGCGGCTCGTACATGGTGCCGATCCAGAACCGGCCCGCCGGGTCGACACGGCCGTCGTTGAAGCGCACCTTCGATGGATCGTAGGGCGCGTCCGCGATCGGCGTTTCCGAACCGTCGGTGGTGTTCAGGCGCAGCAAGCCGTTGCGGGTCGCCACCACCAGATAATTATTGCCGTCGATCGCCAGCGCCGACGGGTTGGAACCCATCTTCCACGAGGTGAATTTGCCGCTCGCCGCGTGCAGGCGGTTGACGGTAAAGCCCTCGATATCGACCCAGTACAGCGCCGATTCGACCTCGTGCCAGATCGCGGATTCGCCGACCAGCATCGGCGCGTCGTGTACTACTTCAAATTTTTCCGTTGCCATAGTCAGGTAGTGATAGGTTTCAGAAAGCAGCCTTGGCGCGGGCGATCAGGCCATTCGTCGAGCTGTCGTGCTGGCCTGGCGCCGGTTCACCTACCAGTTCGGCTTCAATCTTCTTCGCCAACACTTTACCCAACTCAACGCCCCACTGGTCGAAACTGTTGACATCCCAGATCACCCCCTGCACGAAGGTCTTGTGTTCGTACAGCGCAATCAGGGCGCCCAGGGTCGTCGGGGTCAGGCGTTCCATCAGGATGGTGTTGCTTGGACGGTTGCCCGGAAAGGTCTTGTGCGGCGTAAGGCGCTCGACTTCGTCAGCCGCCAGGCCTTGCGCCTGCAGATCGGCGCGCACCTCGTCGGCGGTCTTGCCCTTCATGAAGGCTTCCGACTGGGCGAAGCAGTTGGCCAGCAGGGCGGTGTGGTGGTGGTCCATCTCGTGGGCCGGACGCAGGGCGGCGATGAAATCCATCGGCGTCACGTCGGTGCCCTGGTGCAGCAGCTGGAAGTAGGCGTGCTGGCCGTTGGTGCCGCACTCGCCCCAGATCGCAGGGCAGGTTGGCGTGTCGACGGCCTGGCCATCGCGGGTCACGCGCTTGCCGTTGCTTTCCATGTCGAGCTGCTGCAGGTAGGCCGGGAAGCGGTTCAGGTCCTGGTGGTAAGGTGCGATCGAGACCGAGGCGCACTCGAGGAACTGGCGGTTCCAGAAGCCGATCAGGCCGAGCAAGGCCGGCAGGTTCTGCTCCAGCGGCGCGGTGCGGAAGTGCTCGTCCAGCTCATGCGCGCCGGCCAGGAAATCATTGAAGTAACCGAATCCCACGGCCAGCGCGACCGGCAGGCCGATCGCCGACCAAACCGAGTAGCGCCCGCCGACCCAGTCCCAGAACGGGAACATATTGGCCGGGTCGATGCCGAAGGTTTTGATGGCTTCGGTATTCGTCGAGACGGCGACGAAGTGCCTGGCCAGCGCTTCTTCTGGGGCGCTCTGCAGGAACCACTTGCGCGCGGTCTGCGCGTTCATCATGGTTTCGGCCGTGGTGAAGGTCTTGGAGGCGACGATGAACAGCGTGGTTTCCGGATCGACCTCGGCCAGGGCTGCATCCATGTCATGGCCGTCGACGTTCGAGACGAAATGCATGCGCAGACGCGGATGGGCGTAGTGGCGCAGCGCCAGCACGACCATTTTCGGGCCGAGGTCCGAGCCGCCGATGCCGATGTTCACCACGTCGGTGATCGGCTTGCCGGTATGGCCCAGCCATTCGCCGCTGCGCACGGCGTCGGTGAAGGTTTTTACGCGGTCGAGCACGGCGTGGATGTCGGCATTGACTTCCTGGCCGTCCACCACCAGCGTGGCGCCGCGCGGCGCGCGCAGGGCGGTGTGCAGCACCGCGCGGTTCTCGGTGTTGTTGATCTTTTCGCCGGCGAACATCGCGTCGCGGCGCGCCTCCAGGCCGCGCTCGCGCGCCACCGCCATCAACAGTTCAAGCGTGCGCCCGTCGAGGCGATTTTTTGAATAGTCTAGGAACAGGCCTGCGGCCTCGTCCGAGTATCGCTCGAAGCGATCCGGATCGGCGGCGAACAGTTCGCGCATCTGCCAGGTCTTGGCGGAATCGGCGTGCTGGGCGAGGGCTTGGAAGCTGGCGGTACTGGTCAAAGGAGGCTGGCGCATGGGGTCTGGGTGCGTGGCACAATGTTGTCAATAACAGATTATCTGATAATACAAGGATCTTCGCGTAAATTCACTACAAAAATGTTCGCGCGTCTTCTCTGTCCCGTCTCCCTGTCACTTCCTGCGGCGATGCAGCGCTACCCCATCCATATAGACAAAAGGGTGGGCGGATAGGCGCAGCGAACCAAACTGTAGTAAAATTTCAGATACTAAATTCAGGAAGGAACGAACATGGCGCTCCACCCCGTAGTCGAACAGGTCACCAACCGCATCATCCAGCGCAGCCGCAAGTCGCGCGCAGCCTACCTCGAACACCTCGAAGCGGCCCGTATCCAGGGCGTGCAGCGCGGTGCGCTGTCGTGCACCAACCTGGCCCACGGCTTCGCCGCCTTTCCGGCCAACGACAAACTGAAACTGCGCGAATACAAGCAGCCGTCGGTCGCCATCGTTTCTTCCTACAACGACATGCTGTCGGCCCACCAGCCGTTCGAATACTTCCCGAAAGTGATCAAGGAAGCCGTGCGCGAAGTCGGCGCCGTGGCGCAATTCGCCAGCGGCGTGCCGGCCATGTGCGATGGCGTGACGCAAGGCCAGCCGGGCATGGAACTATCGCTGTTCTCGCGTGACGCCATCGCCATGGCGACCGCCATCGGCCTGTCGCACAATATGTTCGACGCCGCCCTGTACCTGGGCATCTGCGACAAGATCGTGCCGGGCCTGCTCATCGGCGCGCTGCACTTCGGCCACATCCCGGGCATCTTCGTGCCGGGCGGCCCGATGACCACCGGGATCTCGAACAAAGAGAAAGCCGCGATCCGCCAGCGCTACGCCAAGGGCGAAGCCACCCGCGAAGAGCTGCTCGAAGGCGAATCGGCCTCGTACCACGGCGCCGGCACCTGTACCTTCTACGGCACTGCCAACAGCAACCAGATGCTGATGGAAGTGATGGGCCTGCACCTGCCGGGTTCGGCCTTCATCACGCCGGGCACGCCGCTGCGCGACGCGCTTACTGCCGCCGCGTCGCACCAGGCGGTCGCGATCTCGCAGCAGGGCGGCCAGTACATGCCGATCGGCCGCATCGTCGACGAGAAAAGCATCGTCAACGCCATCGCCGCGCTGCACGCCACCGGCGGCTCGACCAACCACACGCTGCACCTGGTGGCGATCGCGCGCGCGGCCGGCATCGTGATCGACTGGAACGACTTCGACGAGATGTCGAAAGTCGTGCCGCTGCTGACCCGCATCTACCCGAACGGCGAAGCCGACATCAACCACTTCCAGGCCGCCGGCGGTCCGGGCTTCGTGATCCGCGAATTGCTCGACGCGGGCCTGGCGCACGAAGACGTCAATACCATCCTCGGCCACGGCCTGCGCAAGCACTGTAAAGAGCCGTTCCTGGGCGAAGACGGCAAAGTCGTGTTCCGCGACGCCACGGCAGTGAGCGGCGACGAGAACGTGCTGCGTCCTGCGACCAACCCGTTCAACAACAACGGCGGCATGGTGCTGGTCAAGGGTAACCTGGGCCGCGCGGTGATGAAGGTCTCGGCGGTCAAGAAAGAACACTACTCGGTCGAAGCGCCGGCATTGACGTTCGACTCGCAAGAAGACTTCATGCACGCCTACAAGGACGGCAAGCTGAATCGCGACTTCGTCGCGGTGGTGCGCTTCCAGGGCCCGCGCGCCAACGGCATGCCGGAACTGCACGCGCTGACCCCGGCACTGGCAAACCTGCAGGATGCCGGCTTCAAGGTGGCGATGGTGACCGATGGCCGCATGTCGGGCGCGTCGGGCAAGGTGCCGGCGGCGATCCACGTGTCGCCCGAGATCCTTGCCGGCGGCCCATTGGGCCTGGTGCGCGACGGCGACATCATCCGCGTCGACGCCAACAGCGGCACCATGGAAGCGCTGGTGCCGGCGGACGTCTGGGCCCAGCGTACGCAGTGCACGGCCGACCTGACCTCGAGCCATATCGGCATGGGCCGCGAGCTGTTCTCCATGTTCCGCAATTCGATCAGCGCGGCCGAGGAGGGTGCTGCCACCTTCCCGCTGCCGTCGCCGAAACAGACCGTCGTGCCGCTGCACGAAGGCATTGACGCCGGCGAGATCATCCCCGGCTCCGACGAAGACCACCTTTTCAAGACACCTAAGTGAGCAACCAGTGAGCCAACCAATGACCCTACTTGAGATCATGCGCTCGGCGAGCGTCATCCCTGTCATCGCCATCGACGATCCGGAACACGCCGTGCCATTGGCACGCGCCCTCGTCGCAGGCGGCATCCGCGTGCTCGAAGTCACGCTGCGCACCGAACACGGTTTGAAAGCGATCCGCGCCATGAGCGCGGTCGAAGGCGCCATCGTGGGCGTCGGCACCCTGACCACGGCCGAGGAATTTGTCGCTTCGCGCGACGCCGGCGCCGTGTTCGGCGTGTCGCCGGGCTTGACTCCAGCGTTGATCGCTGCAGCCAAGTCGAGCGGCCTGCCGCTGCTGCCCGGCGTGATGACCCCCTCCGAAGTGATGGCCGCGCGCGAGGCGGGCTTCCGTCAACTCAAGCTGTTCCCGGCAGTGCCGGCCGGCGGCGTGGGCATGTTGAACGCGATCGGCGGCCCGCTGCCGGACGTGACCTTCTGCCCGACCGGCGGCATCTCGATCGAGAGCGCACCGAAGTTCCTGGCCTGCAAGAACGTGGCCTGCGTGGGTGGCTCGTGGCTGACCCCGAAGGACGCGATCGCGGCCGGCGACTGGGCGCACATCACCGAGCTGGCCAAGGCTGCGAGCGCGCTGCGCGCTGTCTGAGTTCAGTCAAAAGGATCGCATTGCGATCGCGTTACCGCCCTCTGAGTGCGGGCGAAACTGCGATGGCGTCGCTGCTGTTTGGCGACGCCATCGATTATCGCCGGGTACGCCTGTACAACCGGCGCTATATGCCGTTCCAGCCAAAAAACTGTTGTATGACGCCGAACGGCAGCATGTACTTTCATCGCTCCTGCTTCCTTGCCGATTACAGTCGCGGCGATCCGCCAGCCGTGCATTGGTTTATTCATGAAATGGCGCACGTGTGGCAGTTTCAACTCGGCTATGCGGTGCGACTTCGCGGTGCGGTGCGGATTGGACTGGCGTACGGCTACGATCTGGCGCCTGACAAGACACTTGCCGACTTCAATATGGAAGCGCAAGGCGATCTGCTGGCCGATTACTTCGCACTCAAGCATCTTGGCTCGTCGGCGGTCGTGCGGCAGCAGCGCTACGCGGGCAGCTTGCGGTTGTATGAAGAAGTGCTGGCGGGTTTTCTTGCCGATCCGGCGAGCGTAGAGAATCTGCCGCGTGGTTGGGGACGCTGTTTACTGCGCTGGTAATCAGAAAAGTGTCTGTTTGATTGTGGGCGCTGCTTGCTGATGGCGTTTCCGAAGCTGCAGTACAAGTGCCGTGACGATCCCTGCACCGATGGACGTCACGACAATGATGTTGCCCACCGTCTCCACATACATTCCCGTTGCGAAGATGAGCATGGCGATATAGGCGAGCACCGCCATTAGTAAGGCGACGCCAACTGAAATGAGTGTACGTTTCATTGAAAGGATCTCCCGTCAGACAGGCGATTCTCGATGGTGCAGACCATTTCCGGGTTGTCCCCGATCACGGATCGGGAACTTGAAGATGGATGATCTATCGAGGAAGATGGGCGCTGGACGCGTTATGTTGTCCAATCAGCACCGCGGACCAGCACGCCAGCGGGCGGTGTGTTTGAGGCCTGCCTAGAAACTATGCCGTAGACCGACATTGAACGCCCGATCGCCTGAACCCGCCTCGGCATTGTTACCGACGGTGTAGCCGGCGCCGTTCGTGTTGTCGATTATCCCGTACGAGGTGTAGGCGCTGGTCCGCTTCGACAGAGTGTGGACGTAACCCACCGCATACTGCGCCGCATCCTGGTTCAGCGCCGTCTTGTCGTTCTTGCGGATGTAGGACGTGACGAGCGTGCCGGCCGCGCCGACCGGAATGGTGGCGCCGACCAGCGTGTCGTCGCCTTTCAGGCTCGGCGCGAACACCCGGCCGTAAGGCAGCGGCGTGGCGTTGTTCAGCGGCGCGCTGTTCAGTCCTTCATCGCTGCTGTAGGCAAAGTAGACCTTGACCACCTTGAAGTCGACATTGGCCACGAACAGCGTATTGCGCCCGCTCTCGGTGCCGGTCAGCGTGGCGGTATCGTTGTTGCGGTGGTTGTGCGCCAGCCGGGCGTTGATCGCGCCTTTCGAATAATTGATGCCGACGTTGTACTGGTAGCCGGCCTTGCTGTCGGCGCCGCTGACTTCGCCCAGCGAATACAGCACCTGCGCGCTGAAGCCATTCTTTACGGGCGTCGTGTAGATGATCGAATTATTCGCGCGCAGGTTGGCGCCCGCGACCGGGAACAGGTTCTTGGCACTGCCCGACATGCCGCTGCCGAATGGATCGCCCACCTGGCCCAGGGCGTTGTAGGTGAGGGTGTACTGGCGGCCCACCGTGAGGCTGCCGGCATTCGCGCTTTGCAGGCCGACGAAGGACTGGCGATTGAACGCCTGGGTCGACGAGGCCAGTGCGCCCGTGTCGATCGAGATCCCCGCCTCGAGCACGAACAGCGCCGAGACGCCGCCGCCCAGGTCTTCCGTGCCCTTGAAACCGAGCCGGGATGCCGACGCCACACCGCTACTGATCTTGGTGATATTGCCCGCCGCGCCGCCGCGTTCGGACACGATGCCGGCGTCCGCGACGCCATAGATCGTGAGACTCGATTGCGCCATTGCTGAAGTACCGACGAGTGCGAGCATGGCGATCGGAATCGCCGTCAATGTTTTCATGCTTGTCTCCTGTGGATTTTTTATGGTTGAAGCGTGCTACTGGACTTCATGTCCGTGGGGTGGACGGCTACGCCGTCCACGCGTTCGGCAACGCGTACGTCATCACAAAGCATCCGTAATTTGGACGCGTGGACGGCAGAGCCATCCACCCCACGGCGCCGGGTCCTCTTGGGGTAA
>Ga0265798_10011329_pt1 | contig 10878 bp, 11 predicted proteins | sample P3T30metagenome_FD_192430 | JGI IMG/M metagenome (GOLD analysis project Ga0265798, IMG submission 192430) | Plant litter microbial communities from East Loma Ridge, Irvine, California - P3 T30 | ecosystem: Environmental > Terrestrial > Plant litter > Unclassified | place: USA: California... | reverse complement strand
AAGCCCAGGTACACCGATTCGCCGACCGGAATGACGATCTCGTTGGCGCTGATGATTTCGCGGTTGCTGGCCGGGTCGCGGTAGCGCACTTCCCACCACCACATCTTGCCGGTCACGGAGATGGTCAACGCCTTGTGCGAGGTTTGCGGCACCAGTTGCCCGGTGCGCCACGTGCTCCAGCTGAGCAGCGCAGTGAGCACAATGACCGGAAACGCAATGCCGGCGCCCAGGATCCAGACGCCTGGCGTGATCGGCCGCGCCTGGCGCCGCATGGCCAGCGCGAGCAGGCCCATGACGATGGCGAAAATCACGGTGCCGCCGACGAACAGGACCCACGTAAACTGGTAGATGATGGCCGCGTCGGCGCCGGCCGGGTGCATGACGGACTGGATGTCGCTCAAGGGAGTCATATTATTTGAGCGAATACATGAAGGCGGCCATGTGGCGCGCCTCGTCATCGGTGATGCCAAGCGCCGGCATCAGGGTGCCGGGTTTCACGGCGGGGGGATTCTGGAGGAAGCGGATCATGTTCTCGGGCTGGTTCGGGATGCTGCCGGCGATATAGCTCAGGCGGCCCATGTACTGCAGTGACGGACCGGCATCGCCGTTCGGACCCTGTACTTCGGGGATGAAGTGGCAGGCGGCGCACTGGTACTGCTGCACCAGCAGGCGGCCACGTTCGGGATCGCCGCCCACAACGCGCGAGACGGGCTCTTCTTTTGCGCAGCCGCTCGCCAGGGCTGCGGCGCAGAGCAGGGCGCCCGTCGTCAGGCGCGTAGGGAGGGATGCCCTCAGCACAGAAGACAGGCGTTGATATTGACGAGATGGGTTGCGCACGGTTGATTTTTCGTGAAAAAGCGATGGCTTTTATAATACAAGGAAAGTAGATGTCATTCTTTCAACTGGACGCCCTAGGCTATGCTATCGAATCGCGCACGACTTATTGTCAAGACCATGGTGCTGACCCTGCTGGGCGCGGCCACGATCGGCGCCGTCGGTGGCCTGATCGTGCTGCGCGGGGGCTTCTATGACCTGAGTGCGATCACGCAGCATTACGCGTTCGTCTATCGGGTGCTTGGCGAGGGCATGCAGTACTCGGTGCAGAACCATGCGCGCGACATTGTGGTGCCACCCAACCTGAACACGCCCGAACGCCTGCAGCGCGGCGCGCTCGTCTATCAGGCCAACTGCGTGCAGTGCCACGGCGGCCCGGGTGTTGCGCCCAGCACGATCGGCATGAGCATGCAGCCGGCCCCGGGCCCGCTGGTCGATGCCGATGTCAACTGGAAGACGCGCGAGCTGTACTGGATCACCCGCAACGGCATCAAGATGAGCGGCATGCCGGCCTGGGAATATCACCTGAGCGAGCCGGACATGTGGGCAGTGGTGGCGTTCGTGGGCGCCATGCCAGGCATGACGAGCCAGGACTTCAAACGCATGACGGCCGGCGGTGCGGTTCCGCCGCATGTCGAGCAGACAGCAACGGGCCGCGCACAGCAGGGTCAGGAAGGCCAGCCATGAAATCCACGATTACCATCCTCCTTGGCGTGTCCGCGCTGCTGGCCGGCTGCGGCCCGAAACTTGCCCCCGGCATCGTGGGCGACCCGGTGCGCGGCAAGATCGCCGCCGCGCAATACGCCTGCCATTCCTGCCACGTGGTGCCGGGCGTGCCAGGCTCCGACGTGCGCGTGGGCCGGCCGCTCGACGAGCTCGCGCAGCAGCGCTACATCGCGGGCAAGCTGCCCAACACCCAGACCAATCTGGTGCGCTGGATCCGCGATCCGCAGGCGATCGATCCCGGCAATGCGATGCCGAATATGGGCGTGAGCGAGCGCGATGCGGTCGACATCAGCGCCTACCTGCTGAGCCACTAGCGCATTCATTGATCCCATTCATTGGTATCATTCGCGTTTTTCTACAGGAATGACATCATGAGACTGGTCCGCTATGGCCGCCCGGGCAAGGAAAAGCCGGGCCTGTTCGATGAAGAGGGGCGCCTGCGCGACCTGTCCGGGATCATCGACGACATCGATCCGTCGCAGCTGTCCGACAAGGCGCTGCGCAAACTGGCCAAACTCGACCAGAAAACGCTGCCGCTCGTGCGCGGCAATCCGCGCCTGGGCGTGCCGGTCAAGGGCATCGGCAAATTCATCGGCATCGGCATGAACTACCTGGACCACGTGCGCGAAACGGGCGCCGAGGTGCCAACGGAACCGATCTTCTTCACCAAGGCGATCAGCGCCCTGAACGGCCCGGACGATCCGATCCAGCTGCCGAAGGGCTCGAAGAAAACCGACTGGGAAGTCGAACTCGGGGTGATCATCGGCACGCGCGCCCAGTACGTGAGCGAAGAAGAGGCGCTCAAGTTCGTGGCCGGCTATTGCGTGGTCAACGATGTGACCGAGCGCGCCTTCCAGTTCGAGATGGGCTCGCAGTGGGACAAGGGCAAGGGCTGCGATACCTTCGGCCCGGTCGGCCCGTTCCTCGTCACGCGCGACGACATCCTCGACGTGCAGGATCTCGACCTGTACCTGGAACTGAACGGCAAGCGCATGCAGACCGGGAACACGGCCAGCATGATCTTCAGCGTGGCGCAGCTCGTGAGCTACGTGTCGCGCTTCATGACGCTCGAGCCGGGCGACATCATCACCACCGGCACGCCGCCGGGCGTGGGCATGGGCCGCAAGCCACAGCGCTTCCTCAAGAAGGGCGACCAGCTGCGCCTGGGCATCGCCGGTCTCGGCGAGCAGCAGGCCGACATCGTGGCGTATCCGAAGTAAGGGGTATCAAGGCGGGCCGCGGGACGGCTCGCCCATGTCTTAACGCTCGTAGCAAAACGCGTCGATGCAAGCCATACGGGAATCCCAGATACGACCATCGAGGTCATCGCTTGGCCGACTGGAGTTCCACCAAGCACTGCACAATATCGGTCGAATGACGTGAGACCAGTAGGAGTCCAGCGTTATATGGCTCATCTTGATTCCTATTGCCTCCGATAATTTTCTCCTATTGGCGCTATCTACACACATGAAATAGTCTGGTCGCTTTAATGCCAATAAGCGGCTGGCAGTAGCCAATCCGCCCTTGCGTTCAGTGTCTTCAAATGAATTGAGGAATTTTTTCTTAAATTCTTCATAGTCCACTTCAGTGATGATGCCGGTGCGCGGAATGACATCTAGCGCAACGCTTAAACCCTCTGGGCTTGATTTAACCAGCCCTTTAAAGACGCCAGCGCCTACCATTGAGCCAAACCATGCCCAATCCAAATTTGGAATATCTGAAGGCTTGGTTTCGTTACGAGCATAAGTGCCAGCGATAGCCTTACGTTGTCCTTCCGTCATCGCAGCGAAATGAGGGACTTGTGAAAACCAGATCCTGGCCTGATCCATAATTGCTACACGGCCGTCAACGTTATGAACCGGGTCTGACTTAACGCGATTAACAAAAGCCGACCAACCTTCGTCTAGAAGATTTCCATACTCGGAATTCGATGTTGGCAAGTTGATCGGGAGGTCAGTTTGAAGGTCAATTCTTGTTAAACGTGTGGCGTTGTGCTTCAACCGATACGCACGCAAAAAAGCATCACTGATCATATTGGCGTTATTCCAGGCGAAATTAACGCTATCGTATACATCGGTATATAGCTGCTCCGACGTATCTCCTTCTATGAGCAAGGCAGCTTCGTGATTAAGGTTGAAAGCTGCGCGTGTGAAGTTAGGGCTACCAAGGACCAATGAAAACTTATCATTGGTCCTAAAAAGATAGATCTTGGGATGGAACGTTCCCGCGCTGCTATTTGAAACCACTCGGGCCCCAGGGAAATCTTGTAGCGCGTCGAGTAGATCTGGGTCGGTCTGATGGAAATGCGTGCCAACAGCAAAGCGTTTGATCTTCGATGGATGGTCCATCAGGTATTTGGCTAAGGGGCTCATGGAGCCCCATGCGACAGCCCAATATAGCTCCTGATGCTTATTGATTAACTTTCTAATGGTTAATTCAAGCTCTTTTCCTTGCAGATATCTTGGTTGACTTGTCATGGGATGATCGGCGTGAGTAGTTGTCTATGTGCAATAATAACATCTTATAAAAGATAAAAAGTTCACCAATTGTCACGCAGTCTTCTTCATGGGCGATTGCAGTAGATAATTTTGACCATTAGTGATGGTCCATGTAGGAAATTTTTAGCCAACCATGCCTCATCCCGTCTGCTTTTGAAGCTATCTGGTCTATCGTTGTTACTCGAATGAGTCACCGACGGCTAATTGGGTCGTACAGAATAGGCATAAGGGCCACTTGGGCAGCGCTGGCGGGCCTATGGCGCCGTTTTCTGACAGGTAAAATTTCGGAGATTTGCTCCAAGATGGGCACTGAAGTCGAAAGGCCGATTTCTGTGAAAAATTGAGCAAGAAACCTGCATCGACCTCCATTGCAATGGCGTACCAACCATCCAGCGTCTACTTGGATCTTCAAAAGAAATTTGGTATTGATCCAGAAAAGCTGGGCTTTTTGCTGGGGATTTCCGAATTAGTGGTGATCAGCAACTTTTGCGAAGACTGTGGTAGCTTGCTTATTATATTGAACAATGGATGGTAGCCGCACTTGCACCATGTTGGGCAGTCGATGTGGAGTCCATCGATTTCGACTTGTCATGAACCCATAACCGGCCGAGTATACCGGTAGGCGGCTTGACGTGGCTCGAAGTTGGTAATCATTGGATAAGTTTTGCATTTGACAGGGGGAATGTGGTGTTTGACGTTTTTGACATAGAAATCGAAACCTTGATCAAGGATGGGCTGTCGCATTTGTACTGGTTCAAGGCTGACATGCATAAGGCATGGCTCGTCTCAGGTGTCGCTCAGTCAGTCGTTAGTGACATGAAGAAATTGGTGAACCTAGAAGGAAAAAGACTGTCCAAGCGTGAGCAAATGGATGCGTTGTATGAACGACTACGTGGTGGTGATTATAATCGCCGCTTGGAAGTGTCCAGAAATTTCGCTCGTATTTTGATCGAGCAAAAGGAGTTTGTGGCCAGAGACACAGGCCACCAAGTTCACCGTGCTCAGTTGGCGTCATTAAAGCTGAAAGAGCTCCATGCCAAACAGAGCCAAGAACAAGATCGCAAGCAAGCTGTCCGAAAGAAGACTGTCAAGCCAGTTGAAGAATCGTATGAGATTTGTTTGGAAAAATTGCGAGATCGATTTTTCGCTGCGCACAACATGGCCCCGCAAGAAAAGGGATACGAGCTTGAGAAAATTTTCACTCAGCTCATGCAGTTAAGCGGAATCACTGTTGTTGAACCATTTCGAATTGTTGGTGAGCAGTTTGACGGTGCTGTCAAATACGAGGGGCGCTTCTATCTCATCGAGTTGAAATGGACTGCCTCAAAAAGCGACCCCGCGCAGATCGGCCACTTTTTCTACAAAATTTCCGGAAAGATGGACGGACGTGGCGTGTTCATCTCAATGGCCGGTTACACCGACGGTGTCACGGCTACACTACCGCATGGAAAAGAACTGACGATGATGTTACTTGATGGAGTTCATCTGACTGCGGTCATTACAGGGCAATACACTTTCAAACAGTTACTTGACCACGCCATAAAGAGCATTGCGCTGAAAGGTAACATCTATTGTAGCCACGGCTTGAAATAGGATAGATCTTAATTCTTCTATTCTCTTAATATACTTGAAAGCGCTTTGATGACTGATCGCCTCCCGCCTATTCTCTTCGAAAAATTGACATCCGCCCAACAAGCCGTCGCCCAAGCCGTTATTGATGGCCCACGGGGTGCCTTGTATGGACCATTCGTTCCTCTTATTAGAAGCCCAGAACTAATGTCGGCTGCGCAAAAGATGGGAGAATATTTGCGTTATCGTAGCGCCATTGGGACGCGACTTTCGGAGCTAGCAATCTTGATTACAGCGCGGCAGTGGAATCAACAAGTCGAATGGGCTATTCATGCTCCCATCGCCCAGCAGTACGATATATCCGCTGACACCACCAACGCCATCGCACTTAATCAACGTCCAGCAGGGATGTCGGATGATGAAGCGCTGGTACACGACTTTTGCATCGAACTGCATCAACAGAAACAAGTCAGTGATCAAACCTACATGGCTGCATTAGATCGCTTCGGCGAGCACGGCTTAGTTGATCTAATCGCAATCAACGGCTATTACACCTTCCTGGCGATGGTAATGAATGCAGCGCAGACAGCTGTTCCAACCTCGCCAGCGAAGCCGCTACCGGACTAGGCAGAACGAAGTGTGGCTGGCCAAGAAAAACGTATTGATGGCCCTGCTGTTATCAGTTCGGGACTGCGCAGCAGCGGCACGAACGGGCCATAGACGGCGCCGTGCTCAGCGCGTGACCGGGGATGGGGCCGGAGCATTCATTCATCGAGCATACCCGCCTGTTGTATCGAAATTGAAGGCAGGAAAATATTCGCACGGCCCGCGCTAAAAATCAAAAGAAGTGCCTCGGAGCACGCTTATCGTCAAGCGTTGCAGCCACCGCCGAGGGAGCCGTCCATGAGCAACATTATCCACCGCAACCTGCGCCAGATGCCGCCCACGGCGGTTGGCGGCGCGGGCATCGTGCTGCGCGACAGCAGCGGCAAGACCTATCTCGACGCCAGCAGCGGCGCAGCCGTGTCCTCGCTCGGCCATGGCCACCCGGACGTGATTGCGGCCATGCACCGCCAGATCGACCGCTGCGCCTACGCCCACACCGCGTTCTTCACCACCGAAGTCGCTGAGCAACTGGCCGATCGCCTGATCGCCGGCGGGCCGCAGGACATGGGCGGCGTGTATTTCGTCTCGGGCGGCTCGGAAGCGATGGAGACCGCGCTCAAGCTGGCGCGCCAGTACTGGGTCGAGGCGGGCGAGCCGCAGCGCACGCAATTCATCGCACGCCGCCAGAGCTACCACGGCAACACGCTGGGTGCGCTGGGCGTGGGCGGCAACGAGTGGCGCAAGCGCGCCTTTGCCCCGCTGCTGAAGGAGGCGCTGCGCGTCGCGCCCTGTTACGCCTACCGGGGCTGCAACGAGGGCATGTCGCTCGACGACTACACGGCCGGCCTGCTCGACGAACTCGAAACGGCCGTCATCAAGGCCGGGCCGGACACCATCATCGCTTTCGTCGCCGAGCCGGTGGTGGGCGCCACCGGCGGCGCGATCCCGCCCACGCCGGGCTACTTCCAGGGCGTGCGCGATATCTGCGACCGGCACCGCATCCTGTTCATCGCCGATGAAGTCATGTGCGGCATGGGCCGCACCGGGAGCATGTACGCGATCGGGCAGGAGGGCGTGGCGCCGGACATCGTGGCCGTGGCCAAGGGTCTGGGCGCCGGCTACCAGCCGATCGGCGCGGTGCTGGCGCACGAGGCGATCGTCGACACGCTGCGCCAGCGCAGCGGCATGTTCCAGCACGGGCACACGTATATCGGCCACCCGGTGGCAGCAGCGGCGGCGCTGGCGGTGCAGCAGGTGATCGAGCGTGACGACCTGCTGGCGCAGGTAGGGCGCCGCGGCGCATTGCTGCGGCAGATGCTGGGCGATGCGTTTGGCACGCACGAACACGTGGGCGATATCCGCGGGCGCGGGTTGTTCCTGGCGCTGGAATTGGTGCGGGACCGGGAGACCAAGGCGCCGTTTGCACCAGAGGTCAAACTGCACGCGGCGATCAAGGCCGAAGCAATGGCGCGCGGCTTGCTGGTGTATCCGATGGGCGGGACGATCGATGGTCAGCTGGGTGACCATGTGTTGCTGGCGCCGCCGTTCATCGTGACGCCGGGGGAGTTGTCGGAGATTGTGTCGCGGCTGGACGCGGCAGTCAAGGCCGCGTTGGCGACGGCCCTCGTGGGGTGAGGGCCGCCGTTGGCGGTGTTACGCAACAACCTTGCGAATCCAGGCCGAGATGTCCTGCACCTCTTCGAGGCACAGCGTGTGCTGCATCGGATACGCGTGCCACTCGACCTGGTAGCCGAGCGCCTCGACGACCTTGCGCGATTCTTCGGCGCGGGCAAACGGCACCACCGGATCCTGCACGCCGTGCGCCATGAAGATCGGCGTGCCCAGGCTTGCTTCGCTGCGCTCGGCGCCGGCGACGCTGGACAGCGGCAGGTAGCCCGACAGGCACAGCATGCCCGCCAGTTTCTCGGGATGGCGCAGGCCTGTCTGCAGCGTCATCGCGCAACCCTGCGAGAAGCCGGCCAGGATGATGCGCGAGGCCGGGATGCCGCGCGCTTTTTCGCGGGCGATCAGCGCCTCGACCTGCAACTGCGATGCGCGCAGGCCGGCTTCGTCTTCGCGCCGCGTGAGGTCGGTGGCGACGATGTCGTACCACGAGCGCATCACGTAGCCGCCGTTGATCGTCACCGGCATCGTGTTCGCATGCGGGAACACGAAGCGGATGCCCGGCAGGCCGGTCAGGTCCAGTTCGCGCACGAGCGGCACGAAGTCGTTGCCGTCGGCGCCCAGGCCGTGCAGCCAGACGACGGCGATGGTCGGATTCGGGGCGGTCTCGATTTCGATATTGTCCAGCAGCTGGGTCATGGTGTCTTTCGCAATGCCGATTTGGGGCGGAAGGTCTTGCTCACCGCCGGATTGGTTTCCATATACGGGCCACCGATCAGGTCGACGCAGTAGGGCACGGCCGCGAAGATGCCGCCCACGATCGTGGCGCCGGCGTCGTCCTTGAGGCCTTCGAGCGTTTCCTTGATCGACTTGGGCTGGCCCGGCAGGTTCATGATCAGGGCCGCATGGTCTGCGGTTTCACGGATCACGGCCGTCTGGCGCGACAGGATCGCGGTCGGCACGAAGCGCAGGCTGATCTGGCGCATCTGCTCGCCAAAGCCGGGCATCTCTTTGGTAGCCACGGCCAGCGTGGCCTCAGGCGTGACGTCGCGCCGCGATGGGCCGGTGCCACCGGTGGTGAGCACCAGGTGGCAGCGCGCCGTGTCGACCAGCTCGATCAGCGTGGCTTCGATGGCCGCGCGCTCGTCCGGGATCAGGCGCGTCTCGATGCGATACGGCGTCGTGAGCGCGCTGGCCAGCCAGTCGTTCAGCGCCGGGATGCCCTTGTCTTCGTAGACCCCGCCGCTGGCGCGGTCGGAAACGGAGACAAGGCCGATCACCAGCTCGTCGTTGCCGACAGCGTTACTCGTCGTCGGACTCGTCATCGTTCGCTTCTTCGTCGTCGGCAGCGGCAGCCGCATCGGCTTTCTTCTTCTTTTGCAGGTCCTTGAGGATCTGGAAGATTTCGCGGAAGGCTTTCGGCGGCTTGGATTCGGCCACTTCCTTGCGCGCATTGCGAATCAGGGTACGCAGGTGCTGGACGTCGAGCTCGGGATTTTCTTCGAGCAGCACGGTCAGCGCCGTGTCGTCCGACAGCAGCTTGTCGCGGCGACGCTCGAGCGCGTGCAGCGATGCTGTTTCGGCCTTCGACGCGCCTTTCCAGCTGTCGATCGTGCGCTGGATGACGGCGACTTCTTCTTCGTTCAGCGTGCGCATTTTCTTGCCCACGAATTGCAGCGCGCGGCGCCGGCCTTCGTGGTTGGTGATGCTCTGGCACGTGAGGATGGCATCGCGCACGTCCTCCGGCATCTCGACGCGCTTGACGCGGTCGCGCGCCGCTTCGACGAGCTGCTCGCCGAGCTTCTGCAACTCGTTCGACTGGCGCTTGAGCTCAGATTTGGAAGGACGGTCGTACTCTGGTTCGAACTCGTTGGACTGGAAGCCCACCGAGCCGCGATTTGGATTAGGCATGATTTGGATGATTTGATTGGCGCTGGGCCGATCAGTGAAAACAGTAAACGGCTGCTATGATAACTGTTTTAGGGACGGCCACGAAAAACACACATGAATGACACCCCTTTTACCCACACCCAGGATCAGCTGAAACAGCTGGCGCGCGACATGCTGGCGCTTGCGCGCGAGCAGGGTGCGTCCGATGCAGCGGTCGAAATCAGTGAAGGGAGCGGGCTGTCGGTTTCTGTGCGTAAAGGCAATATCGAGACGATCGAGCAAAACAAGGACAAGGGCCTGGGCATCACCGTGTATTTCGGCCAGCGCCGCGGCAACGCGAGCACGTCCGACTTTTCCGCCGACTCGCTCAAGGCCACGGTCGAAGCAGCGTCCAACATCGCGCGCTTTACAGCCGAGGACGACTGCGCCGGCCTGCCTGACGCCGACCTGATCGAAACCGCACCGCGCGACCTGCGCCTGTTCTACCCGTGGCCGATCTCCACCGAACAAGCCGTCGAGCTGGGCCAGCGCTGCGAAGCCGCCGCGTTCGCCGTCGACAAGCGCATCACCAACAGCGAAGGCGCCAGCGTCTACGTGCAGCAGTCGCACTTCGTCGCCGCCAATTCGCGTGGTTTTCTGGGCGGCTACCCGTTCTCGCGCCACACGATCTCGGTCGCACCCATTGCCGGCAAGGGCAACGGCATGCAGCGCGACGACTGGTACACGTCGTCGCGCGATCCCAAGCAACTGGCCGCACCTGAACAAGTCGGCCGCTACGCCGCCGAGCGCGCGCTGGCTCGCCTGAATGCCCGCAAGCTCAACACCCGCACTTGCCCGGTACTGTTCGAAGCACCGCTGGCTGCGGGCCTGCTGGGCGCGTTCGTGCAAGCCGTTTCCGGTGGCGCGCTGTACCGCAAGTCCACGTTCCTGCTCGACATGCTCGGCAAGCCGGTGTTCCCATCGCATATCCAGGTGGTCGAAGACCCGCACCTGATCGGCGGCGTCGGCTCGGCCCCGTTCGATGACGAAGGCGTCAAGACCGTGCGCCGCAAGGTGATCAGCGATGGCGTGCTGCAAGGCTATTTCTTGTCGTCGTACACGGCGCGCAAGATGGGCATGCCAACGACCGGCA
>Ga0265798_10011327_pt1 | contig 10880 bp, 9 predicted proteins | sample P3T30metagenome_FD_192430 | JGI IMG/M metagenome (GOLD analysis project Ga0265798, IMG submission 192430) | Plant litter microbial communities from East Loma Ridge, Irvine, California - P3 T30 | ecosystem: Environmental > Terrestrial > Plant litter > Unclassified | place: USA: California... | reverse complement strand
GAGGTGGCACACGAACTCGGCCATACGAAGTGCTGATGGGCTCGTGTCCTGTCGGGGTGTGACCCCAAGGTGGACACAAGGTCATCAGTGCACTATTGTCGCTTGCTGGCGTTGTGGGCGCCAGCCGGTTCTTGCGTTTGCATCAGGTTTTCAGTTTGAATCACGCTTGCATCGTGATGGCGCAAGCGGACGTGCCTGGTGCTTCCAGTGCGGCGGCGTGGTTGACCTGCAGTTCGCGCGGGACGCCGTTCTTGACCGCCGTCATTTCGGCGAGGATGGAGATGGCGATCTCGGACGGGGTTTTGCTGCCGATGTACAGTCCGACCGGGCCATGCAGACGGTCCAGCTGGGCTGGCGTCAGGTCGAACTGCAGCAGCCGCTCGCGCCGCTTGGCGTTGTTGGCGCGCGAGCCGATGGCGCCGACATAAAACGCGTCCGACTTCAGCGCTTCCATCAGCGCCAGGTCGTCCAGCTTCGGGTCGTGCGTCAGCGCGATGACGGCGCTGCGCGTGTCCAGGCGCATTTCCTGCACGAGGTCGTCCGGCATGGCGTGCACCAGGCGCACTTCCGGCAGCGTCCAGCCGCTGCGGTACTCTTCGCGCGGATCGCAGACGGTGACGTGGTAATCCATCGCGCTGGCGATCTGCGCGACAAAGCGCGACAGCTGCCCGGCGCCGATGATCAGCAGGCGCCAGCGCGGGCCGTGCTGGGTGACGAGTTCGTCCTCGCTTAACGTCAGCACGCTGCCGGCAGCGGCCTTGCCCAGCGTGACGTCACCCGTACGCAGGTCGACGCGGCGCTCCACCAGCTGGTGCTGTTCCAGTCTTGCGAGCAGTTCGTCGATGCGGCTGTCGGGTCCGAGCGGCTCGATGGCCAGCTCGATCGTGCCGCCGCAGGGCAGGCCGAAGCGGTGGGCCTCGTCGGCGGTGATGCCGTAGCTGACGATTTCCGGCAGCGCGCGCGTGATGCCTTCATTGCGCACGCGCTCGATCAAATCGTCTTCGATGCAGCCGCCGGAGACGGAGCCGACAACCCGGCCGTCGTCGCAGATGGCGAGCGTGGCGCCGATGGGGCGGGGGCTGGAGCCCCAGGTCTTGATGACGGTAACGAGTTCGCAGCGGTGTCCCGCCGCGATCCAGGCCGCGCTGGTCTTGAGTACTTCGAGGTCGATGCTGTCCATGGAGCAGACTATACTATGGCGCCCGCGAACACGCCGGCACCCCTCGCGCGGCTATTTGCGCCGGCCGCAGATCAGCTTGAAGGCGCCGTCGTACCGGCTGCCCGGCTCGACGGTTTCCGCGTCGAATGCCTCGAACTTGTAGCTGCCCACGATCTCGCCCTTGGCCATCGCCTCCGGATAGAACAGCTGCGCCTGCAAGGTGACGGTATGGGCGTCGCAGTCGTACAGCTGCTGCGCCCGCACAGAAAGGTACAGCTTGCCGTCCGGTGCCGATTGCGGCTTGCGGAACGATTCCAGCGTCCATGCCTTGCGGCCGCCATCGACCTTGCGGATCGATGCCTTGTCGACGTACAGCGTGCCGTCCTTGTCCGTGCGGACTTTTGTCCACGGTGCGGCCTGCGCCGGCAGCGTCAGGCTGCACAGCAGCAAGGGCAGGAGGGCGGCGCGCACGTTCACGGCACCAGCGGCTTGCGCGCGGACTGCTTGGTGCGGATGGCGGCGATCGTCTTGTCGATGGCCGTCGTGCGCTGCGCGATATTCGGATGGATGGCCATGTAGCCGTTCAGCACGGTCGCCGGATACTGGGCGGCCAGGCGCAGCCAGAACGTCTTGTAGCGCTCGATCGGGAAACCGGCGCGCGCCAGCATGTACAGCGCCAGCGTGTCGGCGGACACTTCCATGTTGGCGGGGAACGGCCGGATGCCGGACGTGCCGATCAGCAGCGACAGGTCGGGCCGCACGGACGTCAGGTTGTCGATCATGCTGCCGATCGTTGCCGTGCTGCGCAACTTGCCGGGATGGCCCAGCACGTTGTGGGCAATGTCCTTGGCCAGCACGTAGGCGATGGATTCGTCGTCCCGCGCGAAGTTGATCATGCCGCGGGTGACGGCCACGCGCGCGCCGTCCGCATACGAGTTGACGTTGTCCGCATTGCCCAGGTCGACGCGGATGGCGCAGGCGCGCGTGACGGGCACCTTCAGCACCTGGTTGGTGCCGGCGCGCGCGATCGTCATCGACAGTTGCGCCCGCTTCGAGACGAGCGGGCCGAACACGGCCGCCGCGCCCGTTTCGGCGCCGCGTCCCGTGGGCAGCGGTTTGCTGTCGGCGGCGATCAGCTCGTCGCCCTTGCGCAGGCCGGCCCGGGCGGCGCCGCTGCCTGCCAGCACACCGGATACCTGCAGCGTGTCGCCATAGCCCAGCACCGCCTCGGCGGCGTCGGCGTATTCGCCGGGGTACGACCATTTGTTCTTGGCGGTAAAGCCCAGCAGGCTGCGCGCCTGAGTACGGCACAGCTCGGCGTTATTGATCAGTAGCGGGGCGGCGACGCGATACAGGCGGTCCTGCAACGTCACCATCGAACGCACGGCGTCGCGTGCGGCCATCATGCGTGGCGTGACCAGCGGGGTTTCCGGTTCGGGACCTGTCTCGACGACAGGCGGCAGCGAAGGAGGGGCCGTTGTCGCACAGGCCGAAAGCAGCAGAGCCACCGTCAATGCGGCCAGACCAGACCGCGTGGTTGATGTGATGCGTGGAATGACGGCTCCTGCCATGTATCCTTCCTTCATGTTATTTTTAGTGTTTGCCGGTGCTGCCGAAGCCGCCTTCGCCTCGTGCGCTGTCTCCGAATTCCTCCACCACGTTGAAGCCCACCTGCAGGACGGGCACGACGATCAGCTGGGCCAGACGTTCCATCGGGTTCAGCGTAAAGCTCTGCTGGCCCCGGTTCCACGTCGACACCATCAGCTGACCTTGATAGTCGGAATCGATCAAGCCTACCAGATTCCCAAGAACAATGCCGTTCTTGTGACCCATGCCGCTGCGGGGCAGGATCATGGCCGCATAGCCGGGGTCGCCGATGTGGATCGCCAGTCCCGTCGGCACCAATACAGTCTGGCCGGGCTCGATGGTGATGGGCGCGTCCAGGCAGGCGCGCAGGTCGAGGCCGGCGCTGCCGGGGGTTGCGTAAGCCGGCATCTGGTCTTGCATGCGCGGGTCGAGGATCTTGACGTCGATGGATTTCATTTATTGGAACAGCGAGTGTTTGTTAATGCGTTTGGAAATTTCGGAAATCAGCTGACGTGCCAGGCTCAGCTTGTCCGCGCGAGGCAGGATCGTGTGGCCGTGCTCGTCGAACAGGATGATCGTGTTGTCGTCCGCGCCGAACGTCTGGTGGCCGATATTGCCGACCAACAGGGGGATGCCCTTGCGTTCGCGCTTGGCGGCGCCGAACTCGACCAGGTTTTCCGATTCGGCGGCAAAGCCGACACAGTACGGATGGCCTGCCAGGGTCGTGCGCGCGGCAATCGTGGCCAGGATGTCGGGGTTTTCCTCGAATTGCAGGACCGGCACGCCCGACTCCGTCTTCTTGACCTTCTGCGTGCTGGGATTGGCCACGCGCCAGTCGGCCACGGCGGCCACGGCGATAAAGACGTGCTGGCCGTCGATGGCGCGGTTGACCGCATCCATCATCTGCTGCGCGCTCTGCACGTCGATGCGGGTGACGCCGAACGGCGTCGCCAAGGCGGTCGGGCCGGAAATCAGCGTGACTTCGGCGCCGGCTTCGCGGGCCGCGCGTGCCACGGCATAGCCCATCTTGCCTGACGACAGGTTGGTAATGCCGCGCACGGGGTCGATGGCTTCGAACGTGGGGCCGGCCGTGACCAGGATGCGCTTGCCGGCCATGATCTTCGGCTGGAACGCCGCGACGATTTCCGCCAGCAGTTGCTCCGGCTCCAGCATGCGGCCCATGCCCGTCTCGCCGCAGGCCTGCTCGCCGGCGGCGGGGCCGACGAGGCAGATGCCGTCCTCGCGCAGCTGGTTGACGTTGCGCTGCGTGGCGGGATTGGTCCACATCTCGACATTCATTGCCGGCGCCACCAGCAGCGGCACGTGGCGCGGGCGGGCCAGGCACATCGTCGACAGCAGGTCGTCGCAGACGCCGTGCGCCAGCTTATACATAAAATCGGCGGAGCAGGGCGCGATGACGACCGCATCGGCGTCACGCGTGACGTCGATATGCGCCATATTGTTGCCCACGCGCGGGTCCCACTGGCTCGAATACACGGGCTTGCCGGACAGCGCCTGCATCGTCACGGCGGTGATGAAATGCAGCGCGGCGTCCGTCATGACGACCTGTACCGAGGCGCCCTGTTTCGTCAGCGCCCGGCACAGCTCGGCCGCCTTGTAGCAGGCGACGCCCCCGGACAGGCCGAGGACGATTTTCTTGCCAGTCAGTTCCATATGCCGCTCCAGGGAGGTTATTTGCTCATTTATTTATTTACGCGGCGCAGTTCGTCCAGGATGAACAGGGCGGCGCCGATGCAGATGGCGCTGTCGGCCACGTTAAAGGCGGGGAAGTGGCCCAGGCCGCGCCAGTGGAAGTCGAGGAAGTCGATCACGTGGCCGTACAGCAAACGGTCGATGACGTTACCGACGGCGCCGCCCAGGATCAGCGCCAGCGCCCAGCAGAACATCCGCTGGCCAGCGTGCTTGCGCAGCAGGTAGACGATGTACAGCGCCGCACCAATGCCGATGGCAGTAAAGAAATAGCGCTGCCAGCCCGACTCGTTCGACAGGAAGCTAAACGCCGCGCCCTTGTTATACGCCAGCACGAGGTTGAAGAAGCTCGTGATGACCTTTTCCTCGCCATAGTGGAACAGCTTGGTGATGGTGATCTTCGTCAGCTGGTCGATCAGGATGATCAACGCCGCAATGCCCAGCCATGGAACGAGGCTGCCGGAATGTTTGCTGGAAAATGTTTTTTTGCTTTTGGCCATGGGACGTCGGGAGAAGAGTTTTGAAAAAACCGGTGTCTGACACCGGTTTCTTAGAAACCGGTGACAGACACCGGTTTCTCGGCAATGTCGCCTGCTTACGCGTACTTGCGGGGTTCGCCGGCGCCGAACAGGTTGCTGTAGCAGCGGCCGCACAGGGTCGGGTGGTCGGCGTGGCTGCCCACGTCGGCGCGGTAGTGCCAGCAGCGCTCGCACTTGGCGTCGTTCGACGCGGCCACGCTGACCGCTTCGGCCTCACCGGCCGCCGCTTCGACGGCTTTTGCCAGCGACGTGATGAACACGTACTTCAGTTCGTCGCCCAGGCTGGCCAGCAATGCGTACTTGTCGCCCGATGCCTTGATCTCCAGCTCGGCCTGCAGCGACGAGCCGATGGCGCCCGAAGCGCGCAGGTCTTCCAGGCGTTTGGTGACGTCGGCGCGCACGGCGAGGATGACGGCATATTTCGCCAGCAGCGCTTCGCTGTCGGCAATGGCCGGCAGCTGCCACCACGTCTGCGTGTAGATCGTCTCGTCGGATGCCGCGTACGTCTCGGCGCCGGCAAAATTCGCCCACGCTTCCTCGGCCGTGAACGTCAGCACCGGGGCCAGCATGCGCAGCAGGCTTTGCGTGATGTGCCACAGCGCCGTCTGCGCCGAGCGGCGCGCTTTCGAATCGACGGCCGTCGTGTACAGGCGGTCCTTCAGGATGTCCAGGTAGAAGCCGCCCAGGTCTTCCGAGCAGTAGTTCTGCAGCTTCGAGACGACGGGATGGAACTCGTAGTTCTCGTAATGCTGTTCCACGGACGCCTGCAGCACGGCCAGGTTCGCCAGCGCGTAGCGGTCGCTTTCCAGCAGCTCGTCGATGGCGACGGCGTTCGTCTTCGGATCGAAGTCGGACGTGTTCGCCAGCAGGAAGCGCAGCGTGTTGCGCAGACGGCGGTAGGATTCCGTCACGCGCTTCAGGATTTCCTCGGAGATCGACAGCTCGCCCGTGTAGTCGGTCGAGGCGATCCACAGGCGCAGGATGTCGGCCCCCAGCGAGTTCGAGATCTTGTCCGGTGCCAGCGTGTTGCCCAGCGACTTCGACATCTTCTTGCCTTCGCCATCGACGGTGAAGCCGTGCGTCAGGAGTGCCTTGTACGGCGGACGGCCGTTCAGCATCGACGACGTCAGCAGCGACGAGTGGAACCAGCCGCGGTGCTGGTCCGAGCCTTCCAGGTACAGGTCGGCCGGGAACGCGGACTGTTCCTTATGCGAGCCGCGCAGCACCGTCTGGTGCGTCGTGCCGGAGTCGAACCAGACGTCCAGCGTGTCCTTGTTCTTCACGTACATCGCGGCGTCGTCGCCCAGCAGTTCGGCCGGGTCCAGTGCCAGCCAGGCGTCGATGCCGCCGGCCTCGATGCGTTTTGCCACCTGTTCCAGCAGCTCGGGCGTGCGCGGATGCAGCTCGCCCGTCTCCTTGTGGACGAAGAACGCCATCGGCACGCCCCACTGGCGCTGGCGCGACAGCGTCCAGTCCGGCCGGTTGGCGATCATGCCGTGCAGGCGCGCCTGGCCCCAGTCCGGGAAGAATTTCGTCGCTGCGATGCCTTCCAGCGCCGTTTCACGCAGGGTCGGGCCGCCGTCGATCGGCTGCAGGTCCATGCCGGCAAACCACTGCGACGTGGCGCGGTAGACGATCGGCGTCTTGTGGCGCCAGCAGTGCATGTAGCTGTGGTCGAACATTTTCAGTTCGAACAGCGCATCGGCTTCGCGCAGCGCTTCGCAGATCGGCTTCGACGCTTCCCAGATCGTCATGCCGCCGAACAGCGGCAGGGTCGACACATATTTGCCGTCGCCCATCACCGGCGTCAGGATATCGTCGTCCTTCATGCCGTGCTGGCGGCAGGAGACGAAGTCTTCCAGGCCGTACGCGGGCGCCGAGTGGACGATGCCGGTACCGCTGTCGGTCGTCACGTAATCGGCCAGGTAGACGGGCGAGTAGCGGTCGTAGAACGCGTCGCGTGCGTGCAGCGGGTGCTTGAAGCGGATGTTTTCCAGCTTGTCGCCCGTCGTCGTGGCGATGACGGTGCCTTCCAGCTTGAACCGCGCCAGGCAGGCTTCGACCAGGTCGGCAGCCAGGATCAGCATGTCGCCGTTCCGGTTGGTCTGGACCAGCGCGTACGTCACTTCCGGGTGCACGTTCAGGGCCTGGTTGGACGGGATCGTCCATGGCGTCGTCGTCCAGATGACGACAAAACCGCGCTCGCCCGGCAGCTTGTCCAGGCCGAAGGCGGCGGCAATTTTGTCGTGTTCGGCAAACGGGAAGCCCACGTCGATGGCAGGGTCGCGCTTGTCCTGGTATTCCACTTCCGCTTCAGCCAGCGCGGAGCCGCAGTCGAAGCACCAGTTGACGGGCTTCAGGCCGCGGTAGACGTAGCCCTTTTCCAGCAGCTTGCCCAGCGCGCGCAGTTCGTCGGCCTCGTTGCCGTGCGCCATCGTCATGTACGGGTTGTCCCACTCGCCCAGCACGCCCAGGCGGATGAAGCCGGCGCGCTGCTTGTCGATCTGTTCCAGCGCGTAGGCACGCGCCTTGGTCAGCACTTCGGCTGTCGGCAGGTTCTTGCCGTACAGTTTTTCGATCTGGATTTCGATCGGCATGCCGTGGCAGTCCCAGCCCGGGACGTACGGCGCGTCGAAGCCGGCCAGCGTGCGCGACTTGACGACAATGTCCTTCAGGATCTTGTTGACAGCGTGGCCCAGGTGGATGTCGCCGTTCGCATATGGCGGACCATCATGCAGGATGAACTTCGGCCGGCCGGCGGCAGCCTTGCGGATGCGCTGGTAGATCTTCTTGTCCTGCCACTGTTTCACCCAATTCGGTTCGCGCTTGGCGAGGTCGCCGCGCATGGGGAATGGCGTTTCGGTCATATTGACCGGGTACTTGCTCTCGGTCTTTTTTGCTTTGTTTTCGGACATGTGAAATCTTCTCTGTTACGTGTATTGGTGAGTGACGGGGCAGCAGGGGGCTTGCGCCACTCAAATTCGGTCGGTGGCCGTGATGGCGCCGCTGCGCTCTTCCACGTGGGTGCCGCGCGCGGCAAAGAACGCGCGCGCTTCGGCGGCGTCGCGGTCGATGGCGGCCGTCAATGTCGGCAGGTCGATGAATTTTTCCTCGTCGCGGATCTTGCGCAGGAATTCGACCTTGACCTGCTTGCCGTAGCAGTGGCCGGCGAAATCGAAGATATGCACTTCCAGCAGCACGCGGCCGGCGTCCTCGACGGTGGGGCGCACGCCGAGGCTGGCCACGGCCGGCAGCGGCCCGTCGGCCAGGCCGTGCACCTGGACGATGAAGATGCCGCCCAGCGCGGGGCGGTGCGGCACGCGCAGGTTCAGCGTGGGATAGCCGATGGTGCGGCCCAGCTTGGCGCCATGGATGACGTGGCCGGAGATCGAATACGGGTGGCCCAGCAGTTGCTGCGCCTGGCCGAAGTCGCCTTGCGACAAGGCCGTGCGCACGGCCGACGACGAAATGCGGATATCGCCGTTCATCACCGTCGGCAGCGCCTCGACGTGGAAGCCGTGGCGGCGGCCCGCTTCCATCAGCATGGCGACATTGCCGGCGCGACGGGCGCCGTAGCAGAAGTCGTCGCCCACCATCAGCCATTTGACGTGCAGGCCGTCCACCAGCACCCGTTCGGTGAAATCCTGCGGCGAGAGCGAGGCGAACGAGTCGCTGAAGTGCTCGACGATAACGCGGTCGATGCCGTTGGCCGCCAGCGAGCCCAGCTTGTCGCGCAGGTTGGCGATGCGCGGTGGCGCCTTCGACATGTCGCCCGCCTTGTGCGCAAAGAATTCGCGGGGATGGGGCTCAAACGTCATGACGGCCGCTTCCAGACCCAGCGTCCCGGCGGCGGCGCGCACGCGGGCCAGCAGCGCCTGATGGCCGCGATGGACACCGTCGAAATTGCCGATGGTGAGAGCGCAGGGCGCACGCGCCGCTGCGTTGGGTAGTCCGCGAAATACCTTCATGAGGGTGTCGAGCTCGAATCCTGTTGCCTGAACCAGCGATTATACGGATTGTTTGACCAATTCACATATGGAAATGCCGCAGCGCACCAGCAGGCATGTTGTTCTTCAGGCAAAAATGAAAAAAGCGCCACCTGCAGGGCAGGGGCGCTTTCGGCGTCAACGGTTGCCCGGCAACGATTACATCGGGTGGTTGATGTACAGCGTCCAGTAACGGGCCAGTTCGGCTTCGCCGGCGGTACCCTTGACGTTCTTCAGCGCGGCCAGAGCCTGTGTCTTCTTGCCGGCATTGAACAGGCCGATACCGTAGTGCAGCTTCTGCTCTTCCGGACGACGTGGCGTACCGATCTTCATGGCTTGTTCCATCAGCGCGATGCCCTTGTCGGCCTTGCCGCCGGACGTCAGTGCGTAGCCCATGTTGAACAGGCCGTCCGAATCCTTTTCCTTGATCAGGTTGGCTTCCTGCGTGGCCTGGTTGGCCGTGTTGTCGGCCAGCGTCTTGTTCGCCAGATCTTTCAGGCGCTGGTGACGCGCAGCGTCCGTGCCCGTGCCCAGTGCGCCCTTCTTGTAGCCCTGGTCGATGATCTTGATGGCTTCAGGCGCGTTGCCGGCCTGCAGTGCCAGCTGAGCCATTTCCATGAACTCGGATGGCTTGGTCAACTGGCCCAGGGCCAGTTTCAGGCGCATGACGTCCAGGTTCAGCGTCGACGAGAAGCCTGGCTTGCCCTGCACGCGGTTCAGCAGGTCGGCCCAGTACGATGCCTTCGGATAGGAACCGGCCAGCTTTTCCAGCGTCTGGACGTAGCCCGCCTTGTCGTTCTGCTTCAGCTGGATATTGGCCAGCATCTGCAGGTTTTCTTCGCTTTGCTTGCCCTGCAGCTCCTTCGCCGCTTCGGCGTAACGGCCGCTGATGAAGTACGTCTGCGTCAGCAGCTGGCGCATCGTGGCGTTGTTCGGGTTGTCCTGCAGCGACTTCTGGATCCACGTGATCGCTTTCGGGTAGTCCTTGGCGCGGTAGTACATGCCGGCCAGGCCTTCCGTGAATTTCGGCTTCTCGGAGGCGGACAGGCGGCCCGAGTTGATCAGGGTTTCAAAGGCGCGGATGGCGGTATCGTTGTCGCCAGCACCGGCGGCGGCGGCTGCGCGCACGCGTTCGATCTGGTATTTCTCGAAGTCGCTCTTGCCGCCGACAGCGTCGGCTTCCTTCAGTTTGGCCAGCGCTTCGCGGCCTTTACCGGCGCTGGCGAGGCGTTGCGCTTCCTGCAGTGGTTTGCCCACTTCGGCACGCACGGTGTCGGCGGCATAGGCCGCTGGTGCCAGACCAACCAGAGGCGCTGCTGCGGTGAAACCGATGGCGGCCATAGCAAGGCCGAGATGAGCGAGACGGAACTTGGACATAGGCGAGATTTCTTTCATCAAAAAAACGAATAGGCAGGATAACCTGCCTATCGGGGAAAATAAAGAGACGCACTCCAGGAAGCTCTGCCATACATAGCACTTCGCGTGCCAGGCTGGGACACATAATGAAACGCACGCTGTACGGACCACATACAGCGTGCGCTTCAATGCATCACTGCCGGGTTGGCAGGGAGCTTCCGACTTTCCATTACTGGAACTGCTCGTTGCCGACCAGACCGATCTTGGTGACGCCCAGACGCTGGGCCGCGGCCATCACGCCTGCCACGGACTCATAGTTGACCAGCTTGTTGGGGCGCAGGTGCACCTCAGGCTGATCAGGCTGCGAGGCCACGTTCATCAGTTTTTGTTCCAGCTGCGCACGATCCGGCACGACAGCGCCGTCCCACAGAATCGTGCCGTCGAAGTCGACGTCGATCTGTACGACCACTGGGTCCTTCGTCGGTGGCGGAGGCGTGCCCACCGGCATGTTCAGGTTGACCGAGTGATTCGCTTTCGGAATCG
>Ga0265798_10011326_pt1 | contig 10880 bp, 1 predicted proteins | sample P3T30metagenome_FD_192430 | JGI IMG/M metagenome (GOLD analysis project Ga0265798, IMG submission 192430) | Plant litter microbial communities from East Loma Ridge, Irvine, California - P3 T30 | ecosystem: Environmental > Terrestrial > Plant litter > Unclassified | place: USA: California... | reverse complement strand
TAAACCTAAAAATCTTAAATATAAGCCTAAATTTATAACTTACTATAATACTTACATCTATACTACTACTACTAATATAATGTTTACTATACGCGTACTTATAATAGGCTAAGTACTTTATATTTACTATTTATTACTAATAGCTATCTAGACTATAAACTAGTACTAGTACTAGTTTAATATAGTTATATAATACTTAGAAGAAACTAAGTAAGTCTATTACTAGTATAAAGCTTCTAAGATAATCTAAAATACTAATGTAATACTTATATAATTACTAGTAATCTATATTTTATACGTAACTATCTATAATCTAATAACTCTAATAGCTATATTACGTAAGTACTACTTACTATTTATATTTACTATTATCTACTTACTTACTTATTATTTATTAATGCTAATAAGTCTCTAGCTTTTACTATAGCTTTTTATACTTTATAATAATACTTAGATTATTTTAGAGTGCTTATAACTACTTTTACTTAGCTTACTAGCTTTGTTACTACTAGACTTATATTTATAGCTTATCTTTTATCTCTTTAGTAATTCTAAGTAATTCTAACTTTTAAAGTAAAGTCTAAAAATAAAGTTTATTCAACTAGCTTTACTATTTTACTACTATTTATACTACTACTATTATTATATTATTTATTACGTCTAGTCTTCTCTAACGCTTAAATTTCTTCTAAATAAAAGTTTTTTTATTTATAGTATAGTATATAAATAGTATATTTATCTAGAATAGCTTAGTAATAAAAAGTACGTTTATATAAAGCTATATATATAGTACCTTATTTTCTAGGTTAAATTCTTTAAGTAAAATAATATCTATAAAAATTAAAATTATATTCTTAAGATTATCTTTATATTTTTATACTTGGAAGTATAGAATATTAAAAGTTATATTAGTATTAGAAATTCTAACTTTATAAAAAACTAAGCTTATTAGTAGTACTAAGTAACTATTACTTAGACTAAGTACTAAAGAATTAGAAGTACTTACTTTAGTAGTAAATATAAAGATAAAGACGTTTTATATTTTTAAAGTAACTTTAGTATAGTATTAAGTTTAGAAGCTATACTTAAGTATATAGCTAAGTATTAAAATTTCTTAAAGATATAGAAAGTTTTTTAGAATAGAAAGTTATTAAAAAAAAAAAGAAGAAGAAGAAAAGTGTTTTCTATATATAAAGCTTTTTATAATTTTCTTTAAGCTACTATTCTTTACACTATAGTTTCTCTATATAAATATTATTTATATTTTATAGTAGTATAGTACTATAATTTAACATTACTTTAGACCTAGAGTTTACTTACGTAGCGCCTCTACCTACTTAGCTTTATAGCTAAGATTTACTTATTTAGTTCTATAGCTAAGAGAAAGGCTATATTATACTACGCTCTAAATTCTACTTTAACTACTACTCTTTCTACTAAAGTTTCTACTAAGAGCTGTCTCTTAGAAAGCTTCTAAATTAGAATTAAAATTATCTTAATATTTCTTTAGCTTAATAGCTTTATAGCTTACTTATTACTACTTTTAAGTCTACCTCTAAGTATACTAAAGAAGCCTCTATTACTATTACTCTTTATAAGTATATTATTAATATTATTATTATTATTATTCAAGTATTATATTTATAGTAAATATTTTAAAGAGTCTTTTTAACTTTATTTAATATACTAGTATAGAAATATAAGTATAATATAGTTAAGGAATATAGTATATAATTATAATTAAAGTGTATATGTTAAATAATTATTCTTATAGCATATAGTAGTAAATATTCTTTTAGAGATTCTAGAAATTAAAACTAAGCTATAATATTTAATACTCTTAAACCTTATATAAAAGTATAAAAGTAAAAAGCTAGAATTTAGCTTAGATCTTATAAAGAAAAAAAGTATGTAACTATTGTTTACACTCTATATACCTTTAGAAAGGTATTTAGAAGTAGTATATATATTTTTTTACTTTTTAGAAGCTTTATATAAAAGTATAAGATAGAAAAAGCTATAACTACAGAAGAATAGCTATAAATACTAAAAAACTCAAAATTATTTGAAGCTATTTCTAAAATAAGGCTATAATATAAGAATAAAGCTATAAAGTAGTAAAGTAGTAAGGCGTAGTAGTTAATAACTCTAGATTTATTATATAATAGCTATTCTAATAGAAACGTTATATGTATATAATTATACTAGACTCTTTAGTACTTATAGAAAAATAGAAACTTTTACGTTTCTATCTTCTTATCTTTTTTTATCTTTTTCTTTTTATTCTCTATATCTTCTATAGTTTCTAAATCTTTTTTTATATCTCTCTTTCTAATATAATATATAATAATAATATAGTAGATAACTTTATTACTCTCTATAACTCTACGATACATAAGTACTATATACTATTTATAGTACTAGCTATAGTACCTTATAAATATAAAAGTAGTAAGTTTAACTTTATAAAGTATATATTAGTAAACTAGTAGTATAAGATAATTATAAACAAGACTATTATAAACACTAAGCTAGTCTAAAAATTTAACCTTTTTAATACTATATAATACTATTTATAAAATACTATATTTACTATCTATATAGCTACTTAAGAGTTTATTACTATAATAGTAAGTAGTAGTTTATTAGAGTATAAGATATACTAATTTGTAGTATTTCTATTAGCTTAACCTTTTTTGAATTTTATACTATAGCTTACTTTTTTAAGTCTAAACTAACTCTGTAAGAGATATTATATAATTAGATAAATGTAAGGTTTAAATACTATAAGTTCTTACTATAGTAGAGAATCTTCTTAACGTAAAGGCGCTATAAAGTGTCTTCCTAGCTATATTTATAGCTTTAACATAAGCTAATAATTAATAATAATAATAACTATAAATCTATAATTAGGCTATGAATATAAGTAAGATAGACAATTTAGATAATAGAGTAATAATAGCTTATTAATAAGCTTCTTAATAAGCTTATAGCAGAATACGTAACTAGCCTAATAGACTATAAATATATTTAAAGTGTTTTTAGAGTATTTAGCTAGCGTATTAAGCTATAAAGACTATAAAGCTCTTTTATAGTACTATAAATATATTACTACTACTAGTTCTAAAGTTTTCTTAAGCCTTAAAGCAATTATAACTATAGTAGAAGTAGTAATAGTAGTAGTGCTTACTTTTAAGAAAGACTACGTATTATATAGTAGTAGCTACTAAGTATTATATATATATTACTACTAGTAATAAATAAGTTAATATAGATTATAAGTCTTTATTATAAAGTTATATAGAAAAGAAAAGTAGTATAAGTAGATAGTAAAAGGCGTTTAAGTTTATGCTTAGTTTTAATAGCTTAAAAGTTTATAAACTTATTATTTATAATATAGTATAATATTATAAAATATAATATAGTACACTTTATCTCTAAAACCTAGAGAGCTTCTCTAGGCCTAAGGTATAGAGCCTGTAGTGTACGTTTTTTTAAATTAAATAGTTATATAATTACGTAATTACTTAACTGCGTAATAACGTATTACTATATTAAACTTAATAGTAAACTTAAAATTCTCTAATATAAGCCTAAATTTATAACTTATAATAATACTTATACTTATAATACTACTACTAATATAATAGTCACTATATATATACTTATAATAGGCTAAGTACTTTATATTTATTTTATCTTACTTTAACCTATTTAAACTATTAATAAGAACTAGTACTAGTTTTATATAATTATTTAACTTTATAAAGTAATTTAGTAAGTCTACTACTAGTACAAAGCTCTAAACTAACTAAAGATATCTATATAACGCCTATATAATACTTATATAAATACTAGTAACTTATATTCTATATATAATTTCTTATAAGTCTAGCTATATTAGCTATATTATACTATTTTCTAGTATACTAACTATTTATTTTACTTATTATTACGCGTCTATTAGTATAGTTTAATACTATACTATATATATACTACTTTTTATAGCTAGTAAAGCGCTACCTCTCTTTAGCTATAAAGAATAGTACTTGTTATAAGTTTTTTATTAAAAGCTTTTTAAAAAGAACTAGAAAGTTAAATACGCTACGTGTATAACTACTAAGAACTACTAAAGTACTATTTTCTATTACGCCTTTAAGTAGTAATATTTAAATATCTATAAAAACTAAAGCCTTAATAGTAAGTATAAAGAAAAAGTTTAGTATAGAAAGTTTTTTATATTTAGTAAATTTATTAGTGGACTTTTTAGAGGTATAAAGAAGTATTAAAAAAGATATAATATAAGAAAAAGTATTTTCTATATATAAAGGTTTATGTAATCTTCTTTTAAGCTACTATCTTTTACACTATAACTTAATACTATTACTAAATATAGTTTACTTATATAGTACTATATTTTAACACTACCTCTACTATAGATTTCTACTTACTTACTTACTATATTTATAGCTAAGAGAATGGCTTTTATTTAATATTATTTTACACTTTACTCTTATAATTAAGATATTTACTAAGAGCTTTCTATTATTACTATAAGTATCTACCTTAAGAAGCTTATATTTACTTTAAATTCTAGATAGAAGATATTTTAATATTTTTATAGCTCTATAGATTTATAGCTTATTTATTACTACTTCTAAGTCTATTTTAAAGTTTACTAGAGAAGCCTTTATTACTATTACTTTTTATAAGTATATTATCATTATTATTAAAGTACTATATCTATAAAGAATATTAAAAAGAAAGTTTTTTTAATTTCTATAGTTATATATAGTAAGTATAAGGTATTTAGAAAATATACTTAGAAGAAAATTACTATTTAAAGTTACTAACTATATATTATTACTCTATTTTACATTAATACTTTACTATAATAAGATCTAGAGAGAATAAAGAAAGTTTTATATATTATTATAGCTATATATAGTAGGTATAAAGTATTAAAAATAAATTACTATAGCTATATATAGTAAGTATAAAGTATTTAAAAAACACATCTATAGTAAGATTACTATATAGAGTTAATAACTATGTATTATTACTCTACTCTATATTAAAACTTTACTAGAATAGATTTATTAATTTCCAGAAACTTTTTATTATTACTCTAACAAAATATAAATCTTATAAGATAAATAGAAAATCTACTTAATTAGAGTAAACGCTAAAAGGTAAAGTTAAAAAATTCTATAACTAATTTTGTGTAATAGACTAATAAATAGAAAAATTAGCTAATACCTATATAGTCTAGTATAAACTTTAAGATTTAAGATATTTCAACTAAATAGTCTCAGCGTAACTCTCTTATATACATTTACAAACTATTTAATATTATAAGAGATAAGAATACCTTTTAGAGATATATTAGAAAAGAAGTAAAAGATAATAGTTTAAATAGTAGAAATAATAAAGTTTTAAATTTAGAAATAACTAGATCTAATACAAATTTAAAAACCTCTAATATTCTAATTAAATAGTAAAGAGAATTATTAGGTAAGATATAGATTAAGAGATATGTAGTTCTAGTAACTAGGCTAAAGATATTCTAGCTAAAATCTATCTATAAATAGTAGATTAATTATTAGAGAGTAGTTATATACAAAAGTAATTACTCTAATATTAAACGTATACACTTTCTAAGAGAAGTTCTTAAAAAAAGTTTATTTTTAAAGTATAACAAATTTAATAGTATCTTTATAAGATAGAACTTTAAAGACTAATACTATTATTAGAAGTAGATTACTTATAAGTTCAAAAATAATTACTATTTACTTAGATATTTAATTTTAATTCTACTATAGTAATATCTATAAATAGATTTAGATTTACTATATAGATATAGTAACATTATTAATAGATACTTCTTTAACATAATTAAAACAACTACTTAGAATACTAATCTATTTATTTAGTCTTGTATTAGAAAAGCATTATTAAATATTATAATTAGATAAAATATTATATACTTAAAAAAAGGATTTTACTTTAATAAGCTTCTATTATATATCTATATTAGGTAAGTACTCTTTAAATCTAAAGAATTATAACTATTCTAGTGTTAACAGTTAAGAAAATCTAAAGCAACATGTATTAAGATTACTTCTTAAGTATAACGATAGGTTATTCTATATTAATATTAGAAGAACTCTATTTTATCTAGTATATATAATATTTCGTTATACTAATTTTAAAATACAAGTTAAGAAGTAAAAGCTATATATAGTAAAGTCTATAGAAATTATGTTACTAATAGTTAATTAAGTATTAAATAGTTTTCTAGTTTCTATATTACTAAACATTCTTATTTTTACGTAATAAGACTTAGGTATATTAACTATCTAAAATAAATACAAAATAATAGTAGGTTTTATACATAACTATTCTAATTATACACTTACTATTTAAAATACTAATTTAAAATACTAGAAAAATTATTAATCTAAAACTAAAGATGCTAAGAATAAGTTTTTTTTATATAAAATAACCTTGTATCTTCTTAAAATTTATAATATTAAATACCTAAATATCTCTATACTCTATTATTGCTAAATATTTTTAATATAGAGATCTACTAAATAACGAATATACCTATAATGTGATACTTGCTTAAATTAAATATAGTAAAGTAAACATTACAGTTCTAATTTAATTATTAGTAGTAATATATGTCTTACTAGTAACAGAAGAGCTAAGTCTTTATCTACTAGATAAACTACTTTATAATAATAAGATATTATTCTTTTAGAAGTTATAAAGTAAAGTACTATTATTACCTTAACTCTAAAAGCTAAGCTATCTATTCTAAAGTATTCTTATATAAAGGCTAGAGAGCTTAAACATAAGAATCTATTATAATAATCTAGTCTAATAATTAGTGAATCTTTAAGTAATTTATAAATAAAAGAAGTCTAAAAATATATTCTCTATATTAATTAGTATATAGAATAAAGAGCTAGAATATAGATTAAGTAGAAGATAATTAATTATTAAGTTTTAAGAGAAGAGAATTTTTTCTATATGTAAACTAAAGAAAGTGCCTAAAGATTAATACTTAAGTTAGTTTAGGTATCCACTTAATCTAGAAAACTTATAGTATTAAATTATAAAAAAGGTAATAGAATAAGAAAATCTTTATTTAGACTAAAAAAATAGTAATTTAATTCTTTTTTAGCTAAAACTTAGTTAGCTCTAGAAGTGCTTAGTAAAATAAAATCTCTTACTAAGTTAGTATAAGTTATGAAAAATAATTACTAAAATCTTATTAAAACATTATTATTGAAAACTTAGTAAGACTATTCTACTCATTTCTAGGATTACTACTATTTTATCTAGGCTTTTATCTCTAAGGCTATTTCTATTTAGAAGTTTTAATATAATTATAATTATGCTTAGTACTAAAATACTTAATTTTTTATATAGCTTTAGTAAGCTAATAGTATATTATAGTAGAGTAGAAATATAGAGTAGAGTAATAAAACGTAGTTAGTAACTCTATATAGTAATCTTAATATAAGTATATTTCTTAAATACCTTATACTTACTATATATATAACTACAGATTAAATAAAACTCTTTTTTTAAGATTTGCTATAGATATAGATAGTAATAATATACTTATAAAGAGTAATAGTAATAGAAAGCGTCTTTAGTAAACTTAAAAATAAACTTAGAAGTAGTAATAAGTAAGCTATAAAGCTATAGAGCTAGAGAAATATTAAAATATCTTTAGAAGTTAACGTAAAAGCCTTTTAAGAAAAAGCTCTTAGTACCTAAATAGAGACTTTAGTAGAAAAGGCAGAAGTTAGAGTAGAAGTTAGAGCGTAGTATAATATAGCTTTTGTCTTAGCTATAGAATTAGATTAGCAAAAGTCTAAGTAGGCGTAGGTAAACTTTAGGTCTAGAATAATATTAAATTATAGTACTACTATAAGATATAAAAAAATGTTTATATATATAAACTATAGTAAAGAGAATAGTAGCCTAAAGAAAATTATAAATAGCTTTATATATAGAAAATACTTCTTTTCTTCTTTTTTTTATTTAATAACTTTCTATCTTAAAGAACTTCTTATATCTCTAAGAATACTTTATATTATAAACTCTAAATACCTAATAACTACTTCTTTATAACTTAATACTTACTAATATTTTCTTAAAAATACTTAACTCTAACTTTATTACTACTATAAATGCTACTATTATAGCTACTACTAAAGTAGCTACTTTTACTGCGCTTTCTATAAACTACCTAATAATATAGTTTGTAGAATATACTATATTAAATAAAGTAATAAATAACTATTACTATAACTAAAATATAGTATAAAGAACTATAGTTCTTCTTAACTATATATAAGTAATATGTACTACTAAGTATATATATATATTACTTAATATAACTCTTAAGCTTAAAAATAAACTAATATTAAATAAGCTTTATTATAAAAGGTAGTAAGTAGTTACTATTTTTTTAGTAAGAAGGCTATATATACTAATAAGTTTAGACTAATTAACTACTAAAAATCTTTTTATAGTCTTAAAGTATAAGTACCTTAAAGCTTTAGAAGTTAAGATTACTAAAAGTTAAGCGCTTATAATAGAAAAATAAGACTTTATTAACTATACTCTAAAGTAGTTGTATAATAAGTAGAAGTAAAAAGTTCTTTATATTCTCTATAAAGTATATAACTATAAGGCTACTTAAGAATAGATAGTAAAGCCTAGTATAGAAGGCTATAGTAAAAGCTAGGAACTTATTAGTATAGATAAAAAATAGATAGGTAGGTAATAGTAAATATAAGTAGTAAGTGTAGTAGTTATATAATAAAGCTAATATAGCTAGCTTATAGATAATAATATATAGAATATAAATTAATTATTAAAGTATTATATAGATAGCTTAGAATAATTTAGACTTTATGCTAGTAGTAGGCTTACTTAGATTATCTTTTAGAGTTACGTAATTATATAAAACTAGTATTAGTGCTACTAGTTAATAGTCTAGATAGCTATTAGTAATATATCATAAATCTAAAGTAGTTAGTCTATTATAATTATGTATGTAGTAATTATTATAGAGGTAGTATAAGTATAAGTATTATAAGTTATAAATTTAGGCTTACGTTAAAAATTTCTAAGTTTACTATTAGATCTAATATAGTAACGCGTTATTACGCAATTATAGAATTATATTATTATGTAATTATATAATTATAAAAAAAGTACACTATAGACTCTGTTTCCTTGGCTTAGAGAGAAAAAAGCTACTATAGCTAGTACTATAAGTAGTATATAGTACTTATATATATAAAAAATATAAAAAGTTATAAAGTTACCTAATATATTTTTATAGTATAGTATAGTTAGAAAGATAAACACAAGTAGAACCTTAGAGAGAAAAAAAATATAGAGAATAAAAAGAATAATCAATAAAAAAAAAGAGCTAGATTAAAAAGTAAAAGTTTTTACTTTTTTATAACTGCTAAGAAGTTTAGTAAAATTATATATAAAAAACTCTTTTATCAAAATAGCTATTATATAATAAGTTTAAAGTTATTATATATTAAATTTAGACTTATAAACTACTACGCCTTGCTATCTTACTACTTTATAGCTTTCTTTTCACTTTATAGCTATATTATAGAAATAGCTTTAAATATATGTAAGTTTTAAAATATTTATAGCTATTTCTTTATAGTTTTAGCTTTCTTTACTTTGTATTCTTATATAAAGTTCTAAAAAGTAACAAAATATATATATAACTTCTAGATATCTTTCTAGAGGTATATAAAGCGCGTAGAGTACTTATATACCTTTATTCTAATAAAATCTAGATTAAATCTAGCTTTTTTATCTTTGTACTTCTAATTCATGTTTAAGAGTATTAAACTTTATAGCTTAATTTTTATTTCTAGAGCTTTAAAAAGAATACATACTACTATATACTATAAAATAAAGTATTTAAAAAATATATCTATGTTGTAATTATATAATATATTGCTTAACTACGTTATACCTATATTTCTCTACTAGTATATTTAATAAAGTAATAGAGTAATAAACAAAGTAGTAGATATCTTTTAATAGCTTTTTAATAATTAGAAAATAAAAATACAAGATTATTATAAAAAGATAGTAATAATCTCTTAAAGTCTAGTATATAATATATACAAAAAGAATCTTAACTTAGAAAGAAGATTAACTTTATATAGAGGCTTAAACGTTTAGACTAAGTAAATAAAGTACTACTATAAAAGTATAATTTATAATATAGCTTAGAAATCGTTTTAATCTTTTTATAAATTTATGCGTACTAAATACAATTTTAGAATACCCTAAGATATACTTTTCTTAGTGTTTTTAACACTCTTCTAGATAATAAAGACTTAATATTTTAAAAAAGTAATTAGTATCTAAGCGCTCTATAAAATCTATATAGTTAAAATTAGTAATTAAAAAATAGTATATTTTTTTCTAGTTAGAGGTATATAAGAGGTAAGTTATAGTTTTTAAAGTTAGTAACACGCTTAGTACTTTTAAGAGTTGTTTTTACTATATACTTAAAAGTTATCCAGATAACTAGTACTACATATAATCTAAAAGTATCTTAATAGAGTTTTATAGCTTTAGAAAAGACTGTATAAAAATAGTATAGACTTTAGGTATATTTATAAAAATATAATTACGCTCATTTATATTAATAATTTATCTAGGTTTATAGAAAAATATAAACATTTTAGTAAGAAGAAGTTTCTTAATGATAAGGTTAGTAAGTAATATAACTAATAGTCTTACTCTAAATAAGTATATTAATAAAACTATAATAATAGTAAAATTAATATTAGAATCTTTAATAGACG
>Ga0265798_10011325_pt1 | contig 10881 bp, 11 predicted proteins | sample P3T30metagenome_FD_192430 | JGI IMG/M metagenome (GOLD analysis project Ga0265798, IMG submission 192430) | Plant litter microbial communities from East Loma Ridge, Irvine, California - P3 T30 | ecosystem: Environmental > Terrestrial > Plant litter > Unclassified | place: USA: California... | reverse complement strand
GTCCAATGCAACGGACGAGGCGTACGAAAGGCGACCTCATTCTAAGGATGCGCATCGTATCCATGTTGTACCAGTATCAAGCAATGCATCCTGCCACAGCAGTCATGTATCTATGCATTACAGCATCACAGTTGCAGAAGCAACAGGCAGGAAAGAGGAGGGAATATCCAACTAAGAATTTTCCCTATTTAATCCCGGAAGACCCCGGCGTCAAACCCACGAATCGCTATCCGTTGAAATACACTATACTCTACAACCACTACATCCACCTCACACTTCTATCAAAATGTTGTCCGCTCTACCACGTACACTTGCTCGATCTTCTCTCAAGGCTGGAGGAGTTATCAGGCCCGTTGCTCTCGGTATGTTTTTATCTATATGTCCCAACCCCAATTCAAATTCGTCATGGCCCTGAGTCGACGAGATACATCAACCAGTCTATCTCTGACTAGTCGTGACTCGTCACTCATCACTCGTGCTTCGCACTCGTGACTCGCTCGCTAACTGTTAGGCCTCCGATTCAACTCCGGCCCAGGAGCTCACGCCCACGAAACCGAATCTTTCCAAGCATTCAACGACAGATACACTTCATTCTTTGCAAACTGTTCCGACCTATTTGAACTTCAACGAGGATTAAACAATTGTTTCGCCTACGATCTAGTTCCAAACACTACCGTCATCACTGAAGCTTTGAAGGCAGCTAGGAAGGTTAACGATTACGCTACTGCCGTCAGGATCTTGGAGGGTGTTAGGGAGAAGGTTGAGAATGTTGGACAGTACAAGGCTTATATCGAGGAATTGAGTCCTGTTATCAAGGATCTTGGTACGTCGATTTAGTCTATTGCCCTGCCCGACCATCAATGGTGAAACATACTGATAGATAGGAATCGATAGCAAGGAGGCTCTATACGGTCTTTAAACTTCTAGAATTAAACCATGATTTCGATCTATAAAATATCGCATGTCACGTATATCCCCATGTGCACCTTTTGCGCACGTCAGGCGCTACCTTGGAACTGGGACAGCCGTAGGGTGATTGGGGGGAATGCCCGGTATACTGACTGACACCCACGAAAGGAAACTCTCTTTGTCGATTTGTGAACTTAACACACTACTGTATCTTCGGAAACTTATCGCTCCAAGTGATTGAGGTTACCGCGCACGCTCGGGTTCACTGATCACCATAGGTCAGTGGATTCAAATCATGAACACCCATCATGTTGAACAGCCGGTCAAATAGACCGATTCCCATTACTCAAAAGCCGTTGTACTCCGTACTGATCAAGCCTGACGTGCCAAACCAAACCAGTATCATCCACAATTTCAATACATCCTCCACAAATAGAGCCTACAGACGATCTCAAAAGCGTACGAAATCCAATCATTGATCAAGCTCTATTTCCCCCCTCCATTCCCTCCTGCTGTAATACGAACATTCAAACCGGCATCACTGAATCTCTCTCGAGTCCAATCTCTGGGATATATCCAGAGTTTAGTTGGTCCTCTTGCCATCTTTGAAGTTGGAGAGGTCGACTAATTCTTGTCAGCCATGTACGTTATGAAGCAGTGTGACATGCGATAAGATTAGGGGTAGGTTTGGGTTTGGGTGTGGACTTACAGTCCTGAGGAGCCTTCAAGTGACCAATCTTCTGATTGTCGTCATCCTCAGTGATGACGTTGTCGTGCTGGTCGACAAATTGGTCCTGGGCATTGATGGCTGATTAGTCAGCTTTGATACATTGGTCTGAGAGTGAAGAACAAACCCTTGGCAGCGGTGGGGGGCTGAGGTTTGGTTTGGTTCTGTTCAGACATAGTTTATTTGTTTGTTTGTTCGTTTGTTAAGTTGAGACTTGTAAGATTGAATTGAAGAATGAAAAAGGCAGATACATGCGGGTATATATACTTTCAAATGGCCAGATGGAATGTACGAGTATTTCATGAACCTTTGTCAATCCCAGTCCACCCACCCCTTGGCGTCCATGAATGGAAGTATAGCACTAGAACGCCCCATCCCTCCTGAGAAGGCGCCTTTAAAGCGTTTGACACCCCTTACACTGCCGTCGTAGAACGTCCTAGTACCCACGTCCTTTGTCATGACAGCACAGCCCGTCGATCGGGTGGAATGGGTCCGCGTGTGAACCCCTCATTACTCCTTTCTTCATCTCGTGACGTACTGGACCAAGGCGACTTCCTTTGTTGGGGGTTGGAGCGTGGAATGTAGTAGTGCTTTCCTGTCCGTATGGCGCAGGGATTAGAGCCTATTTTGAGAGAGAAGGGGTGATTGAAGGAGTGTTGACGATCTTGTGGTGCTGATCTTTCCGGTGGGTCCGTTGAGTATCTTGCGGAGGCAACTTACAGGGGCATTACTCAGGTGGGGAGGGTTGGATTCGATATAGTGATGGCGGACGGATGAGTGGTCGTCGGTTACCTTTTGCTTCTGTTTCTTTAGTCTAGGCAATCAGTCGGTTGGGTGAGTTCAGTTCGGATCATTCGGGGATCAGGCGAAATGGTTGAGAATATGTGATGCGGGAGATCAGTACAAACAAATCGATAGATACTTAATGATATAATCCACATGAATCGAATTAGCCGATTGTTGCCTTTGTGTCAAGGGAAATCGTGCATCATCAAAAGTCGTTAATCATGGAATACTATACAACTTATCTAACCTCCTATCCCCGGTTTACGTCGACTTCAATTTCCTAGCGGGAAGGAACTGGATAGGATTTCTCCTGAGATAAGGCCATGCTGGAACAGCGACCTGATATCAGCTTCTCCTGCTTGCATTTGGAACACAAAGGAGACTTACAAGTAGTAGTATCACAAAGCCCGCTGTAAAAACCTCCAGACCTAGTAAGACTGATTTAGAAATGTACGATAATAAGAATGAGATTGTCTATTTATTAGCTCGTTCTACGAAGGAAGGACTCACAGTGAGTGCGATGAAGAATGTTTGGGAGTGAGTCTCAATGATTTGTTGAGAGTGTGGGTCCTGCTCGTCAGCTACTCACTCTTGGACACAGGTGAAAGAATTGAGGCCGTGATGAATGACATACGATGGCTCCTTCTAAGGCTTTTACTACTGATGGCGGTAGGTAATCCATCTTTCTTGAATGTAGGTTGTACTAAGAGAGATGATTCGATCGAAGAGAGATGATTCGATCGATGGGATACGCTATGAGCCCAATGGGATATCGTCTATCGAAGAGATGCTGAGGTCGAGATTGGATGAGCTGACGGTCTAGCTTGGTCGAGTTCGTTACTGTGTTGCAATAGTATAGGTGTATATTGTAAGCTGTAGTGTAATGAAAGGAACGCTTTTCGAGACCGTCTATACTTGCTGATGAAGCTTTTCGATGATCGTCTCTGGGTATGTATGCGGTCGGAGCCTGTGTTGAATCTGTTGGATATGATATATGCTACACCTATCGTCTACTGTCTTTTGTCTGCTGTCTACTTGCTACTATCCAGTCACGGAGAGTCAGTCGCGTCCAAGGCACTCTAATTGAGCTTGACCAAGGTGCCACATGCTCGGTGATACATCTCGACAAGCTGCCGCATGCGGCATTTCAGGGATCCCGGCTTATTTTACCCCGATGAAGTTACTGATTGTAGTAGCGTAGATGATCAGTGACGTCAGTGGTTAAACGGGAACTTCAATCTCACCTGTTCTGGGTAATCTCAATTAATCCAGACAAGGGTTACGGTGACTGAGGTAGCTACTTAACAACGTCACTGTATTCGTACATCCCCCTTCCCCCTTATAACTGTTCATCTAAACTACCAAACAGCTCATCCACACCCTACCCCTCCCCTTCACCGCCAAAACGACGTCCAGCGCAGTACAACTCGGCCTCGTTGGCCTACTATCCCGGCCAGTCATAAAGACCTTTTTCCCATCAGAGAAAAAAGTATCCACTCAAGACACTCCTACTTCTACCGAAAAGGAAACTCCTCTATCTACAATCCCATCTACTACACCTTCGTCACCTACTCAATCAGGTGCACCGGTATTACCCCCTATTTCAGCTACCGCATTCAACCAAACCGATTTCCCTCAGGAACATTTCCAGCAACAGCAACAGCAGGAAGAACTACCCAGGTCGCTTCCTCCTTCTGAACCTATCGTACCAGAAAACGCGGAATCTCAGATCCCACCTATCTATACCAACACGATGGCTACTACTCAAGACAACACCCATTATGCGGGTCAGGACGAGTCGGAATTGACCAACAAGATCGAGAACATGAACTTGGCCGAGCAAGGTCAGGCTGATGAGGCTCACGGCTTGTCCAATGGAGAGCACGGATTGGTTAACGGTGAACACGAACACGCCAACTACGCTGCTCCTTACGACGAGAGCGTTGCCCACGGTACCCAGACCATTGGTCGAGAGTCCCCAAACTCAGAGTACCCTCAATCCGAGGCCAGGCCTTCGTGCGTTATTTCCGAGTTCTTGAAGTGTATATGCTAATTTCTAGGATGAGCAACCGAGTATCTCGATCTTACATGGGTCCTCAGATCCCCATCGTGACCACCTACGAGCAGGAGCCCGAGAACGCTTCCATCCGAAAGCAGAAGCGATCCTCCAGCCGTGCTTCCAACCGAGACTACGAGGATGCCCAAGCTCTTGGTCGATCTCCTTCCCGAGTCGCCTCTGTTCGAGCCAACGACCCCAACTTTGCTCGATCCCCCTCGAGGGCCGCTTCCTACATCACGAAGACTGACCGAGCTCAGTCTATCAAGAACGTCGAGCCCATCCCTCGATCCGCTTCCCGAGCCGGTTCCATCAACCAAGACCGAGAGACTATTCCTCGATCCGCTTCCCGAGCTGGATCCATCAACCAAGACCGAGAACGACCCCAGTCTAGGATCGGAAACGCTATCGGTGCCGGTGTTGGTGCTGGTGGTGGTGCCGCTGTTGTTGGCGAGATTGTTTCTCACGACCGACAAAGGTCCCTCCAGCAACAGGAGCGACCCCGAAGTGTCTCTCTCCACGATGACCAGGACAACAGTCACGCCAACCGGGCTTTGTCTCCCAACAGGCCTCAGTCATCTTTCGGTCACCGACCCCAGCCTAACCTCATGACTGTTGCCGAGGACGGTAGGGAGTCTAGGTACGATGGAAGGGATTCCCGAGCTGGTGTTTTGGGTCGATCTGGTACTGTCTTGAGCAGGGCCAACACCCAGGGAAGGAACGGAACTTTGTCCAGGGCCGCTAACGGTGGTACCGTCGGTTCTCGACGAGGTGCATTCGGTCGAGGTGCCGGTGCCTCCATCGGTACCCAGCCCGAGGAAGTTCTTGGTCGAGAGTAGGTTAATCTCTATGTCTCGATAAGGCTCCGCTAACGTTTTAGTGATATTCACGCCCGAGCCGAGCTTTCCGAGCGAATCCTCGACGAAGCTACCCTTCGACGACTCTCTACCATGGAGAAGAAGGACGCCAAGCGACTCGCCAAGGTCATCAAGGCCGAAGGTAAATCCGAGCACAAGGCCGTTTCAGGTTCCATCAAGGAACTCGAGCGAATGGTCAAGCTTCAAAAGGATGCAGCTTCTGCCGAACGTAAATCTCAATTACGACTCACCAAGTACACTTCCAAGGAACACAAGGCTAGGCTCAGGTTCCTCAAGGAGAAGGAGAGGTACGAGAAGATTGAGGGTGAATTGAGGAACGCCGAGAATGATTATGAAGAGAGGAGGGATCATGCTGGTGGATTGACTGCTCAAGTCGCCGAGAAGACTCAGGAGTTGGATGACTTGAGGGGTCAAAAGGCCGCTGATGACGTGAGTCTTTTCTTTGGGTCTCCTAGTGGAATTGGCTGACAAAGTAGCGAGAGAGGGAAGTCAAGTTGTTGGCTCTCAAGAACCCCGCCCACAGCTAGAGCTGTAGCGGTGTGGATCAACGAGAAGCTTGTAGAGGAGAAGGAGAAGAGCAGAAGTAGAAGTAGAACGGGGCACGGAAGAGGAAGAGAAGCAGAAAGGACAAGTGTCAATATACCCAATTTCATTATCTTATTCATTTATAATCTATACACCTTTATTTATTAGTCTTTCCTGGCTATCTTATACTCTCTATACTTGATACATGTTCCCGAATGAATTGTCTGAATCCAACGTGTAGTCAATCATCGATGTTACCAACAGTAAATGGTGCTACTGATTCAGAGCTCAAAAAGTGGAGGTGGAGGTGAATCAGAAGTCGCGTCAACTATGTCCAAGACATGAGACAGAAGTCTCGTCATTGTCTCATCAGCGTAACCACTTTTTAACAACAATATATCAGCTTAACGATGATCAATCAACCGTATTATCATAATCCTTAACTCTAAACGTTGAGTTTACCTTATTCCACCTGAAAAGTATCGACTACACTTCAACTCAAAATCATCGATCAACGATACATCGCCACCTCACTGAATATCATTCGACATGACAACGAACCTAACATACGACAATCCATTCTGGGTCGGTCCACTACCCGAACCACTCCTCTATCCAATCTTCTCATCAACACGCCATTCCACACCTCACCACGCCTCAAAACCAAAATCAAAAGCAAAGAAACCGCGCCCCTCCCTAGACCCTTCACCCAATAATCCATTCTTGAACTCTGATAATCCATTCTTAGCAAATTCGTCGGGGGAAATGTCAGGATCAGGTTCAGAAGCATTATTGAGATCATTCAAGGAATCTCAGACTAAATCGAAGTTGAAGGAAAGGAGAATGCAAATTAAGAAGGAAGGGAATGTTGATGATGGATCACCTGGTTCGAGTATTGGAGGGATAGAACTTGATCATATCGCCATCAAACGAGATCTTGAACCTTCGAATGATCAAACCTTGACAATTCACGAGAGGGTTGGGGGGAGTAGTATCCCCCCTGACGACCGAAGCGGGGAAGAATTGATACCCTCAGCCCTACGATCACTGGAGGAGGAGGTAGTAATTAAGGCAGAAGATATCAGAGCGGAAATGTCAAATACGACAAGTAAGGCAGGGAAAAGGAAATCTACCGGTACCGTCGTAGGCGTAGAGACAATCAAAGGAGTGGATGAAGGGCGGGTGATGACTCGAGGCAAAAAAGCTAGGCTTAGTCAAGCAGCTGCCAAAGAGGAGGTAGTTCCATTGGATGAGGCAGTAATGATCCTCGGCAGGAGTGGACCTATCCCTTGGGTCGAGAAAGCTTCAACTCCAACTACCACTACTACTCAACAAGTCAATGGCACGTACGAATCAGCCGACTGGCGAGATGAGGCATACGATGCTCGAGACTCTCTTCCTGGATATCCGACAGCTGGTCCCTCGAATCCTCATGCTCGATTATCATTTGCTGGTCCATCGACCCGTCCTTCTCATGTGGAACTCGAGAAAAAGGTCATGGATGGTATATACGCCAATATGAACGACACCACCATGATCAATGCCAGTATGAACGATACCACTACGGGCAATACCAGTCTAGACGAAAGCATGATCAAGGGGAAGAGGAAGGGAAAAGCGAGTGTCAATGCACAAGGCAAGGGAAAAGAGACTCCGCCAACTGGCGAGGTGAGGTCAGGGAGATGGAGGAAAAAGTACGTCTGTAGACCATGCTGGAGTTAAGCTGACTCTAGATGCCCTAAATCAACTCTTGAACGATGTAAGCTACCTTCTTTGATATTGAGTAAGCTGATGAAAAGTGGATAGGGTGATGCATCAGCGAATGGTGAGCTTATTCTCACCATGATTATGAAGCTGACAATCAGTTTATGCTTGATAGGACAGATAGGTTAGGTTTGAGAGAGACGTTCAAAGTGGTATGTTCCCCCCTTTCCTCTTCTCGCTTCCTCTTCGCCATATTTCTCCAAGCCTCAAATGGAACGTAGCTGATAACCAGCTTGGATCAACAGGAAACGTTTATGTAAGTTTATTGCCTCCTGTATTTTCAGCGAGAGAGAGCGAACTGATGACAGACCGTCAAGATAGGTCCTACGCCAACTTGCGATTGCCTAGATGCCGGTAAAGGGAATAAACCTTGTAAACACATTATTTTCATCTTGTATGTTATCATTCCTCAACCCATCTCTAATCTTCACCCGTCGTCTCCGTCATCCGATCTCTTCCTCAGCGGCACTCCAGTTCCAGCTACCATGCTTTTCGATTTAATAGACTTTACCAAGAGCTACGAGCTGATTAGTAGTATCAAAGTGCTCAAAGTACCCCCAACCTCTGAATTCTGGTATCAAAAGAGTCTACTTGTAAGCCGCAAATAAAATACTCCAGAGGAAAGGGCTGATGACCAGGATTCCGAATTACAGAACGTCTATTCTTTCGCGCCGCCCGCTCCTCACGATCAGATTCTTGATAAAGCCAGAACTGCATATTTGAAAGCTACCGGTGCAATATCAGATGAATCGAAAGAGGTGAAAGAGTCAAAAGAGGATGACACCTCGAATGGAAAGAGGAAGGATGCAGTTGGGGAGGATTGTCCCGTGTTAGTCCCTTTTCCTATATATCTCCTCGACCTCAACTTATGAGCTCCTTCCTCCCAATTGCGGGAGATTCATGTTAGAACAAAGCTGATTCGATAGTTGCTATGAGGAGATGACCGATGAAGATGTGAAGAGTGGACTGCTGGTATGGGATGAAACAGATCTCGGGTGTGGGAAAGGTAAGCTCGATTTCTCTCACTCACCCAAGAGCTAGCTAATGAGCAGCCCTTCATCAAGAATGTTTCAGGAATTGGACAATTAGCTTGGTACGTCTCTCCATTAATCGCATAAAGCCTACAGCAATCATATAAAGGGAGCCAGTGGCTGATCCCAGACATCGAAAGGATCAGAGATATCTTGCGTTTGGTGTAGATGTCCTTGGCCTACTGCTGGAAAGATTGGTGGCGGCGGGGGTGGAGTGCAATACACTCAAGGTGGATAGTACGTCTCATCTCATCTTCCCGCCCATCTTCGAATCTTCCTACCGTGCTTAGAAGGCTGTTCTCTGCTGTGATTGAGCTTCCTTGAAGCATCGAGTGCTGATGATCAGTATGAACATTGCCGATTTGGCTGGAGTGAGTAGGGTTAGGGATACTTCGTATGTAGCCCCTTTCTTTCACTCGATGTGTACTAATGTTTAGATCGTACTATCAAGGTCCAATTAGGGGAAGGAGGCTGGATGAGCCGAGGTACGAGGATGATTAGCTTGATGCTTCAGTACGAGGAGTCCGAGGATCGGGAAAGTAACGAATGGAACGATAAAATTACGATGAACGCCTTGTGTGAAGTCAATATATAGTACTTGTATCATAATCAGTTGAGGATATGATGAAAGACTTACGAGGTTGCATACAGTATGAAGTGAATAAATAGTGATTGTATCACGGTCAGTTGTGGATAATACGAAAGAGATACAAGGTTGCAGCCAGACCAGATCAATCGTAGACGAGTATGATGGAGGTGTACAAATAGATCAGAGGGGTATAAAGTACAGTCAGAGCTATACATGAGCGTTGGGCGATGATTAGAGCAAAGACTGCATAATGAGAAATCTATAGACATGAAAGATCGTTATATATATTCTAGACAGAACAAATCGAGAAAGGATCAATCGATCGAAGTTGAGCGAGTGTCGTGGAGCTGGACCAAAAAGTGTATTTGAGTGAACATTGGATTAGAAGAAGTGTAGTTGTCGAGGTAGTCCTGTAGAGTTGATAGTCGACGGCCTAAAGACCAGGAGCACCTCCATGATAAGGAGCAACCTTGTCATCACTTGCCGAATCGTTTGAAGTAGATTTCTTCTTTTCCCAAGCTGCAAGTTCATGTCCATCTTGAATCCCGTGGTCATGGTGATCACCTGAATGGAGTTCATCATCTAATGATTCGACTGTTCGATCGACGAATGTTGAGGTTGGAGGAGAGATTTTCGATAGGGCGAGGTAGACTGCTGCGCAGATGAAGAAGGAAGTTAACCATGATGCCTTGTCTATATTGTCAGCTTCTGCCCCTAAACGATGTAAATCTTCGGAAGTCGGATAGAAAGTGGGAGTAAGGCAGAGGACATACAGAAGAACTTGTGGTTTCCAGTGTCGACAGTCTTGTCGATTGCATTGATCAAACCGGGGAGATTGATAGGAATGACAATGACCAATGCGACGACAGCTCTCCAGTTGACTCCGCCTTTGTACCTGTAGATACCTTCGTTCTGGTACAACATAGGGACATGTAGCTTCCTGTTTCGGACGAGGTAGTAGTCGGTAATCTGAATGTCAGCTCAAGCTCAAACAATAAGTTGTGATCGCGAGAAGAGTGGATAGCGAGTGAAGCCAGGTTCAAGAGTAAGGGGATGAGGGGTCAAAGAGGAGAAGAGGAAGAGGAGGGACATACCATAATAGCAAGCAAAGGAGCCAAAACGATAACATAACCAGATAAGAAAGTGGTTAAACTCTGTGCCGATTTCTGGATTTGCCAAGGGCAAGTGACCCAACCACCTAGGATGGAAGTGATGAATGCTCCTCGTTTGATGTTTAGGTATTTTGGGAAGAGGAATGCGAAATCGTTAGAGGTTGCGATGGAGTTGGTGGAGATGTTGGTTCCGAGGGTAGCTAGGCCGCTGGTTGTCAGCTCTCGTCTTCCACTCAATGGCCACGCTTGACAACGAATACGAGCGGGAAAACGTGGAAAGGGAAAGGAGTAAGAGTAATGAGGAAACTCACAAAGCGGTGGCGCAGAAGAAAGCACCAGCTCTATTATCCCACCTGTTGATGATCTGGGTAGGATCCCAGTACAGTGTACCGTAAATTGCTTGACCTGCAGATGCGACCACTACTCATAAGCTTATCACAAAAGAGAGTATATCAAAGCTTACCAATACCGATGAAGGAGAAGGACCAGTAGACGAGAGGGACG
>Ga0265798_10011324_pt1 | contig 10881 bp, 9 predicted proteins | sample P3T30metagenome_FD_192430 | JGI IMG/M metagenome (GOLD analysis project Ga0265798, IMG submission 192430) | Plant litter microbial communities from East Loma Ridge, Irvine, California - P3 T30 | ecosystem: Environmental > Terrestrial > Plant litter > Unclassified | place: USA: California... | reverse complement strand
GTGCAGCCATGCATATCGCGCGGACCGGGCTTGATGCCCAGGACATGCGCATGCGAGTCATCTCGAACAACCTCGCGAACGTCAACACGACCGCGTACAAGAAGGATCGCGCCGCGTTCGAGACGCTCGCGTACCAGACGGTGACCGCACCGGGCGCGCCGAGCACGTCCGAGACGAAATATGCGACCGGGCTCAACCTCGGCACCGGCGTCAAGATCCAGGGCACCGCGCGGATCGACACGCAGGGGTCGTTCCAGTCGACCAACAACAGCCTCGACCTTGCGCTCGACGGCGACGGCTACTTCCAGGTCCAGATGCCGGGCGGCACGCTCGGCTATACCCGTGCTGGCAATTTCTCGCGGTCGCCTGAAGGTCTTATGATCACCAGCGAAGGCTATCAGGTCCAGCCCGGCATCACCGTGCCCGAAGGTGCAACCGCCATCACGATCGGGACCGATGGCACGGTCTCCGCGACCATCCCCGGCCAGACCACGCCGAGCGAACTCGGCCAGATTCAGGTCGCAAGCTTCCCCAATGCGTCGGGGTTGCTGAGCAAGGGCGACAATTACCTCGTCGAGACCGCTGCCAGCGGTGCCGCCAACCTCGGCATCGCCGGGCAGGACGGCCGCGGCAACGTGCGTCAGGGACAGCTCGAAGGGTCGAACGTCAACGTCGTCGAGGAGCTGGTCGACATGATCGAAACCCAGCGCGCGTATGAGGTTAATTCAAAAATGATCTCCGCGACCGACGAAATGCTCAAATATGTTAATCAAAATATCTGATGGCTAGGGTCATGAAGCCGTTCGCCCTCCAGCTGATCGTCGGAATTGCGTTGTTTTTGCCCAGCGCCGCCGAGTCGCGCGTGTTCGGCAAGAAGGCGCCGCCGGTGGATTTCTCGTCGGCGATGCCCGAACCGGCCCTCACACCGGTGGTGGCGACCGGTTCGATCTTCCAGGTCGATGAAGGCTATGCCGGGTTGTACGAAGGCACGCGTGCGCGCCGGGTCGGTGACCCGCTGACGATCGTGCTGGTCGAGCGCACCGCCGCGTCCAAGTCAGCGAGCTCGAAGCTCGATTCGTCGGGCAACCTTGCGTTCACTCCGCCGACCACCGGACGACTCGCGCTGTTCCAGGGCACCGACATCGCCACCAGCGGCAACCGCGGGTTCAAGGGCAGCGGCGGCGCCGACCAGTCGAACACGCTGTCGGGCGAGATCAGCGTCACTGTCAGCCGAGTCCTCCCTAACGGCACGATGCTGGTACAGGGCCAGAAGCGCGTCACGCTCAACCGCGGCGACGAGTTCGTCCAGATCAAGGGCCTGATCCGCACCGCCGATATCGATGCGAACAACCGCGTCCCTTCGACGCGCGTCGCCGACGCGCAGATCGCCTACACCGGCAAGGGCGACGTCGCGCGTGCGAGCCGCCAGGGTTGGCTCGGTCGCTTCTTCTCCGTCGTGAGCCCGTTCTGAGGATGCGCCCGATGCTTCGCCTTCTGCTTGCAGCGATCGTCTCGCTGCTGATCGCGGCCCCTGCGTCCGCCGACCGGATCAAGGATCTCGGCGGGTTCCAGGGGATCCGTACCAACCAGCTGACGGGGTACGGCGTCGTGGTCGGGCTGCCGGGCACGGGCGACGACAATCTGGAATATACCATCCAGTCGATGAAGGCGGTGACGTCGCGCTTCGGGCTGCAACTCCCCGCTAACATCAATCCCGGCCTCAAGAACTCGGCGGTCGTGATGATCACCGCTGAATTGCCCGCCTTCGCCAAGCCAGGCCAGAAGCTCGACATCACCGTCGCGTCGATGGGCAAGGCCAAGAGCCTGCGCGGCGGCGCGCTCATCCTGACGCCGCTGCAAGGCGCGGACGGACAGATCTATGCGATGGCGCAGGGCAATCTCGCGGTCGGCGGCCTCGGTGCCGAGGGCAAGGACGGATCACAGATCGTCATCAACATCCCCTCGACCGGCCGCATCCCTGAGGGCGCGACGGTCGAGCGCGCGGTCAAGACCGGGTTCGAGAACACGCCCGCGCTGACCTTCAACCTCGCGCGTGCCGACTTCACCACCGCGCAGAACGTCGCCGGGTCGATCAACGCGCGCTTCGGCAATGGCGTGGCGCAGGCGGTCGATGCGGTGTCGGTGTCGGTCCGCGCGCCGATGGGTGGCGACGTCCGCGCGACGTTGATGAGCGAGATCGAGAACCTCAGCGTGGTCTCGGCGGAGCCGTCCGCCAAGGTCATCGTCAACGCGCGCACCGGCACGGTCGTGATCAATTCCGCGGTCCGCGTCAGCACGGCTGCGATCACCCACGGCAAGCTCACCGTCCGCATCGACGAGAACGAACGCGTCAGCCAGCCCGCGCCGTTCAGCCAGGGCCAGACCACCAAGGCACAGAAATCAGGCGTCTCGGTCGATGAAGAAAAGCATCCGATGTTCCTGATCCAGCCGGGGCCGAAACTGTCCGACGTGGTCAAGGCGATCAACGCGATCGGCGCGTCGCCGGCCGATCTGGTCGCCATCCTCGAGGCGCTCAAGGAAGCGGGTTCGCTGAAAGCGGAGTTGATAGTCTTGTGAGTGACGTTCCTGCCCTTCCCCCGGTCAACGCCCCCTCGGCCGTCGGCGGTATCGCAACCGATACCAGCCGGCTGTCGAACCGTGCCAATCTGGAGGCGGCGGGCAAGAAGTTCGAAGCCGTCTTCACCGGCATGATGGTCAAGGCGATGCGCTCGACGCATCTCGCCGAGGACGGTCTGTTCGCGTCCAAGGGCATGGATACGTTCAAGGGAATGCAGGACACGCAAGTCGCGCAGAACATGGCCGCGCATGCACCGCTCGGCATCGGCAAGGCGATGACCGAGTTTCTGGCGAAATCGCAGGCAGGCGTGGAGGCCGGACTGGCGAAGTCGGCTACCCCCACCTCCGCCGCAGCACATGAGAGCAAGACGCCATGAGCGACATGCTGAGCATCGGCGCGAGTGGCGTCCGCGCGTATCAGACCGCGTTGAGCACCGTCTCGGACAATATCGCCAATGTCGCGACTCCGGGATACGCCAAGCGCACGTCGAGCCTGTCGGAGATCGAGCCCGCCACCGGACTTCATTCTGGCGGCGTTGCGGCGACCGGCCAGGGCGTCGTCGTTTCCGGGCTTACCCGTTCCGCCGACGTGTTGCGGGACGCCGATGTCCGTACCGCCGGATCGGATCTGGCGCGCAGCGAGACCAGCGTCGCCTGGCTCGGTCGGGTCGAAACCGCGCTGACCAGCAATCAGCTTGGCGACCGACTGACCAGCTTCTTCAATGCAACCAAGGCTGTGGCCGCCGACCCGACCGCGGCCACGCCGCGCAGCGCGATGCTCGAACAGGCAAATGCGGTCGCCGGATCGTTCCGCGCAACGGGCAAGGCGCTCGACCTGCTGGACAGCAATCTCGATACCACGGCGTCGGCAGCGGTCTCGACGCTCAACACGCTCGGCAACGCGCTTGCCAAGGTCAACGAAGGGATCGCCCGCATCAAGGGCGGATCGGCGGCGGCCGCATCGCTGGCCGACCAGCGCGATTCGATCCTCGATCAGATGAGCGCGATCAGCAACATGTCGGTTTCGCTCGACGACTATGGTCGCGCGACCGTGAAGCTCGGGGATGCGGGTGGTCCGACGTTCGTCTCCGGTCCGCAATCCGACACCCTCCAGGTAGCACGGGGCTCGGACGGGGCGATTGCGTTCACGCTTCAGCGGTCGCAATCCATGGTAAACCCGTCCGGTGGCGCGCTCGCGGGCGTGGTCGAGGCGGGCCAACGGATTTCGGACACGCGAATCGAACTCAACAAGATCGCGACCGCCTTCGCCAGCGAGGTCAACACGGTCCAGACCAGCGGCGACGATCTCGATGCAAAGACCGGGGCCAAATTGTTCGAGACCGGTGCCCAGGCGACCGACATCACCGTGATGCTGACCGATCCGCGCGGCATCGCCGCCGCTGCCGTCGGCAAGGGCCCGCGCGACAATAGCAACCTCGGCAAGCTCGATGCGCTGCGCACCAGCGCTGCGTTCGAGGGCAAGACCACTGCGCTCGTCGCGGGCAATGCCTCTGCGCTTGCCGCACGCAAGCAGGTAGCGCTGGCACAGGGCGCGATGCGCGACAACGCCGTTTCGGCGCGCGATGCCGTCTCGGGCGTCAATCTCGACAGCGAAGCCGTCGATCTGTTGCGCTTCCAGCAAGCGTACCAAGCCTCGAGCCGCGTGATCCAGGTCGCCAAGGACACGCTCCAGTCGATCCTCGACATCCGCTAGCCCTGATACGGACCCAGCCCATGCAAATCGGCACCAGCCTGTTCTACGATCGCACCTCGGCGCAGATGACCAATCTGTCGGCGCAGACGAGCACGCTCACCACGCAGATTGCGACAGGCAAGAAACTCAGCGCGCCATCGCAGGACGTCGTCGCCTACAACCGGCTGACGTCGATCAAGCAGGCGAATGCGGATCAGGCGGCCTATTCAGGCAACATCAGCCTTGCGAAGTCCTTGCTGCAACAATCCGACTCGACCCTGACGCAGGTATCGACGCAGCTGCAACGCGCCTCGGAACTGACGCTGCGCGCGAATACCGGCACGCTCAACGACGGCGACCGCAAGACGATTGCCATCGAGCTCAAGAGTATTCTCGACGACCTGGTCAACCTCGCCAATACCAGCGACGCGCGCGGGCAACCGCTGTTCGGCGCTGCAACCGGCACCAAGGCTGTAATCCAGGCGTCGGATGGACGCGTGACGCTGGGCGGCACCGGCGATCTTCCTGCGATTCCGGTCGGGGACGGCACCGCCATCCCCGCGACCGACAGCGCAGAGCGCGTGTTCGGCAACATCCCGACCAAGGCCGGCGGCAAGACCGACGTCTTTGCCATCCTGTCCGATTACATCACCGCGCTCGATGCCGGCGGGGACATCTCGGCCGCGTCTGCGACCGCGATCGACGGATTGAGCGCGTCGCAGTTGCAGGTCAGCAATGTCCAGGGATCGGTTGGCGCGCGCGCGGCGCGGCTCGACATCGTTTCGTCGCAAGCCACCGACGCCACCACAGCGCGCGAGAGCGATCGCACCGAACTGGAGGATACCGACCTGTCCACCGCGATCACCGAATTGCAGAAGCAGATGACGATCCTGTCTGCCACGCAGGCGAGCTTCAGCAAGCTGAGCAGCCTGTCGCTGTTTACCTACTTGCGCTGAGCCTTGCTGCAGGCTGCCGTTTCCGTTGGGCCGCATAATTAACGACGTTGCAGCGCTGGTTAACCGTTTTGCTACGGAATCACCCTAGACCGAAAGTATAGCGACCGATGCGGGTCGCGAGCGTCATGCAGCAACGTTAATCGCAGCGTTTACAGGGGCATACCGCCACTCATGTTTCCCGCAATCGGCCTTGTCGTCCTGCTCGTCATGATCTTCGGCGGTTTCGCCATCACCGGCGGCGCGCTCGGCCCGGTGATGGAAGCGATTCCGCATGAAATGCTCATCATCGGCGGTGCCGCGGTCGGCGCCCTCATCATCGGCAATTCGATGAAGGAACTGAAGGCGCTCGGCGGAGGCTTCGTGAAGGTGTTCAAGGGGCCGAAGTACAAGAAGCAGGATTATCTCGACGTCATCTTCCTGGTCTCGAAGCTGATGAAGATGCTTCGTACCGAAGGACCGATCGCGCTCGAACCGCATGTCGAGGATCCAAAGTCCTCTGCGGTCTTTGCGGAATATCCCCGACTGCTGTCGGATCACACGCTCATCAACCTGATCGCGGACACGCTGCGGCTGGTGGTCGTGTCTTCGGGAACGCTCGACGTCCATGCGGTCGAGGACGTGATGGACAATATGATCAAGACCCACCACCATGAGGTCGAGGGCCCGCACGGGACGATTTCGAGCCTCGCCGACGCGCTTCCCGCGCTGGGCATCGTCGCGGCCGTGCTCGGGGTCGTGAAGACGATGGGGTCGATCGACAAGCCGCCCGCGATTCTGGGCGCGATGATCGGCTCGGCGCTGGTCGGCACGTTCATGGGCGTGCTGCTCGCCTACGGCATCGTCGCGCCGCTCGCCAACCGGCTGAAGCAGGTGATCGACGCAGATGGCGCCATCTATCATGTGGTGAAGCAGATCATCATCGCATCGCTCCACGGCCATCCGCAGCCGCTGGTGATCGAAGCGGCGCGCTCTGGGATCGCGCATTCGAACCAGCCGGGCTTCGCCGAAGTCTTCGACGGCCTGCGGGCGCGGTAAGGTGATGGTCGCGTTGCAAAACTCTCCCGCGAAGCGTCGAGCCCCTCAGGCGTTCCTCCACTTTGCTGCGGCGAAAGAAGGGGATCTCACGCAAAGCCGCAAAGCCGCGAAGCGGCCCGCATCGATCAGGCGCGCAGTCCCGAGCCGGAACGCGAGTCGCAACGAGACTTCCTCTCTTTGCGCCTTTGCGCCTTTGCGTGATCAATCCTTCCTTGCGACAATGGATCTCGCACAAACCCACAAAGTCACAAAGCATGACCGAGCAACGCCTGTCGGCACCGGCTATGCGCAAGCCGTGTCTGCGCTGCGCGCGGTGGCGATGCTGTGTGATCCGGTCCTGCTCGGGAGCTGCCGCTGATGGCCGCGCGTGCGCCGCATGGTGCCAATCAGCCGCCCAAGATCATTTACAAGAAGATCTATATCGAGGGCCACGGTGGCCATCACGGCGGTGCGTGGAAGGTGGCGTATGCCGACTTCGTCACCGCGATGATGGCGTTCTTCCTGCTGATGTGGCTGCTAGGCGCGACCAACGAGAAACAGCGCAAGGCGCTCGCCGACTATTTCTCGCCCACGCTCGTTCAGCTCAAGCAGAACAGCGCAGGATCGATGGGGCTGTTCGGTGGATCGTCGATCACCGACAAGGATAGCTACCAGCACAAGGCATCGCAGACCGGCACGCGCGCGATGACCGTTCCGATCGATGCAACCGGGGGGACGCAAGTCGGCTCGGGGCAACGCGGCACGCTCAAGGATCGCGCCGCAATGTCGGCGGAGGACCGGAAGAACTTTGAGAAGATGCGCCGCCAGGTGGCGGCGGCGATGGCATCCAGCCCGCAGCTCAAGAAGCTGTCCTCGCATGTCCGTTTCGTTCGCACCCAGAGCGGGCTGCGGATCGATCTGCTCGACGATGCGGATTACTCGATGTTCGACCTGGGCACGACTCAGCTCGAGCCCCGCGCCTCCGCGCTGCTCGGGCTGATCGCCGAGTCGATCAAGGGGACCGCCAATCCGATCATGATCCGCGGGCATACCGATAGTCTTGGGTATGGCGATCCGCTGGCGATGAACAACTGGATGTTGTCCAGCGCACGCGCCGAGGCGACGCGCCGGCGGCTCGCGGCGGGGGGCACGCCTGAAAACCGCTTCAACCGGATCGAAGGGGTCGCCGATCGTGAGCCGATCATCCCCAATGCTCCGTCCGACCCGCGGAACCGCCGGGTTGCGATCACGCTGCTGTATCGAGCGACTGCCTTCGGGGAGTGACGAAGCGCGGTTCGGGTGCCCGCCGATCACGCGGGATCGGCGCCCCAGCGGTTGAGAAGCACGTTACGAACCCCTAGCTTGGGGTGGTGAACACCAACGCCGTCACCGCCCGCATCGCCGACGGCATCGCCGCCATTCCCGCGGCCGAGTGGGATGCCTGTGCCGGGAGCGCAAATCCCTTCGTCGGCCATGCCTTCCTCTCGATCCTCGAATCATCGGGCAGTGCGACCGCCCGCGCCGGATGGCAGCCGATCCCGATCATCGTCGACGGTGCGGACGGCCACCCCGCAGCGATTGCGCCCGCCTATGCCAAGAGCCACAGCCAGGGCGAATATGTCTTCGACCATGCCTGGGCGGACGCGTGGGAGCGCGCCGGGGGCAGCTATTACCCCAAGCTACAGGTCGCGGTGCCCTTCTCGCCCGTCCCCGGCCCCCGGCTGCTGCTGCGCGATCCGGCGCAGGCGCCCGCGCTGATCGCGGCGATCGAGGCGGTCACCGACCAGCACCAATTGTCCTCCGCGCACGCCACCTTCGTCTCGCCCGACCAACTGCCCGCGTTCGAGGCGGCGGGGTGGTTGCTCCGCGAGGGGACGCAATTTCACTGGCAGAACGACGGCTACGCCCGGTTCGACGATTTCCTCGACGCGCTCGCCAGCCGCAAGCGCAAGGCGATCCGCAAGGAACGCGCCGCCGCGGTCGAGGGGCTGACGATCCGCCATGTCACCGGCGCGGACATCAGTGAAGCCGACTGGGACGCGTTCTGGCGCTTCTATCAGGACACCGGCGCGCGCAAATGGGGCCAACCGTATCTGACGCGGCGCTTCTTCACGCTGCTGGGCGAGACGATGGCGGACAAGGTGCTGCTGATCTTCGCCGAGCGCGATGGCCGTCCGATCGCGGGAGCGCTCAACCTGATCGGGGAAGAGACGCTCTACGGGCGCTATTGGGGCTGTACCGAGGAGGTGCCGTTCCTCCATTTCGAGCTGTGCTATTACCAGGCGATCGATGCCGCGATCGCGCGCGGATTGCGGACGGTCGAGGCGGGTGCGCAGGGGGAACACAAGCTCGCGCGTGGCTATGTCCCCGTGCCGACCTGGTCCGCGCATTATATTCCCGACCGTAACTTCCGCCGCGCGATCGCGGACTTCCTCGCGCGCGAACGCGAGTCGGTCGAGGCGGATCATGAGTATCTCGGCGAACTGACGCCGTTCCGCCGCGGCTGAATCAGAACGGCTGGCTCAGAACGGGGCGGGCATCGGGCGCGAGCGCAGGCGGAGCGATTCGTCGCTCACCTTTATCCCGGGGGCGCCGTGATCGACGCGGAACAGCACGCTCGTCCCGTCGCGCCAGATCGGCACCAGCCCTTCGTTGAAGCGCTGGTCATAGGGCGGCGGGCGGATCAGCCAGACGTAATCGAACGCATCGCGCGGGAATCGCGCCATCGCCATGTTGATCGGGCGCCACCATTCGCGCGGGCATTGCACGCTCGTCACGATCTGCGACGGATCGTGCGCGAAGCGGCGCGCGGGCACATAGCGCGTGGTCAGCAACTGCGCGCCCGCCATCGACCATTGGTCGTTGGTGTAGGCGAGCCGCCGCTCCAGCGCGATCGCGGGGAGATGCTCGAGCCGGCTCATTACCCACGGATTGCCGCATTGCTCGCCGACGAACGAGATCAGCCGCGCGCCGATCGGGACTCGCTCGAGCGCCTTCAATTCGCGGTCGTAATCATTGGCGAACATCCAGAAGCTGACCGTCGTCGCGCCGGTCCGCGCGAGCACGAAGGCTAGCCCCAAAGCAGCCAAGGTCGCACTGCCGCGCATCGACAGGCCGGGCTTGGGACGGAGCGCGATGACCGCGACCCCCAGCATGAACGGCGCGAGCCGCATGTCGGCATAGGCCGAGCCGAATACGATGCGCGGCAGCAATATGTAGACGAGCAGCAGAAAGAGAGCCGATAACAGCAGGTTACGCGAATACTGGATGCTCGGGTCGCGAATGCCCTTGAACAGGATCAGCAGGACGACTGCCATCGACGCGATGTCGAAGGTCATCCAGCGATCCTTGAACGTCATCGTCAGCCAGCGCAGCTTGGCGCGCCAGTCGAACCAGTCCGCGGTCTGCCCGGTGACATGTTCGCCACTGCGCCAGGCGACCATCAGCACCAGCGGGAGCGCAAGCGGGAGACACCCGAGCCCGGCGTGGAACCCGGCGGTGATCCAGCTCTTGACGCCGCGCTGCCCGCGCGCGTCGTGCTGGCGGATCAGTTCGCCCGAAAAGGCCAGAACGCCGAGCACACCCCAGCCGAAGGTGTGGCACACCCACAAGGCGCAGGAGAATGGTACGAAGATCGCCGTGCGCAACCGCAACCGCCCGAGCCGCCCGAGCCGGAGCCACAGCGCATAGCCGTTGAGCGCGATCGCCATCGACAGCGCGAAGTTCACGAACCCGAACTGGATCGGATAACTGTAGGCAATCGGCAGCGCGAACAAGGCGGTCGGCGGAATCCGCCCATGGACTTCGCGCGCGATCCACAGATAGCCCGTCACGATCAGCAACGGGATCGTCATGATGATCAGCTTGACCGCGAGTTCGAGCCCGAACAGCTTGGACAAGGGGATGACGAGGAGGTCGATCCCGAGATTGCCGATCAGCTGCCAGCTGAAATCATACCAGTTGCCGAGCCACGGATGCTCGTCGATCGACAATTGGACGCGGTAACGGCCCATGTGCCCTGGCAGATCGACCAGCGGCGCGATGTCCGGACGCAACAACGGGATCAGCGCGACGAGCGCCATCACGGCCACGAACGTGCGCGTCTGCCACCAGTGTAGCGGTCCGGTATCCCCCTGCATCCGGGGCCCTTACCGCGCGCGTCCGGGTCGAGACAAGCTGCGTTCGTCGCAGGTGTCCCGGTCCCCGGCCGTGGTCGCGCGGATTGGCATCAATACATGTGCTGCCCGCCGTTGATGCTTAGCGTCGATCCGGTGACGAATCCGCCCTCTTCCGAGCACAAAAACGCCACGCCGCGCGCGATTTCGCTCGCCTGTCCGAGCCTTCCGACCGGAATTTTCGCGACGATCTTCTCGAGCACGTCGGCGGGGACCGCAGCGACCATGTCGGTGTCGATATAGCCGGGCGCAATTGCGTTGACCGTCACCCCGGCGCGTGCGCCTTCCTGTGCGAGCGCCTTGGTGAAGCCGTGGATGCCCGATTTGGCGGCGGCATAGTTGACCTGGCCATATTGCCCGGCCTGCCCGTTGATCGACCCGATGTTGACGATCCGCCCCCATTTGCGGTCGCGCATCCCCGGGAAAACGCCCTTCGCCATGTTGAAGCAACCGCCCAGATTGGTGT
>Ga0265798_10011323_pt1 | contig 10882 bp, 8 predicted proteins | sample P3T30metagenome_FD_192430 | JGI IMG/M metagenome (GOLD analysis project Ga0265798, IMG submission 192430) | Plant litter microbial communities from East Loma Ridge, Irvine, California - P3 T30 | ecosystem: Environmental > Terrestrial > Plant litter > Unclassified | place: USA: California... | reverse complement strand
TTCCATGTCTGGACCCCGGGTTTGTGCTGCAGGGCTCTCAGTGCCTTGATGTGTCCATGAGCCAGGTCCATGACATGAATGTAGTCGCGCACGCCCGTGCCATCGTGCGTCTCATAGTCATTGCCGAAGACAGCCAGTGATTCACGCTCTCCGCTGGCGACCTGCAACAGAAACGGCAGCAAATTGTTGGGCGTATGGGTGGGCATCTCGCCAAGTTGACCGGATGGATGCGCACCGATCGGATTGAAGTAACGCAGCAGACCGATTGACCAGCGATCGTCAGCGCCGACCACGCTCTTCATGACATTCTCGGCCATCAGCTTCGACATCCCGTAGGGATTTGTGGGTACCCCTGTCGCGCACGATTCATCGATGGGCATCACTGCGCAATTGCCATACACCGTTGCCGAGGAACTGAACACCAGGGTGAATATCCCCGCCTGCGCCATCGCCTGACAGAGCACGACGCTGCCACCGACGTTCGTGTCGTAATACCTCAACGGTTCACGCACGCTTTCGCCGACCGCCTTCAAGCCGGCGCAGTGGACAACCGCGTTGATCGGGTACTCGCGGAAAATGGAATCCAGCAACGCTCGATTACGCACGTCACCGCAGATAAAACCAGGTCGTCTTCCAATGAGACTGGCAATACGGTCGACGGCGGACCGGAGGCTGTTGCAGAGGTTGTCCAGAATCAACACCTCTTCACCTTGCTCCATCATTTCCAGTGCTATGTGGGCGCCGATGTAACCCGCGCCCCCCGTGATGAACATCATGAAAACCCCCTTGCCAGGCGTCGCTTCGGGGATCGTTGCGATGTTGCCACGGCGCTTTTCCGGTTCCTTAGGTCAGCGACTGCAGGCCTTTCAAAAGACTCGCTGGTTAAAGTTGGGGTCCTCTCACACGCCGGAGTTCAAGGGGGGGTGCTGATCGGCACCTGCTGTTCATCGGCTTTGACTCGCAAGAGGCGGAACGTCGCCTCTTGCACCCGCTCCCAACTTCAGGAGGGGCTGGATGACTGCCAGGGTTCTCTCCACGCAGACAGGTCGACGTGGCAGCCATGAGCGCGCCAGCGACGACGCTGACGCCCTCAACAAAAAGGATATCCAAATGAATCTTGCCGAGCAGCCCGAGCAGCTAGTTGCCGTTTCACTTAACCGCGAGGTTGCGGCTGAAGTGCGTGCGCGCCCCACTTTGTTATGCCTGTCTCATCTGCGGTGGGGGTTTGTGTATCAGCGCCCACAGCACGTCATGTCGCGATTGGCCAACGATTACGACGTCATTTTTTTTGAAGAACCCGTTTTTGCTGGAGGGGAGGCGCCAAGGCTCGATGTCTCGCACCCGGTCGCAGGCATCGACGTTGCGGTGCCGCACTTGCCGGATGGCCTGAGCGAGGCGCAAATCAACGAGGCGCAGCGAAAGCTGCTGGATGACATGCTCGCCGCACGCAGCCCTGGCGAACTGCTGCTCTGGTATTTCACGCCGATGAGCCTGACGTTTACCGATCATCTTCGCGGACAGGTCACGGTATTCGACTGCATGGATGAGTTATCAGCCTTCCAGGGAGCTCCCGGTCGACTGGTCGAAATGGAACGACGGCTCATGTCACACGCCGACGTGGTTTTTACCGGTGGTTACAGTCTTTGGGAGGTGAAAAGGCGGCAGCACGCCAATGCCCATCCTGTGCCCAGCAGCGTCGACCTTGAGCATTTCGGTGTCGCGCGTCAAACCCTGCCGGACCCCGAAGACCAAATGGACGTCCCCCATCCCAGGCTTGGTTTTTTTGGGGTAATCGATGAACGTTTCGATGTCTCGCTCGTGGAGCAACTGGCTACATCGCGGCCCGATTGGCACATTGTACTGATCGGACCCGTGGTGAAAATTGATCCGACGACGCTGCCACGTCTGCCCAACATTCACTACCTGGGCGCTAAACAATACGCGCAGTTGCCTGCTTATCTCAGCGGCTGGGACGTCGCGTTGATGCCCTTTGCGATTAATCCGTCCACGCGTTTCATCAGTCCCACAAAAACGCCCGAGTATCTGGCCGGCGGTTGCCCGGTGGTCTCCACTCCGATTCGTGATGTGGTCAACGGCTACGGTCAAAGCGGTGTAGTCACCATTGCCGAGAGCGCCGAACAGTTCATCACCGCTGTGCAAGCCTCGTTGAAATTGAAAGGTACGACCGGGTTTCTTGAGCGCGCCGATGCCGCCCTCAACGGTATGTCCTGGGACACAACGTCTGCGTTCATGAAGGAGCAGATCGAATGCCTCAGATAACGCTTGAACTCATGGAGCAAGGCCCGTCTGGGTCGCATCAGACCAAAGCCTATGATTACCTGATCGTCGGGGCCGGATTTGCCGGCAGCGTAATCGCGGAGCGGCTGGCGCAGGGCATGGGCCAGCAGGTGCTGCTGCTCGACCGGCGCGAGCATATCGGCGGCAACGCATATGACCACCACGACGCCGCTGGCGTGCTGATTCACCGTTATGGCCCGCACATCTTTCACACCAATGCCCAACGGATCGTTGACTACCTGTCTCGCTTCACCGACTGGCGCCCCTACGAGCATCGAGTGCTGGCCAGCGTCGACGGATGTCTGGTGCCGATTCCCATCAATCTCACCACGCTCAATACGCTGTTCAACGCCTCAATGACACCCGAGGAGGCCGAGCGTTTTCTGGCCGACCGCGCGGAACCGGTCGATGTGATTCGTACGTCTGAAGACGTCGTGGTCAACCAGATCGGCCGTGGGTTGTATGAAATGTTTTTCCGGGGCTACACCCGCAAGCAGTGGGGGCTGGATCCCTCTTCCTTGGATAAGTCGGTCACGGCGCGTATTCCCACGCGGACCAATGAAGACGACCGATATTTCACCGATACTTTTCAGGCCATGCCCCGCGACGGCTACACACGAATGTTCGAGCGCATGCTCGATCATCCAGGCATCGATGTCCTGCTCAACACCGATTTCAAGGCGGTGCGCGACGCTATCGCTTACAAGCACCTGATCTATTGTGGTCCGATCGACGAATATTTCGATTTCTGCTTCGGGCGCTTGCCGTATCGCTCGTTGCGTTTCCAGCATGAACATCTGAAACAGGAATATTTTCAGCCCGTGGCCGTGGTGAATTTCCCGGATGAAAGCGTGCCCTATACGCGCATCACCGAGTACAAGCACCTGACGGGCCAGGCGCACCCGTCGACGAGTATCAGCTACGAGTTTCCCTGTGATGACGGCGATCCTTATTACCCGGTTCCGCGCCCGGAAAATGCGGAGTTGTACCGGCGATATAAAGCCCTCGCCAGTGAACTGCAGAACGTCACGTTTCTGGGGCGGCTGGGCACTTACAAGTACTACAACATGGACCAGGTCGTGGGGCAGGCTTTGGCGCTGTATCAACGTCTGGAAGAGGTGGCGCGGCCCGTGCCGGATGAGCTGGGAGCCGAAGCCACGTGAGCGCGAAAGCCGCTACGCTCGACTCCCTGGGCTCTATGAACCGGCGGGAGCGTCTGCGTACGTCGGGGACGTTCAAGAGTTTCTTGATGGCCGGTTACGAATGTTCCAGCCATCGTCGTCGCGATGGCCTTCGTCTGGATTTACTGGCTGCCACCGGCCACGCGCAATGGGTCGCGAAGGATTATGAGTGCCTGGCGAGCCTGGGCATCGGCACAGTCCGGGACGGGTTGCGCTGGCATTTGATCGAGCGCAGTCCCGGAAAATACGACTGGAGTAGTTTTCTTCCGATGTTGCATGCCGCCCGTGATTTGGATCTGCAAGTGATATGGGATCTCTGTCACTACGGCGTGCCGGATGACCTCGACATCTGGCGTCCTGCATTTGTCGACCGGTTTGCCCGTTTTTCCGGCGCCGTTGCGCACGTAATGAAAGAAGAGGGCATCACTTCGCCGTTTTATTCGCCCATCAATGAAATATCGTTCTGGAGCTGGGCCGGCGGGGAGGTCGGTTATTTCAATCCCAACGAGCGTGGCCGCGGTCAGGAGCTCAAACATCAGCTCGTTCGAGCCAGTATCGGCGCCATCGAAGCCGTACGAGATCAGATTCACGGGGCTCGTTTCGTTCAATGCGACCCGTTGATCCATGTCATCTCCGCCTCCAGGCGCGCTGAGGCGTCGGAGCGGGCGGAGGACTATCGCCTCGCTCAATTCGAAGCGCTGGACTTGTTGACCGGCAGGCGATGGCCGGGGCTTGGGGGCGATGAAAAATACCTGGACATCGTCGGCGCGAATTTCTACCCGCACAATCAATGGTACTTCGAAGGAGGCAAGATCCTGCGAGGCCAGGTCGCCTACCGTCCGCTTTCGGGCATGCTCAAGGAACTGCATGAGCGCTACCAGCGGCCGATCCTGATTTCCGAAACCGGGGCCGAGGACCAGGAGCGCGTGCCATGGCTTGCCTACGCGGTCGAGCAAGCGTTGCATGCCATTCATCTTGGCGTGCCGCTGGAGGGGATCTGTTGGTACCCGTTTCTCGATTACCCCGGCTGGGACGACGAGCGTTACTGTCCCAGTGGGCTGTTCGGCTATCCGGATGGCGAAGGCAGTCGCGCGCCGTTTCATCCGCTGCACCTGCAGTGGCAAGCACTGCGACCGCTGGTTTCAGACGGTACCGTCGAGCCATCCGCGTGCGAGCCGGGCGGGCCTGCACATGGCGCGTAGCCTTTTACGTAAGCGGCCGCTGCCGCTCACGCCCGTCGCGTTTCTTTGGCGATACGTCAGGGTCAGGCAATGGCATTTCTCGGCGATGCTCTTGCTGGTCGTAGGCGCGGCGGCCTGTGCGGTGGCCGTGCAATACGGCATGAAGCTGCTGGTGGATGCCATGGCCAGCGCAAGCCCTGCGGCGGAGCCTGTATGGCGACCGTTCATGCTTTTTCTGGTGCTGATTGTTCTCGAAAACGTTTGCTGGCGACTGGGCGGGTGGCTCGGCTGTCGCACTGTGGTCGGCAGCTGCGCAGATCTGAGGATCGACCTGTTCAATCATCTTACCGGGCACCCCATGGGTTACTTCACCCGGCACTTCGCGGGCGCGCTGGCCAACAGGGTGTCCTCGGCGGGTGCGGCTGCCGGGTCGATCTATGGCGGGCTGGCGTGGAAAATCATTCCGCCGTGCGTTGATTTCGCAGGCGCCGTGATTGTTCTCTGCACCGTTCGATTATTCATGGCATTGGCTTTGGTTGTTTGCGTCCTGCTGGTGGCGTCGCTCATTACGTTCATCGGCATCCGTGGACGCAAGCGACACATCGACTTTGCCGCCCAGTCGGCACGTGTCGGCGGGGAGCTGGTAGACCTCTTGTCGAATGTCTGGACCATCAAGGCGTTCTCGGGACGAGATCGTGAGCGGGCTCGGCTGGAGGCGGAGATCGGCGTGGAGGCCCGTGCCCAGAAACGCAGCTGGGTCTACCTGGAAAAAGCGCGGATGTTGCACGACGTATGTCTGTCTGTGATGGCCGGGGGAATGCTGGCCTGGGCGCTTGAACTCTGGGCGCAGGGCAAAGTGACGCCCGGTGACGTGGTCATGGTCAGCGCGCTGACGTTCCGGATTCTGCACGGGTCTCGTGACTTGGCACTGGCGCTGGTCGATACATCGCAGCAGTTGGGCGTCATCGCCGAGACCCTCGGCATTATTGCGCAACCCCATGAGCTTGCGGATGCGCATGAAGAACTGGCGGGCACCCATGGCAACGTAAGCCTGGTCGATGTGAGCTACGCCTACCCGGAAGGGCGCGACGTGTTCAGTCATCTCTTTCTGGATATACCCGCAGGACAAAGCGTTGGAATCGCTGGCGCATCGGGTTCTGGAAAATCGACATTGCTCGGCTTGATCCAGCGACTCGACGATGTCCGCAGCGGCGTTATCCTGATCGACAATCGCGATATTCGCTCGGTCAGCCAGGACAGCTTGAGACGGCAGATATCGGTCGTACCGCAAGAGCCTGCGCTGTTCAACCGAAGCATTCTGGAAAATATCGGTTACGGACACCCCGACGCCACCGAAGCGCAAATCATCGATGCGGCGAGGCATGCGTATTGCGATGACTTCATTCGCGCGTTACCCCAAGGCTATTCGACACTGGTGGGCGAGCGCGGGGTGATGCTGTCGGGCGGCCAGCGGCAGCGTCTGGGACTTGCCCGAGCATTCCTCAAGGATGCGCCCATTCTGATTTTGGACGAAGCCACGTCTGCGCTGGACTCGGATTCAGAAGCCATGATCCAGCGCGCCCTGGCAGACCTGATGCGGGGCAGAACGGTATTGGCGGTGGCCCATAGGTTGTCCACGATTGCGCATTTTGACCGTGTCGTTGTTATTGATCAGGGGAGGGTGGTGCAGGATGGCTCACCTGACCGGCTGCGGACGACAGAGGGTGTATTTCGAGCGCTGTGGCAGAAACAGACGCTAAGCCGGGAAGGCTGAGCCATAACGTCGCCGAGCGTAGAGGATGCCAACGCAGGCAGAGAGCCCGATACGCGCACGCGTATCGGGTGGTCGAATATCAGGGCTTGAACACAGCGCGAAGGCAGTGCTCGGATTTCTCCTTGAACATCATGTAGCCCTGCGGTGAATCCTCAAGGCTCATGGGATGGGTGAGCAGATAAGAAGGATCGAGTTCGCCTTTCTGTATGTGCGCGAAGAGGGTGTTGGCATACCGCTGCCCAGGCTGCTGCCCGGATTTAAGGGTGAGTGCCTTATTGACGATCGCACCCATCGGGAATTTGTCCAGCAGCCCGCCGTAAACCCCAACCACAGACACCGTCCCGCCTTTTCGGCAGGCGCGTATGGCTTGCCTCAGGACCGTGCCGCGTTCGGTATGCAGACGCAGCATCTGCTTGGCTTTGTCGTAGGCGTAATCAATTTCGGTGCCATGCGCTTCCATGCCGACGCAGTCGATGCATCTATCCGGGCCGCGCCCACCGGTCAGCTCCAGCAACGCCTCGTGGACGTTGGCCTCTTCGTAATTGATGGTGATTGCCTTGCCACGCTCCCGTGCGAGCCTGAGACGGTCGGGATAGCGGTCGATGGCAATCACCCGTTCAGCCCCCAACAGGTATGCGCTGCAGATTGCCATTTGGCCAACGCCACCGCACCCCCAAACCGCGACCGTGTCTCCTCGTTGAATATCGGCATTGTCAGCGGCAAAGTAGCCGGTCGGCGCAGCGTCCGAGACGAAGACAGCCTGTTCGTCGCTGACGCCCTCGGGCACTTTGAAAAGATTGACGTCCGCATACGGGACTCTGATGTAAGTCGCATGGCTACCAGGGTATCCGCCGAACGCGTGGCTATAGCCAATAATGCCGCAGCACGGTTGGCCGTAAACAAGATCGGTTGCCGTTGGGTTGGGGTTGGAGTTGTCACAACAGGAAAAGTCATCGCGCTGGCAGTGCTCGCATTGCCCGCAACCGATGATGGAAATGGTGATGACTTTATCGCCCTTCGCCAGGCCGTTCACGCCCGGTCCGACGTCGACAACCTCGCCCATGAATTCGTGACCGATGATGTCCCCAGGTTTCATGGCCGGAACGTAGCCGCCCAACAAGTGCAAATCGGAGCCACACACTGACGACAGCGTGACGCGAATGATGGCGTCTCGTGGATTCAGTATTGACGGGTCCGGGACATTATCGACCTGAAGATGATTGGGGCCTTGCCAGGTAAGTGCACGCATCAGACCACCCCCCGCTCAACAGACACGCCAGTCTTTACCGTCGACGACTGATTGACGGGCGCATTGCTTTCAGTTCCCACATCATGGGTTTGAGCGTGCAGGTAGAAGAAGTCGTGGTCGTCATCCGGATGCAACCGATTGGTGGCAACCTCACCTGTTTCCAATTGCTGTTTCACCGCCTGCAATGCATTGAGCAAGGCCTTGTCCGAGAACACACTGATTGCGCGCGCGAGACCGTAGCCGATTTTGCCAAGAGACGGCTTGCAGACAGCGACCACTTTGACCTGCGTGCCGCGCCCGGCAGGTGCCTCGCTCATTTGCACCGAGACATCGTGCTGCCAGCGGGATTGATCGGGGGTGCGCCAGTGCAGTGTGTTTTCGTCCTGCGACTCGACACGTATCAGCGTCCAACGCAAAGTGCGCCCGGCAGGCGCGCGGACCGTCCAGCAGGTTGTGTCGGCATCAATTTCCTCTACGCTGTCCACCCAGCGCAGCAGCGGCCCTATATTTTGAGGGGTAGCAATGAAGGATTTAACGTCCTCCAACGGCCGATTGATGGTGACGCTGCGTGTCAACGCCTCGCTGATCGGCCAGTCATGTTCCGCGCTAAAGCGTTCCTCGAACGGCGTGGGCGTAAGGAGCCGTTTCAACGCGCATCGCCCAGTGGACCCTCGGAACAGTCCATAAGCGCCTACCACGGCTTGTAACGCGCCGCTGATGCCTCCACGACGCAGGCCATTGAGAATAAACGCGGTCCCGGCGGTCAGCGAGATGCCGCGCTCGAATGGTGTCATGGCACCCGGCGCTGCGGTCTGTGGATCCGTGCGCAATGCGATCAAAGGTTGTTCAGACATTTTTAACTTCCTCGATTCCAAGAGTGGCGCTGAAGGCAAAAGCGGATGGCGCGTGGCCAATGTGAGCGCGCCTTCGTTACCCCCTTCACGTTATCGTTTGGCCTCTGTGTCAGGATTTGCCGAGCGCTGCAGAAACGCGGCCGTTATTTGCGGCAGATGCTCTCTCAACCAGTCGGCCATCGCGATTTCCTGGGGCAAAATCTGCTCGCAGACCCTTTGTGTTTCAGCGTCACCCGCCAGACGCGCGGTTTCGGTAAGCACGGTATACATGGCGATTTCCACGTTTTCGAAGACGTAACCGCTCATGGCGCCTTTGACGACTTCGTCGCTCATGGTCATGCCGCCCACCGCCTGGCCGAAAGCCATAAGCTTGCCGCCGATGTCCTTTAGCGTCGACGGGCTACTGCCGAGCCGACTGATGCAGGTTTCGAGCAGCTTTTGCTGATCTAGCGTTTCTTCGAGATGCTGTTCAATACGACGCTTGAGATCAGGATAGTTTTCAAGACGCCCGGCTTGCGCCTTAAGCATGTTTTCCGCTTGCTGTTCCATCGCATGTGCGTCACGCAGCCAGTCGAGCAGATTTTCCTGGACCGTTGCCATGGTGAGACCCTCTGTCAGTGAATGTCTTCGATAGAAAAAGTCTCACCGTTTGAGGTTCCTCCTAAGAGCGCGCGGGCCGGATGAACGGCTGCAGTTGCACGAATAGGGGATGATTTGACGGGCTTAGACAGGGACATAAAAAAGCCCGCCTCGGCAACAAGGCGGGCAATGCTGACTACCGGAACAGAAGAGCTACACCCTTCGAAGTTCAAGATAATAGGTGCTTGGCATTAATCCAGTCCCTCTGCGAACAGGCGCTTGATGGTATTGAACATTGCGACGCTTGATACCCGTAAAGTGCCGTTCGCTTCATGCACAGTCACAACAGATGGCTGAATTATCCATTCGTCGCATCGACTTACCCCGTCAATCAGATTCCCGTTTCCTTGTATTCGCGTTAAGACACGTCGCGATGTGTTTCCGCTTTGTGCTATGGGCGAGGCATGATTGATGGATAAAAATAGGTCGAACGAGGAGATTACCTTTCCGTCTTACCTTTATCGGAACGGAGGTCAACATGGATACTCATTTTCTGTCCACTCTTGAGATTAGAAATTTGATCGAGCGTGCGTTGCTCCCAGATCACTGTTGCTGTCAGTGCAGTGATGATCGAACGTTAGACCTGACTCTGCAAAAGCGGGACGACCCTGATCAGAGGATTGCACTGACGGGTATTCCACTGGAGTCGCTACAATCCAGCCGCGCTATCGCAGAACTGATAGGCGAGGCGCGCTATCTGCTTGTGCAGCGATCAAAACAGCGCGGTCGAATCAGCGGATAGTTCGTTTTCGTGGAGCTTTCGTTGCATCGCCGCTTCGTTAGTTGAGTACGTACATAGGCACGAGCCTCTCGACAATGTAGCGCAAGAAGGGATGAGATCAATCCAATGTCATACCGCACCTAACGAAGTGCTGGCGCCTGGTTTGGTTGCAAGAATATCTAAGCTAAAAAAACATCCATTTGAATTAGTAGTCCAGGCAAGCGCGCTTACTACCATGAACGCCCGGGAAGCCGTATTCAGGCATGTTCAGAAGCCTGGTTCAACACGTTGCTGCCGTGACCATTCAAACGAGGGGGAGCGGACCGGCGGCGTACAGCCAAATTGTAAACGGTTGGCCTAGACGCAGTCTGGAATTCCTACCACTATGATCATTCAAAAAAATTATCCGACATTCCTCCGCAAGCCAGCCGTGGGAAATTTATCGTAAGGACGCACCGATGTCTCATCCCTCCGAACCTCAGCCTCGCCCGACAAAAGCAGAGAGTAAGCAACCGAGTCAGTTGTCATTTCCGGTGGTAGGAATTGGCGCTTCGGCGGGTGGACTGGACGCGGTCAGACGATTTTTTGAACACATGCCGAGCGATAACGGCATGGCGTTCGTGGTGATCTTTCATTTGTCCCCTGATCATGAGAGCAGTGCCGGAAGATTGATCGCGCAGTCCACGAAGATGGTCGTGACCCAAGTAACGTCTGCTACTGCCATCGAAAAGAATCATGTCTATGTCATTTCCCCCGCTCAGTACCTGTCCATGGACGACGGCTACCTGCGAGTAGTGCCTCAAGGGCCGCGGCGAGGCGCTCACGTAACCATCGATCTCTTTTTTCGCGACCTGGCAGATGTGCACAAAGATAAGGCGTTTTGCCTTGTGTTGTCCGGAACGGGCGCTGACGGAGCCGTCGGCCTATCCAGAATCAAAGAACAAGGCGGCGTGACGCTGGTTCAGTCTCCGATTGACGCCGAGCA
>Ga0265798_10011322_pt1 | contig 10882 bp, 7 predicted proteins | sample P3T30metagenome_FD_192430 | JGI IMG/M metagenome (GOLD analysis project Ga0265798, IMG submission 192430) | Plant litter microbial communities from East Loma Ridge, Irvine, California - P3 T30 | ecosystem: Environmental > Terrestrial > Plant litter > Unclassified | place: USA: California... | reverse complement strand
CTCGTGTAGGAGGTGGGCTGTTATTACGCTTTCTGTGGACGCTGATGGTGGTAGAGGGGAGTTACTGGACTTTGCTGCTCAGGGTATACCTGTATATTCTTAGATCTACGGTCCTTATCAGGAGACAAGCGATGAGAACTACGCGGTGTATGTAGGTTGTTCAATCCGGAGCCAGGGCTTCAATTCTTCCATGGTAGAAATATATGGTCAGAGACATCACATGAGACATGCGGCCGTACGTTACTATGTTTGCAATGCAACAAGTGGACCAAGCCGAGATTATTAATAGAAGCTTAAATTTGCCGCTCTGATGTTGATGAGTATTGCAAGGCTGCAGTCCGAATCCCCAACATCCTCAGTGCTTCTACGCGGCATGTTTTAGCTATGTCTCTGCGCCACGCATATGGCCCTGCAGTATTTTTCCTTGACATATACATGCTCGCTATTGTCATACCTTTTATATATGTGCACCCCACCCCCGTCATTCTCGTTCTTCAATGAAAAGTGCGTGCTTCCGCCAACCAATTCCCTCGCCCATGCCTCAATCGACTGACATAGAACAGCGAAATGTTGTCTCTTGTGCTCAAGGGTAGGTTTAGCCCAAGCGTTTGCGCTACAAAAAAGCCTATCATAATCGAAATGATCGTGAGGGACTTTGATTTCCACGGTCATGCTTCGGCACCGTCCACGAAGCTGTTTGAACCGATCACGACTATCAGGATTCCGCACAGGGGCCTTCTTGTGCCATTCTGGTACTTTGCTTGGATCCATGCGAGGTCCTTCCGGATGATAGGAGAGTACCTCACAGCGTACGTCCAGTTCCAGAGGATTCCATAACGCAAGGCACTTTAGAAACGTATCGTTGTATCCGGGATGCCAGGAGCTCGGTGATGGAAAGGAATCTCCGACCACTTCGAGTGACTCGTTGAGTTTTACGTGACGTATGTTTTGGTTGAATACCAGGGGGTTCGTTCGGTTGGGCGAAAGCTTCCCTAAGGCATATGACGGGAGGTAGATATGCTCAAAGCACTGCATTCGGTGGAAGACTTCGAGCGCTTCAGACAGCATTATCTTGTTGGATAACATCCACGTCGGAAGATCGTGTTCCAACAAACAGTACAAACGACCCCGTGCTTAAACTGGCAGCATTATTATCTTCGTCTCGCCGAAACTCAATACGCGCATCATGTCGGCACCCAGGGCATACTCGTAGATCTGGTCGCGTAGTTCGCGTGGTAGACGAGTGAGCGGAGAGGGGTTGGCAGAACATCGGTTGGTCCATGCCGCAGTGGTTAGGCTCCGAAGCGGGTCGGATATGTCGTTGTAGGACTTGTCATTGCGGAGAAGCATGGAAAAAGACTCGAAAATAGGAGAAGATGAGGAATGGGTAGGTATGATCTCCAGCGGACGCTCAAATTCACTTCTGCGAGTCTATCCAGCAACAGAGATCTGTGTCTGTCTATCTAATTTATACCGTCACAGATATCAGGGCGGGTCAGGTGCTTCCACCGTTGTCTCAGCAGCGATGCCAAGCTTTGACGCAGGAGACTTCATTCTGCGAAAGCACCGAGCAACGCATAGCAAAAGGGCAATGATCGACAAAGGACCATGGCCGAGAAGAGGCTGTGCGTCCTCATCTGGTGCTTCCGAGACCACAAAAAATGCGAGAATGTTCGATGATGGGGGTGCGTTCTGGAGAGGCCATGGCTCTTGGTAGGACCCACACTACACGGCGCCTCAATGGCATGTGCGTGGGAATGTACACACTCACACACCGTCCTCTATCCAAGTCATCATAAGTGGTTGCTCATCGCTGGCGGATTCATATGTGATACCAGCGTAGGTATCGCATCTTCGTTTGATCAAGTGAGAGGCTTGTATGCTATGCAACTTTTACGACCGACCCTACACGAGTCATCGTGAAAACTGATGTACGTTGGTTGTGTTCGTCGCTGCTCACCTGGCCCCAGGGGTACCTAGGTATGCTGTATTAGACAACATCGCGTTTCGGCTAAAAATTGATTGAGAATCTCAGAACTTCCTAGCTCACTTCTTTGCCTTGGTAGTACCGGGCGATTTTGAGGTTGGTGTTACCCTGAACCAAAGTTGGGTCGTGCACGTGACCTGCTGATGCCTGGCGATCCATCCATGGATGAATGTCCCGAACGCACTTAAGCCATCGATTCCCATCGATTTTCCATCATCATATTTTTCCATATCCACCATCATTCTACTACCACTTGGAAATACCGCTGTCATACTTCTCACAATGTTAGACCAACTGCAGTCACCTCTATTCCGCCTCCCCAGGGAATTGCGCGATAGTATTTACGAACACTATGCGCACGACAACAATGGCGTTTTCTACGATTATGCCTCGGACAAGCTTCGGTACGAGACCCAAGAAAAACATCAGGAGATGACTGCGCTGACACGCTGCTGCAAGCAAGCAGCTGAGGAGATGAAGGATGCGGCCATGCGAGCCAACACCCTAACTTTCTTCCCTGTGCGTTCTGATCAAGACTGCATCAGCGTAAAAGATGTTGACTCCAAAGCTGGACGATTTGAGCGACTGATACAAAGCGCGAGGCTTATGAAGATGCATATGCTGCACTTCGTGGCCAAGGGCGAATGCGTCACCCCGGAGATGGTCGATCAGGTGGCCACCCGCTTTCCCAATATTGCCTGCTACTATCGAAAAGCCTACAGTGCCATCAAGGCAGGAGATGAGCTATATCAGGGGACTGGAATCCACCCATTCGACTACAGTTGGCGGTGGCAAACGTCAGCAACCTTTTGCGACGCCTTGCATTACACATTAGAGCTCGCATCCTCGCATCCCAAATTCGACCAACTCATAGCCGAGTCCATCGTGAGCCCGCTCAGCATTCGCGGCATGATGCCTCCATTCAAACCCGGATGCCAGAACGCCTTTCTCACGTGGAAGCCGGACCGGGCGCTGATATCGACCGAGACTGATCTTACTCTGGAGTCCTTCCTAGCCGACCCCCTCCCCCGAGATACTGATACCTATTTGGCATGGACCGAGCCTGTAGTACCTTTAGCTTGGTACTTCTCTGCCACAACTGTTGCAGTCGATTACCTCAAAAGGTTGCCCCAGAGTACTCGATTGCGCATACGACTTCCTGTCATCATCCGGGAGAACAAATTGACCGTAGCTTACCCCGAGTCACACGTAAGATCTCTTGAATCTTACCTCTGTGAGAACAAAAACCTCCGGATCGACTTGCACGTAGGGTGTTGGACAAACCTCACACACCCATTCTGGCTACATTCGCCTTTTGACACTCAACATGGGAATCGAGATTTTATAATGAAGCTGAATCTAATTCGCCCGTTTGCAGACTTCTTAGACAAGGTTCTTTCTACCTTCGATCGTATCCCGCACCCCGAGGCTCTCAACATCCATATCGAAGGTCACCAGGACGAAAGCATCATTGCATGGGAGACGTTTAAGCACGCAGCTAGCCTTCAAGAAGCCATGCTCGAGTCTGACTATATACAAAGAGATGAGGATGTACAGCTCAGTGAGCTGTACGATCCACTGTACTGGGGCTTACCTATGAGCGAAACGACACTGAAGGATAGATTCCAATTGCCTCATCATCTACCGGACTCATTCTACGCGGTAGTCCGACAGATCACCGAAGGTTCTGGCTTCATCCACTTCGATGGAGACGCTAGTGCTCCTTGGGACGCTAGAAGCATGATGGAAGCCCGGAAGTACTGGACACCGCAGCAATTCCTTGACGAGTGGGACGCCGAAATTTTCAGCGGATTCGTGTCACGACCGCCGGGAGGTATAGCAGCGTTCAAGCGAATGTATAAGCTATAAGAGCATTGAAATCCTGCTTTATCGTGCAAATGGCACTCTCTACATCAGATGCCACCGCTTCTTTCCTTTCCACCAATACTGACACACAAGTATATTTTCTTAGCACGCAAGGTTCGTTGCGTAGGCCGTCAATAGTTATCACACGTAGTCGTATCTGATCCAATACAAATTACCAATAACTCCATGGTGTTCTAAACTTGACATAACGCTTGCTCATACTCGATACATCGCAGATCAAACGCCAGGGCCAGACAGTGACAGTTCAACCAAGCAATGTGATACCAAGCTGGGTAAATCGATGCTGGCGAAAGAGTAGCGAGAATGTAACGCCGCTGACTACCGTATCGTGTGATACAAACATGATGAACCAACAATCGTTGCGACGACCACACCCAATACATTTATGTACATACACGCTCCACCACCCTATGATTCGTCCAGATCATCGCCCATCACACAAGCGATCCACCACCTACTTGCAAGCACCCTTATACCCATCCGCTTGAGCAGCGGCAAGATAACGGCACACATTGTACGTATCAGTCTCCTTGTAGTAAACCACCGCCAGCGCACCACCATTACCAGCGGGCCACTTGCTTCCCTGCGACCACTGCGGGATCGAGACCTAGAACGCAAAAACAAGACTAGTCAGCAACCATTTCACCAAACCAAGCTATATGATTATAGTACTCACCCATTTGTATGTATCATCCGAGTTCGAAGGGCAGAGCTTCCTGTCATCAGGCGCAGTGAAGGAGCGCGATGCTTCGGGAATTTCTTGCGTAGTCGCCCAGTTCTTGACAACGATGTCTTGGAGTTGGGTTGCTGTCATGGGGATGTAGGTGCCGTCGTATTGTTGGCAGGCGATGTCGGAGAAGCCGTTGAATTTTGCGGCCATGGTCGAGGCGGCGAAAAACGCTGCGGGGAGGAGGTACTGGAGCTGCATGTTGTGGTATTCGTGGGTGTTTAGGAATGGGGTATGAAGTGGTGATGCGCGACTGTGAAATCTGAAGTGGTGGAGCAGGAAACAGAGGATGTGAAGATCTTTATGTATTCACCCTTGTACCTGCGTATTGTAGGGCCGAGATATCTAATATTCGCTCATGCGCTGTATTGCTAAGAGATGCGCATACGTCAGATGCACTGTGCTATGCTGCGCTGCGTTGGAAACGCGGTCAATCCTTTTACGAGGTAAGCCTAGATGCGAGAAACACCGAACACGCAGATATCGCATCAATCATCGTAAGATTTGGCACATGCGACGGCTCAAACAACCACTCGATTAGCGCACGAGGTAGCGACACGGAGAGATTTATCACGATGATACGCTGGACTTGGCTGACAGAGGGCTGACAGAAGAGCAGATTGTGTTGCGTATCTATACGATACCCAGCCGGAGGTTTGGCGTCGGACCGAAAATATAGTGTTCTTCATTCATTGTGCTTCACAAACATCCGTAGTACGTCGCAAAGGAGACGTCCAGACCGCTAGAAAGGTGGCTGAGCCGGCTAATCAAGCATGGCTGGAAAGACAGTGATGCGCCGAATTGAGGCCGGTCGCGAGCCAGACGTTCGCATCCACTCCTTCAACATCTGACGCATATACTCGTCCACTGGAAGGTCCTTCAATGAGCCGATGTAAGAAAAGTCCGCTACCAAGTTTTGTTGAAGCAAAAGAAACATTGAGGCGACACAGGTGACATGGAATAGCTTCCAAGGTTGGCATGGTTGCCCAGCTGGTGTGACGTCAGGGGCGGCCGCACCCGAGATCCAAAGAAGCACATCACCGACCCCCGGGACCTGCCTTAGACGAGACAGATACGGTGCATACCCGTCTTTGGGTTATACTCTACATCCTTCACCATGTTCACGTCGCTATCGTACGGCTTCAGTATCTCGTTGTCGTCCAGAGCCCTATGGTCCCCGTATGGACTCAATTTCGTCAAGCCGATTCTGTGGAATACCGGCCCTGCTGGGCGCGTTTTGTCGAGCCGTAGGATGAGGCAAGTCAGATATTTGGACTTTGGCGAAGCCTTGCGGTCGGTGTGGGCAGCGGGAACCACAAACACTCCCGCGTCACGGCCGAGAATCCCCTTGTTGTCCAGTCCGGTACCGTCTCTGGCAGGGCAATCCAGATATACATCGGTGTGCTCATCTTCGTCGAGTTTTTCACGACCGACCAAGCACCACCCAAAACGATCCTTACCCTTCCTAAAGAGATTCGCTTTGCGCAGCTTCGCATGAAGTATGATGTAGGCACCCTCCAGCATCCCGTATTCGTCGGATGGCAACCGCGGGGTTACTGATGCCTTTACAACGGTTATGAGGATTTCTTTGTCAGTGACCTCGCCGTACGTGATGCCGTTTCCATCCTGAGCATCTATGGCGGCCCAAGAGAAGGATGGTGCACGGTAATCTGATGGTGCCGTCGTAAGATGTTCCAGTTTGCCACCGTCAACGCGCCGAAATGTTGGCTCAACATACCATAGAAGCTGGCTCGCTAGGTACAGTACCCACAGGCCGGCCACATACTGAGTACATTTTGGAAGCTCGCGTTGACTCTTTCCACTCCCGGCGGTACCAACATTCCTCACGTCAGCGGCTTCGGGGGCCTTCTCGATTTGTTGGGACATGAACCGGGCCATACCAGACAACGCGATGAGTTTGTCCCCTGGATTCGTGACGGCTGTCATGGAGTATTCCTCAACAATACGACGCCAAAGTTCAAACGCATATATGCCCGGGAGTTCAGGATCAGGATCTTTGTATCCCTGCAAGCGCATGTTCCGTAGCCAGCGCCCATCTTTTTGCGGGTTGAGACCTTTCAGCCTGCTTCCTGCTCTTATGCCACCCATCGTGAGCTGATAGTTCGGCATGCCTACTGGCTGGCCTTCAGCAGCCTCGAACTCACGACACTCCCAAGCCACCTGATCTCGGCAGAAATGCAATACCCTAGGAGCCATGAGACGTTCCTGAAGCACCCATCCCCTCTTGTTCACGGGCGCCTTGTCGACTCGATACTCCCAAAAAGAGAGATCTAAGATTGTGCATCTTCGTAAATCTTTCCCCTTGGTATCTTCGCTGATTCCGGCATCTAGCCAATTATGTGGCGGCTGACGGGAAGATTGTATCGTCAGGAAGCCTTTCGAACCCAGTCTTGCGTTTGTTGATTGGTTCTTCACAATAGGTAATGTCATGGCCTGCATGTACATGCGTCTCGGGAGGTATCTCATAAGCCATCGTATGGGCCAGAATGCGCCGAGTATCTGTAAAACAGACTTTTTGGCGTTTTGAGATGGTCGCCATGGGCTGGAAGGAACGCTCGTGGCTCCAGGAAGACCAGCGATATTGAGAATGACTTCGTCCTCGATCAGTGTTTCGGGTGAGCGCTCAGCGAAAAGACCCTGCTCGCTGTTGATTGCAGCAGTAGCGGAGAGGTTCAAGTAAGCATTCTTGTATATCTCGCCCATGCTTGCCGACTGTTCTAGCCAGTCCGTTACATCACCTTGCTTGATGCAAAGACTATCGATCCAGATGTAACCGACTTCCGGAAGCCGTGCTGCAAACAACATGGCATGGCGAAACGATTTGGGCAGGCTGTCCAGCCTGATGCCTCTCTTGAATTCTTCAACATTCTCAGAGCTCAGCTTCACTCGCTGTGCCTGTGGAAGATTACCCCAACAGTGGGAGAGAGTAACATAGCGAACATACTCAGTTGGCCTCTCACCCTCCCAGTCGCACTTTTCTTCCAGCTGCACTTCGACTCCTGTGTCTCTGACGCTCGACTCCAGAGACGTGCCGTAAAGAAAACGTGGTTGTTTCAACTGCCGGAGATTTATCAGTCGTGTTGGATAGGAAGGAGGTCCGTCTCTTTCAACACATCGACATTTAGCCATCCACTGGATAGTGCGCTGGAGCACCTCATCGGAATCGGTCGTGCTGGAAGTTGGAGTTCGGAAAGGCGGTGGGTCAATGGAGCCTTTTACATTCGTAAGCTACGTATTTTGAATATGTTCAGCAACTTACAGGTCTCTCTCAAAACGAAGGCTCGCTGACATTGGATTTGGCCATAGCAGAACTTGAAAGTGAGGCAGTATAAGGGGTCCTCTCTAGGATTGGGGATGAACAGGAACGCTCGTATGTTAATGGTACGTGTGTCATCCATTTCAACGTCGTCCAGTCTTGAGCCGTGTTTGTTCTCCAGCTCTTCGAATAAAACACGGCAGATCCCGCAGTTCATCTCCTTGGAACAGAATAGATCTCTTAACAGTTTGTGGTGATCAAAATGCAGGTCGTAAGTCCCCCTCCACTGCTTTCCATTTTGCATGCGGAGCATGCCGCTACAGGTATGACAAAGCATCCTGCCGTGGAAGTGAAGTTAGGGAGAGGATAAGGTGTGCTCTTGCGGTGTGGGAGAAATAAACGCAGGAGATTCCGTGCACTTATATCCGGTAGCACGTCCACGCGCAGCTGGGCCTTACGACAAAAGCGGTGCTTGAACATCAACCTTTACACCAGCAAAACCGAGTGTGACGTGCATGCGAAATTTGTCTCTCCGGAAAACGTAGATCTCCGTTGTTGTGGAGCCAGTCAGAGCACGACCCGAATCAGCCTTTGACGGCGGCCCGAGGAGCGACTGGCTTGGCATTATGGTCTGGATCGATCCACCGCGACAGCGGAGTTGAAATAGCAATGAAACGGGTCGAGCGGTATTTGCAGGGTCAGAATTTGTTTTTGGGTGTTCAGCTCCGCTGACAATGCATTTGTGGAGCCAATGAAGGCGCAGTTGGCTGCAAGCCCACATGAGAAATGACCAACGACCGGAACTCTCCAGGTCTGCCTTATAGCAGGCGACAGATCAACCTGACGCATCTGGAAAATGGTTCTGACTGAAAAGCCGTCTTTAGGTCACGATCTACACCAGCTGAAACCTTCGTTGCCGAAACGCGTGCCTTCGATAGCCTCGATGCCGGCATTCGTGATGCTACTACCGATGTCTCCGAGATGATTCCACCGATGATAACTGCATGCGCAGGCATTGGACCATTGATTGAGCTGACTTTCACCGGAAGAAGGCAAGTCCCGATTCAACCACGGGAACCCCGCACCCGGCCCAAGGACATTGTCACTGCATGGATTTCTTTTCAGCTGATGGTCTGGAAGGCGTGTCTCAGATGCGCCATCAATATATGTCATGTACTACACGTAAAGCTTGCTGTCAAGTCCTCTACAAGATCAACTTAGCACATTGTACTTGGGCGATCTCGTCGTACATTGACAACCCAAGTATATATTTTGGCGTATGACGGAAGATTGTAAGAAACCAGAAGCCAAAGTCCTCTCCAGCCCTTTCGGTGGTACGAGACCCGAGCACTCAGTCCCTTGACATCATCGGTCCACGGAGGATGGCAACAAATATGACGGATGAGTTCATCCTAAATGGGTTTCCAGCGCCTGTTACGGTAGATCTGGCCAAGAAGATCACACAGGAGAAGCTGTTGAAGTTTGCCGCGTTCCGCAACTGGAAAGACACACTTCGGAAGAACCTGGCACTTCAACATGACGATAAGGACCACGCCTTCTCCAAAGACCCATATGTTCTCAGGAGCATCGAAATCCAATCCGTGGACTACTTCTCGCCCACCAAAATCGGTTTCATAAAGCTCAAGGCTGATATACGAAACTCAGAAAACAAAGCACTTCCTGGAATCGCTTTCCTCCGGGGAGGAAGCGTGGCTATGCTGATGGTGCTGCGGCCGGTAGATTCGAGAGACGAAAGATGGGTGGTCATGACAGAGCAGCCACGAGTCCCAGCAGGTAGTCTCAAGTTCGTCGAGATCCCAGCGGGCATGCTCGATGATGCGGGCGACTTCCGCGGGCAAGCCGCGAAAGAGATCGAGGAAGAAACCGGCTTCAAGCTACCGAAACACGAGCTTATCGACCTCACTAAGCTGGCGCTGAGCCAGTCGAAACCCGAAGGCGAATTGCTCATGGACGAAACCCTGCAGGATGCCATGTACCCTAGTCCTGGAGGGTCAGATGAATACATCCACATCTTTTTATGGGAGAAGGTACTTCTATCCACATGTCCGCTTGGTACGAAATAGTCTGACTGTGTCATCAGGAATTGAATCGTCAGGAGATTATGGATCTGCGAGGAAGGCTCACGGGGACTAGGAAGCAAGGAGAGATGATTACATTGCGCGTGTGTGACTACGAGGAGTTGTGGAAGCTTTGTCCACGCGATGCAAAGACGTTGGCAGCCTGGGCACTGTATGAAGGTCTCAATAGGGAAGGTAAGATCGAGCCCGAATTGGTGAAATGCAGGGGGTTAAAAGAATGATGAGCTCAGTGGGCAGGGGCGAGCATGGCCAAGCTGATCGGAATTGTAGCAGTGGTCAACTTTTTCTTGTCGGTTGAAACGTGACGTTCATCGCAATCGTTTATTTCCTCGACTCCTTTTTGGAAAATCAAAAATACAATTTCTAGATTTAGGAAGTGTTGTCGCTCTTGCAATCATGATATGGAGCTCTAGACAGGTGCACGCCCTCGCTGCCTGCGCGTGGATTATTATGTCATGAAAGTGGGGCTCGGGCGGCAAAACCTAAGCAACAACACCAACCCTATCAACATCCGGCGCGTACGCACTTCCAACACCAGAGATGGTGATGGTGTTGGTACCTGTGGTGCTGAAACCCGACAGCTCGACGGCGTAGTTCTTGTATACATCTTTGTCCCAATTGTATCCGCTCAGAGGGAAGCTGACGGTCTTTGCTGCACCCCCGTTCACGCTGACCGATGCGACGCGCTCGTTGCTGCCGCCCATGTAGTCGACCTGGCCGTTGATGTAGTCAAAGTACACTGTCTGTGTCGCTTTGGATGTGCGGATGTTGGAGAGCGTTACGCGACCGTTCGACGAGCCGCCCAGGTTGCCGACTTTGTTGGAAGAGGTGCAGCCGGAACAGGACTGGGTGGATGCGCCCGAGGCAAGGGAGCCGGTTGATGCGGAGACATACTTGTATGTGGG
>Ga0265798_10011321_pt1 | contig 10882 bp, 8 predicted proteins | sample P3T30metagenome_FD_192430 | JGI IMG/M metagenome (GOLD analysis project Ga0265798, IMG submission 192430) | Plant litter microbial communities from East Loma Ridge, Irvine, California - P3 T30 | ecosystem: Environmental > Terrestrial > Plant litter > Unclassified | place: USA: California... | reverse complement strand
GATCGCGGCCGGGCGGTAGACGTCGGCGGAGACGGTCAGGACCTTCTTCTTCTGCTCTTTCAGGTACTTGGCCAGCTTGCCGGTGGTGGTCGTTTTACCGACACCCTGCAGACCGGCCATCAGGATGATCGCCGGCGGCTGCTGTGCGAACGAGAGCTGGGAGGCTTCGGGGCCGAGGTCGGCGCCCATCAGGGCCGCCAGTTCCTTCTGCACCACGCCGACCAGGGCCTGGCCGGGAGAGAGGGAACCGATGACTTCTTCGCCGAGCGCCTTTTCCTTCACTTTGGCGATGAATTCGCGCACGGCCGGCAGTGCGACGTCGGCCTCGAGCAGGGCCAGGCGCACTTCGCGCAGCATCTCGGCGGTGTTGGCTTCGGTCAGGCGAGCCTCGCCGCGCATGGTCTTGACGACCTTGGCGAGGCGTTGTGTCAGATTGTCTAGCATGTCTGCGTCTTCGGAAAAATTAACGTGCAATGCGTCATTTTACCTCAGTGCGGCTGCGCGGTTTTGCCGAGTTTGGCCCGTCAATGCTGCAGAACGAGGCGGCGGACGCCGGCATCGGTCACCAGGACATAGCTCGCGCCGCCGATCGGACGGATGGCGGACACGTTGCCGCTCAGGCAGGTAAGCGGCGGCGCCGGCGTGGTGTTTTCGCAGTAAGGCACACTGGCTTCGACCGTGCTCGTCCCGCCCAGCCCCTTGCGCATCAGCTTCTTCGACGCCTCATCGAAAGCATAGGTATTGCCGTTCATGTCCGCATTCAGGCCGGCGGGGAGGGCGCTCAGCGTCGTCACGACGCCGGCCGGGGTCACCTTGCGCGGCGTGTCGTTCTTGTCCAGCACGTACACGTTGTCGTCGAGGTCGATGCCGACGATAGTGGGTGAACGGAAGCGTGCGGCGGTTCCGGTGCCGTCGGCGATGGTCTCGGTCTGTCCGCTGCCCAGTACCGGACCGCCTGCCAGCACGGACAAGGCGCCGCCCGGCGTGATTTTCACGATCGAACCGCCTTCGGAAAAATAGCTGACCGCGCCGATAAGAATATTCCCTGCGCGGTCGATCACGAAGCCCGAAGTGAAATTCAGAAGGGAGGCATCGCTGGGCGCGGTCGGCTGGCCGAACCAGGTCGCGCCGATCAGATTCGTGATGCTGCCGTCAGGCGCAATCCTCACCAGCGTCGGCCCACCGCGCCTGGTCGGCGTCTGGCCGGCCACGTACAGCAGTACATAGACGTTACCCGCCAGGTCGGCCGAGGCGTCGACCGGCGCCAGCATCGTCGGATCGGTTCCCGTGCGCCACGCCATCGGGTACAGCCCGGGCGCGCCCGGATCCGGCGTGACGGCCAGGGTCATGGCGGCTGTCGCGCCGTCGCCGCTGGCGGTGACGCCCACCGTGGCCGGCGCCGCCAGCGCACCCGCGGGCGGCAGGTAGCGTACGGTGACACCGCTGTCGGCGCTTAGCGAACCCGGCGTGCCGGCAGCTAGCTGCCAGTGCACCGCGCCGCCGCTGGACAGCCTGGCGGTGAGCGGAACCGCGCTGCCGCCGGCAATGGTGCGCATGGTCGGGCTGGACAGGGACAAGGTGGCTGCCGTTATCGGCGGCGCCAGCGTGACCGGCGTGGAAGCTGCGGGAGCAGCCGAATCGCCGCTGCCGCCGCAGGCGGTCAGGACGGCGCAAAGGAGGAGCGGGAAAAGGGTTCGCATGATAGTGAACAGAAAGGATTGTCGATGCGTCCAGATTATCCCGTAGGACGGCTGTGAAATGTCTTCAATTGTCACGTGGCGGCGCAGAGCGCCGGTTTTTATTTGACAATCAGCCAGGATTTTCGGCATTTGGTCAATACCTGCTTGTACTGTTTGACATTACGTTGCGGAACGATATAGCCTCATTGAACTATCTACACGGCAGCATTGCGATAGCGCATAGACAGCAAACTGAAGCAGCACATAACGGAGACAGCAATGACCACAAAAGCGTTCGGCAAAACCGTCATCCTCGCCGCCCTGCTGGCAGCGAGCAGCGCCCAGGCCCAGGAGGTCGTCCGCCTCGGCAATCTCAAGTTCGCGCACTATGGCGCGGTGTCGTACATCAAGGAAATCGCGCCCAAGTGCGGCATCAAGGTCGAGGAACGCGTCTTCGCCAAGGGCCTGGACGTGATGCAGGCGATCATCGCCGGCGAGATCGACGTCGGCACCACGGCTTCGGAAGCCGCGATCTCCGGCCGCGCCGGCAATGCGCCAATCTACGTGGTGGCCGGCTTCGCCAAGGGCGGTGCGCGCCTGGTGGCGGGGCAGGGCACCAATATCAAGACTGTGAAAGACCTGAAGGGTAAAAAAGTCGGCGTGACCCGCGGCGGCATCCAGGAAGTGCTGCTGATGGCCGAACTGCAGAAGGCCGGCCTGACCGCCGACGCCGCGCCGGGCAAGGACGTGCAGCTGGTGTTCCTGGCCTATGCGGACCTGAACCAGGCGCTGCTGGGCAAGAACATCGACGCCATGATGCAGTCGGAGCCGCAATCTTCGCAGGCGATCAACAAGGGCTTCGGCGTCGAGATGCTGAAACCCTACGACACCCCGATCGGCGAGCCGGTCCGCACGATGGTCATGACCGAGAAGTTCTACACCACCAAGCGCCCTCTGGCCGAGAAGTTCATGCGCTGCTTCGTGCAGGCCACCAGCACCTTCATCAAGGACCCGGCGCTGGCCGAGAAGTACGTGCGCGAAAACGTGTTCAAGGGCCAGATCACGAGCGACGACTTCCGCGACGCGATGGACAACGCCGAGTACACCTACGACATCACGCCCGAGCACATCCAGGTCACCACCGACATCATGTACAAGACCGGTGTCGGCCGCATGGCCAAACCGCCGGCAGCGAAGGAGTGGGTCAAGACCGACCTGCTGGAAGCGGCCAAGAAGAGCCTGGGCGTCAAATAAGTTGTCATGCGCGGGCTCGGGGAGCCCACGCAAGTGTAGTGGAGGCACGAAATGGCAAAAAGAAGGTGGAACGACATCGCGGTCGGCCTGGTGGTGCCGGCGATCGCGATCGGGATCTGGCAGTGGGTGGCGAGCATGGGATGGGTCAACGAGAACGTCCTGCCGTCGCCGCTGGCGGTGTGGAACAAGTGGGTGGCTTACCTGCTGCCGCTGCAGGACTTCAATACCTGGCACGAGAACAACCCGGCCGGCGGCAAGCTGGCCTGGGCCTTTTCCGGTGAGCTGATCGTCGATGCGATCGGCAGCCTGTACCGGGTGGTGGTCGGCTTCGCGGTCGGCGCGGTCCTGGCTCTGCCGCTCGGGCTGGCGATGGGGGCGAGCAGCATCGTGTATGCCTGGATGAATCCACTGATACAGCTGCTGCGCCCGATCCCGCCGATCGCCTACATTCCGCTGTCCATCCTGTGGTTCGGGCTGGGCAATCCGCCGGCGATCTTCCTGATCGCGATCGGCGCCTTCTTCCCGGTGCTGATGAATACCATCGCCGGCGTGCGCCAGGTCGACGGCATCTACCTGCGCGCGGCGCGCAACCTGGGCGCCGGCCGCGGCACCATGTTCAGGCGCGTGATCCTGCCGGCCGCCGTGCCTTATATATTGACCGGCATGCGGATCGGCGTCGGCACCGCCTTCATCGTGGTGATCGTGTCCGAGATGATCGCGGTGAACAACGGCCTCGGTTTCCGCATTACCGAAGCGCGCGAGTACTTCTGGTCCGACAAGATCATCGCCGGCATGATCACCATCGGATTGCTGGGCCTGGCGATCGACTCGGCCATGAACAAGCTGAACAACCACCTGCTGCGCTGGCACCGCGGCCTGGAGCACTAAGCATGAGCGCGCACATCGTCATTGAAAACGTGAGCAAGGTGTTCGAGACCGACGGCCGCCGCATGGTCGCGCTGGAGAACATCGATCTCGCCATCGCGCGCGGCCAGTTCGTCTGCCTGCTCGGGCCTTCCGGCTGCGGCAAGTCGACGCTGCTGAACGCGGTCGCCGGCTTCGCCCCGCCGACTACGGGCCGCATCGTGGCCGACGGCGCGCCCGTGACCGGACCGGGGCCGGAGCGCGGCATGGTGTTCCAGGAATATGCGCTGTTCCCCTGGATGACGGTCGAGCAGAACGTCGGCTTCGGGCTGGAAATCAAGGGCATGCCGAAGGCGCAGATCGCCGCGCGCGTGGCCGAGCTGTTAAGACTGCTGTCGCTGGAGGATTTCGGCAAGCGCTATCCGAAGGACCTGTCGGGCGGCATGCGCCAGCGGGTCGCGATCGCGCGCGTGCTGGCGCTGGACTCGCCGATCATGCTGATGGACGAGCCTTTCGGCGCGCTCGACGCGCTGACCCGCCGCAACCTGCAGGACGAGCTGCTGCGCATCTGGGCCGAGCTGAAGAAGACGGTCATCTTCGTCACCCACAGCATCGAGGAAGCGATCTACCTGGCCGACCGCATCGTCGTGATGACCTACCGGCCGGGCACGGTCAAGCGCGACATGCTGGTCGAGCTGCCGCGCATGCGCGACCCGGCCGCGCCCGAGTTCAATGCGCTCAAGCGCGAATTGGGGCAGCTGGTGATGGAAGAGCAGCAAAGGCATCACGAAGCCGAGATGAAATCCGCGGCGGTAGACTAGCCGTCGTCCCCGCGAAGGCGGGGACCCAAGTTGCACGCATCTCGACGGCGCATCAAACTTGGGCCCCCGCCTTCGCGGGGGCGACAGTGGTGGCGCGGGGACGACGTTTACAGGCTGCATGCCGGATAGTGTAGACTCGCCCCTATGCAAACCACCTTCTTCATCGCCGCAGCCATCCTGTATGCGGTGTGCGCCCTGCTGCCGTCGCCGCGGGGCGCCGTCATTTCCGGCGTGACCGCGCTGGCGTGGGTCCTGCATGGCGCCGCGCTGTGGCCGGACATGCTGGCCAATGGCGCGCTGCGGGTCGGCTTCGCCTTCATGCTGTCGGCCGCGCTGTGGATTTCGGTGGCGGCCTGGTGGCTCGAGAACCGCAACTTCGCGCTCGACGGCATGCGCCGCATGGTGATGCCCTGCGCAGCCGTCGCCGCGGTGCTGCCGCCGCTGTTCCCCGGCAGCCTGATGACGATGCAGGGGCCGGCCTTCGGCTGGCACGTGGCGGTGGCCGTGATGGCCTACAGTACGCTCACCATCGCCGCCTTCCACGCCGTGCTGATGGCGCTGCAGGAGACGCGCCTGCATGCGAAGAATTCGAAAAAGGGCTGGCTGGGCGCGGCCATCGACCAGCTGCCGGCCCTGCTGACCATGGAAAAGCTGCTGTTCCGGATGATCAGTATCGGCTTCGTCCTGCTCAGCCTGACCGTCCTGTCGGGCATCGTGTTCTCCGAACAGCTGTTCGGGCGCGCGCTGCGCTGGGACCACAAGAATGTGTTCGCGCTGCTGTCGTGGCTGTTGTTCGCCGCGCTGCTGGCCGGACGCCGCTGGCGCGGCTGGCGCGGCAAGACCGCGCTGCGCTTCACGCTGGCGGGATTCGCTACGCTGGCGCTGGCTTATGTCGGCAGCCGTTTTGTTCTTGAAGTCGTTCTGCACCGGGGGTTCACATGACGCGACTCTTGTTCTGGATTGCGCTCATCATCCTGGTGGTGATGGCGATACGCAGCAAGCTGCGGGCAGCGGTGGCCGCACGCAGCTTCGACCCCCATGCGGGACAGGGCAGTGCGCCGGCCGGCGGCGCGCGTCCCCAGCCGCGGGTCGAAGAGACCGAACGCATGACCAGCTGCGCCCACTGCGGCCTGTATTTCCCGGCCTCGGAAGCGGTCCACCAGGGCGGACAGGATTATTGCTGCGAGGCGCACGCGCGCCAGCCGGCCGCCTCCCGGATCGAATGAGGCGCATCGCGCGCTGGCAGCCGCTGTCCCCCACGTCGCGGGAGACCTTCTGGCGCTCGCTGCAGACGCTCAACGCGACACGCATCGTGATCGCGCTGGTGCTGCTGCTCTACCTGACCTTCGATGTCCGCCGCGGCCACTTCAACGGCCAACTGAGCGGCACGGCCTATGCCGAAACCTGCGTCGTGTACCTGCTGGCGGCGCTGCTGTTCGCCGCCGTCACCCGCTACTTCCGCCACCGCTTCCTGTGGCAGCTGTGCGCCCAGATCCTGGTCGACATCGCCGTCATATCGCTGCTCTACCTCGCCGCCGGCGGCGCGCGCAGCGGCCTCGGGCTGCTCTACCTGTTCCCGCTGGCCGGAGCGGCGATCCTGGCGCCGCTGCTGCTGGCGCTGTTCTCGGCCTCGCTCGCGACCCTGTTCCTGCTGGCCGAGAGCACCTGGCAGATCTTCATCAGCGACAACGAGCCGGCGCTGTTCCAGGCCGGGATCATGGGCGCCGCCTTCTTCGCCGTGGTGGTGGTGGTGAGCCGGCTGGCGGCGCGCCTGATCCGCCAGGAAGAGCTGGCGGCAAAGCGCGGCGCCGACCTGCGCATCCAGCAGGCGGTCTACCGCATCGTGGTCGACGATGTCGGCGACGGCATCCTGGTGGTGGGACGCGACGGCTTCGTCTTTTCCGGCAACCCGGCGGCGCGCCGCATGCTCGGGCTCGACCCGGACAGCCTCGACACCGGCGACGGCTTTCGCCTGGCCGACATCCCGGCCCTGGAGCCGGTGGCCCAGGGCTTCGAGGCCTGGCTGGCCGGCTGCACCCGGGCTGACCCCGGGGCGGAGCCGGCCGGGGCCTACGTCACCGTCAAGCGCTGGCAGGAACAGGCGGGCGCGGTGCGCGGGCGCCTCGACCAGCCGGTCCACCTGCAGCTGCGCTTTGCCCGGGTCGACACGCCCGACGGCGCGGCCGAACGCAGCGTGATCTTCATGGAAGACGTGAGCGCCATCGAAAACCAGGCGCAGCAACTGAAGCTGGCGTCGATGGGGCGCCTGACCGCCAGCATTGCGCACGAGGTGAGGAACCCGCTGTCGGCGATCGGCCACGCGACCTCGCTGCTGGCCGAAGACCTGCACGGACCGGCCGAGACCCGTCTGCTGCGCATCGTCGGCGACAACGTGGCGCGCGTGAACCGCATGGTCGAAGACATCCTGAAACTGTCGCGCAAGGTGCAGCCGGGCGGCGAGCCGGTGCCGCTCGGCGCCTTCCTGGCCGAGCTGAAGGCCGAATTCACGGAAACCCATGGCCTGGCCGATAATATGATCTGGATCGGCGACGCCGGCGACCGCACGGTGCGCTTCGACGGCCTGCACCTGCGCGAAGTGCTGGTCAACCTGCTCGGCAATGCCATACGCTATGCGAGCGGCAAGCCGGCCAGCATCCGGATGTTCCCGGTGCTGGATGCCACCGGCCGCGTCGAGCTGCACATGCAGGACGACGGCCCCGGCATCACGCTCGAGGTGCGGGCCCACCTGTTCGAGCCCTTCTATACCACCTCGAGCAAGGGTACCGGCCTGGGCCTGTACCTGGCGCGCGAGCTGTGCCTGAACAACGGTGCCATGCTCGACTACGAATACCGGGTCGACGGTCCCGGCGGCTTCGATGCGCCGGGACGCTTCGTGATCACCTTTACTATATAGAGAGTATGAGTTCTCCCCGCATCCTTGTCGTCGACGACGAAGCAGACCTGCGCGAACTGCTCGAGATCACCCTGGTCAAGATGGGCCTGGACGTCGACAGTGCCTCCACCGTGCGCGAAGCGCGGTCCCTGCTCGGCCAGCACGCGTATGCGCTGGTGCTGACCGACATGCGCCTGCCCGACGGCACCGGCCTGGAACTGGTGCGCGAAGTGGCCGGTCTGGGGCCCGGTACGCCGATCGCCGTGATCACCGCCTACGGCAGCGCCGAAAACGCGGTGATCGCGCTGAAGGCCGGCGCCTTCGACTACGTCTCCAAGCCGGTGGTGCTGGACGACCTGCGCACGATGGTGCGCTCGGCCCTGCGCCTGTCCGAAAAGCCGGCGGCCGGGGCGGTGCATGACGTGGGTGACGGCGACGGCGGCGACTCGCGCCTGCTCGGCCGCTCGCAGGCGATGCGGGCACTGCGCGACCAGATCGGCCGGCTGGCGCGCTCGCAGGCGCCGATCGCCATCAACGGCGAATCCGGCAGCGGCAAGGAGCTGGCCGCGCGCGAGATCCACGCCCGCAGCGCGCGCGCCGGCAAGCCCTTCGTCGCCGTGAACTGCGGCGCGATTCCGGAGCAGCTGATGGAGGCCGAGTTCTTCGGCTACCGCAAGGGCGCCTTCACCGGCGCCACCGACGAGCGCGACGGCTTTTTCCAGGCCGCGAACGGCGGCACCCTGATGCTGGACGAGGTGGCCGACCTGCCGCTGGCGATGCAGGTCAAGCTGCTGCGCGCGATCCAGGAGCGGCGCGTGCGCAAGATCGGCGCCACCGCGGAGGAGGCGGTCGACGTGCGCATCATCAGCGCCACGCACAAGGACCTGGCGAAGCTGGTCGAGAACGGCCAGTTCCGCCAGGACCTGTTCTACCGCCTGAACGTGATCGAGCTGACCCTGCCGCCGTTGCGCGAGCGCCTCGACGACCTGTCGCTGCTGGCCGACGCCATCCTCGCGCGGCTGGCGGGGCCGGGCGAAGCGCGCCTGGGCGCCGGCGTGCTGGACGCGCTGCGCGGCTATGCCTTCCCCGGCAACGTGCGCGAACTGGAGAACGTGCTGGAGCGCGCGCTGGCCTTTGCCAACGACGGCGTGATCGAAGTCGGCGACCTGTCGCTGAAAGGCGCGCGCCTCGCCGATGCGGCGGCTGCCGCGCCGATGCGCGAAGCGCCGCCGGCCGGGGCGGCGCAAGCGATGCCGGTGACGCCGGCCGCACAGGCACCGGCGCCGGCCGCGGTGCAGCCGCCGGCCGACGCCTTGCCCGCGCTGGGCGCCGGCGAGCTGCCCAGCAACCTGCCGGACTACCTCAGCCAGGTCGAGCGCGACATCATCCTGCGCGCCCTGCAGCAGACCCAGTTCAACCGCACCCAGGCCGCGACCCTGCTCGGCATCAGCGTGCGGCAGCTGCGCTACCAGATGCAGAAGCTGGACATCCACGCACCGGAGCCGTGAGCGAAGCAGGAAGCTTGAGCTGGCTCATGCGCTGTTGTCTTTTCGCCATCGCAGCATGGCCCAAACGTGGACATCGGCACCGGCAGGCCGCACCACGGTTGCGCCCTTAAAACGCTATGTTAGTGCTTACTTTCATTCCGAGGCCCATAATGATTCGCCTCGGAAAAAGTCAAGCTTGGTGCGACAAAAAAAACCGCTGAGCTGACCCTTTGATATTTCCGAATATAGACTACAATTAGGTTCATGCGGCGCTCGGACACTAGATCTAGTGGTCAGTGACAGAGTCAGCCAGACAAGAGGAGGGCCGGTTGCAGGCTTTTTCAGAACAGGCTACTCCTCTTTCTTATTCTCAAAAAAGTTATTAGGTTGCCAACTTTAACCGGTTGGCATTCATCGTTTATAGTCGGTGGCGCGCTGCCATCCCGGGAGGCTCAATGCAAACATCTTCGGACATCTCCATCAATCCGCAACCAGGAACGGCAGCCGGCGCAAGCGCGGCCGAGCTGGTCGCGAATGGCGACTACCGCATCATCCGCCGCAACGGCGCCGTGGTGCCGTTCGCACCGACCAAGATCGCCGTCGCCATGACCAAGGCTTTCCTCGCCGTGAACGGCGAGGGCGCCCGTGAGTCGGCACGCATCCGCGAACTGGTCGAGCAGCTGACGAACAACGTGGTCGCCGCCCTGGTGCGCCGCCAGCCGAACGGCGGCACCTTCCACATCGAAGATGTGCAGGACCAGGTGGAGCTGTCCCTGATGCGCTCGGGCGAGCATGACGTCGCGCGCGAATACGTGCTGTACCGCGCCAAGCGCATGGACGAGCGCCGCGCCGCCAAGGAAGCCTCGGGCGCCACCGCCGTGGCCGCACCGCAGTTCACCGTGGTCGACGGCGGCGTGCGCCGCGCGCTGGACATGAACGAAGTGGTGTCGCTGATCGGCGCCGCCTGCGTGGGCCTCGAAAAGCATGTCGACGCCGACGCCATCCTGGCCGAGACCGTGAAGAACCTGTACGACGGCGTGCCGGTCGAAGAGCTGCACAAGTCGGCCATCCTGGCCGCTAGAGCCCTGATGGAAAAGGACCCGGCCTACAGCCAGGTCACCGCGCGCATCCTGCTGCACACCATCCGCAAGGAAGTCTTCGGCAAGGAAGTCGCGCAAGCCGGCGCCGCCGCCGAATACGTGACCTACTTCCCGCAGTACATCGCCAAGGGCATCGATGCCGAGCTGCTCGACGAAGAGCTGGGCAAGTTCGACCTGCAGAAGCTGGCGAAAGCCATCGTCGCCGACCGCGACCTGCAGTTCGGCTACATCGGCCTGCAGACCCTGTACGACCGCTACTTCCTGCACATCCGCGAAACCCGCATCGAGATGCCGCAGGCCTTCTACATGCGCGTCGCGATGGGCCTGGCGCTGCGCGAAGAGAACCGCGAAGCGCGCGCGATCGAGTTCTACAACCTGCTGTCGAGCTTCGACTTCATGAGCTCGACCCCGACCCTGTTCAACTCGGGCACCCGCCGCTCGCAGCTGTCGTCGTGCTACCTGACCACCGTCGGCGACGACCTGGAAGCGATCTACGACGCCATCAAGGAAAACGCGCTGCTGTCGAAATTCGCCGGCGGCCTGGGCAACGACTGGACCCCGGTCCGTGCGATGGGTTCGCGCATCAAGGGCACCAACGGCAAATCGCAGGGCGTGGTGCCGTTCCTGAAGGTCGCGAACGACACCGCCGTGGCGGTCAACCAGGGCGGCAAGCGCAAGGGCGCGGTCTGCGGCTACCTGGAAACCTGGCACCTGGACATCGAGGAATTCCTCGACCTGCGCAAGAACACCGGCGACGACCGCCGCCGCACCCACGACATGAACA
>Ga0265798_10011320_pt1 | contig 10882 bp, 5 predicted proteins | sample P3T30metagenome_FD_192430 | JGI IMG/M metagenome (GOLD analysis project Ga0265798, IMG submission 192430) | Plant litter microbial communities from East Loma Ridge, Irvine, California - P3 T30 | ecosystem: Environmental > Terrestrial > Plant litter > Unclassified | place: USA: California... | reverse complement strand
GCAGCGCCACGCCTGGCAGGGATGGTTCGATCACTATGTCTTCGCGGACGGCGCCGAAGCAGTCGGCGAGCATCTGCCCGTATCGGCGCGCGGCATCCTCGCCGCGGCGAGCCCCGCGCGGACCGAGCGACTACGCGACTTCCTCATCCGCCTGCTCGGCGGGACGCGCTAGCGAACCCGTCCGATGGTACCCCGGCGGGGGGCCGGGGCGAGCCGGTGTTACGGTCGGGCGAGGCTGTCGCGCAGCGTCGCGCGGATCCGTGCCGCGGTGGTCGCGTCGATCGGTCCCAATACGCCCTTCGCATTATCCGGCAGATGCCCCGACGGGTCGCCATGGCCGCGGAACACCAGATGTTCGAAGACGGCGCGGAACGCGTCGCGCTGGTCCTCCGGCAGCGGCGCGATCGCCAGAAGCGCGTGCAGCAGCGCGTCATAGGGATTGCCCAGCTCCGCCGGCGCCGCATTCCACCAGTAATTGACGAAGGCATTCACCGGATCGAGCGATTCGACCGCGTGCCACCAGTGGAACGGAATGTAGATCGCGTCACCCGGCGCCAGCGTCGCGCTCTGGGCGACCTTGGCGGCGTCCGCGAAGCGCGGGAAGCGCGCGAGATCCGGCGCGTCGGGATCGACGAGGCTGACCGGCGTGCCCGCCGGCGTCAGCTCCAGCGGCCCCATGTACAGATTGGCGACCTGATCCGGCGGGAACAGCGTGAAGCGCCGCCGCCCCATTACCACCACGCCGACGTTCTCCATGAGGTCGTAATGCGTCGCGACGCGGATCGCATTGCCCAGCCAGATCCGCGGCACCACGTCCGGCGCGACCAGATCCGTCGCATTCGCCTCGGCGAACCCCGGCAGCAAGGTGGGCAGGGGCACCGACTGGACCGCCATCGCGAAGGGCTCGCTGCGATCCCGATCGCGCAGCAGCCGCGCGAGGAACGGGTCGAGCGGGGTTTGCCCGCGCACGAAGTTCATCCCGGTAAGATCGTCGTTGTAGAAGAACCGGCCGCCGATCGACGGTTCGCCGAGGATCGCGGCGACGGGTTCGCCGTGGCTGAACCGCCTGAGATAGGCGACGCCCTCTTCCGCCGAACGCTGCGCGGCCTGCACCGCGGGCCAGTCGCGCCCGACCTGCCGCAGCACCACGGGCCGGCCGGCGGGGCGGATGTCCTCCTCGAAGGTGCGCCGGTCGACGTTGGCGATCTCGGGCAAAGCCTGCGCGGTCATGCGGCGACACCCGTCAGCGTGCATCCATATTGTGCCAGCAGGTCGTCCTGCCGCGGCAGCAGACCCGCCGTATCCGCGACCACGCGCCGGATATGGTCGAGCCGCGACAGCGTCTCGGCATCCGATAGCAGATCGGCGGCGGGGTGATATCCGCCCGCCGGCACGCCCTGCCCGACCATCACCGACAGCCAGCTCGTCTCGGTGAACAATTCGTCGTTCTCGCGGAAGACACGGCCGTTGGCGGCGAAGACGGCGAGCTTTTCGGCGAGGCCCGGCGGCGGTGCCAGCATGCGGCAATAATCCCAGAAGGCGGTGTCGCGACGCTGCGTCGCCTTATAGTGCAGCACGAGGAAATCGCGGATGTCGAGGTAATCGGCAACGTGCGCGGCGTTGAACCGGTCGATCTCGACCTGGTCGAAGCGGCGCGTCGGCCAATAGGTCAGCAGGCGCGCGATCGCCGACTGGACGAGGTGGATGCTCGTCGATTCCAGCGGCTCGAGGAACCCGCCGGCCAGTCCCAGCGCGACGACGTTGCCGACCCAGGCACGGCGGCGATGCCCGGCGGTGAAGCGCAGGAAGCGGGGATCGCCGAGCGGCGCACCGTCGAGATTGGCGAGCAATGTCGCGGCCGCCTCGTCGTCGGACAGATGGTCGCTGGCATAGACATAACCGTTGCCGATGCGATGTTGCAGCGGGATGCGCCACTGCCACCCCGCCGCGCGCGCCGTCGAGCGGGTGAGCGGCTGCCGGTCGCCGCCATGCGCGCAGGGTACCGCCACCGCGCGGTCGCAGGGCAGCCATTGGCTCCAGTCCTCGAACCCGGCCTGCATCTCGCCTTCGATCAGCAGCCCGCGAAAGCCCGAACAGTCGATGAACAGGTCGCCGGCGACCCGCGTACCCGAGGCGAGCGACACCGCGCCGACATGGCCGGTCTCGCCGTCGCGTTCGGCCCCGACGATCCGCCCCTCGATACGGCGCACGCCGTTCGCCTCCGACAACCGCCGCAGGAGCTGTGCGTACAGGCCCGCGTCGAACTGAAAGGCATAGCTCAGCTTCGACAGCGGCGATCCCGGCTGGTCGGGACGCGGATGGCTGAACCGCCCCTGCATCCCGGCGACGATCGCCAGCGAATAGGCGTCGAGCGGCGTCGTATCGCCCAGCGCCTGCCCCTTCAGCCAGAAATGGTGGAATTCGATCCCCTTCATGTCGAGCCCGTAGGTGCCGAACGGGTGGACGTAGCGGTGGCCGGGACGCACCCAGTCGACGAACTCGATGCCGAGCTTGTAGGTCGCGCGCGTCTCGCGCATGAACATCGCCTCGTCCAGGCCGAGCATCTTGTTGAACAGGACGATCTGCGGGATCGTCGCCTCGCCGACGCCGACGGTGCCGATCTCGTCCGATTCGATCAGTTCGATGCTCAGCCCGGGCATCTCGCCGAGGACACGCGACATCGCCGCCGCCGCCATCCACCCGGCGGTGCCGCCGCCGACGATCACGACGCGGCGGATCGCATCCTCCCTCACAGCGGGTCCGCCGAAAAGTCGAACGGCGATTCCGACGCGAACGAAAAGGTCGGGCCGGCGGCTGCGGCCGGCGCCGCGGGGGCGGTCGCCGGCGCGGAGGGCTGGCCGGCGATATGGCGGAGGAAGTCGCCGTGGCTCGGCAGGCGGCCCGCGATGTCGAGATACTCGCGGCGCATCTCCTCCAAGGCCCCCGCGACCCGCTCTTCGTCGAGCGCGTCGACCGCGGGCTCGTAATCCTGCGGCACGATATCCTGGCCCAGGCACACGCTGACCCAGCTGGTCGTCGCGAACAATTCGCGGTTCTCGCGGAACACGCGTCCCTTGCCGCGGAACAGCTCGATCTTGCGCGCAAGGCTGTCGGGGATATCCATCGTGCGGCAGCGATCCCAGAACGGCGTGTCGCCGCGCCGCGTCGCCTTGTAATGGAGGATGACGAAGTCGCGGACGTCGGCATACAGCTCGTGCATCTGCGCGTTATATTCGTCGCGCTCGACCGGATCGAAGCGCCGGTCGGGGAACAGCGCGATCAGCCGTGCGATCCCGGACTGGACGAGGTGGATCGAGGTCGATTCGAGCGGCTCGATGAAGCCGCTCGCCAGCCCCAAAGCGACGACGTTGCGGTTCCACGCCAGCTTGCGGCGGCCGGTGGTGAAGGAGAGATGGCGCGGCGCGGCGAGCGGTGCCCCCTCCAGATTGGCGAGCAATTCGCGCTCGGCGGCGTCGGGCTGCAGGAAGTCGCTGCAATAGACGAGCCCGTTGCCCATGCGCTGTTGCAACGGGATCCGCCATTGCCAGCCCGATCCGCGCGCGGTGGCGCGGGTGAACGGATCGGGATCGCCGCTATAGGCGCTGGGCACCGCGACGGCACGATCGCACGGCAACCAGTGCCGCCAATCCTCGTAGCCGGTCTCCAGCGCCTCCTCGATCAGAACGCCGCGGAAGCCGGAGCAATCGATGAACAGGTCGCCGCCGACGACCTGCCCGTCGTCCAGCCTGAGCGCGGTGACATGACCGTCCTCGGGCCGCTGCGCCACCGCGACGACCTTGCCCTCGACGCGCTGCACCCCGTTGCGTTCGGCGAAGCGGCGCAGGAAGCCGGCGTAGCGCACCGCGTCGAAATGATAGGCGTAGAACAGGTCCTTGACCGCCGATTGCGCCTGCGGTGCCGGCGGTGCGAATTTGCCGGCCTGCGCCGCGACCGCGCTCATCGACCAGGCGGAGATATCGGGCAGCACCCGCCGCTGCCGCTCGCGCAGGTAGAGCTGGTGGAAATGCACCCCGCCGAGGTCGTGGCCATGCGCGCCGAACGGATGGAAATAGCGTTCGCCGATGTCGCCCCAACCGACGAATTCGATCCCCAGCTTGTATGTGCCGCCGGTCTCGCGGATGAACTCATGCTCGTCGATGCCGAGCATGCTGTTGAAGGTGCGCAGCGGCGGGATCGTCGCCTCGCCGACGCCGACGGTGCCGATCTCCTCGGACTCGATCAGCGTCACGCGCGTCACGCCGTTGTTGAGGAAGCGTGCCATCGCCGCCGCCGCCATCCAGCCTGCCGTTCCCCCGCCGAGGATCACCACGCTGCGGATCGTATGTTCGTTCATCTGCCCAGCCGTTTCCGCTGTGAGTGTAGATACGCGTCCAGATCGGGACACCGCGACACCGCCTGCCCGATCGCCGCGCGATAGGCGGCCATGGCGCGTTCGCTGTCCGCGACGTCGGTCGTCTCGATCAGCGGATCGATGCGGCGCGGCATCGCCCCCTGCCCGATCAGCACCGTCAGCCAATCGTCGCGCGAGAAGGTCTCTTCCTCGAAGAACGGCAGGCGGCCGCGTTCCCGAAACGCCGCCAGCGTCCGGGCGAGGCTGTCGGGAAGCGCCGGCAAATCGCGCCAGAACGGTTCCGCTCGCTGCGCCGTGGCATAATGACACAGTACGAAGTCGCGTACGCGCACCACCTCCGCCTGCGCCTGCCGGTTGTAATCGGCGATCTCCAGCGGATGGCAGGCACGGCCCGGCAGCATCGCGACGATCCGGTCGATCGCGCTATGGGCGAGATGAAGGTTGGTGAATTCGAGCGGTTCGATCACCGTCGCGGCATCGCCGATCGCCACGCAATTGCGCGCCCACGGTTCTGGCCGGGTGCCCTGGCGGAAGGCCACCGCCGGCGTCATCGCCGTCGCGCCCGCCGCCGCCAGTACCTGCTGCGCGTCGGCGTCCGACATGAAGGCGCTCGCATAGCAACAGCCGTGCGACGTCCGGTCCGGCGTCGGCGTGCGCCAGCGCCAGCCTGCCGGCATGGCCTGCACCCGGTCGAGCCCGGTCGACCGCTCCGCCGCGCCCTCCGCCGTGACGAGCCGGTCGCACCGCAGCCAGCGCTGCCAGTCCTCCCACGCATCGTCGATCGCGCCGCGGACGACCGCGCCGGGACCGGCGGCGTCGACGAACACGTCCGCGGTCACCGCGCTGCCGTCCGCCAGCAGCACGGCGTCGACGAAACCGTCCTCGCCGCGCAACCGCACCGTCGCGACGTCCCCGTCGCGCACCTCGACCCCCAGATGCCGCGCGAACGCCTCCAGCATCGCCCGATAGCGGGGCACGTCCAGCATCACCGCGGCCTGCGCCTCCGCGACGATCCCCGTCGGCGGGATCGGCATCCGCCCGGCCCGCGCCAGCATCGCCGCGGGCGCGTGCGCCTCGAACGGGGCCGCGGTCCCGTCCCGCGCCGCGCGCAGCCAATGGTGGTGAAAGGAGGCCGTACCGAACGGCTGGCCGCACGATCCGTATGCGTGGACGTAGGGCGGTCGTCCCGGCGCCCAGTCTTCGAACTCGGTGCCCAGCCGCCACACGCCGCCGGCGCGCAACACCGCATCGTCCTCGCCGAGCCCCAGATCGTCGTGGAAGCCGATCGTCGACGGCAGCGTCTGCGCGATGCGATCCGCAAGCGCGTCGGGCGGCGGCGGCGTCGCGACGATCGTCACCGCCACGCCGGGGACACGCCGGCGCAGCGCCACCGCCGCCGACCAGCCGACGATGCCGCCGCCGATGACGGCGATCCGCGCGATGGGCGCATCGATCGACGTCACGTGGCGGCCCGCATCGGGCAATAGCCGGCCAGGAAAGCGGCATGCGCCGGCATCGCGCCGACTGCCGCGGCGATCTCGCCCCGCATCCGGTCGAGCCCCGCGACGAGGCTGTCGGTGGACGGCGCCGCCGCACGCGGGTCCGCACCCGTCGGAACGACGCGCTGCCCGAGATAGACCGACACCCAACTGGCATCGAGGAACGCGCCCTCGCGATATTTGACGACCCGACCGCGGCGTTTGAACAACGCCATCTTCTCCGCGAGACTATCGGGGATCGGCATCGTCCGGACGTAGGTCCAGAACGGCGAATCGTCGCGCTCGGTCGCGTGATAATGCAGGATCAGGAAATCGCGGACGCGGTCATATTCCATGTTGATCAGGCGGTTGAACTCGTCGCGATCGACCGGCGCGATCCGTTTCTCCGGAAACAGCTCGATCAACGCGGTGATCGCCTGCTGTACCAGATAGAGACTCGTCGATTCCAGCGGCTCGAGGAATCCCGACGCCAGCCCGACCGCGACGACGTTGTTCACCCAGCTGCGCGCGCGCCGTCCGGCCTTGAACCGCAGGATGCGCGGATCGGCGAGCGGCGTGCCCTCCACCGCGCCGAGCAGCGCGTCGGTCGCCGCGCTTTCGGACAGGAAGTCGCTGGCGAAGACATAGCCGTTGCCGGTGCGATGCTGCAGCGGGATACGCCAGCGCCAGCCCGACGGCATCGCGATCGCGCTGGTGTACGGCGTCACCGCCGTCGCGGTCCGGCACGGGATCGCGACGGCGCGATCGGCCGGTAACCATCGCGACCAGTCCTCGAACGGTTCGGCGAGTTCCTTGCCGATCAGCAGGGCGACGAAGCCCGAACAGTCGACGAACAGATCGCCTTGGACGCGCCGCCCGTCCTCCAGCACGAGTGCGGTGACGTCGCCGCTCCGGGAATCGCGCTCCGCCGCGACGATCCTGCCCTCGGTGCGGCGCGCGCCGAGCCCTTCTGCGATCCGCCGCAGATACGGTGCAAAGGCGACCGCATCGAACTGATAGGCATACCCGAAGGTCGAAGCGATCTGTTGCGGGTCGCGCGCGGGCTGGCCGAAGCGATTGGCCCGCGCCAGCGAACAGGCCATCGAATAGCTCTCGATCGGCGGCAGCGGCACGCCGTCGCGGAGCAGGCGGGTGTAATAATGGTGGAATTGCACTTCGCCGCTGCCGCGGCCGAAGGTGCCGAACGGATGGATGTAGCTATCCCCGATCCGCCCCCAGTCGCGGAACTCGATACCGAGTTTGAAGGTCGCGCGGGTCGCCGCCATGAACTCGGCTTCGACGATCCCGAGCCGTTCGTTGAAGGCGCGGATATGCGGGAGCGTTGCCTCGCCTACCCCAATGATTCCAATGGCTTCCGATTCGACGAGTTCGACGGTGCAGCGGCTGGGCAACAGCTTGGCGAGCGCGGTGGCGGCCATCCAGCCGGATGTGCCCCCTCCCACGACCACCACCCGCTGCCGCTCCGCCCGTTCCATCCACTCTGCCCATGATCGGCGCGGTAATGCTCTCCGCGTTTGTCCGCGTCATACCGGAAATTCGGTGACCGGGAACCGTCTTTTGGCGGCGTGCGGGAAGTTAGTGGTAGCGCAAACAAATTGGCTTGCGTCCAACAAGTTCCGGTCGTACCTGATGCTGCAAGATGCCGCACGGTCTGCCGTGACGAGACATCGACAGGGAAGACGATGGGGATGTTATGATGGCCGACGATAGGCAGCTTGCGCGCGTGGTTCGTACCCGGATCCGCAGCGGGGCTATTCTCAGCAGTGTTTCGGCTACCGCGATGTGCGTGTTCGCACTCAGCGTACCCGCTTATGCACAGACCGGCGCGACCAGCGGCCAGAATACCGCAGGCAGCGCGACTCCGACCAACGTACCGGGCGGCGATCCGGCCGCGGCACAGAGCGGCGAACCCGCTGCCCGCGATGATTCGGGCGCAAATGACATCGTTGTCACGGGTATCCGGCAGAGCCTGGCCAACGCGCAGACGATCAAGCGCAATTCGGATACCGTCGTCGACGCGATCACCGCGCAGGACATCGGCGCACTCCCCGATCGTTCGGTGACCGAGGCGCTGCAGCGCGTGCCGGGCGTGTCGATCAACCGCTTTGCCGGCAACAACGATCCGGACCATTTCTCGGTCGAAGGATCGGGCGTCAACGTGCGCGGGCTCAACTTCGTCCGCTCGGAATTCAACGGCCGCGACACCTTCTCGGCCGGTATCGGCGGTCAGGCGATCAACTTCGCCGACGTGCCCTCCGAACTGCTCGGCTCGGTCGAGGTCTACAAGAACGCGACTGCCGATCTGATCGAGGGCGGGCTCGCCGGCACGGTCAACCTCAACACGCGCAAGCCGTTCGACAACAAGGGCTTCCACATCGGCGGTGGGCTCGAGGCGAATTACGGCGACTTCGCGAAGAAGTGGGCGCCGACCGGCTCGCTGCTCGTCTCGGACACCTGGGACACGCCGATCGGCCGGTTCGGCATCCTCGTCAACGGATCCTATTCGCAGCTGAAGAGCCGCGCCGACGGCATCCAGGTCACCAACTTCCAGACCCGCGACGGCATTCAGGCGGCGACCGGCACCGGGACCAATACGACGGTCACCTGCCGCAACCAGCTTCCGGGCACTACCGATGCCTTCACGCTGCTGCCCGGCACGGTCAACGGCCTCGACGGTTCGGCCTTGCCCAATCCGGCGAACCTCTGCGGCGCCACCGGCACGGCGGGCGCGGACGGCTTCGCCGATCCCACCGGCATCGCTTACGCCCCGATCGGCGGCCAGTTCCGCAGCCAGGATTACAATCGCAAGCGCGACGGTCAGGCGCTGGCGGTCCAGTGGGAAAGCACCGACGAGCGCACCACGTTCACCGCGCAGTTCCTGCGTACCCATTCCACCAATGCCTGGGGCGAACATACGTTCGAAACCGCGCCCGACCTGTCGGAATACAGCACCTATCCGGCCGGCTGTCAGCAGAATGCCAACGGCCCGCTCAACGGTGCGGGCAACGCCACGACGCGCGCGGAATGCCAACTGAACGGCGCGGGCCAGTTCCAGTTCGGCACCGACCAGCGCGGCGGCGGCTACAATCCGGCCGGCGGCGCCTATCCGAACTTCGTCTACGACAACAACGGGCTGTTCCAGAGCGGCTTCGTCACGCTGCCCGGCGCCGGTTGGCGGACCGCGGGAAGCGGCACGGCGACCACCACCGTGCCGACCGGCGGCACGCAGCAATCGCTGTCGCGGCGGCAGGTCTATGACGAGAACCTCGTCAAGGATGCCGGCTTCAATCTGAAGATCAATCCTGACGACCATTGGTCGATCGGCCTCGACGTCGACTATACCTATGCCAAGCACGACGTCACCGATCTCAGCGTGTTCGGCTCGACCTTCGCCGATTCCGAGCTCGACCTGACCGGCAATCTGCCCGTCGTCGTCCCGCACAAGCCGCTCACGCTTGCGGCAAACTGGGCGACGCCGAATCCCGCGCTGGCGGCGGCCTCCGACAGCCAGTATTTCCAGAGCCGCGACTTCCAGTTCTGGCGCGCGGCGATGGATCACATCGAGCACAGCGTCGGTTCCGAATATCAGATCAAGGGCGACTTCGCCTACAAGTTCGACGACGGCAAGTTCCTGCAGCGCATCAAGTTCGGCGCACGCTATGCGGAGCGGACGCAGGACGTGCGCTACACGGCATACAATTGGGGTGCGATCAGCGAAATCTGGTCGGGCGCGCCGGTCACCTTCAACCAGGGCGATACCAGCCGGTCGTCGCTGTACAATTTCGACAATTTCTTCCGGGGCAAGACCAGCGCCCCGCCGAGCGCTTATTATTATAACGGCGACCTGATCAACGGCTACAATTCGGCGACCAGCTTCTTCCAGACGCAGAACGACATCTGGCGCAACACCAACGGCGCCACCGCGACGAACCGGTTCCTGTCGGCGGGCCAGCGCGCCGGCGCGATCCCCGGGACGTCCTTCCTCCCCTCCGAAGTGTCGAACGTCACGCAGCAGGACAGCTCGGCCTATGCGATGTTGCAGTTCGGCAGCAACGACCCGATGTTCGGCAATATCCGCGTCTCGGGCAACGTCGGCCTGCGCTACGTCCGCACGACGGTCAATTCGCAGTCGGAAACCGCGGTGACCAACCGCACCGAGCTGGGTGTCGTCGATCCCTATGCCACCCGCTGCGTCGCGACATCGCGAACCCTTCCGGACGGCACCGTCCAGGTCACGCAGCCGGGCGGCGTCTGCAACCTGGGCGCGACCGAATATGAGCGGCTGCGGTCGTTCGCGACGGCCGGCTATGCCTCGCAGGCAGCGTTCTTCACCAACAGCTATGGTTATTTCCTCCCCAGTGCGAACCTGAAGCTGGGCGTCACCCGCGACGTCATCATCCGCCTTGCGGGATCGAAGGTGCTGACGCGTCCGGACTTCGCCAACATCCGTCCCTATGTGACCTATGCACTGGAGCCGGGTTCGGGCACCGTCACGATCAACGCCGGCAACCCGTATCTCAAGCCGGCCACGGCGTGGCAGTTCGACGCTACCGCGGAATGGTATTTCGCCCGCGTCGGCCAGTTGTCGGTCGATGCCTTCTACAAGACGGTCGATGGCTTCTTCTATCAGTCGCTGGTCAATCGCTCGATCACCAACAACGGCATCACGCAGAACATCCAGGCGCGCGGTCCGGCCAATTACGACGGCAAGGGCAAGATCAAGGGCTTCGAGGTCGCCTATCAGCAGACGTTCGATTTCCTGCCCGGCTTCCTGAACGGCCTCGGCTTCAACGGCAACTATACGTTCATCAGCAGTTCCGGCCTGCCCAATTCGTTCCTGAACGGTGGCACGCCGTCGTCCGGCTCGACGATCGCCAAGGGCAATCTGCCGCTGGAAGGTCTGTCGAAGCACAACTTCAACGCCACGCTCTTCTACGAAAAGGGACCGATCTCCCTGCGCGCTGCCTACAATTGGCGTTCGCGGTTCCTCCTGACCGCAGCGGACGTGATC
>Ga0265798_10011319_pt1 | contig 10884 bp, 10 predicted proteins | sample P3T30metagenome_FD_192430 | JGI IMG/M metagenome (GOLD analysis project Ga0265798, IMG submission 192430) | Plant litter microbial communities from East Loma Ridge, Irvine, California - P3 T30 | ecosystem: Environmental > Terrestrial > Plant litter > Unclassified | place: USA: California... | reverse complement strand
CGCCCTGCTACAACATCGGTAACAACTCGCTCACATACACCTACCTCGTCGAACTCTTCCCCTACGCCCAGCGTACCATGGGTATCGGTGTCGAGCAAATGTTCGGCAAGCTCGCCGGATTCTTCTCTGTCTACGTCAACCCTATCGCTCTTGACGCGATTCAGTGGAAGTACTTCGCTATCTACTGCGGATGGATTACATTCGAGTTCTGCTTCGTGTACCTCATGTACCCTGAGACGTACAACCGCACGCTCGAGGAGCTTGCTTTCCGTAAGTACATAGCGGAGATGACTTGTATTGAGCTACCACTAACTTTTTCCCAGTGTTCGAAGACAAGGAGTTTGCCGACGAGGCTGTCAGGGCTGTCGAGAAGACCGTCAACCACGGCCACGACGACGGAACGGTTACCGAGCACGGCAAGATGGAGACTACTACCATCGAGCGCACTGCTTAGGCCGCGTCTTGTCAATATTCTGTCAGTTTCCATCACTCTTTGCTACATAGAGTACGCGCCCGAAGCTATTGTTGCTTCGGTGAATCTAAATAAGTTTCGCGTCAACGATTATACCACCTACCTAATGTTCATGTGCATCCGTTTCTTTGGTGATTGATTTTCTCAAAGAGTGCGTCCATTTAATCATCACTAAAGGTCAAAGAATGGTAATACGCTAATATCGGCAATGCGATGGTCGCAACAAGCATACCAAGGTTGGTGGCTGTGCTCAGGTCTTGACGCTACGACACTTCGATTCGCCGCGCCACGGCAAGCGCAACCAAGCCCACGCTACCCGTCATCCCAATCTTCAACGTCGTCATTACTGCCGTATCTATTTTCTGTACTTGCCAGAGTTGCTCCTGTTGTTTTCTTCGGGCACTACAGCAAGCGCATCAGGGGTGAAAGCATGTATACCTGGATTAGTCGGGTGGTAGAGCGTAGTCACGTGACGCTAAGGTTATGGACAATGCCCCACGTGGCATTGCTACGTCATTCTGGAAATCGCGTCGTAATTTTAGCTACCAAAGCATTTAGTATTCCACATGTCAGTCTCAGCTTTTCTGTTCTCTCCTAGGCCGCGCCTCGTACATTACTCTCCCGCTCTATGAGTACAACGTCGTCGTCATGACCAGCTAGTTCTCTTTTGCCAATCTCTAGATGCGCTTTCTCTGGGTCGACAGTTCCTCCTCTGAACTCAATGCCTTTCCCCCTCCTTTCACTGTAGTGCATATTTTGTATCTCTCGTTCTCTAAGAACCTCGATGTCTTCAGACTTGCGCCGTTGAGTGGAATGCGTAGTTCGCGCAGACGGCTTCATTTGGGTCTTGGTGAAAGGTTTACCTGGGGCTTTCTCTGCTACAGCGTTGGCACTCGCTTCGTCGGTACGCGTCGATATCTTTGCGCGGGAATCAGTCGGTCTTTCAGACTGGGCTACATCAGATGCGTCTAATTCTTGGCCCACTTCAGATTCGTCGTCGTCAGTGCTCTCATCGTCATGGTTTTCTTCTTCGGAAGTCGCGTCGTCCGTATCACCTTCACTGGCACTCGCCAAATTGCTAGTAGCACCGTAGAGCTCATGTTCTACTGCCCTGAACTCTATCTTCATCCTGTGAAAGTACCATCGATTCGCATCGGCGTCGTGCTTTCTATCGATCCTTGTTTTCCAGTCCACCATCGCATTACGGAATTTTGTGTAAACAGTACGGGTGCGGTCTACGATGGGTTCGGTATTCTCGAGAGCGTATAGGAGGTGCGCAACGGTCTCTCTGATTGGTTTGGTAGTGCATTTGCTGTGGTAAAGATTGAAAGCTTCTATATCTCGTCTAAAGTCAATCGGTCGGGTGGGTTGCGTGAAGGTAGCCATCTGAGCACGTTTGGATAGATCTTACACCTCTTCAATAAAGTTACGGGAACTGTTGATCTAAAGAAACAAGGTTATGTATGAGGGTAAGGCCAATATGTTTGCTGCTTGCAAGACTTCCAAGGTTGTCAAAGCCGCACATACAGTGAACAATGAGCTCATCAAAGTTCAGTACGTAGCGTGCCTAAATGTCGCAATCAACTAGCAGAATGACGGTTCATTCTATATGGTACTGATAGAAAGATACGTAAGGAAACGATGTAGCGATGAGCCCAGACCGAGCAGCACAGAATGCAAACGAAACTGGCGGTTACCATGGGGACGTGCCCAGGTGAAGAGAGAGAACTCTGCCTTTGCGACTTGCGCGTCGTCAAGCGACCTCCACAACAACCTCACGCCTGCCTCAAAATTTCTTGAAATTTTTGTGGCTCACATACTGATCCGATACTCTCCTCCAGATACTCGTCTCGCCGATCCAATATCATCATGATGGATCTAGCATCCCAACTTCACGAGCAGTTCCGCCTCAGCGGAGGGCAGTCGTTTCTGGCCCAGAACGAGATCGAGGCCACCTTCGCGGTGTTGTACGGTGCGCATTCTCTGAGTATTCGACGTTTGCCTTGTCTGCACACTAACATCAAGTTCCAGGCGAGTCCACCGAGAAGGACCAAAGCGACTTCGACTTGCTGTTCCGCGGTCTGAACCAGGACATCTGGGACCTGCAGCACGAGCTGTCGGTGAACACAGTTGGGTGGTGGTGGGCCGGGGTCGCAGCATCCCGTCTGTACGACCGCCTGAACGGGTTCATGGACAAGAGGGTCAGGGCATTGGCGAACGGCAGCCCCATCCTCGTCAAGGGCTTGCCTCCGACCATGCCAGGTCCGATGCTGTCGAAGTGGGCGAGCGACTACGTCGCCAACTCCCGTGCACCCTCCGCGCCTCTTTCCGCAACACCTTTGGGAAGCAGGAGAATCGCTGGGGAGACGAAGACTGCTCGCCGGGCACGCACCCGTCGTGAAAAGCGACAGCGTGAGGAAGCCGCTCTGGCCCAGGCTGGTGCGTAGTACGCTGGTGGGTGGCATTGGCGACTACATGTCGGCCTCAGGATCAGGATACTCAAGCTGTGTAGACGATAAGTACACTACGTAGTCCTATACCATACCCGGACTTACCTCACTGTCCAAGGTCAAGCATTGTCATGTGCTTCCCTATCTTTCCTTGCTTTTCTCAACCTGATGTACTCCTCGAGTGTAATCTTCCGCACAGCTGGAATAGTTACATCCTCAGTGGCAGTAATATTCGTCGCACCAACATTGCTACCTGGCGCTGACTTCATAGCAATACTCGCAGATGTCATATCGTGGCGCGTTGATGTCGTATCCGAGGTTGGTCCTGCAGTGATCGTCCGCTCACCGTCGTTGTCATGGATTATAACAGGCCCGCTCATATTGAGGGGGATTTCTGTTGCATGAGCCTTTGTAGAGAACAAAACCAGTCGTCTCAATGTTAGCATGGTCCTCGCTACCTCTTGCTCAGGCTCGGTGTGACGTTCGCCTGTTCGATCAGGCCTACCAATGCGGTGATCAACCCATCCCATGCGATTTAAGCTTTGATGAGGCCTGGTAGTAGCAGCGGTGTCTTGCTGGAAGCGATTTGAGATCGTGATAGTGGGAGTATTTCGTGGATTATCCGACATCTCGCCCGCTTTGTAGATTGGATGGAAGAGTTCTATGGTTCATTGAGGGCTAGCCGAATCAAAGTAATGGAGAGAATACGGCTGTTCAAGCCACTATATTACAAAGTCTGTCTCGGCTTACGACGGGCTATATTCTCCCTACCGTTAGGCAGATCACTAAATCGGCGTGAATGAGATGGGTGGCCGCCTAATTTGCAGTGCGTGAATTGAGTCACTGTTTACTAGATTCCAAAGGTGTGTACATAACAACTTCTCTAGCAGTACTTGATCATCTTGTCGTCTCCCAAAGAGGTCTACTACTCCCATTCTTCAATACCCCAGAGCTCGCTCCACATATCCTCTTGCTCCATAGCCATCTCTACGTCTTGCTGTGTTCGCGCATGTTCGAGTTCCATTTCTCTGACCCTATCGTTTGCAGCATTCTCCTTCGGCCTACTACCAAAACCTTTGTAGCTCTTATGGCCGAAAGTCTTCTCACCAGCAAGATCAGCCGGAAAGGCCTTAGGACGACTCGGAGGCTTCAGAAGTGCGTCAAGTTCTTTAGCTTGAAGTCCGGAAGGGCTGTCGTACTTAAACTTGAAGTCGTTTGCCGCGGATGGCATGAAACCTTCGCCCTCATCCAGTTTCAAGGGCTCAGGTGCTGGTTGCTCAGATTCGATGGTCTTTGAGCACAAATCTTTACTTCCGGGAGTGTGTTGTACAAGCAACGACGACGCTGAGGTGCATTATATACTCCGCCTCTGACTCACACAGTTGCTGTGTGCGCGAAGTCGTACCCTGGAACCGTCACCTCCATCCTATAGTACACTTGATGACTTATCGCAACGAGCGACCTACAACTTCTGAAATCCATATGCACCTATACAATCAGGTCCTTTCGAAAAGAGAAGTATCGTCAACACAAGAGCTTACTTCCGGGAGCAGCGGAAGTCTTATTTCGTGTCGAACGACGAAGGGGTGGATCCTCGCGCGTGTCCTCTTTATTAGCCGAGTGGGTCGACTCCAAAGTCCTTCCAGAAGCGGACAGATTCATGAGCCTCTGGACAAAATCCATGCTCTCAGGATCAGCAGTGATGTCACTGTTTGCCATCTCCCTTAGGATGAATGCAGCAGTGAAGTCATCGTTATCCACATCGTGAACAAGCGTGCTGCGCATAGCGCTTTCATGCTCACCTTGAACAGGGGGTATGTAGCCTTCCTGTCGTTCGAGCTTGGCTAAATATAGGAGTTGCCGTTGACATTCGAGGTCCTTAGCTTGCTCAAGATCGAAAGCATCCAATGGTTCGTCAGTATCCAGCGATTGCGCTAGGCTGTCTACTTCCTTTACAACCAATATTCTGTCGTTTGTAATTCTTAATCTTGGCAGCTTCAGAGCAGGGTGTTGTCCATGGAGTCGAGGTAATGCTTCCTGCGCTTTCTGCGAAGTCAGGAGACGCCTGGACTTTGAGGGCCTCTTCCGTGTCTGCTTTACTAGGCGTTTCTGGGTGGGCGTTGCGGAGTCTTGTACCAGAGATTCAGCCAGAGCAGCCTCCAGCTGTTCCTCTTCGGTTAAAACTTGATCCCGAGAAACGTTATCCAGATTGCGCGTAGGACGTCGGACCCATGTGTAAGTTCCAACATGGCCGCTTCCAGATCTCTTTACACGTTGTGAAATATGAGTCGTGGACGTATTTGAAGGATTGACATCCTGTCGTTCGGGTAAAGCGACCCTTTCTCCCGCAGGAGCCACCTCTACTATCGATCTCGAAGCCGGATGGCCTGGTTCGGTCTGGTTGTTTGCCCTTTCCTTTATAGCTCGCCATAGCGAAGTACCTTCTATGAGACGGGGCATGTTTGGTCAGTAGTTGTGCGTTCTTACTAAGAAACCAGAGTTTAGAATATGGACTCCGGGCTTTTCGGGACAAGTGGTATGGGAATGCATTCACATGCGTACATACTCTGTAATTGCACAGTGCTAACCCCTAGGGCAACAATTGGTGTGAAACAGCTTGAGATGTACGTTAGTTGCCCAGTATAAGCCCAGTCGCATTAACGCTTACTATGAATTGAAGGAATTGTCGGAATCAGGATACAAGAGGACCTGCGAGTACATCTCAACCCGATATTAGACTTTCATCTATTTCACTGCAGAGGCCTGTTTACCCAAATAATCCCTCAGCAAGTGGAGGTCCTGGATGACTGTCTTTGCTGCTAGTAATCATTAATCGTGATCGTTCCCATCACGATCACCGACTCTCAACTCAGTCCTCCAGGCTCCGCCCAATCTTGATCTTTCCAAGACCTCGGCTCCCCTTGCATAGTTCGCTCTTTCTGAATAGCCCTCTCAGGAAACGAGTCGGGCCATCCGTCTTTGCGCCAATGCTGTAATCTCCAAGTCGAGTGATAGCTGTATGGATCGTCGTGCCATTCGATGCGAGGCTCTGCATATTGAGGGTCGATGGGTGAGAGTTGTTGCTTGTTCTGGAACACAGAAGCAGAGGGTTGCGCTTTGGTGATCCCTAAGATCACCCTGATCTTGTAGTCGGCCTCCGTAGTTACTTCCAGGCGGTTGGCTTCGCGGATCTTTTCGATGGCTTCGTCGAATACGGCAAGAGTACTGCTGCGGTCTCTTGGTGAGCAGATATCGCTGTCGTGATCGTTTGGTATCTTTTTGGTGAATCTCAGTCGTTTCTCGCGGAGACCACTGGCTATGGTGGTAACAGGGTCGTCTTCTAGAGGGCCTTGATACTGGAAGTCGCTCATAGAGAGGCCGGTTTTCCTGGTCGGTGGGGGATTTGGTGGAGTACGGCGACCACCTGAATCATGTGGGACGCTGAACGCTTTGGGCATTAGGGATGTATTATGGCAAAGCAATCTTAGAAGTAGAAGAGACAGAAGAGGGTGGTAATAGGTGCGGGTTTTGAGACACAGCTAGGCAACAAGACTTTATAGGGTCAGAGTGGTATTAGATTGTGATCGCGTGCGATTCTTGATGAACGTGACTGCAGAACAAACGTGCGGTACTGGGATATGATCATGAGAGAAGTGAAGCTTTCTCATGTTCAACGATTGTCGCAGTTTTGGGGTAAGAACAGACACCGACACTCACTGCCCGTTACGAACCTCTCAGGTCTTTATGACGTCAGGTCCGTTCCCAGAGCGGAAGTTGGACTCGTTGTCTCCTGCCCATAGTCCACCTCTTTAGCAGGTACTCAGTCCCACTTGAAGAACTTCTCGTCATCGTTGACCTTGCGCATGAACTTTCTATGAGGATATTAGGATCGCTCGTTTGGACCAATACTGCGCACTTACTGCCTCTTGCTCAGCTTCCGAGCTCTGTTTGCAACAGAGCCCGTCAGGGCAGATCGCCTGACAGCATTTCTGCTGAAGATCATGACGAGTATCTGCTTGTCGTTCCTCTCTCCGGCCATCTTCTGATCGCTGGTGCTTTCTGTCTTCTCGCGGAACCCAAAGCTCTTGTAGTAAGCCTTTGTGCCAGGCTTGTTGACCGAGCCGTCATCGAAGCGGAGGTCGGCGGCTTTGAAGGTTTTCGCATCCCTGCCGTAGTGTTTGATGGGATTTGCCTGAGCAGGCGAAAGCGGAGACGAAACGGCGAGCGAAGGCGCTCGGATTGGAAGTGCCACGGGGCCTTGACCTAGACCTGTGACATTGATGTCAGCATCAGTAGCTGCTGTGGCACGAGTCATGGTGATGTTGAGGAGAAGAGGTTCTGGCGGCGTTGGGGTTGAAGAGGATGCAGGGTGTTGAGATCGCGAGAGACTTAACGATGTATGAGAAAGTCGAGTGAACGGTGACGAAAATCTCTCTGCCGGTGAAAGGTGCTCGTCCAAATCAGGCCTACATACAGACCCTCTTTCACAGCCATGCACTTACGAAGGAACCGCGACACCCGTACACTGTGTATTTATATCGCATCCTCGATCTATCTTGGAAGCTCAAGCTTGACCCAACATGACTTCTTCATTATGTACACCTGTCTTCAGCAGGCTACACCTAGCGCTTCCATCGCCATGCCTCTTACATGAATCAACTTGTCTAGTTATATAGACCCGAGTCGCTCTAGTCGAGATGTGGTGTTGTAGTCTCTTTCAATTCCTCCTCATTGTCGCTGTTCACGTCTTCGTTTTCTTGAGAAGCGCTGACGTTCTATACAATGTTAGCGTAGCGCGGATGACATCAAAAGATGCAACGTACACTTCTTTGCGGGGCGGAGGATACGAGACCGCTGGTCGTTGACGGTGGCGGCGGAGGCGGAGAGGGTGGAACAGACACGGCGGCAGACGTTCCGATCAATGGTTGATTACGCTGCGAAGAGATGGCGCTAAGGGGAGGTGGCCGCCCAATACCCTTTGAACTCAGTTAGCTGGGTGCTCTCATATCCATTTGTGAGAAGATACTGACTTGTTGTCCACCTTGGAGCACTGCTTGGACGCTTAGATACGTAGTTAAAGTCGTGGCAAAGGCGCTCTCGATCTCTTTCGCAAGACTCTGTGGATCACCTTGTCGCGCTTGGCTCTTGTTAATGATATCTTGCAGGGCTATGGTGATAGCGTTAAGGGCTCCACGAGCCGACTGCTCAACGAGGGCATAGTCTTTGTTCTTGTCGTGCGCTACCTACTGCGTTAGATCGCGTCTTGCAGAGGTTATTCGATTACTTACCGAAGCCGTATATAGAAGTGAGCTCAGCTTCGTCGACATTTGGAGTGTTGTTTGCTCCAGGCGCGCCGTTGTCTGCAGCCTTGGAATGTTTGTCGGGGTTGCTGCCGTCTTCGGGCTCGACGTTTCCTTCAGGCTCACCATTTTCCGATTCTTCGTCGTCGTCCTCTTCGTTCTGTGATCCTTGCTCGCTGACGAACTCCTCATCAAAGCCCTCGTCCTCATCGCTGTCATCAGGGGATGGGTCCTCCGCCTGGGTATCGTAGGCATTATCGGTTGCCAGATATTCGTTTCGCCAGTCTTGCCATTCTTGATGGGAACTGAACCCTTCCTCCTGCCATTCTGGACGCTCTTCTTGGCGATTTGTCGACTCCGGGTTCTGGTCTGACATCTTGAGTAGACTCGAGAAACTGACAGATGGCCCGGGTTGAAGATCTAGTTGAATTGTTTCGAGAGGTTGTTATATAAAGGAGAGCGTGACGTTAACAACTATGTTTACTTGCGTGGCGCGATGTTCCAATCTGCAATTGGGCAATATGCGCAACTAATCGCTGTGTCACACCATATTAGATCGAAGGCCGCCAATAGTTCAAGGTAGTGAAATCGCAGAGAGGTCAATGAACAACCCAGTACTCAACCCCCTTTTAGTATAACTGTGTGGCCCACGAGAGAAATGCCTGGAAATGCCTGGTTGGAAGGCTTATAACCACCTTGAAGATTGGCTCGCGGTTTGCTACATGGGAGTGGATCGTCGAGTAAACACTGACACTTCCACAGCAAGCAGATACTGTGTGCCTGCCGCGGAAAACAGCAATCGGTTAAGCGGTCGCACCATTGAGTGACTTTCTGACCATTTTGGCATTTGCTTTTCCTGATATATCGTATTGACGTAGGCGGACGTATACATCTGCTTGATGGTTTGCCTGATCGAGGTGAGTGGCTACGAGGTCAGCATCGGTTCCTTCCATATGATCACCACCTGTTGCATCGCGTCTCAAATTCATCACTGCTTGGGACTTTATTTTCTTCAAGACTCCACAAGATCTGCCATCATTCACTTTATAGAGACCACCGAACAGGTCCAGGTGAGGGGAAGGTGCTCGCTTCGGTGTTATCGGATATACGGGCCAGCTGCTGTGAGCGTACCGTACACGCATCGTGACCGCGGAATCATCGCCAGTTCGGGCTGCAGAAGCTATACTGAGTACCGGAGCTGATGGAATGTGACGAGGAAGAGAGGGATCGTAGACGCCGGGAGTGTAGCGGCGATCTGCTAATCGTCGGAGATTGCCGGCTGTTGCTCCGATGCATCGCCAAGAGGGCAGGAACGCCTCATGCGGCCTCTCTCGCCGTTGTGCTATGTGGTTCGCGTCTTGGAGTGCGAATGTCTTGTCGATGGTGTAAATACTGGTCTGAAAGCCATGCGACACCGATGCCCCCGCGACGCGTGTCCCTCAGCAATACGAGGCCGCGCCACACCAGGCCTGTTCCACGCGTCTCGGTCGGGCCTAGGCTCCCCTGAATGCGGGCGGACGTTCGCAACGCGCTTTTTCTCAAACATCGATCGGGCCATTGCGATGGGGTGAAACACGTTTTGGGCATCTTCGATCTTGATCTCTGTACTCTCCTTTAGCTACTAATCCGACAGATGCCACACAGCAAACGCTAGCGACCATGTCGTCCTACCGGAAGCACATGCCGCGCCCGGCCCGCCTCGTCTTCAGCGTCATCCTCATATATGCCTTCTTCTGGGTCAAGGGCTGGCCTCGCACCTACGACGACGAAGAGCTCCCGCCGAGCAAGCGCCCGCAGCAAGAGTCCAACCTCGGCCCGCACCAGGTCGACCATGACCAGCTCGTCGTCGCCGTCACCACGACCGCAAACGACGTCTACAACAAAGTCACGCCCCTCATCCTCAACACCAACGAACAAGACCACGGCACGCTCCTGCTGTTTTCGGACCTACAAACGCAGATCGGAAGATGGCCCGTCTTCGACGTCATCTGGCGCTACAAATCCGACTTCATACAAAAGACGAAGCAGCTGGAGCGATACCGCGCTCAGGTCGACTATGCGCGGAGGAGCATACCCCTAGCCAAGTTGAAGAAGGACGACCCAGAAGAAGAGAAGAGGGAAATGGAGATCCTGGACAAGTACAAGATACTGGAGACAATGGCGTCTGCGTGGGAGTACAGGCCAGACCGCAGCTGGTATGTCTTCGCTGGCGATGAGACGTACGTCAACAGGCCAAACCTTCTCGATTGGCTGAGTCAACACGACCCAGACGCAAAGCACTTCTTTGGAAACCCACCCGCCCCGGCGACGGCGCGCGTCCCCGATCCCTTCGCCGCCGGAGGCACGTCGTTCATCCTCTCGCGAGGAGTGATGCTGGAGCTTTTCAAGAAGCGCAAAGACTTTATCCAGAACTGGCGGGAGCAGATCGCGGACCACACGACAGCGTTTGATCTCGTCGCCAGCGCGCTGCAGGCCGAGGTGAAAATCACCTTTACCACAGTCTGGCCCAGCATCTCTGGATTCGACCCAAGCACGGTGCCTTTCTCGCCTGCCATATGGTGTGAGCCTATCTTGTTGATGCACCACATCACACCGGACATCGGCAGCGATCTGCTCAGATTGGAGAAGGACCGACCCTCGGACCAGCCCACCCTGCGCTTTG
>Ga0265798_10011318_pt1 | contig 10885 bp, 10 predicted proteins | sample P3T30metagenome_FD_192430 | JGI IMG/M metagenome (GOLD analysis project Ga0265798, IMG submission 192430) | Plant litter microbial communities from East Loma Ridge, Irvine, California - P3 T30 | ecosystem: Environmental > Terrestrial > Plant litter > Unclassified | place: USA: California... | reverse complement strand
TCACCGCCGGATACATCTCCACCGGAATATGCACCAGCCCGAAGCTGATGGCGCCTTTCCACATGCTGCGTGCCATGGTCGTCCCTGAAAAATAATAAAGCTGAGTTAACCCACCGAACCCGTGACCGGCAACACGATGCCGGTGATGTAACCAGAACACACCGCCGACGCCAGGAACACATACGCCGGCGACAGCTCTTCCGGTTGCGCCGGACGCTTCATGTCGGTGGCGGCGCCGAATTGTTCGATCTTTTCGGGGCTCTGGTCAGCTGGATTGAGCGGCGTCCAGACCGGGCCAGGCGCGACCGCGTTGACGCGGATGCCCTGGTCGATCAGGTTCGACGCCAGCGACATCGTGAATGCGTGGATCGCGCCCTTGGTAGCCGAATAGTCGAGCAGGTTCTTGGAGCCCTTCAAACCTGTCGTCGAGCCGGTGTTGACAATGGCCGCGCCGCGTTTCAGGTGCGGCAGCGCCGCCTTGGCCATGTGGAAGTAGCCATAGATATTGGTGCGCATGGTCAGGTCGAAGCGCTCTTCGGTGACGTCCAGCAGCGACATCGCGTGCTCCTGGAACGCGGCGTTGTTGACCAGGACATCGAGCTGGCCGAATTCCTGCACCACGCGCTCGACCGACTGCTGGCAGAAATCGAATTGCTTGACGTCGCCGGGAATCGTGATGCAGCGCTTGCCTTCGGCCTCGATGCAACGCCTGGTTTCTTCCGCGTCTTCGTGTTCGTCCAGGTAGATGATCGCCACGTCAGCGCCCTCGCGCGCGAACAGCACCGCGACGGCGCGCCCGATGCCGGAATCGCCACCGGTGACAATCGCCACTTTGCCTTCGAGCTTGCCGCTGCCCTTGTACGTCTCTGCCATGAAGCGGGGCTTCTGTTCCATATCGGCTTCCAGGCCCGGCTTGCCCAGGTGCTGGTTGCTCATCGGCGGCGCCGGTTGCTCGATGCCGGTCTGGACCGCCTCTTTGCTTTCTTCCGATTTGCTCGATGCGTCTTTCTGGTCCTGTTCCTGCTGGATTTTTTGTGCTTGTGCTGCCGCGTCGTCCTGGATGCTCATGAGATAACCTCGAATAAAATGAAGTGAATCGGTAAATGAATCGAAATGAATGAAAGTTGATCAAATGTTCACCCGTGCCCGCCAGCGCGACGGTGCGCTCCCACACACTTCAGGCCAATCGGCCGGACGCATGCGGGCCATTTATGGCAAACTTGCCGTCGGTTTATAAACATGATTCAGGAGAGAACGATGTCCCAACTGGCAGGCCTTCCAGGCGGAGATGTTCGCGCAGAGATGCCTTCGGCGCTGCGCCAGGATGGACGGTCGGGCGGAACCGGTTTGTTCCTTAGCCGCCATGGCGGCCGGCGCGCCGCCATGGCGGCCGCGTGCGCCGACCTGATCGACACCGTGCAGCTCGCCGACGATCCGCACCAGGCGCTGCGCACGGTGGAAGCGCGCCAGCCCGGCATCCTCGTCATCGACCTCGAGGGCTTTAGCCGGGATGTCGACGGCGCCGCGATGGCGCAGCTGGTGGAGCGCCGCGCCGGCGCCCCGACCTTGCTGATCTGCCCAAGCGACCGCGCCAGCTGGCTGACGGCGCTGATGGCGCACGGCCCGTGCGACTACGCGCTGGCGCCCATCACGCTGGAACACCTGTACGGCCAGATCGCCATGCTGCTGGGCGCTGCCGCGCCGGGGCATTCCGTCACGTCGGCAAGCGACAATGAACGCCTGCATTTCAACCTGCGCGGCCTGATGGCGCTGCGCAGCCGCGCGCTGCGCGTGCTGGCCGACGGTCTTGACGTCCCGATGCTGGCCGCCAGCCTGTGCGACGTGCTGCAGGGCTGGCCCGGCCTGGTGCACGCGGCCGTGCTGACCGCGGACGATGAAGGCAAGCTGCGCTTGCAGGCGCAGGCCGGCAGCGCCGCAATCGATCTCTCCCTGGTGCTGGCAGCCGACGCCGCCGATGCCGAGCTGCACCCGTTGCTGCGTCCCGCGCTGCGCCTGTCGCAGTTTCCCGCGCTGGCCGCGGCCCGTAGCGGCGAACTGGTGCTGGCCGATGCCGCCGACCCGGCCGTGCGCCTGGATGACGCTGGCCAGCTGGCGGGCCACGGTGTCGGCACGGTGGTCGGTGAGCCGATCCCCGCGAACACCCCGGGCCAGCCGCTGGGCGCATTGTCGCTGATGTTTGACAGCAGCCGCCCGTTGCAGAGCGACGAGTTGCTGGCCATTGCCGACATCGCGCAGGGAGTCTGGCTCGGCCTGCGCCTGCTGGCGGCGAATCGCGAAAGCGAGCAGCTGGCGGCGCAGGTGACGCGCGCAGTCACCATCGACGCCCTGACCGGCGTGGCCAACCGGCGCCACGGCGAAACGCTGCTGGAAAAGGAAATCCGGCGCGCGCGCCGCTACGCGCTGCCGCTGGCGGTGATCAGTTTCGACATCGACCGGTTCAAGGACATCAACGACCGCTACGGCCATCCATGCGGCGACATGGCGCTGCGCACGGTGGCCGACGCTGCCCACGCGGTGCTGCGCGGCACCGACGTGCTGGTGCGGTCGGGCGGTGAGGAGTTCCAGATCATCGCGACCCATACCAGTGCGGTCGACGGCCTCAAAATGGCGGAGAAAATCCGCGCCACGATTGCCGCGACGCCCATTCCCGGCTGCGACCGGCTCACCATCAGCCTCGGTGTGGCCCAGCTGGGCGACCAGGAAAGCGGCGATGGCCTGGTAGTGCGCGTGAACGCCGCCGTGGGGCGCGCCAAGCGGGCCGGACGCAACTGCGTCGAACTGGCGATGACCTGACCGTGAAGTAAATTCCTGCATGCTCGAATGGTTGAGGCAGTACCGGCGCGCCCATCTGCCGGGCGACATCAGCGCCGGCGTTGTCGTGGCCATGATGATGATCCCGCAGGGCATGGCGTATGCGATGGTGGCCGGCCTGCCGCCGGTCGCCGGCCTGTACGCGAGCATCATCCCGCCGCTGCTGTACGCGCTGTTCGGCTCGAGCATGACCCAGTCGATCGGCCCGATGGCGATCACCTCGCTGATGACTGCCGCGGTGCTGGCGCCGCTGGCTCCCGCCGGCAGCGGCCTGCACATGGTGCTGGCGGCGCAGCTGGCGCTGCTGTCCGGGCTGGTGCTTTTGGTGTGTGGCTTGCTGCGGATCGGCTTCCTGGCCAATTTCTTTTCACGCCCGGTGATGAACGGGTTCACGCTGGGGTCCAGCATCCTGATCGCGCTGGGGCAGGGCGACGCCCTGCTGGGAGCGGCTTTCCCGCACGTGCACGTGCTGAGCGCCTGCCTCGGTGGCGGCACACTGGTCTTGCTGCTGCTGGCGCGGCGTTTCCTGTCCCGCGTGCTGCGGACGGTCGGCCTCCCGGCCACCGCGGCTGACGTCGGGGCGCGGCTGGCGCCGATGATCCTGGTGATAAGCGCGACCATCGCGTCAAGCGCCTTCGACTTTGCCGCACTGGGCGTGCAGGTGACCGGTCCCGTGCCATCCGGCTTGCCGGGCCTGAACCTGGCGACGTCCCCGGCGCACTGGCGCGTGCTGGCGCAGCCGGCGCTGCTGATCGGCTTCATGGTGTTCCTGATCAGCATGTCGGGCGCGCAGACGCTGGCGTTGAAGCGCTCGGAACAGCTGCGCAGCAACTACGAACTGATCGCGCTGGGCGCGGCCAATATCGGCGCGGCCTTGTCCGGTGGCTTCCCGGTCACTGGCAGCCTGTCGCGCTCGGCCGTGAACTTTGCCGCCGGCGCGAATACGCCCCTGGCCAGCGTCATCACCGCCGTGCTGCTGGCGCTGGCGCTGGTGGCGCCCACCGGCTGGCTGGCGCTGCTGCCGCTGCCGGTGCTGGCCGCCACCATCATCGTGGCGGTCCTGGGCATGCTCGACCTGGAGACGCTGCGCACCGCCTGGCGTTATGACCGCGCCGACGCGCTGGCGCTGCTGGCCACGGCTGGCGGCGTGCTGGGCCTGGGCGTCGAGGCCGGTGTGATTGTCGGCCTGATGCTGTCGATGGGCGCCATCATCTGGCGCGCCAGCCGGCCGCATATCGCGGTGCTGGGCAGGATTGCCGGCACCGAGCATTTTCGCAACATCAACCGCTATCCCGGCGGCACCGCCCCGACGCTGCTCCTGCTGCGCATCGACGCCGGCCTGTTTTTCGCCAACGTCGAGCCGGTGCGCCAGCGCATCGAAGAAGAGCTGGCACGTCACCCCGCCACGCGCGATCTGGTCCTGGTGCTGTCGGCGGTGAATGCCATCGATACGTCGGCGCTGTTTGGTTTAATTGAGCTCAATACAATGCTGAAAGGGCGCGGCATCGGGCTGCACCTGGCCGAAGTGAAAGGTCCGGTGATGGACCGGCTCAAGGACAGCGCGTTGCTGGACGCCCTGCACGGGCGCGTTTTCCTCAGCACGGCGATGGCGTGGGATGCCTTATCCGCTGCGCATTGACCTGCATATTCAATAAGATTACGATCAGTCAAAATCTTTCCTCATAGTAGGCATTCAGGCGGACGTCACAGCGGGGTGGCGATGAAGCAGGCACCACGAAGTCATGTCCGGACGCACCGGCGCCGTCGTCAGGCGGGGCTGGTCCTGGCCTGTCTCTGTGTCAATGCACAAGCCATCGAAACCACCGTCACCGGGCGGGTAACGTTTGGCACGGTGATGCGCCTGGAAGCTGCCGACCAGAACCTGTTGACCTCCCTGAACGCGCCACTGGTCGGCCTGGCCGGCTACGCCAGCGGCAGCAATGCCGACGACGCCAACCTGAATTTCCGGCGCCATGACGCTGTCTCGACCGCGCTCAAGGCGTATGTCGACATCACCGCAGAAGAGGCAGAATTGCGGGCGCGCGTCCGCGTCAAGGGCTGGCGCGATACGGCCCTCGAGGACCATGACCGGCCATGGGGCAACGCGCCCAATGGGTACACGCCTGGCGCGCCTTTGAGCGACACCGGCGCTGCCAATTTAAGCAAATTCAGTGGCGTCGCGCTGATGGATGCGTATCTGCAGGACAGCGTGACGTTGAACGGCATGCGCTTGCTGGGCCGGGTGGGCCAGCAGGGCCTGGCCTGGGGCGAACGTTCCGGCGCGGGTGGCGGCCTGGACGCACTGAACGCGCGCGATTTACCGGCCTTGCACCGCGCTGGCGCCACGCCACAGGAAACGCGGGTGCCGCAGCCGATGGGGTTCGCCCGGTTCGAGCCGACTCCCACGGTGGCCATCGAAGGATTTTTCGCCACCAGCTTCAAGCCCACCGCGCTCGATGAATGCGGAACGTATTGGGCCATCAGCGATTACCTGGCCCAGGGGTGCAATGCAGTGATGGCCGGCGTGCCTGTGCTCAACGACCGCGCGCGCGTCGGCACCGGCGGCGTGCTCAGGCGCCTGCCGACGCCCACGCCAGATGGTCACGATGCTGGTGTCGCCGTGTTCTGGAAAGTGGCCGGCATCGATCTCGGCGTGTACCAGGCGCGGTACACCTGGCGCACACCCATGCCGAGCCTGCGCCGCAGCACGCGGGTGGGGCCGCCCATCGTGCCGGGCGACCCCGACGGCAAGAACATGGCGTTCTTCACCGAATACCCGGAGCACATTGACATCACCGCCTTGACGATCGCGCACAAGCGCGGCAACACCACGCTGTTCGGCGAGGCGAGCTACCGCCCGCGCGCGCCGTTCATGCTGTCGCCAGGCGACGTGCTGCCGCCGTTCCTTAGCCCCACCGTGCCGGCGCTGCTGCGCGGTGACGCCAATGCTGTGCCACCCGGCGGCATTTTTCACGGTTTCGACTTCCATCCGGTGGCCCAGCTTCAGTTCGGCGTGCAGCAGGACGGCCATGTTGGCGCGACGTTCGTATCAGGCACGATGGAAGTGGTGGCGAAGCACGCGATCGGCTTGCCCGACCCGGCCGTGCGCCGGTATGGGCGTCCCGACCTGTTCGGTATCGGCCCGGTCTTTGGCGCGTGCGTTGTCACGACCGCAACGCCAGCGCTGCAATGCACGCAGTCCGGCTACGCCACCAGCGATGCGCTCGGTTACCGGCTGCGGGCGGAAGCGCGCTGGCCGGCGCTGGCGCCCGACCTGGCCGCCAGCGTCAACGCGCTGTTCACGCATGATGTCAAGGGCTGGTCGGGCGATTTCCTGCTGAACCAGGGGCGCAAGACCCTGAACCTGGCGCTGCGGTTTGAATACCGCCAGCGCTACCTGGCCGAGGTTTCCTGGCAGCCCAACTGGGGCGGCGACTACAACCCCTTGTCCGACCGCGATGTGCTGGCGCTGGCCGTGGGTGTCCAGTTCTAGCGCGAGCCACCGAGATGTTCAACCAGCGATGATCGCGGCGAACATCGCGGCCCGTGACGCTTTCTGTTCAAGCGCTTCGATACCGGCTTCATTGCAGAGGGTGGCATATCCATGCACCAGGCACCACGCTGCAAGGCTCACATCATCGGCTTTGCGACCGCCCACATCCATCGTCGCGACGACCTTTTGCAGCGCAGCGTAGGCGCCGTTTGCCGCGGCGGCGGCGTCGGGATAATCCGCAATATCGACCAGCTCGCGCCCGTACATCAAACGGAACAGGGCGGGAGCTCCCTGGGCAAACCCGATGTAGGCTTCGCCCGCCGCAGCCAGTGCCGGTGTTCCGGTCATACCCTGCGTGGCAGCACTGACCTCCGCGGCGAGCCGCTCGAATCCTCGCGTCACGATTGCCGCCAGCATTGCCGCCTTGTCCGCGAAATGGTTGTATGGCGCCTGACGCGACAGGTTGGCGCGCTCGGCAACGGCGCGCAGCGAGAGGGCGGCGGCGCCAGTGTCTTCGATCATTTCGCCAGCCGCGCGCAGCAGCGCCGCACGGGCATCGCCATGGTGGTAATCCTTTTTGACTGGGCCGTGTTTCATCTTTTTCTTTTCCTGAATAAAATTATGTTGACACCGACAATATTAACGCTTTATATTGACACTGTCAACATACAGGAGCCGCCATGTACCACACCATCGTCAAGCGCATCGTGCGCAAAAATTTTCTCCGTGTAAATCAAAAGGATTTCAACGCATTGCTGAAAGACTGCGCACCCGATATCCGCCATCGTTTCGGCGGTACCCACGCGCTGGGCGGTGAGCGGCGCGACCGCGCGGCGTTCGCCCTGTGGTGCGAACGGCTCGGACGCCTTGGCAAGCACCTGACCCTGACTGTCAGCGATATCTGGGTGACGGGCTGGCCGCACGACACCACGGCCATCGTGCGGTGGTCCGCCACTGATGTGCTACCCGATGGACTGCCCTACGCAAACCGGGGCGTGCACATCATCAAGATGAAATGGGGGAAAGTCGTGGAGATCGACGCGCATGAAGATTCGCAGGCGGTTGTGAATAATTTGGCACGCCAGGCGGTGCTCGGTATAGTCGAGGCAACGGCGCCGGCAATCGTTAGCTGACCCTGGCTTATCCACCTGGAGAATGAACAAATGATCGATTCCACCGCTGTTGCCGCGGCTGCTGCTGCCTTCGTCGGCAGCCACTTCCTGCTGTCGCATCCGCTGCGCCGGCCTCTGGCTGGCGCCCTTGGCGAAAACGGCTTCCTGGCGCTGTACTCGGCTGTGGCGGCGCTGACGCTGTACGCCATCAGCTGGACCTATGGCAAGGCGCCGGCAACGCCGCCGCTGTGGCAGGTGGGCGGCACGCTGTGGGCGGTCGTCACGGTTGCGATGCTGTTCGCCTCAATCCTGCTGGTCGGTTCGCTGGTGCGCAATCCGGCGCTGCCCGGCGCCGCCAATGCCGCGACTGCCGGCGCACACGGCGTGTTTGCCATCACGCGCCATCCAATGATGTGGGCGTTCGCCATCTGGGGCGCGTGCCATATCCTGGTGTATCCCGTCACCCGGAACATCGTCGTCGCCGTTTTCATCGTCATCCTGGCGCTGGTTGGCGCGGCGCTGCAGGACAGGAAAAAAGCTGCGCTTGACCCTGCCGGCTGGCCGGCCTGGCAGGCCAGGACCAGTTACTGGCCGTTTGCCGCCATCGCGCAAGGGCGCGCCAACGTCGGGAAGTTCGGCGCGCATGCGCTCGGCGGTGGCGTGATCGTCTGGCTCGCGGCCACCTGGGCGCATATTCCAATGGCAGGCTGGCCGGCCGGCATCTGGCGCTGGATCGTATAACTGCACCAAAGGAGGGCGACGCCGCGCCAGCGCAGGGCGCTTGACGCCGCTTTTCACCAGCAGTGGGTTGGCACACATTGTGCTGACAAGAAAGCATGCCTGATTGCTCACAGACCGATTCCACCCCAACCGCCCCCTGGCTGGCAACGCTGACACTGCGCTTTGCCCGCGATGGCGCCACCACCCGCCTGGTCGAACGCACCCATCGCGGCCCGTTGCGCGTGCAGAAAGCTTTGTACCCGGAAGGCGCCGGGATCTGCCACGCGATCATGCTGCATCCGCCGGGCGGCGTGGTCGGCGGGGACCAGCTGGCAACCGACGTCGACACCGGCCCGGCCGCGCATGCGTTCCTGACCACACCTGGCGCGGCCAAGTGGTACCGCGCCAACGGCAGGCAGTCGAGTCAACGCGTGTACCTGCGCGTGGGCGCGGGCGGCGCGTGCGAGTGGATGCCGCAGGAGAGCATTTTTTATGACGCCGCCAACGTCGACCTGCATCATGCGGTCGACCTGGCGGCAGGCGCGCGCTACATCGGCAGCGAGATCCTGTGCTTCGGGCGCCGCGCGTCCAGCGAGCGGTTCACCACCGGCGCCGTGCGCCAGCAGACGCAGGTCCGCCTGGCGGGGAAACTGGTGTGGTGGGAGCAGGGGACCATCACGCCCGGTCCCGCGATGGACGGCCTGTTTGGCCTGAACGGACGCACCGTCTGCGCGACGCTGATCGCAGTGGGGCCGCCCGTCTCCACCAGTTTGCTGGCCGCCCTGCGCGCGCTCGACCCGCAGCTTGGCATCACCCAGATGAAATCCGTGCTGGTGGCGCGTTACCTCTGCGACGACAGCGAAACCGCGCGCCGCGCCCTGGTGCGCGTCTGGCAGCACGTGCGGCCGCACCTGCTGGGCTGCGCGGCGCCGCTGCCGCGAATTTGGCAAACATGATTGGCAAACCTGAACGAGGAATGATGGACCTGACCCCACGCGAAAAAGACAAACTGCTGATCTTTACCGCCGGCCTGCTGGCCGAGCGGCGCCGCGCCCGCGGCCTGAAACTGAATTATCCGGAGGCGATCGCGCTCATCACCTGCGCCATCATGGAAGGCGCGCGCGATGGACGCAGTGTCGCTGAACTCATGAGCGAAGGCGCGACCATCCTGGCCCGTGCCGATGTGATGGACGGCGTGCCGGAGATGATCCCCGACATCCAGGTCGAAGCGACTTTCCCCGACGGGACCAAGCTGGTCACCGTCCACCACCCGATTCCTTGAGGAGACGCGCATGACGATCCCTGGTGCGATTCCTGGCGAATACATTCTGGAAGACGGCGACATTGCACTGAACGTTGGCCGCGCCACCGTCACGGTGGTGGTGGCCAACAGCGGCGACCGGCCGGTGCAGGTCGGCTCGCATTATCACTTTTACGAAGTCAACACCGCGCTGCTGTTCGAGCGCGCGCTGGCGCTCGGCATGCGCCTCGACATTGCCGCCGGCACCGCCGTGCGTTTCGAACCCGGCCAGCAGCGTACCGTGACGCTGGTGGCGCTCGGTGGCGACCGCAAGGTATTCGGCTTCAACAACCTGGTCATGGGCGACCTGCCACCCGTGCAAGGAGTCTAAATGGCGATCATTACCCGGCGCGCGTACGCCGACATGTACGGCCCCACCACGGGCGACCGCATCCGCCTGGCCGACACCGGCCTCGTGATCGAGATCGAAAAGGACTACGCCATCTACGGCGAAGAGGTCAAATTCGGCGGCGGCAAAGTGATCCGCGACGGCATGGGGCAGTCACAGCGCAGCCACGCCGACGTCATGGACACCGTCATCACCAACGCAGTCATTGTCGACCATTGGGGTATCGTCAAAGCCGATATCGGCATCAAGAACGGCTTCATTGCCGGCATCGGCAAGGCCGGCAACCCGGACATCCAGCCAGGCGTGACGATGGCCATTGGCGGCGCCACCGAGATCATCGCCGGCGAAGGCATGATCGTGACAGCCGGCGGCATCGACACCCACATCCATTTCATCTGTCCGCAGCAGATCGAGGAAGCGTTGATGAGCGGGGTGACGACGATGCTGGGCGGCGGCACCGGACCTGCGGTGGGCACGGCCGCCACCACCTGCACGCCGGGTCCGTGGCATATTCATTCCATGCTGGGCGCGGCCGACGCGTTCCCGATGAACCTGGGCTTCTTGGGCAAGGGCAATGTCAGCCTGCCGCATCCGCTCGAAGAACAGGTGCTGGCGGGCGCGATCGGGCTGAAGCTGCATGAAGACTGGGGCAGCACGCCGGCCGCGATCGACAACTGCCTGTCCGTGGCCGACGCGATGGATGTACAAGTTGCGCTGCACTCGGACACGCTGAACGAAGCCGGCTTTTTGGAAAGCACGCTGGCCGCGTTCAAGGACCGCACCATCCACACGTTTCACACGGAGGGCGCGGGCGGCGGCCATGCGCCGGACATCATTGCAGCGGTGGGCCAGGACAATGTGCTGCCCTCGTCCACCAACCCGACGCGCCCGTTCACCGTCAACACGCTGGACGAACACCTCGACATGCTGATGGTCTGCCACCACCTCGATGCGGCCATTGCCGAAGACGTGGCGTTTGCCGAGTCGCGCATCCGGCGCGAGACCATCGCCGCCGAAGACATCCTGCACGACCTGGGCGCGATCTCGATGATGTCGTCCGATTCGCAGGCCATGGGCCG
>Ga0265798_10011316_pt1 | contig 10885 bp, 7 predicted proteins | sample P3T30metagenome_FD_192430 | JGI IMG/M metagenome (GOLD analysis project Ga0265798, IMG submission 192430) | Plant litter microbial communities from East Loma Ridge, Irvine, California - P3 T30 | ecosystem: Environmental > Terrestrial > Plant litter > Unclassified | place: USA: California... | reverse complement strand
TCATCCCGACCAGATAGGGGATGATCTTGATCGCGGTCTCGACGCCGCCCTTGGCGCCTTCGATGAAGGCGTCGAACACGTTCACCTTCTTGAGCATGGCCCCGGTCATGAAGGCGGCGATCACCGAGAACAGCACCAGGTTGGCGACCACGGTCGATACCAGCTGGATCTGCGCCTTGTCCAAAAAGTAGGTAAAGCTGAACACCATCGAGGCGATCAGCGCCGCGGTACCGCCGATCCAGGCGAAGACCACCGGGTCGAACATATTGATGCGCTGGCGGATGCCCACCGCGATGATGCTGAAGATGGTGGCGGTATAGGTCGCGATCAGGGTCGGGATGAAGATGTCGGCCGGGTTGGCCGCGCCCAGCACCGCGCGCTGGGCCATGACGGCCAGCGGGATGATGGTCAGGCCCGAAGTCTGGATCACCAGGAACATCAATTGGGCGTCGCTGGCCTCGTCCTTCTTCGGATTGATCGACTGCAGGCTCTCCATCGCCTTCAGGCCGAAGGGCGTGGCGGCGTTGTCGAGGCCCAGCATATTGGCCGAGAAGTTCATCACCATATGGCCGTTGGCCGGATGGTCCTTCGGCACGCCGGGGAAGATGCGCGAGAAGAAGGGCGCGATCACGCGCGCGAACAGGTTGATGGCGCCGGCCTTTTCGCCGACGTTCATGATCCCGAGCCAGAAGGTCATCACGCCGGCCAGCGGCAGGGCGATGTCCATCACGGCCATCTTGGCGGAGTCGAAGGTGCCGTCGATGATGCGCTTGAAAATCTCTGTGTCGCCGAGGAACAGCCACTGGAACAGCGCTGCGAGAAAGCCGACGAGGAAGAAGCCTGTCCAGATGTAATTGAGTGCCATGTAATGTATCGCTGCTGGGTATCGCACGATTGTGCAGTGGACAGGGGCTGAGGGCAAGCCGCGTGGATGAAAGAATGCAGCCGCACCATGTGCAAAAGTTATGAGCGTTGCCTCGGGAGGGGCGCCAGCCTATGATACGCAACGCCCAATACAACCCGCCGTCATGACATTCCGCTACGCCGCCGCCTTCGTGTTATCCCTGTCCTGTCTTGGTGCACAGGCAGCGCAGCCGCCGGCGCAGACGGAACAAAAAGTCCTGCGCATGTTCCTGTCCACCAGCGAAACAGGGCTCGATCCCGCGGTGGCGTCCGACAACGCCACCCTGTCGCTGCTGGAAAACCTGTTCGACCCGCTGCTGCGCTACGACTACCTGGCGCGGCCGGCAAAACTGCAGCCGAACACGGCGACCGCGATGCCGCAAGTCAGCGCCGACGGCCTGACCTACACCTTCCGCATCCGCCCCGGCATTTACTTCACGCCCGACCCGGCCTTCAAGGGCGTGAAACGCGAAGTCATCGCCGCCGACTATGTCTACAGCCTCGAACGCCTGCGCGACCCTTCGCTCAGGTCGCCCTGGTCGTATATGGTCGAGGGCAAGCAGGTCGAGGCGGTCGACCGCTACACCCTGCGCATCCGCCTGGCGGCGCCCGACAACAACTTCCTGTTCTATCTCGCGACCCCGGCCACCGGCGTGGTGGCGCGCGAGGTGATCGAGGCCTATCCGGGCCAGGCCGGCAACCACCCGGTCGGCACCGGGCCGTTCATGGTCAAGGAGTGGAAGCGCAGCGACCGCATCGTCCTGCTGGCCAATCCAACTTCGACGGCGGTGTTTTCCGCCACGCCGGGCGACAACCCGGAAGACCAGGCCATCGCCGCTGCATTGAATGGAAAGCGCCTGCCGCGGGTGGACCGGATCGACGTGAAGATCGCCGAGGAATTCCAGGGCCGCATGCTGGGCTTCCTGAATGGCGAATACGACTACCTCGAACAGATTCCCGAATCGATGACCGAGATGGTGGTGCGTGACGGCGAACTGAAGCCCGAGCTGGCGGCGCGCGGCATTGTGCTGTCGCGCTTCCCGGTGCTGCAGACCTATTACATGTGGATGAACATGAACGACCCGGTGGTCGGCGGCTACGGCAAGGACCGGGTGGCGCTGCGGCGCGCGATCTCGATGGCTTACAACAGCGCGGAAGACATCGCGCTGCTCAAGAAGGGCTTCGCGATCAAGGCCGAATCGCCGCTGCCGCCGAATGTGCTCGGCTACGATCCAAACTACCGCAGCCCGGTGCCCTACGACCCGGCGCTGGCCAATGCGCTGCTGGACCGCCATGGCTATGACAAGCGCGACGCCGATGGTTTCAGGCGCGCGCCAGATGGCAAGCCGCTCACGCTCACCATGCACAGCGAAGCGACCGTCGGCGGCCGCCTGCGCGACGAATTGTGGAGAAAATGCCTGAACGCGGTCGGCCTGCGCGTGGCGTTCAGGTCGGACAAGAAGACCGAGATCATCAAGGCCTCGCGCCTGGGCACGGTGCAGATGTTCGAGAGTAACTGGATCGCCGACTTCCCCGACGGCGACAATTTTTACCAGCTACTGTACGGCCCCAACGCGGGCCGCGCCAACTACGCGCGCTTCAACCTGCCCGAGTACAACGTGCGCTACGAGCGTGCGCGCCTGCTCACCGATGGTGCGCAGCGCAACCAGCTGTATTTCGAACTGAACCAGCTGCTGCACGCCTATAACCCATGGGTGCCATTGACCCATGTGCTGTCCGGCGACCTGCGTCATCCGTGGCTGAAAAACTACAAACGGCATCCGGTTGAATTCACGACCTGGCGTTACCTCGATGTCGATGTTGCGCAAAGGGCACGCTCCGCCAGAGCTAAGCGATAGATTTCGTTAGTTTTTCCTAAATTAAATATTCCTGCTGGTTATACTGCCCTCCGGTTAATTCATTGGCACCTGCGAAATTTGTGGGCGTACTCTGAATTCAGAACATAACGTAATGCTAAGAGCGAACTAGCCATTACGAACAGAGCAGGCCGGGTGGTGCGCCGCTGGTGCACCAATCTGGCCCAAGACCGCCAAGGGAAACGTTAGGAGAAGCACGTGAAAGTAAAAAAGCTGGCGCAGTTAATGGCATTGATGGGCGCGATCGCTCCGATCGCGGCACAGGCACAGGCGCAAGGCGAGGCGTCGATGCAGCGGGTGGAAATCACCGGTTCGAGCATCAAGCGCATTGCCAAGGAGGGTGCGCTGCCGGTTGAAATCATTTCGCGCAAACAGCTGGAAGACCAGGGCATCGTGACGGCCGAGCAGCTGATCGCGACCCTGAACGTGAACGGCAACGGCTCCGACAACCTGGCGTCAAACGCCGACGTCACCTCGGGCGCCCAGCGCGGCAATAACGGCGCATCGAGCGCCAACCTGCGCGGCCAGGGCGCCGACTCCACCCTGGTGCTGCTCAACGGTCGCCGCGTCGCGACCCACGGCATGAAGGGCTCGGCGGTCGACCTGAATTCGATCCCGATGGCAGCGGTCGAGCGCGTCGAAGTGCTGAAGGACGGCGCCTCGGCCGTCTACGGCACCGACGCGATCGGCGGCGTGATCAACTTCATCCTGCGCAAGAACTACAAGGGTCTCGAGGCCCAGGCCTTCACCGATGTCACCGAAGCGGGCGGCGGCGAGATCGGCCGCGCCACCATCACCGGCGGCTGGGGCGACCTGGACACCCAGGGCTGGAACGTGCTGGTGACGGCCGCGCACAGCGAGAACAAGGCGCTGCGCGGCGACCAGCGCGACTTCGTGAATACCTTCCAGCCGAACCGCGGCGTGTCGGTGGATACGCGCGGTACGCCGAGCGGCAATATCTTCGCCACGACCCTCGGCCCATCCCTGCTGTCGCGCACCGGCACCGGCCCGACCCTGCCGGGCGGCGGCAACGTGGCCTATAACGGCATCAGCCTGCTCGACCTGCCGGGTGGCCCTGGCTGCGACAGCGTCGACGGCATGGGCGCCTACGACGAGAAGCTGTGGGATTCGCCCGGCGCCGCCTATGGCTGCGCCTGGGACACCGGCCGCGCGGCCGTGCTGCAGCAACCGGTCAAGAACACCAATGCGCTGGCGCGCGCCACCTTCCGCGTGGGCGAGCACGAGTTCTTCGCCGAAGGCGTGGCCTCGCGCGTCGAAGTGGCAAAGCGCTTCTCGCCGAACCAGATTTCGCCGTCCGCCTCGACCTTCGGCACGGACTCGTTCTACCCGAGCACTGGCGCCGCCTACAACGACGTGTACAACGCGCTGGTCAAGGTGTTCCCGACCATCTCGGCCAACTACGGCCTGCCAATCGCCTACCGCTGGCGCTGCATGGAGTGCGGCAACCGCGAGATCGAGACCGAGACCAAGGCCGGCCGCCTGCTGCTCGGCGCCGACGGTCCGTTGAACCTGTTCGGCAAGCGCTACGACTACCGCGTGGGCCTGTCGCAGGCCTATAGCGAATCGGACTCGGTGCTGGGCACCGGCTACAACTACACGGCGGCGCTGGCCAAGGTGCTTGGCTCGGGCATCGTCAATCCCTTCCTGCTGCCGGGCCAGACCCAGAGCCAGGAAGCGATCGACGCGATCCGCGCCACCTCCGCGGCCGGCGTGGTGATGTACGGCGGTAAGACCACGCTGACCCAGTTCGATGCCGCGCTGTCGGGCGAAATCTTCAAGCTGCCGGCTGGTCCGGTGATGATGGCGCTCGGCACCGATTTGCGCCGCGAAGAGTACAAGTTCAACGGCGACGCGCGCAATATCGCCGAGCGCCGCGCGATCCTGAACGCCCCGTTCGACGACGTCAACGTGCTGCCCAAGGTCAGCCGCGACATCAAGGCGGTGTATGCCGAACTGCTGGTGCCGGTGACCGAGGCGCTGGAACTGAACTTCGCGGTCCGCCGCGACGACTACACCGGTTTTGGCGCCACCACCAATCCGAAGGTCTCGTTCCGCTACCAGCCGATTCCATCGCTGATGTTCCGCGGTTCGTACAATGAAGGCTTCCGCGCGCCGTCGTTCAACCAGCTGTTCAACGGAGTCACCGAGTCGCCCTACACCGGCAAGGACCTGGCCGACCCGGCGACCTGTTCGATCGGCCGCGTGGATTCCACGGTGCCGGGCTGCGAATCGATCAATCCAAACACGCTTACCGGCGGCAAGGATGCGCTGGGACCGGAGACGGCCAAGCAGGCCAGCCTGGGCGTGGTGTTCGAGCCGACCAGCTACTTCTCGGCCAACGCCGACCTGTGGGAAATCCGCAAGGAAAACACGATCGACTCGTTCAACGTGGCGACCATGGTCGAGAACTACGACCTGTTCCAGGACCAGTTCATTCGCAACGCGGCCGGTCAGCTGGCGTTCATCGACCAGCGCTGGCTCAATGCCGGCGAACGCCTCACGCGCGGGCTGGAACTCGGCGCCCGCCTGAACGGCAAGTTCAGCACAGGCTCCGTGTGGAGCGTTGGTATCGACGGTTCGCGCCTGCTGGAGAAGAAGTCGCGCGCCACCAAGAACTCGGAGTACGGCGAGAGCGAAGTGGGCCGCTTCCTGTTCACCGGCGACCTGGGCCTGAAGTGGAAGCACAGCGCCTATGCCACCTACAAGTACGGCAACTGGAGCGGTATGCTGCAGAACATCTACCGTTCGGGTTATGACGACCAGGTGCTGCCGGGCGTGGCCAGCGGCCGTGTGACGCCGTCGAACTACAACAGCAAGGTCGACGACTACTCGATCTTCAACCTGTCGGTGAACTACACGGGCTTCCAGAACCTGACCCTGACCGCGGGCGTCAAGAACCTGCTGGACGAAGATCCGCCGTTTGCGATCACCTATGACAGCAACACCGGCGCCGGCAGCAGCTGGGAACCGCGTGTCGCCGATCCGCGTGGCCGTTCGTTCACCCTGATGGCGAACTACAAGTTCTTCTGATTGCTCTACACTGGTGGCCCGCGCCGCGGAGGTTTCGGCCTCCCTGCGCGGGCCATTTTTTATTCGTAGACCCGTAACCTCCACACGTCGCTCCCGCGCAGGCGGGAACCCAAGTTCTGCATGCCGCACGTCGACGCAAGCCACACTTGGGTCCCCGCCTGCGCGGGGACGACGTTGATTGACGTCGCCCATGAAAATCAGCCGTCGTAGCTTCGGCGCCAGTGTCGCCGCCCTTTCTGTCACCTTGCCAGGTATTGCGGCCGCAGGTCGGCGCTCGCCCAGTCCCATGAAAAAACTCGTCAAACCGCCACGCCTGAAACGCGGCGACGTCGTCGGCCTGATCGCGCCCGGCGGCTACACCAACGACCGGTCCATCGAGAAGGCGGTGCGCAATATCGAAGCACTGGGTTTCCGCGTGAAGCAGGGCGCCTATCTGCGCGAGGTGTTCGGCAATTACGCCGGTTCGGTGCAGCAGCGCCTGGCCGACCTGCACGCGATGTTCCTTGACCCGGAAGTGAAAGCGATCTGGCCGATCCGCGGCGGCTCGGGCTGCATCTCGCTGGTCTCAAGCCTGGACTACGACCTCATTCGCCGCAATCCCAAGGTCTTGATCGGCTATTCAGACATCACGGCGCTGCATCTCGCGATATTCAAGCAGACCGGTTTGGTGACTTTCCACGGCCCGGTGGCCTCGTCAACGATGACGCCGTATTCGACTGAACAGATGATGGCGGTGCTGACCGAGCCGCAGGCCAGCTACACGATCCCGATGTCGCAGGAGAACGCGGCACGCGCGTTGGCCGAGCCGCACTTCGGCGTCCACACCTTTACCCATGGTGTTGCTACCGGAGCGCTCATGGGCGGCAACCTGTCGCTGGTGGCGGCGCTGGCCGGCACGCCGTATGCGGCCGACATCAAGGACAGCATCCTGTTCCTGGAAGAGGTGAACGAGGCGCCATACCGCATCGACCGCTGGATGACCCAGCTCGACCTGGCCGGCGGCTTCAGGAATGCGGCGGCGCTGGTGATCGGCATCTGCGAGAACTGCGGGCCGGAGCACGAAGACGTCTCCCTGACGCTGGAGCGCACGCTGGGCCTGCACCTGCATCCCTTGACCATCCCGGCGGTGTCGGGCTACTCGATCGGGCATATTCGCAACCAGTTCACCCTGCCGATGGGGATCCAGGCCAGGATCGACACGGGTGCGCAGACGATCACCTTGCTCGAGCCGGCGGTCAGCTGAGCCGGCGGCTCATCGACACCGAACCGTGCGACTCGCCGTCGATGCGGTACAGGTCGGGGACCTCTCCGGTGACGACGAAGCCGGTGCGCTCGTACAGCCGGCGCGCGGCATGGTTCTCCGACAGCACGTCGAGATCGACCCATGCCAGCGGCGGCGTGACGCTGGCCCAGGCCAGCGCAGTCTCGACCAGCTGCCGGCCCACTCCATAACGCCGGTAGCTGCGGTGTACGCCCATGCCCAGCAGCGCGCGGTGGCCGGACGCAAGGTCAGGCTGCGCACGCAGGTCGACGTGGCCGGCAATATTCCCCTGGCTGTCGAGCGCGAGCCACATGCGGCGCCAGCCCGGCTGGCCGAACGGCACCGCGAAGCTGGCAGCGAAGGCGGCCGCCTTCTCGGGCGGCACGCGCGACTGCAGGCGGGACAAGGGCTGGAACAGCGGCATGCCATCGCGTCCGTTTTCCTGCAGCTGGTCGTCGAGATACATGAACAGCTGCGGCAGCCATTCGAGCTCGAGTGGCACGATCTGCAATAAGGGCAGGCTCACAGCGCGCGCGCGATCAGGAGTTTCTGGATGTCGCTCGTGCCCTCATAGATCTGGCACACGCGCACGTCGCGGTAGATGCGCTCGACCGGGAAGTCGGCCACATAGCCGTAGCCGCCGAACACCTGCATCGCGCTCGACACCACGTTCTCGGCCATCTCGGAGGCGAACAGCTTGGCCATCGCGGCTTCCTTGAGGCAGGGCAGGCCGGCATCCTTCATCGCCGCGGCGTGCAGGATCAGCTGGCGCGCGGCCTCGATCTTCATCGCCATCTCGGCCAGGCGGAACTGCACCGCCTGGTGCTCGAAGATCGGCTTGCCGAAACTCTCGCGCTCCTTCGCATACGCCAGCGCGGCCTCATAGGCCGCGCGCGCCATGCCCACCGATTGCGAGGCGATGCCGATGCGGCCGCCCTCGAGGCCCGACAGGGCGATCTTGTAGCCCATGCCTTCCTCGCCGATCAGGTTCGCGGCCGGCACCCGGCAATTGTCGAACACGATCTGCGCGGTGTCCGACGAGTGCTGGCCCATCTTCTGTTCGATGCCGGCCACGATGTAGCCCGGCGTATCGGTCGGCACCCAGAAGGCGCTGATGCCCTTCTTGCCGGCGGCCTTGTCGGTGACGGCCATGACGATGGCGACGTCGCCATGCTTGCCGCTGGTGATGAACTGCTTGGTGCCGTTGATGATGTAGCTGTCGCCGTCGCGGGTTGCCGTGGTGCGCAGCGCCGCCGCATCGCTGCCGGTGTGCGGCTCGGTGAGGGCGAAGGCGCCCAGCAGCTCACCCTGGGCGAGCGGCCGCAGCCAGCGTTCTTTCTGCTCCTCGTTCGCATACATCATGGCGATGCTGCACACGGGGCAGTTGTTGACCGAGATGATGGTCGAGGTGCCGCCATCGCCGGCCGCGATCTCCTCCAGCACCAGCGCCAGCGACACATAGTCCAGGCCCGCGCCGCCATACTCCTCCGGCACTGCCACGCCGAAGGCGCCGAGCGCCGCCAGTTCCTTCAGCTCTTCTTTCGGGAAATGGTGTTCGCGGTCCCAGCGCGCGGCGCTGGGGGCCAGGCGCTCCTGCGCAAAGCTGCGCAGGGCGTCGCGGATCATCTGGTGTTCTTCGCTCAGGATCATGGTGTCTCGTGTGTTTTTTATGTGTGGACGACGCTACCAGGCGATGGCCGCGCCGTCGTGGTTCAGGAAGCTGCCGTTGGCGCTGGCGTCCACCCGGGCCAGGGTGGCGCGCATATCGCGCACGCTGTGCTCCGGCGTGAGGCTGGCGCCAGAGCCGCCCATATCGGTCTGGACCCAGCCCGGATGGAAGGCGATGCAGGTGACGCCTTGCGCGCCATAGGTGATCGAGGCGTCCTTCAGCACCGAGTTGAGCGCCGCCTTGCTGGCGCGGTACAGCGTGCCTTCGGTACCAGTGCGCTCGCCGATCGATCCCATGCGCGAGGAGATGACTGCCAGCTTGCCGCGCGTGTCGGCCAGCAGCGGCGCCACGACCGGGATCAGGCGCATTGCCGACAGCACATTGGTGTGCATGACGGTGTCGAATTCGGGGCCGGTCGGGAAACTGCCGTGGGTCGGGCCATACACGCCGGCCACCAGCCAGGCGCTGTCGACCTGCTCGTCGTCCAGGCGCCAGGCCAGCGCCGCGATCGAATCGGCCACCGTGACGTCGAGCTGGTGGGCTTCGGCGCCCAGGTGAGCCAGTTCGTCGCAGTCTTCCTGCTTGCGCGCGGTGGCGATGACGCGCCAGCCGTCGGCACGGTACTGGCGGACCATCTCGTGGCCGATGCCGCGCGAGGCGCCGATGATCAGTGCGGTTGGCATGAGGAACTCCCTGTGAACGGTTGAATTCTCAATGTTCGCATGGTTTGTTCATCATTGCCGTTCACCGGGCGAGCCGGGTTATACCAACTCGACTGCCATCGCGGTCGCTTCGCCGCCGCCAATGCACAGCGAAGCGACGCCGCGCTTGCCGCCGCTGCGCTTGAGGGCGCCGAGCAGGGTGACGATGATGCGCGCGCCGGAAGCGCCGATCGGGTGGCCCAGCGCGCAGGCGCCGCCGTGGACATTGACCTTGCTGTGCGGGATGTCGAGGTCGCGCATGGCGGCCATCGGCACCGCGGCAAACGCCTCGTTGATCTCGAACAGGTCGACGTCGCCGGCCGTCCAGCCGGTCTTCTTGAACAGCTTCTGCATCGCGCCGATCGGGGCGGTGGTGAACAGGTTCGGCTCTTGCGCAAACGTCGCATGGCCCAGCACGCGCGCGATCGGGGTCAGGCCCAATTCCTTGGCCTTCGATTCGCGCATCATCACCAGCGCGGCGGCGCCATCGTTGATCGACGACGACGAAGCGGCGGTTACGGTGCCGTCCTTTTTAAAGGCGGGCTTGAGCGACGGGATCTTGTCGACCTTGGCCTTCAATGGGCCTTCGTCCTTGTCGATCACGGTGTCGCCTGCGCGGCTGGCAACTAGGACGGGTGCGATTTCCCAGTCAAAACCACCGTCCGTGCTGGCGGCCTGCGCGCGCTTGACCGAGGCGATCGCGAACGCATCCTGCTCTTCGCGCGTGAATTGGTAGGTGGCTACGCATTCTTCGGCGAAGGTGCCCATCGAGCGGCCTTCGCCGGTCTTTTCGTTGCGCGAGTAGGCGTCTTCCAGGCCGTCGAGCATCATGTGGTCGAACATTGGCGCGTGGCCGATGCGGTAGCCGCCGCGCGCCTTCGGGATCAGGTAGGGCGCGCCCGTCATCGACTCCATGCCGCCGGCAACCACGATGTCGGCGCTGCCGGCCACCAGCTGGTCGTGGGCGAAAATGGCGGCCTGCATCGCCGAGCCGCACATCTTGGACAGCGTGACGGCGCCGGTCGACATCGGCAGGCCGGCCTTGATCAGTGCCTGGCGCGCCGGGGCCTGGCCCTGGCCGGCCATCAGGCAATTGCCGAAATAGACGTGCTCGACCGCGTCAGGGGCGACGCCGGCGCGCTCGACCGCGGCCTTGATCGCCACCGCGCCGAGGTCGCTCGCGGTCTTGGAAGAGAAATCGCCCTGGAAGGCGCCCATCGGGGTGCGCGCTGCGCCGACGATGACGACTGGATCGTTCATGATGTGGTCTCCAATAAATGGTGGTGTTCGTTTAACCGCTAAACGATGCTCCGTCGTTCCCGCGGAGGCGGGAACCCAAGTTATCCGCGACCCGGTAGCGTTTGATATCGCTGGCCTGCGTGCAAACTTGGGTTCCCGCCTCCGCGCACTGCTGTCCGGGATA
>Ga0265798_10011315_pt1 | contig 10885 bp, 10 predicted proteins | sample P3T30metagenome_FD_192430 | JGI IMG/M metagenome (GOLD analysis project Ga0265798, IMG submission 192430) | Plant litter microbial communities from East Loma Ridge, Irvine, California - P3 T30 | ecosystem: Environmental > Terrestrial > Plant litter > Unclassified | place: USA: California... | reverse complement strand
CGCACCAGGTAGATCTCGTCCTCGATCTGCGCGGCCTCCCACTCCTCCGGCCCCACGAGCGGCAGGCGCACGCGGGGGCTCCCGATGCGGCCGAGGCCGTGGAGGATGTACTTCGCCGCGACCGTGCCGGGCACGTGGGTCATGACGGCGCGGACGAGGGGCTCGAGCTGCTGGTGCGCGTGCGTGGCGGCGGCGAGGTCGCCCGCGTTCACCGCGTCGACCATGGTGCGGTACGGCGTGGCCGTGACGTTGGCGGTGACCCCGATGAGGCCCGTGCCGCCGATCGCGAGCGTCGGCAGCGCGTTGGCGTCGTCGCCCGCGAAGTACATGAGGCTCGTCTGGTTGAGCACGCGGCTCGCCTGCGCGAGGTCGCCCTTGGCGTCCTTCACCGCGAGGATGTTCGGGTGCTTGGCGGCGCGCAGGATCGTCTCGTACTGGATGGGGATGCCCGTGCGGCCGGGGATGTCGTAGAGGATGACCGGGAGGTCCGTCGCGTCCGCGATCATGCGGAAGTGCGTGAGCACGCCCGCCTGCGTGGGCTTGTTGTAGTACGGCGTGACGATCATGTTGCCGTCGGCGCCGGCCTTCTCGCTCTGGCGCGCGAGCTGCATGGCGTGCGCGGTCTCGTTCGAGCCGCCGCCGGTGATGATCTTGGCGCGGCCCGCGCTGACGGAGCGTCCGACCTCGACGAGCTTGATCTTCTCGGGGTCGGTCAGCGTGCTCGTCTCGCCCGTGGTGCCGGTGACGACGATGCCGTCCGCACCCGCCACGATGACGTCGTCGATGTGCTTCTCGACGCCCGCCCAGTCCACCTCGCCATCGGCGGTGAACGGGGTGACGAGCGCCACCAGGACCTGGCCGAACGGGTTCTCAGTGGACACGGCACCCATCGTAACGGGCGACGCGCGCCGGATCCGGGCGGCTACGGCGCGACGCGGCCGTTCTTCTGGAACGCCGCGTGCGTGAGGGGCATGAGCCGCTCGAACTCCGTCTCCATCTTCTCCGCGCACATCTCGATCTCGCGCTGCGGGAAGCTCGGGAACGTCGAGTCCTCGTGCTTGGTGCGCAGCGACAGGAAGTTCATGAGCGCGCGGGCGTTGAGCGTGACGTACATCGACGAGTAGATGTTGAGCGGCAGCACGATGCGGGCGACCTCGCGCGCCACGCCCTGCTCGAGCATCCGCTGGTACGAGGCGTACGCCTCCTGGGACGTGCGCCGCGTCTCCGCCTGCACGAGCTCGGTCTGCTCGGCGGTGCCCGCGTGGAACTCGTAGGCGCCGGGCTTGCCGACCTGCACGAGGTTGCGCTCAGGGCCGGGCACGTAGAACACCGCGTCGAGCTCCTTGTAGCGGCCCGACTCCTCGTTGTAGGAGGCCATGCGGTGGCGCATGAACTCGCGGAACACGAAGATCGGCGCCTGCACGTAGAAGGTCATGGAGTTGTGCTCGAAGGGCGATCCGTGGCGGTCGCGCATGAGGTAGTTGATGAGGCCGCGGTCGCGCTTCACGCGCTTCTCCTCGGCCTCGGTGTCGACGTCGCCCTCGAGGGCGCGGTCCTGCCCGTCGGGCTCGTCGAGCGCGCGCTCGAGCGTCTTCTCGCCGGCGGTGGAGACGCGCGCGGCGAAGATCACGTCGGAGTCGTGGGCGCTGGAGCGGACGAGCTCCACGGTCATGTCGGAGCGGAAGGCGATGTCGTGGGGCACGACGTCACTGTACGCGAACGCGGTCGGGCGGGCGGTCCCGCGGGACAGCCCTCGCGGACGGCCGTCGCGGCCCGGGAGGCGACGCCCGCGGATCGGTCGGACGGCAGCGGACGGGAGCCGCGCGCGACCCGCGTCCGGCTCCCGTCCGGCGCCGCGTCCTAGGCTGTGGGACACCGACGAAGGGCGCCACCATGGCCGACAGCACCGCATCCCCCGCCCCGCTCACCGTCCTCATCTCGGGCGCCGGCGGCACCATCGGCACGGAGCTGCAGGCGCAGCTCCGTGACGCCGGCCACCGGGTCCGCAAGCTCGTGCGCCACGCGCCCGCGTCCCCCGACGAGCGCGAGTGGCAGCCCGCGGAGGGGCGCCTCGACCCGGCCGCGCTCGACGGCGTCGACGCGGTCGTCAACCTCTCGGGCGCGTCGATCAGCCGCCTTCCCTGGACGAAGCCGTACCAGGAGGAGATCCGCTCCTCGCGCGTGCAGGCGACGCGCACGATCGTCGACGCGATCGCCGCGGCCGCGACGCCGCCCGCGGTGCTGCTGAACGGATCCGCCGTCGGGTTCTACGGCGACCGCCCGCAGCAGCGCCTCACCGAGGACTCGCCCCGAGGAGCCGGCTTCCTCGCCGAGGTCGTGGAGGCGTGGGAGGCGGAGGCGCACGAGGCGCCCGCCGGCGTGCGCGTCGCGACCCTCCGCACCGGCCTCGTGCTCGCCCAGGCCGGCGCGCTGGCGCCGCTCCGGCTGCTCACGAACCTCGGGCTCGCCGGCAAGCTCGGCACCGGCGGGCAGGTCTGGCCGTGGATCTCCCTGCGCGACGAGGCCGCCGCCATCGTGCACCTGCTGACCTCGTCGATCTCCGGACCCGTGAACCTCACCGGGCCCGAGCCGGTGATGGCGGACCGGCTCATGCGCCACCTGGCGAAGCGGATGCACCGCCCGTACCTGATCCCCGCGCCCGAGGCCCTCATCCGGCTCGCGCTGCGGGACGCGGGCCAGGAGCTCCTGCTCAGCAGCCAGCTGGCCCGCCCCGAGAAGCTCCTCGCCGACGGCTTCGCCTTCCGGGACCCCACCGTCGAGCTCGCGATCGACCGGCTGCTCGCCAAGGGCTGATCCTCGGGGTCCCTGTGCGCAGCCGCGGCCGCGACCGGGCCTCAGGCGGCGGGCTCGCGCGTGCCGTGCAGCTCGATCGCGCGGCGGATCGCCCCCCGGGCACGGCGCCGGTCGCCGCTGGCGTCGTAGGCGAGGCCCAGGCGGAACCACGCGCGCCAGCTCGTCGGGGACCGCTCCACCTCGGCCTGGTAGATCGGGAACGACGCGTCGGCCGCGTCGCGCAGCGGTCGACCGCTGGCACGGGTCGGCAGGTCGTCGACCGGCAGGCCGCCCTCCTCCTCGAGTATCCGGGCCAGCTTCCCGCTGCGCACCCCGAAGGCGAGCTCGCGGACGAGCGCCCACGCGCCGACGAGTGACAGCAGCACGAGTCCGACGCCGAGCACGATCCCCACGGGCTCGCCCGACAGCACGAGCAGGACGGCGAACTGGCCCGCCACCACCAGGTACAGCACCATGAGCACGGCCATCAGGCCGACGCCGATGCGGGTCCCCATCAGGTGCTCGTGACGGTGGCGGCCTGACCGCTCGGGCCGCCGTCGTCCACCGGGCCGGTCGTCGAGGCCGCGGCGGCACGGGCTGCGCGCTCGCGCGATCCGTCCAGGTCGATGAGGCGGTCGAGCCCCACGCTCACCCCGCGTGCCGTGCGGGTCGCGCGGAGGGCGAGCAGGATCCCGGCCTCGTACGCGCTCGGGGCCAGCGTGTCGTGGCTGATCGTCAGGACCTCGCCGTTGCCGCCGAACACCACGTCCTGCTTGGCGACGACGCCCTGCATCCGGAGGCTGTGCACGGGGATGCTCGCGACCTGCTGGCCGCGTGCGCGCTGGTCGGTGTGGGGCGCCTGCACCGGGCCGCGGGTGCCGCGGGCCTGCGACATGAGCTCCGCGGTGCGGACGGCCGTGCCGGACGGGGAGTCGATCTTGGTGGCGCCGTGCGCCTCCACGATCTCGATGGAGTCGTAGAACCGGGCGGCCATCTGCGCGAACGAAGTCGCGAGCACGCTGCCGACGGAGAAGTTGGGGATGATGACGACGCCCACGGCCAGGTTGCCGGTGATGCGGCGCTCGAGCCCCTGGATCCGCTCGGCCGTCCAGCCGCTGGTGCCGACGAGGACGTTCATCCCGTGCGCGATCGCGTACTCGACGACGCCCTGGCTGACCGCGGGGAGCGTGACGTCGACCGCGATGTCGGCGCCGAGCATGTCCGACAGCTCGTCCGTGGAGCGGAGGCTGGCGACGAGCTCGAACTCCGCGCTCGCCTCGACGATCTGCGTGATCAGCTGGCCCATCCGGCCCGTTGCGCCGACGACGGCGACCGTGGTTGTCATCCGTCCAGCGTAGCGGGGCCGCCTCGGCGGACGCCCGGTGAGGCCCGCTCGCTCCGGCTGCCGGACCGCTCGGCCCGCAGCGGATCCGCGCTAGTAGGGCTGCTGCTCCGGCAGGCCCGTCCGCAGCTCCACCGGGAGGTGGCCGAGGTCGTTGTGCACGACGAGCACGGGCGGCTTCGCCGAGCGCACGCGGATGATGGTGAGACCGCAGTTGGCCTGGTTGATGCCCATCCACCGCCATTCCGGGGCGTCGAACACGTGCCGCACGAACCAGGCGATGACGAAGTTGTGCGTGATGAGCAGGTCGTGACGGTCTCCGCGCGCCGGGGCGAGGAACTCGCTGACCGCGTCGGCCATCTGGGCGCTGCCCGCGTCGATCTCCTCCTCCGTGATCCCGCCGAAGAACGACTCGAAGGCGTGCGGCATGTCGGGAGTGGGGCCCGACGGGATGCAGTCGAACAGCAGCGACGACGGCTCGGGCTCGACCGCCGGCATGCGCTCCGCCATGATCGCCGCCGTCTCCTCGGCGCGCGCGAGCGGCGAATGGCGGACCGAGGTGAACGGCACGCCGCTCAGGCGGTCGGCGATGCAGTGCGCCTGGCGCTTGCCGCGTCCGGAGAGCGGGCCGTCGGGGAGGCCGTGCTCGGCATCCTGCTGCTCGCCGTGGCGGACGAGGTAGATGTAGTGGGACACGGATCCTCCTAGAGGAGCGACGGGGTCTCGAGCAGCGGGGCGAACGCGTCGGCACCGACGGTGCCCACGGCCGCGATGGACAGCGGGCGCGAGGCCAGGTCGGCGGCGAGGGCGCGCACGTCCTCGGCGGTGACGCGGCCGAGGCGCACGAGCGTCTCATCGAGGTCGACGAACTCGCCGGTGGTGATCTCGGACCGGCCGAGGCGCGACATCCGCGTGTCCGAGTCCTCGAGCGCGAGCGCCGACTGCCCGGAGAGCTGGCCGAACGCGCGCGTCAGCTCCTCGTCGGTCACGTGCTCGTCGGCGAGGCGGCGGAACTCGTCGATCATGAGGCGCGAGACCTGCGCGGTCTTGGCGGCCGTGCATCCGGCGTAGAGGCCGAAGACGCCGGCGTCGGAGTACGAGGCGCCGAACGAGTAGACGGAGTAGGCGAGGCCGCGCTTCTCGCGGACCTCCTGGAAGAGGCGCGAGGACATGCCGCCGCCGAGCACGCTGTTGAGCATGGCGAGCGCGGGTCGTCGGTCGTCGGAGGCGGCGAGACCCGGCACGCCGAGCAGGATGTTCGTCTGCTCGATGGGACGGTCGACCACCACGAGCTCGCTCCCGCGCGTGATGGTCGGCGCGGCTCCCGTGCGGCGGGCGACGGGGGTGGCCTGGACCGAGAGGTCCCAGCCGGCGCGCTCGAGGCCGGCGGTGACCCGGGCGACGAGCGCATCGTGGTCGACGGCACCGGCAGCCGTGATGACGAGGTCCTGCGGGCGGTAGTTGCGTCGGTAGTGCGCGACGACCGCGTCGCGCTCCGCGGCCTCGATGTCCTCCGGGCTGCCGCCGATGGGGCGGCCGAGCGGGTGGTCCCCGAGCACGGCCTCGAAGAAGCGCTCACTCGTGACGTCTCCCGGGTCGTCGTCCGCCATGGCGAGCTCTTCCAGGATGACGCCGCGCTCGGTCTCGAACTCCTCGGCGTCGATGAGGCTGGAGGTGACCATGTCGGCGAGCACGTCGACCGCCATGCCGAGGTCGCGATCGCGGACCTTGGCGTAGTAGCAGGTGTACTCCTTGGCCGTGAGGGCGTTGTGCTCGCCGCCGACCGCGTCGAAGGCCACCGCGATGTCGAGCGCCGACCGGGACGCCGTGCCCTTGAAGAGGAGGTGCTCGAGGAAGTGCGTCGACCCGAGGTCGCCCGGCTGCTCGTCGCGGGAGCCGACGGCCACCCACATGCCGATCGTGGCGCTGCTGCTGCCGGGGACGTCCTCGCTGAGGATGCGGACGCCCGACGGGAGGACGCTGCGCCGCACCCGGGAGCCGCCCGCCGCGCGGATGCTGAGCTCAGGCTGGTCGAGGGGGAGTTCTACGGCGCGGGACATCATCGTCACCCTACGCCACGGGACTGACGCCGGATCGGGGCGGGCACGCGCCGACGCGGGCCGCCCGTCAGCATCCCGGCCCGGCGGTGCGCGACCCGCACACGCCGCCGACCAGGACCGTGGACCCCTGCAGCACGTGGATCGTGACCGGCCCGATCGTGACCGGCAGCGTCCCGGCGATCGCCTGCCACGCGCCGCCGTCGAAGCGGTACGACGGCGAGTACGCGATCGTCAGCGCCACCCGCCGATCCCCCATCTGCCGGTAGACGTGGCTCGTCGGGGTGGCGGTGAAGTCCTGCTGGCGGAGATCGCCCCAGGTGGAGCCCGCGTCCTCGACCGTGGTCGACGTGCCGTCGCCGTGATCCCACGTGAAGGACACCGGCACGAACCGCACCTGCGCCGGCCGCCCCAGGAGCGTGCCGCCCACCACCTGGGCGCTCGCGTCGGTCAGGAGGTTCACGGGCGCCCCGACGAGCGCCCACCCGTTGGGCTGCGACCGGATGGTCGCGTCCCGCGGCACGAAGCCGGCGACGTCGTCGAGCGTCACCCCGGGTGCGGCGGGTGCTGCCGGAGCCGGATCCGCGGGCTTCGCCGGCGCCTTTGCGGGCGGCAGGAACGCGTGCTGCCCGTCGAGGCACGCGACGGTGCCCGGTTGGCAGGGTGTGTCCACGTCGGCGGCGAGGCGGCCGCGGGGCATGGGGGGTGGTACCGGCCTCTGTGCGCTCGTGTTCCTCACCTGCGTGTCGGACACAGATCGACTATCACCAGAAGACGCGGGTCGCTGGTCCTGTCCGCTCAAGGTCACCCCTCCGTCCCCGATGGCACCGGAAGTGCAAGGACCGAAGACACCATGCTTCACCGAGCAATCCTGTTCTGAGGCGTGGGCCGCCGCGACGGGACCGACGAAGAGTCCGATAACCAGAACCGTGGCCAGCGCCGTGATACCTACTCGCATGCGTGGACACCCTCGTTGCGAACGATGTCGCTTATCCGCCAGACCGCATCTTCTGACTTGATCGCCTTAACCTGAAGAGATAAGCGCGTGTCTCGCTGAGGCGTGACGTCCTTCCCGGCAGCGTCTAAAAGTCGAGTACCGCTGCTGTCGACGCAGACCTGAGCGGTCATGTACTGAAGGCCTGCGGGATCTAGGCCACGATCTGTCACTTGGAAACCGGACGCGATCTCCTTTCCGGTCTGTCTCTCGCCGGTGCGTCGGGCGTCAGCCAAATCAGACTTCTCACCCTTCAGGACGTTCCCGGTTAGTAGCTGAGCGAGATCATCGTCCGTATCGGTGTTGGCGTCTAGATCGACGTAGCTGGTGAAGACATCCCGGAACGCCGCATCATCCTGCTGCTCCTGCGTCAGCGAGGGCGTCGGGGCAGGCGCCGGCTCAGGAGTCGTCGACGCCGCGCAGCCGGTGAGCGCGACGAACGAGAAGGTCGCCAGGGCCGCGATCGCCGTGGCTCGCGCTCGATGCGTGCGCGACGGGTCGCTGGGTCGTTCGTGCAAGGTGGTCTCCCCCGGGCCGTCGGATGCCGCGCGCGGAGATGAACGCTCCAAGCGTCGGCGTCGCGGTGGGGGAAAGGTAGCCGGGCAGGCGCCGTCGGACCGGCCTCGATCCACATCCCGGGGGATCGGATCGCGCTGGCCGCCCTGTGAGCGGACTACTCGGAGGCGCGGTCGAGGCGGGTGACGTCGTGCCGCGAGAGCTGCACGTGGGCGGCCTGCACCAGGTCGTGCACCTGCTCCGGGCGGCTCGCGCTCGCGACCGGCGCGACCACGCCGGGCTTGGCGAGGAGCCAGGCGAGGGCGATGGTCGCGACGCTCGTGGAGTGGTGCTCGGCGATCTCGTCCAGGGCGGCGAGGACCCGGAGTCCGCGACGGTTGAGGTACTTCGCCGCGCGCTGCCCGCGCGCGCCTTCGCGCACGGAGTCCCGGGTGCGGTACTTGCCCGACAGGAAGCCGTTGGCCAACGCGAAGTACGGCATCACGGCGAGCTGCTGGCCGCGGACCACGTCGAGGTACCCCGCCTCGTAGGGCGCGCGGTTGACGAGGTTGTAGTGCGTCTGCAGCGCGACGAAACGCGGCGCGTCGTACAGCCCGCCCAGGATGCGTGCGTGCAGGAGGCGTTCCGCCGCGTAGTTCGACGCCGCGAGGTAGCGGACCTTGCCGGAGGCGATGAGACGTCCGGCCGCGGAGAGGCTCTCCTCGAGCGGCACGTCGAGGTCGTCCCAGTGGAAGTAGAGGAGGTCGATCGCGTCCGTGCCGAGCCGCGAGAGGCTCGCGTCCACCGCACGCTCGATGCGCGACGATCCGAGGCCCGGGAAGTCCTCGCTCTTGCCGATCTTGGTCGCGATGACCATCGAGTCGCGGTTGCGACGCTCGCGCATCCACGAGCCGATCATGTGCTCGCTGCGACCGCTCGCGTAGGAGTCCGCGGTGTCGATGAAGTTGCCGCCCGCCTCCTGGTACCGGTCGAGGATCGCGGACGTGTCCTCGGCCCCGGCGGTCCAGCCGAAGACGTTGCCGCCGAGTGCGAGGGGGAAGACGCGCAGGTCCGTGTCGCCGATCGGTCGGCGCCGTGCGGGGTGCGGGATGCTGCCGCCGGCCCGGAGCCCGGGCTCCGCCACGGCCCCGAGCACCAGGGATCCGGCCGCCTGCACGGTCGCCTCGACGATCGCGGGAGGCGCCGTCACCGGGGAGGTCCGCGCGGCACGCGTGCCGCCGATCGGGGCGGCGCGACGACGCCGCGGGGCCGGGCCGGGCGCGACCGTCGGGGAGGTGGGAGGGGACGACGTCACGGGGCCCAGACTACCGCCCAGTACGCGAACCGTTTGCGTACGAAAGGGTCCCGGCGGCCCCCGTTCGTCCGGTGGATACGGGTCTGGTCGGGCAGGTGAGGACCTCGTCGCGGCGGGCGCCGGCGTCGGGCGATCCGCGGGAGGCAGGGCCGCCGGACATCGGACGAGGGAGCCGGGCACGCGACCGCGTGCCCACCGGAAGGGGTGCCGTGGATCCCCCGACCCCGGCACCCCTCGGCGGTCTGCATCCCCCGATGCGTCCCCCGGAAGCGGACGGCCCCTCGGCCGAACCCGCACTATCCACGGTAGCGAGCGGTTCCCGGCCCGACCCAGCCCCTCTTCGGGGGCCCGCGGCGACCATGCAGCCACCTACCGGGAGGGGTCCAGGCGGCCACGCGAGCGCACGCGCGTCCCTGCGCGCGCGCACACGCGCCACCCCGCGACCGGGGCGGACCCGCGCGCCACCCCTTGCCGGTCCTCGACCCCGCGGAGCGAGCGGACCGTGCGTCGCAGCCCACCCGGCCCGGCACCCGGGGATGGATCCCGGCCGCTGCCGAGGGCACCGTGCGAGGCTGGACGGGCAAGGACCACCGAGAGGACCCCACATGACGAACGACCCGCTGCACCGACTGCCGGACGCCGCGCCCTTCCACCTCACCAGCCCCGACTTCGCCGACGGGGCACCGCTGCCGCTCTCCGCGCGCGGCGCCTCGCAGGGCGGCGAGGACCGCTCCCCCGCTCTCGCCTGGACGGGCGCGTCGCCGACGACGCGCAGCTACGTCCTCACGTGCTACGACCCCGACGCCCCGACCGGCAGCGGCTACTGGCACTGGGCGGTGAAGGACATCCCCGCGTCCACCACGTCGCTCCCGGCCGGAGCGGGCGATCCGGATGCGGGCCTGCTGCCCGCGGGCGCGGTCACGACGCACAACGAGTCGCGCGAGACGCGCTTCGCGGGCGCCACGCCTCCGGGAGGACACGGCACCCACCGCTACTTCTTCACGGTGACCGCGCTCGACGTGGACTCGCTCGAGGTGCCCGAGGGCGTGACCCCGGCGGTGCTCGGGTTCCTCATGCTCCCGCACGTGGTCGGCCGCGCCCAGCTCGTGGGCACCGCCATCACCGTCGCGGACTGAGCGGGACGGTGCGGACATGAGCGGCGACGGCGACGCGGGGCGGCGGGCGGGAGACGACGCCCGGCCCGCACGATCGCGTGCGCGTCTGCTCCTCGCGCTCGTGGCGGTGCTCGTCGTCGTCGCCGCCGTGATCGCCGCCATCGCGGTCTCGCGGGGCGGCGATGACGGGGTCGCGCCGATGCCCGCCACGACCGCGCCGAGCACGGGCCCGGACATCGACCCGACGACGCCCGCGCCGACCGACGCCCCGACGCCGGATCCGTCTCCCGCCCCCAGCCCACCGGCGAGCACCAGCCCGGACCCGAAGCCGCCCGTCACGGTCGACCCGGGGACGACGATCCCCTACCCCGGCGATCCGAGCGGCGGCAAGTAGCCGCCGCGAGCTCCCGCGAGCTCATGTTGCCGGCGCGAGCGGAGGGCCCGGAGACGACGGATGCCCGCCCCACCGAGGTGGGACGGGCATCCGGTTCGTGCGGGTGCGAGAGGGACTAGCCCTCCGCGGGCGCCTCGGAGCCGTGGCTGGCGGCGTCGCGGCCCTCCTGATCGGCGGACTCCTCCAGCACGGGAGCGAGCGACAGCTTGCCGCGGTCGTCGATCTTGGTGATCTCCACCAGGATCTTCTGGCCCACGCCGAGCACGTCCTCGACGTTCTCGACGCGCTTGCCGCCGGCGAGCTTGCGGACCTCGCTGATGTGCAGCAGGCCGTCCTTGCCGGGGAGCAGCGAGACGAACGCGCCGAACGTCGCGATCTTG
>Ga0265798_10011313_pt1 | contig 10886 bp, 11 predicted proteins | sample P3T30metagenome_FD_192430 | JGI IMG/M metagenome (GOLD analysis project Ga0265798, IMG submission 192430) | Plant litter microbial communities from East Loma Ridge, Irvine, California - P3 T30 | ecosystem: Environmental > Terrestrial > Plant litter > Unclassified | place: USA: California... | reverse complement strand
CACGTCGAACTCGAGGCCCTTCGCCTCCTGCGAGCCGAGCACCGCGATGGGCCGGCCGAGGCCGCCCACGCCGATGCCGACCGCGGATCCGAACCGCTCGGCGAGCGCCCGGTGCAGCTCCACGACCCGGTCGTCGCGGGCGATGACCGCGAGCGTGCCCCGGTCGCCGCCCTCGCGCTCCTCGTCGACCACGTCGACGACCGCGGACACGACCTCGTCGGCCTCGACCTCCACCGTGTCGATGGGGTGCTCGCCCTCGCGGACGGCGCGGGACCGGGTGATCGGCAGCCCGTGCGCCACGGCCATGCGCTCGGCCGCCTCGGCGATGCGCGCGGGCGTGCGGTAGTTGACGGTGAGCTCCTCGAGGCGCCACTCGCGGCCGAGGACCGGGCCGAGCGCGTCCTGCCAGCTGGTGACGCCGACCGCGGAGCTGGCCTGCGCGACGTCGCCGACGATCGTGAACGAGCGCAGCGGGCAGCGGCGGAGCAGCACGCGCCACTGCATGGGCGAGAGCTCCTGCGCCTCGTCGACCACGATGTGGCCGTAGGTCCAGGTGCGGTCGGATGCGGCGCGCTCGGCCGTGGTGCGCCGCGCGGCCTGCTCCGCGAAGCCCTCCGCGAGGCGCTCGGCCGTCACCATGCCGCCGACGCCCATGTTCTCGATGGCCTGCTCGGCGTTCTCGATGTCGCGGAGGCGCTGCTGCTCGCGCTCGCGCGCGCTCGCGTCGGCCTGCGCGCTGAACTCGCCGAGGAGCTCCGCGGCCTCGTCGAGGAGCGGCACGTCGGCCACGGTGAAGGGCGCGTCGCGGTCGCGGCGGAGGAGCGCGCGCTTCTCGGGGCTCCAGCGCGGCGTGAGCGAGGCGAGCCAGTTCGGGCGCGCGTAGAGGTCCTGGATGAGCTTCTCGGGGGTGAGCGGGAGCCACGCGGTGTTGAGCGCGACCTTCACGTCGTACGAGGTGCGGAGGTCCTCGCGGAGCATCGCGAGGTCGCTGTCGTCGAGGGCGCTGCCGTTGCGCCGCATCTGCGAGGCGAGGAGCTGCGCGAGGGATCCGAGCGCGGCCTTGTTGAAGACGACCCGGGCCTCGTTGTGCGGCTTCCGGCTGTCCTGCGCCCGGCGGAGCGCGTTCGCCACGAGCGCGGGCTCGAGCACGAGGCGCTCGCCGTTGACGTCGAGCGTGACCGCCTCGGTGGGCACGACCTGGCGGGAGCGGACCGCGCGCTGCAGGAGGCCGGCCATCTCGGATCCGCCCTTGACGGCCGCGACCTCGGGCGCGTCCTCCGCGGACGCCTCGATGCCGGGGAACAGCTGGCCGACGCTCGCGAGCACCACGCCGGTCTCGCCGAGGGATGGCAGGACCGCCTCGATGTACTGGAGGAACGAGCGGCTGGGACCGACGACGAGCACGCCCGAGGACGCGAGGCGGTCGCGGTGCGAGTAGAGGAGGTACGCGGCGCGGTGCAGCGCGACCGCGGTCTTGCCCGTTCCCGGCCCGCCCTGCACGACGAGCACGCCGCGGAGGTCGGAGCGGATGATGCGGTCCTGCTCGGCCTGGATGGTGGCGACGATGTCGTTCATCCGGCCGGTGCGTCCCGCGGCGAGCGCGGCGAGCAGCGCGCCCTCGCCCTGGAGGCTGGTGCGGCCCTCGTCGAGCAGCGTCGGGTCGAACACCTCGTCCTCGACGTGCACGACCTCGCGGCCGTGCGTCGTGAGGTGGCGGCGGGCCCGGGCGCCGAGCGGCGTCGCGGCGGTGGCCTGGTAGAACGCGCTCGCCTGCGGCACCCGCCAGTCGAGCAGGAGCGGCTGGAGGTCGTCGTCGCGGAGGCCGATGCGGCCGATGTATCGGTAGACCGGATCCCCGTCGCCGGGCGTCCGCGCGGGTCCGCCGTCGCGCGGCTCGTCCTCCGGCAGGTGCCCGGTCTCGAACTCGAGGCGGCCGAAGACCAGGCGCTCGTCGACCTCGCGCAGCGCCTGCAGGCGGTCCTCGTAGATGCGCGCGAAGGCGTCGCGCTCGGACCGGTTCTGGTGCGTGCCTCCGGTGGGGCTGTCGCGCACCGCGACCAGCTGATCACGGGTCTCCGCCCGCACCGCGTCGAGTCGTCCGTAGAGGCGCGTGACGTACGCGCGCTCGCGCTCCAGCTCCGTACCGGTCACCTGCACACCCCTTGGAATTCCGGCATCAATCCTATCCAGGCGAGGGGGCGCCTCCCGACCGCGGGCGCTCCGGCGGACGGGCCGCGCGCAGCGGCCGGCGGAGGGTCAGCGGGGCGTGCCGACCAGGCGCTGCGGGCCCGTCGTGGGCTGTCGCGCGCGCTGGCGGAGGGCGCGACGGCGGGCGTTCTCGGAGCGAGCCGTGAGGATCAGGACCACGACCACGCCGACGAGGGCCCCCAGGCCGTTGTGGACGATGTCGCGCACGTCGGAGACGCGCGTCGGGAGGAACGCCTGCGCGGTCTCGATGAGGGCCGAGAGGCCGACCCCGAGCGCGATCGCCAGCCACCAGCGCGAGCGGCCGAGCAGCAGCACGAGGAACATGCCCACGGGCACGAACATCGCGACGTTCGCGGCGCCCTCGACGGTGGAGTAGCTGATCCACGACGGGCCGCCGTGCCGGTGGAGGGCGCTCAGGGCACGGAACAGGAATCCGTCGATCCGGCGGTCGTAGGGCTCCGGCGACAGCGTGATCCACGCGACCAGCCCGAGGTACAGGGCCGTCGCGGTTCCGAGGACGGGGTGGCGGAGGAGCATCCGTCCATCATCCGGGCATTCCCCTGGGTGCGGGATCCGCCGGAGGTGCCGGTTCCGTGACGCCGGGTTGCGTCCGGGCCGTCCTCGCGGATGACCCGGTGGGAGCATGGGCCCGCAGCGCATCCGCGAAGCCTCGCGTCCCGCCCGCATCCGCGGACCGGGACACGCCTGCGATCATTCCCCGTTCGCCGCGGGCGGTCGCACGAGGCCGTCCGTCGGCACGAGAGACCCGCGGAGGTCCCATGCCCGACAGCACCGAACGCATCCCGACGTCCCACGCCGGCAGCCTGCCCCGGACGGACGCGCTCATCGCCGCCAACGCGGCCCGCGCCGAGAGCCGGAAGGAGGCCGTCGCCGCGGGCGGGGCGTCGTCCGCTCCCGCCGACGACGGGCTCGACGCCGTGCTCGCCGACGCGGTCGACGGCCTCGTCGCCCGCCAGCGCGAGGTCGGCATCTCGCTTCCGGGCGACGGCGAGTACGGCAAGGCCATGTCGAGCGCGATCGACTACGGCGCCTGGTGGTCGTACTCGTTCCAGCGCCTCGGCGGCCTCGAGCTCGTGCCCGGCGGCCCGTTCTCCTCGGAGCCCGTGCGCAGCTCGCCGGGGGACGTGCGGCTGACGACGTTCCCCGACCGCCGCGACTGGACGATCTTCGCCGACGCGTACCGGGATCCCGCGAGCGGCATCACGGTGGGCGACGCGCCCATCGAGTTCCCGAGCGCCACCGGGCCCGTCTCCTACACGGGGCACGCGGCGATCCGGGCGGACATCGCCCACCTGCAGCACGCGCTCGGCGCGAACGGCTACGAGCACGGGCAGGGCTTCATCACGTCCCTCTCCCCCGGCAGCGCGTCGCGCATCGGCAACCTGCACTACGCGACGGAGGAGGAGTTCATCTGGGCGTGCGCCGACGCGATGCGCGACGAGTACGTCGCGATCATCGACGCGGGGCTCGTGCTGCAGATCGACGACCCGTCCATCGCGGAGAACTGGGACCAGATCAACCCGGAGCCGAGCGTGGAGGACTACCTGGCGTTCACGCGCATCCGCGTCGAGGCGCTCAACCACGCGCTGCGGGGGCTGCCGCCCGAGCGGATCCGCTTCCACCTGTGCTGGGGCTCGTGGCACGGGCCGCACACGACCGACATCGAGTTCCGCCACATCGTGCGGACGATGCTCGACATCGACGCGGGCACGTACTCGTTCGAGGGCGCCAACGCGCGGCACGAGCACGAGTGGCGCGTGTGGGAGGACGTCGAGCTGCCCGACGGCAAGTCCATCGCGCCGGGCGTCGTGGGGCACGCGACCAACGTGGTGGAGCACCCGGAGCTCGTGGCGGACCGGATCGAGCGCTACGCCCGGCTCGTAGGGCGCGAGCGCGTGATCGCGTCGACCGACTGCGGGCTCGGCGGGCGGATCCACCCGCAGATCGCGTGGGCGAAGCTCGAGAGCCTGACGCAGGGCGCGGAGATCGCGACCCGGCGGCTCTGGCGCTGAGCGACGCGCGGGTCGCGGACGCGAGGAGGGCCGGGCGCGTCGCGCGTCCGGCCCTCCTCGTCGCGCGGATGCGTCAGAGCGCGATGATCGCGTGCACGTCGCGTCCCGCGAGCGCCTCCCGACCGCCCAGGCCCTCGAGCTCGAGCACCACGCCGATGCCCGCGACCTCGTAGCCGGCACGCTCCAGCAGGCGGGCGGCCGCGTGGAGCGTGCCGCCGGTCGCGAGGACGTCGTCGAGGAGCAGCACGCGGGATCCGGGCGCCAGCTGGCCCGGGTGCAGCTCGATGGCCGCCTCGCCGTACTCGAGCGCGTACGTCTCGCGCAGCACCTCGCCCGGGAGCTTGCCGGCCTTGCGCACCGCGAGGGTGCCGACGCCGGACGCGTAGGCGGCGGCCGCCGCGAGCAGGAAGCCGCGCGCCTCGACGCCCGCGACGGCGTCGACGGGACCGCCGGCCGCCACGAGGTCGTCGACCACGGCGCGGAGGGCGGGGCCGTCGGCGAGCACGGGCGTGAGGTCGCGGAACAGGATCCCGGGCTGCGGGAAGTCCGGGACGGTGAGCAGCAGGGAGCGGACGAGGTCGTATGCGGGGGCGTCGGGCACCCGACAACGGTAGTCGGTGGGCGGGCGGCGGGCGGCCGTCGGCGGATCCGGAGCGCGTCCTATCGTGGACGGATGCGCCCCTCCCGCCTCGCCGCCGCGTCCCTCGTCGCCCTCGGGGTCGGCGCGCTGTCGGCGTGCTCCGCGCCCGCGGTCGACCAGGTGGCGCTCGAGCGGTGGCACGCGGATCGGGCGGCCCGCGGCGCCGACGACGGCAGCACCACGACGCTCACCTCGACCGCCCCCGCGGGCGCGTCCCCGGGAAGCGCCTCCGCCGACCTCGCGGAGCCCCTCGCCCCGTCCTCCCTCACGTTCGAGTGCTTCGGCGACGGCCGGATCAACCTGCAGGTCACGGGCTCGAGCTCCTCCGCCGAGGGGACGACGACCACCGTCACCACGGTCGGCGACCTCGGCTGCGCGGACGGCCCGCACGAGCTGGACCCTGGCGCCGTCGGCGGGGACGGCCTGGTGCGGTTGGAGGCGGAGACGTGGGGCGCCGACCGCGACACCGCGTGGGCCCTCACCCTGCGCGGGGACCCCGCCGCCGGGTGACCGATCCGGGACGCGCTGCGCCACCCCCGCCGCGGGCTCGCGATCGTCCAGGCGGACGCTCCTAGGCTGGCCGCCGCGGCGGCGTCCGGCCGCACAGCACCCGCACCCGCACCCGCACCCCGAGGAGCCCCATGGACCCGGTCGAGATCCTGCGCGACCTCGTCGCGCGCGCGACCGCAGTGGAGGCGCCGCTCGAGACGGCGCCCGCGCTCGTCGCCGTCGCGCTCGCCGCGGCCCTCGTGCTCGTGCCCGCGGCGTGGCGGCTCACGCGGCATGCCGTGACGATCGTGCACGAGGGCGGTCACGGGCTCGCGGCGACGCTCAGCGGGCGGCGGCTCGCCGGGATCCGGCTGCACTCCGACACCTCCGGCCTCACCGTGAGCGTCGGCCGGCCGCGCGGGCCCGGCATGGTCGTGACGCTGCTCGCCGGCTACCCCGCGCCCGCGCTCGCGGGGCTCGGCGCCGCCTGGCTCGCCGGGCAGGGGCGCTCCGCCGCCGTCCTCTGGCTGTGGCTCGTGCTGCTGGCGCTCGTCGTGATCCAGGTGCGCAACTGGTTCGGGCTGTGGTCGTGCCTCGTCGCGGGCGTGGTGGTCGGCGTGATCGCGGGCGTCGCCCCGATCGTCGTGCAGGGCGTCGCGGCGCACGCGCTCGCGCTCTTCCTGCTGCTCGGCGCCCTGCGCGCGACGCTCGAGCTGCAGCGGTCGCGCTCGCGGCGCGGCGGCGACGCGTCCGACGCCGACCAGCTCGGGCGCCTCACGCACCTCCCCGGGATCCTCTGGGTCGGCGTGCTCGTGCTCGTCGCGGCCGCGTGCCTCGTCGGCGGCGTGGCGCTTCTGGGGATCCCCGCGCTCCTCGGCGCCTGAGCGGATCCGCGCGCACCGCCCGCACGCGACGCGGCCGCCGCGCCCGGACGACGCGACGGCCGCGGGGGTGGGGACCTACATCTCCTCGTGCGTGTCGGGGTCGCCGTCCCAGAGGCGGGACTGCGGACCGGAGCCGATCAGGCGCACCTCCTCCTCGGAGAGCTCGAACCCGAAGACGTCGAGGTTGGTGCGCTGGCGCTCGGGATCCGTGGACCGCGGGATCGGCAGCGCGCCCGACTGGACGTGCCAGCGGAGCACGGCCTGCGCCGGCGTGACGCCGTGCGCCTCGGCGGCGGCGACGACGTGCGGGTCCTGCATCAGCCGCTCACGGGTGCCGAACGGCGACCAGCTCTCCGTCACGATGCCGTGCTCGGCGTGGAACGCCCGGAGCTCCGCTTGCGCGAACGACGGGTGCAGCTCGACCTGGTTGACGACGGGCAGGACGCCCGTCTCGTCCTGGAGGCGCCGCAGGTGCGCGGGCGTGAAGTTCGAGACGCCGATGGAGCGGACGAGGCCACGCTCCTTCAGCTCGACGAACGCGCGCCAGCTGTCGACGTACCGGTCGACGCTCGGGTTCGGCCAGTGGATGAGGTAGAGGTCGAGGTAGTCCACGCCGAGCGACGCGCGCGACTCCTCGAAGGACGCGAGCGTCTCCTCGTAGCCGTGGTGGCGGCCGGGCAGCTTGGTGGTGAGGAAGAGCTCCTCGCGCGGGACGCCGGAGCGGCGCATGCCCTCGCCCACCGCGGCCTCGTTGCCGTAGTTGAGGGCCGTGTCGAGCAGGCGGTAGCCGGCGCCGATCGCGCCGGAGACGAGCTCGGCACCCGCGTCGTCGTCCAACCCGTAGGTGCCGAGGCCGATGGCGGGGATGCGGTTCCCGTCGGACAGTTCCAGTGTGGGGATCGTGGTCATCCCCTCACGCTACGCCCGGGTCAGGCGCGGTCGGCGGGAGCGGATCCGGCGCCGGCTGGGGCGTCGTCGGCGGAGGCGTCGTCCGCGCCCTCGCCCTCCGCGGCCTCGCGGGCGTCGGCCGCGTGGTCGCGCCCGAAGACCATGGTGAGCGCCCACGCGATCATGCCGCAGACGGTGAGGATGTCGGCCACGTTGAAGACCGCGAACCACTCGACGGCGATGAAGTCCACGACGTGGCCGGACAGCGGCCCGTCCTCGGCGCGCGTGATCCGGTCGAACAGGTTGCCGAGGGCGCCCGCGAGCACCGCCGAGAGCAGCAGCACCTGGAGGAGCGACGCGCGGTGGCGGATCTGCCAGCCGACCCACACGGCGAGGCCCAGCGCGAGCGCGATGATCCCCACGGTGAGCAGCGGTCCCACCTCGGCGCCCATGCCGAAGGAGACGCCCGGGTTGTAGACGAGCGCGAAGCGCGCGGTCGGGAACAGCTCGATCTGCCGGCCGCCGCCGAGGGTGTCCACCGCCCAGCGCTTGCTGACCTGGTCGAGGACGAATCCGACGACCAGCACGACGGCCGCGAGCGCCACGACGACGGGGCGGGACATGCGGGGACGGCGTGCGGCGGGGGGTGCGGTGGTCACGCGACGAGCCTAGGCGGTGGGCGCGGGCGGATCCTGCGGCCCGTCGGCCGGCGGCCCGTCGGTCGGCGGTCCGTCGGTCAGCGGTCCGGCGACGGGCGCGGCGGCGGCCCGGTCGCGGATCCGCGTGGCCGCCTCCCGCGGGAACGTGCTGCGGACGACGTGCCGCGTGCCGTCGGCCGACTCGATCGCGACGGCCGGCCCGGCGTCGAGCAGGATCGCGGCGCCGCCGCCCGGCAGCGCGCGCACGCCGATGCCGCCGACGGTCCGCGGCCGGACGTGGTCGACGACCGTGCAGTCCGCGACGGCGGAGTACGGGATGCGGATGCGCTTCAGCGGCACGAGCGCCACCTCGACCTCGTCCGGGTCGAGCGTGATGCGGATCCGCAGCGAGCCGACGACGGCGCCCGCGGCCAGGAGCACCAGGCCCGCGACGACGCCGACGGCGCCTCCTCCGGTCGCGACCACGATCACGAGGCCGACGACCGCGATCGCCAGCCCGACGACGCGGATCCCGCGCGGGGCGGGCGTGGTCTGGCGGAAGCGCGCGTCGGGTGAGGGCGTGGTCACGCCCTCACCCTAGGCGCGCGGCGGTCCGCCCGGGTCGGGCGGACGGGCCGGGCCGACGGGGCGGGGCCGACGGGTCAGGCGTGCTGCTCGTCGTGCTCGCCCTCGGCGATCTCCTCGATCAGCTTCGCGTTGAACGCGGGCAGGTCGTCGGGGTTGCGGCTCGTGACGAAGCCGCTGTCGACCACGACCTCCTCGTCGACCCACTCGGCGCCCGCGTTGCGGAGGTCGGTGGCGAGGGTCGGGAACGACGTCATGCGGCGACCGTCGACCACGCCGGCCTCGATGAGGATCCACGGCGCGTGGCAGATGGACGCGACGGGCTTGCCCGCGGTGAAGAAGGCCTTGGCGAAGGCGACCGAGTCGGCGTCGACGCGGAGGTCGTCGGCGTTCACGACGCCGCCGGGCAGCACGAGGCCGTCGTAGTCGGCCGCGTCGGCGTCCTTCACCTGGACGTCCACGTCGAACGTGTCGGCCTTGTCGATGTGGTTCAGGCCCTGCACGGTGTCCGCCTTCGGGGACACGAGCACGGGCGTGCCTCCGGCCTCCTGCACGGCCTTCCACGGCTCCGTCAGCTCGACCTGCTCGAAGCCGTCCGTCAGCAGGAAGGCCACCTTGCGGCCCTGGATGCTCTCTCCGGTCATGTGCGTTCCTCCTCGTGAGAGTGTCGCCGCCCGGTCGGACGGCGAGCTCGACGCTACGCTCGCCGGGCTCCGTCGACCACGGTGCGGAAGACGTTCACGGGTCGTCCGGAGACGGCGGTGTCGATCGCGAAGACGGCGCCCGAGAGCGGGTGCTCCTCGAGCTGCTCCTCCGTGAGGTTCTCCCGCGCGGTACCGATGACGAGGGTGCGGAGGTCGGGTCCGGCGAAGGCGACGGACGTGACGTTCGGCGCCGGGATCTCGATCTCCAGGTCCTTCGTGCCGTCGGGCGCCCATCGGACGACCTTGCCGGCGCCGTAGATCCCGTTCCACGCGTAGCCGTCGACGTCGAGGGTGAGGCCGTCGCTCATCTCGCCGTGGATCCAGTGCTCGAGGTCGCCGAGCTCGCCGTCGGCCGAGTACGGCGCGCGGTAGACCGTCTCCTCCGACGTGTCGGTGAGGATCATCGTGCGGCCGTCGTCCGTCCACTCGAAGCCGTTGGTGATCGCGAAGCCGCCGAGGAGCGTGCGCAGGGTGCCGGATCCGTCGATCGAGTACACGGCCGCGTCGGGCTCGCCGTCCGTCACGTCCATGGATCCGATGACGAAGCGGCCGGCGGGGTCGACCTTCCCCTCGTTCATGCGGATGCCGCCGTGCGCGTGCTCCACCCGGGCGAGCTCGCGCGTGATCCGGCCCTCCCGGTCGACGAGCACGATCAGATCGCCGAGCCCCGCGACGTAGCCGCCGTCGTCGGCCGGCTGGAAGGACGCGAGCGGCGGGGGCAGCTCGAGCACGGTGTCGTCGGATCCGTCGACGGCGCCGGTCCACGGGCTCCGGTGCAGCGTGCCCGCGGTGATGTCGTTCCACATGACGTCGCCGGCCGGATCCCACCACAGGCTCTCGACGAGGATCGCGCGGGCGTCGCGCAGGACGCGGAGGTCGGAGGTGAGGGCGCTCATGGATCCAGCCAAGCACCGCGAGCGCGCGGCCGTCCCCGGAGCGAAGGGAGGGCGGTCGACCCTGGGCGCACACTGTGAGCGCCCTCATCGTTCGTGCGACGAGGAAGCAGCGGGCGTACCGTCGATACGAGGTCGGATGACGCGTGCGAGCGCGCCCGGCCCGCGGGGCAGGATCCCACCGGACGCCGCCCCGCACGGATCGGGAACCCCCGACCCCACGAACGACCAGAACGAGGAGTCGAACATGACCACGACCGTCGAACGCCCCACCGCCGCCTCCGAGAAGGCCACGCAGCCTGAGGGCTCCAAGCCCACCAAGCGCCAGAACGCCGAGCGCGGTTTCCAGGCCAGCGAGCAGCTGCACGAGAACATGCAGAAGGTCCTCGTCGACCTGATCGAGCTGCACATCCAGGGCAAGCAGGCGCACTGGAACGTCGTCGGCAAGAACTTCCGCGACCTGCACCTCCAGCTCGACGAGATCATCGAGTCGGCGCGCGAGTTCAGCGACGACCTGGCCGAGCGCATGCGCGCCCTGCACGCCACGCCGGACGGCCGGAGCGACACCGTCGCCGAGAACACGACGCTCCCCGAGTACCCGCAGGGCGAGGTCGACACGGCCGAGACCGTGGACCTCGTCACCCAGCGACTCGAGGCCGCCGTGCACACCATGCGCGAGGTCCACGACGACGTCGACGAGGAGGACCCGACCACCGCGGACCTGCTCCACGGCTTCATCACCGCGCTCGAGCAGTACGCGTGGATGGTCTCCGCGGAGAACCGCCGCGTCGGATCCGCCGCCGAGTAGCGAGCGGCACCGACATCACGACCCGAGGGCCGCGCCACCAGGCGCGGCCCTCGTCGCGTCACGACCGCGACACCGCATCGACCGCCCGATGAGGGCACAGGAAGGAGACCGGGATG
>Ga0265798_10011312_pt1 | contig 10887 bp, 10 predicted proteins | sample P3T30metagenome_FD_192430 | JGI IMG/M metagenome (GOLD analysis project Ga0265798, IMG submission 192430) | Plant litter microbial communities from East Loma Ridge, Irvine, California - P3 T30 | ecosystem: Environmental > Terrestrial > Plant litter > Unclassified | place: USA: California... | reverse complement strand
AGCTGCGCAGACCATCAGTTGTAATGGTGTCGGGCGAGCCATGCCGCTTCATCGCCTTCTTCATGAAGGCCAGCGCTGCACCCTTGTCGCGTGTCTTGGTGACATAACTTTCTAGCACCTCGCCTTCGTGATCCACTGCACGCCATAGATAGACCATTTCGCCGTTCAGCTTCACGTACATCTCGTCGAGATGCCATCGCCAGTGGCGAAAGTTACGCATGCAGCTCACGCGTGCCCGTCGGATGTCACCGGCAAAGAGTGGCCCGAACCTGTTCCACCACAGCCGCACCGTCTCGTGGCAGATGTCGATCCCGCGCTCGAACAGCAGGTCTTCCACGTTCCGCAACGACAGCGGAAAGCGCACATACATCAGCACCACCAGCCGGATCACCTCAGGTGACGAGTTGAAACGTCGAAACGGGCTGGGCGGCAAGGCCCTCGATTTCCGGCTCATCCCTTACCGTTATCAGCCCCTGCCCCGCCTGCCACGTTGGTTTGACGGAGCCGTTCAGCTTCACGTTACGGCCGCTTTGCAGCGCCTGCTCCGCTTACCGGATGGCGTGACTTCGCGGAGGCGGTTTGAGAACGAATTGCTGCTCGCGCCGCCAAATGACGACGCCCTGGCACACCCCCTTCCACAACCTAACCCACGCGCATATCGTAGCAGCATGTTTGGGATCCGCCGCTCCTCATCTAATCCCGTAGAATCCGAGGTCGAGGCGATCCCGTCCGAGCGCCACATCGGCAATCGCCGCCGCGACTGCTGGTGGGAACCGATCTACGACCCGGAGTTCCTCCTCGAAGCGGAGCCATACGACTGGGATCTCCAGCGCGATGCGGGCCCATACCGCCGGTTCGTGCCGGCTTCCCCTCTCAAGGCTCGAGTCAGGCCCGGCGACACATACGAGGTCCGCGGCATCCTCTTTCGAGAGTGCGACTTCCAAGGCGCCTTCGAGGGTGACCCAATCATAATATTCGACCGGTGCCAGTTCGTCGGTTGCGACATGGCATACTCCGTTTGGCGGCGGTGCCACTTCAAGGATTGCGATTTCGAAGGCTGCTCCATCTCCCTCGCTACCTTCGAGGCCTGCGAGCTTCGGGGATGCTCGTGGAGCAACATCGGCCTGGCCAGCCGCACGGAGCTCTCGCGAACCTTCCTGAGCAATCCCGGCGAACTGATTGCCGCGTCAGTCAGCGGCGTGGATCCTCGTCGCCCGACGCTGCAGCATCGCATGCACCAGTGGTTCAGGCTCCGCGGGACGCGCGCGCACTTCCTGAGGTCGGTCATGCTCTCGCACGCCACGACCGGCGACGAGCACACCTACTACGATACCGTAAGGCTACATGAGTTGCAGCGGTGTTCCGCGCGAGTGGCGGAGGATGCCTACGAGACCGTGTTTGGGCCCGGCTGGCGGCGCGTGGTCGCCCTACCCTCCATGTTGCTGCACGCGTTCAACTACGCGATCATGCGCGCCCTCGGCGCGCTGAACGGCTGGGGCGAGTCCGCCGGACGCCCGTTTGTTGCGCTGCTGGCCTGTTGGGCTGGATTCGGCTTCCTCTACTCACGGGCGCCGTTCGCGAAGCCGATCGCCGAGCCCTTCCAGAAGAGCTTCGACATAACCTTCCTCGTCGGGTTCACGAACCAAAGACCGGAAAACGATGCCTCGCTGACTGTTGTGCAGGACGCGCACGTCCTGGCGGCCATCGTGATCTACTCGGTGTTCTTCGCGACGGTGATCTCGAAGCTTTCACGCGCGCGATGAGCGACGAGATACTGATCCTTTACGGCAGCCGAGCTCGCGGTGATGCCGGCCCGGGCGCCGACGTCGACTTGATGCTGGCGACCTCGGCCTTGCGTCCGCAGTCTCCCGTCGAGCGCATGGGCGAGAGCCTCCATCGCTACCCGCGCGACTGGCTTCTGGACCAGGCATCTCAAGGCGATCTGTTCGCCTATCACGTCGGGCACGAGGGCGTGCCTCTGCAGGATGGGGACGGCTTCCTCCTCGACCTGAGGGAGGCGTTCCGGCGCCGCGTATCCTACTTGTCCGACGCGCGGAACGGTCTCCTCGTGGCTCGCCTCCTAACCGAGATCGACTGGGGCGCGAACGCAAGCCTCAAGCGCCGGTTCTTCTGGGGAGTGCGGACCTGCCTGATCGCCACGACGGCGGATAATGGATTACCGGTCTTCTCCGCCGAACTGCTTGAGGCGTCGAGCTCAATAGATGGTTTGGCCGATCTGCTGCAGCGACGGGCGACCGCTTCGTTCGAGGAATGCCGTGCGCTGGTGGCGCGAATGAATCAGGCGATATCGACCCTTGCTCCATCTACATTGACCGGTGACGAGCTCAGAGCCTTCCTGACCGCTGTGGGAGGCTACCCAGCAGAATGCGCATTTGCTTCCGAAGAGCGGGCTTGGGAGAATGAAGCTCACGTCACCATCTACGCCTGAGTGTCGCTTTTCCGGCCGGTCTTAAATATCCTAAAACTGAAGCGGAAGTTGCCAGCGGGTGAGACAGCCACCCTCTGCGCGGTCCGACCTTGGGAGCTGCTCGCCCGGCCGCCTGACGGCGATGAAGACCTATTTGCGGACTTCCAGGCGGTGCTGCAACCTCCCCTAAACCGGACATCCGTTCATCACAGCCGAAAGAGGCAACTATGCGCCCCAATATCGGTCGTCAGCCGCCGTCCTTATCGAGCACATAAGCGGACATCAGTTTGCCCGATTGAATCAGCTACAACGTTCTGGCTGGATAACTAACTTACTTGGGCAGGATGTTAGCCATGAAGATAGGCAAACCTCGTAACGGCAGCCTTATTTCACCAGTGGATAATTAATCCGATAGCACTACTAAACTGATCTCCCGTCGTCATGGTTGTCATAACGGGGCCCGTCGATATATTCTTTCCATCTAACCTCGCGGAATGCTGTCATCCCAGTTAGATCAGCTAGTATGGTGAGAAGTCGTGCAAGCCCAAGTGCCGGACCATTGATCTCGACATAACCGGTTAATTTTAGATCTTTGGGTTCGAATATGCCCTCATTCTTGAGTAGGCCGCCCTTCGACAGGTCGACATAGAGATCGGGTCTACAATCATCTAGCATTTCTTTGAGCCATGCTGAGATCGTTGGAAGAGCAGCGCCGCCGTAGGTCAAAATTGCCGTAAAGATGCGAGCGTGAGGCCAAGAGAGGTTGCCCAACCGCGCGCCGCCCTTCGATGTAGGGATAAGCGCCCTGACGCTTTGGATATTTTCACCGATTTCAGTGATAACACTGCGCTGGGTTATCGTAGTTTTAACCTCGAATGTTCCGACAGCGCCCTCTTGGAAGATTAGGTCATGCCCGCTGGCGAACCGTAGTCGCGGCATAGACTTTAGCATCAGAACGATGTCCTGTTGCTTCGAGCGATTTCCGGCTGCGTCCACGATGACACCGCTAACCACGCTCGTCATTTCTGGAAGATGATCGACGAAGAAATTCTGGATCAAGCTCTCGCGGGCAGCGCCGGCCGTGGCTGCATGGCCAAGGACATTCGTCATTTCGTACTGGGACCTAAGCGCTGCCACCGCCGCCGCACAGTATTCCATAAGCGGCGAAACGCTTTTGACCATTTTAGCCACCTCTCACTCTCCCATGATCATAAACTTTGGTCCGCTGCAGCAAAAAATATCTTCGCGCGGCTTTCGACCATTTTTTGCCATTCGTGATGGTCGGGCGGGCGGCGGTTTTCTCCAAAACCTGCCGTCCACCTTCCGAAAAACTTGCCCGGCTTCAGCTCATCCGCCAAAACCTACATGTAGAACCTGTAAGACGGATTTGGACGGTAATTCTCAGGAAACTCGACCATGAGCTGCCCGACCTTTTTAGCGAACGACAAGGTCACGGGATAGCGCGAGATCCCCTCGCTGCTGTTCCAATTGATCTTCGACAAAGCGAGGATCTCGATCGCACGCTGGCGAAGGTCTGTTTGGTTGGCGGCGCCGATCTCGATTGGTGCGGGAATATGCGGTCCTGGATACTCATTCCACCACGGAACATAGCCGCTGGTGAACAGGAAGGTCTCCTCGCCGACTGTGCACATTGTGCCGCGCCAAGGTTCCTCATGCCCCTTGCGGATAACCCGAAAGGGCGTGGGTCTAATCCAGACAAGGTCGCACGAGGGGACAAGGCCGCTGGCGCCCCCGAGAAAACCTTCGATCTCCTCGGGCTGGTACCGGGAGGTTTTGTGCAAAACTAGGCGATCGGGGGTGACGCCTGCGACCTTGCGATATTCCTCAATAACTTCGGAAATGAGTGCTCGCGCTTGGTCGGCTGTCAAATAGGGCTGCTTGTCGCGACGTTGGTCATGATCGATCGTCGCGCCGCTGAGCGCGAAGGGCTCGACCTCGGATGCCACGGCCTGGGCGAGACTGGCATAGATCAGGCTGCCTGAGCGCTTCTTGAGGTGATGGAACGAGATGCCGACGAAGCAGGTGTTTGCCGGCAGGTCAACCGGCTGCCAAGGCATCGATCCCGCCTTGTAGTAGAGAGAGACAGCAAGATTCCAAGACCGTGTAGCGTGGCTTTGCCCCTTATCGTCGCCGCGCTCGACCGTGTCGCGCCGTATAACCTGGATCGGTACCGCATTCTGATGCTGCATGCAGCGCGCCTTTAGCGCGCGGTAAAAGGTCCGGAACAAGAGCTCGTCCGCCTGGATGCGAAGATCCTCGGCCGCTCGCAACTCCTCGGGCGTCGGCTGGAAGAGAGACATCTGCGAGCTTTCTTCCTCGGCCTGCAAACGCTCGAGCGCCTGCCGCTCGATTGCGCTCAGTCCCGGATTATCAACCCGAAGGTCCGCGATCGCCTCGGGCAGACAGACGACGACACAGCTCGGGCCGCCGTCCCGGAAAAGACCAGTGATTTGGGCGGCGAACATTTCGAGCAGGGTTTCAAAACCGGACCCGCGCTTGACCCGCGAAAGCGCATCTTCGACCGCAGGCGCATCAAGGGCCCGGACGAAACGGTCTGGCACGACGAAGTCAGTGCCGAGGGCAGTGCGCGAGCCGGGCCAGTTGCGATATCGTAGCGTGTTAGGCTCCCGGGCGACCTGGAAGCTCCCTAGCCGCTCCAACCACTTGCGCACGGCCACTGTATCGTCAGGCGGGCCGACAATGCCGAGCGTAACCGCATGCTCGGCTCCCGCCGTCCGGCTGCCGGTCAGAGCACGACGCGGCTCGATTCCTCGTTTGCCATTGCGAAAGACAAGCTCGGGCTCGCTGAGATGTTCAATGGCGATCCTCATGAGCGAACCTCCTCGGAAGGGGCTGGCACGTCGACGGTGAGGAACGCGGTGTCGAACAGGAGTTCAGCGGTGCCTTCTTGGCCGAGGTTCAGCGTTTGACTACCATCGGCGAGGAACCGGCTCCAGAATGTTAGATCGTCCTCAACGTTCTTATTGCGATCGAACTTCATGCGACGAGTCGCTTTTGCGGTCCGTGCGAAGGAGGGCAGTGGCGTAGTCGCATCCTTGCCGGTGAACATGTAGAACGGCTTGATACGGATGCCCCATCGCTCGTCGAGGGTAGTGAGCTCATAGCCGAAACCCTCATTCTCAAACCACGCCCGTTCATCCTCCGCGCGCTGCTTGACGACTTCGCGTCGGATATTGCGCCGGTTCGGACTGTCATATCGAAGCATCCGCGGCTTTCCCTCCTCACCGATAAAGAAAGCTCGGCGGCCCCCGCGACCGCCTTCGAGGACCAGTCCACGCTCTTGGAAATGGCCAAGGAAGCGTTCGAAATGGCGTCGGATGAGCCAGCTGACGACCCGCCGCTGGTCGGGATCAGCCTCGAGTTCCGCTCTCTCAAATTCCGCGCCGTCAACCGCGATCGGCGCGAAGGCGGCGCGCAGCAGACCGAGTGGCGTGAAGCTCCAGATCTCTTTGTCCCGCACGATCGCGGTGCCGGCCGCGTAGGCCTCGGGTGCATTGTTTCCGTTCGGCCGCTGCGAAACGCGGATCATGGCGACCGTTGTCGGTAGCGCGAGCGCTGGTAGAACGTTGAAGACATAGGTCCCGGTCGGTCTATCGTCGCGAGCGACCTCGAGCGCACCGGCGCCTGCGGTTGCAGGGAGTCGCGTGATCCGGGCGGTGAATTCACCCTCGGCGTCGATCGCGAAGGCGGCTTCGCCGCCTGCGGCTTTCGCGAGCTCCTCCACATCATGCAGGCCGGTCCCACGCCACTCCATGGCGCGCAGGCCGAGGAAGATATCGCAGATCGAGCGATTGCGTGCATCGGTGCCGTTCGGGACAGGGTGGAACCGACCCGTCTCGTCCAGCGTCACGCGCTTCATCAGGCCCGGCGGCAGGTTGCCAGGGTTGCGGAACCCGACGGCGACCCCCGGCACGACATTGATAACCGCCGGCTCGGAGCGCTCGTAGTCGCGATGGACGAGCAAATTGACCATCAGTTCGACTAGGGCTCGTGGCGCATAGGCGCTCAGATCTTGGTGGAGCGCGCCGCGCTTAACCCGAAGGGTCGGGTTGACCGCGTCAGACGCAATCCAATCGAGCAGGGCTTTTCGCTGTGCGAGGAGATTCCCGCTCACGACGGTTCGCTTCTTGTCAGCAATCGTCGCGATCGTAACTGCGTGGGGATAGCGCTCCTCGACGTTTCTACCGAACAGCAGGAAACAAGCGGTAGACGGTATCTCATCACCATCGACTGAAAGCAGCAGACCGAGCTCACGCATTAGCGGGAGCAATGTGTCGCGGAATACCAGCGGCCGCCCGAGGTTCTCGCAATATTCACGTAGGGTGACGAGAGTGAGGTCCAGATCGATCTCATCGAGGCTGCTCGTCGGCACTGGCCTTTCGTCAAACGGCTCGTCGCCCGTCGGCGTACTGGCGGTGTTTCGCGTCAGATAGAGGTCTTCGTCGATCAGCGCTTCGGAGAGCTCGGTCATGAGTTCGTCGAAGCCGGTTATGGTAAGCGGGACAAAGTTACCCCCAAGTTTGGCCTGCAGCTCCACGACGTTTTGATGCAATGCTTCGCCCTCACGGACACACCAATAGATGCCTTTGCGAAAACTGCGGGCTTCCGACGCCGCACCAAGGAGCAGATCACGCGTGATCGAGGGCTCAGCGCCGCGATAGCCGACCACAACAAGCGGCGAGTCTTCGAGCAGTGGGCGCAGGCGCGTCTTGAGCTCGGGATCCAGATTGCGCACCTCCTCAACGAGGTTCTTGTCGGTATAGCCCTCGGCGCGCCCGTGGAGCCACACGATCTGCGCGCGCGAGTAGAGGTCGAATTCGTCAAAATCGCCCGCCGTGCGGTTCACCTCCGAATGGCTGGGCAAATGTGGTCGCAGCGCGTCGAGTGCGATCGGCAGGCAGGGATCAAAATTGGTTGTCAGGGTAGAACGAACAAGGCCGCGCCGAACGAATTCGGCGAGAGCGCGATATCCTGACCCGAGTTCACTGTTCGGCTGCATTAGGCTCGTCAGCTGCTCGCGGCGATATTCCTTGGGACGCAGGAGATGCTCAACCACGAGCGGAAAATTCTCAGCGAGATTTACGTTCGGCATGAACCAGTCGTGCTCGGCGAGCCACCGCTCCCATTCGCTGGTCTTAACCCGGAAAGCGGGAATCGTGCCCCGCAGAACACGATCGGCATAGACACGCTTTGCCAGGCGCCGTACGGATTCGTCAGCCAAAGGGACGCCGGAAGAGAAGGATGCTCCGGCGCCAAGAAGAAATACTGGCCGGGCCGGATTGGCCGCTCGGAGAATGGGCACGAGTTGCTGGACAGCTTCGCTATTTTTCATTTCGCCTCCGCTACCTCGATAGCGCATCTCGCGAGTGGAACAAGAGGGGAACTGGACCGCCGCAGGCAGTTCAAAATGCGCCGCCTCTTAAGAGATTGGCTCTTTAGCAGGCTGGCGGGGACGTTCGGCCCGGACGCGGCGCTGGGATCCGACAGCTCGAGTGCTGCCGGTCCTCACAATGTTCTCCCGATGCCACCTAATCACCTCGCGAAAGCGGCCTTTGTAGTCGCGACCTGATGTCATTGCAGAATTTGAAGATACCCGCTGCCGACGAACCACGAATTGGCGGCGAGCCTCCGAAACATTACGTGCTGCCAGCTATTGAGGCGATTTGCGTAGCGAGCTTGCTCTTCGGCGAGATAGGCTCGGACCCCAGCCGCGCCTTTGGTCGTCGCGATCGTGGTGAGATGATCGCGCAGTGGAATGAGATCGTCATTCGCGTTCGACGTATAGCTCACGTCGAGCTTAACGACATCGAAGTGCCGCTTGTCCCGAAGCCTCGCGACTTGCGGCCAGCTGGCCGGCGCGTTGACATGAAAGACAAGGACCGGCGGGCCCGCGACGCCAACGCTGACGCTGCACCTCTTCCCCGGGGACGGCCGTAGGGTTTGAGTTAGAGCGCCTGAGAACGTGATCACGCTGTGGTCCGAGAAGGATTGGGCCACGGCGCTGGCCAGTTCCTCCCGCGCTCTCAAGGAGGCTATAACGGTGGCTCGCTCCTGAAAGTCCTTGGACAGTCGCGCATCAGAGCTTTGGCAGTTGTTCCCAGAGCTCCCTCCTCATTGCCACAAGGCGCGCGCGTTCCTGTTCTGGCATCACGCCGAGGAAGTCGTCGAGCAGGCTGCCGACGGTGTCCATCACGCGCAGGCTCGCGATCCGGAACCCCTTTAGGGTGGCATGCATAGTCGGCTCGATCACGGCCACTGAGTCGAAGCGTAGGATGCGTTCTTCAGCGCTGGGATGCGTTTTCCCGATCGGCATCAGCGCCCCAAGCGCGTGTTCGAACCGCCGCAGTATCTCCAGCGCCTTGAGTATGATCACGCCCCCAGATCCGGACGCGAGGTAAGGATTCCAGATGGGAGACAGGTCGCGCTCGCCAATCGGCCGCCCTATACGCAGTGCGAACTGGTCGGCCTCGAATTCTTCTGCCCGTGCGTCCGTTTCTAACTGACGGCCGTGCCCGTGATGATGGTGACCATATTCATGGGCCACGATGAACAATTCCATCGCACGCGCGACCTGTTCGACCAGCGCTACCTGTGCCGGGTCGGCGGGCTCAAATGGGACCGTGGCATTCGTCCCGCTCATCGCGAAAGACATAAAGATGCGGTTCCAGTAGAAGGCGAGTTGCATGTTCATGCGCAGCAGCAACTTTGCGCCGTCCTGCGTGAAACGTTCGGACTGCCAATAGCTCGGCTCTAGTAGGATCGTGCGGTGGAAGGCCTTGGCGACCAGGCCGCAGAATCGGAACGTGAAAGCGCCGACCGTGATGATGCTCTGGCCGGTCATGATAACGCCGGCTTTGGCGGCGAACGGCCCCGTGATCGGCTCGATCCCCCTTGCGACGCCGCTCTGGGACTCGAACCCCTGCCGGGCCATCTCGGCCTCGACCTCGTCGCACAGCACCGCGTGGAACGCTTCGGCCGAGGGGTTAACGCCGGGGCTCGTCGAGGGCGCTGCGGCGTTGCGCCGCTGACCGGTCGTCAGCAGCGCTTCGATTTCGTCTTTGCTCCAGCCGGCCGCCGCAAAACCGGCCCGGGCGCGGGCATCGTCCTCGCTCGGATCGTAGTCGGAGTCCATGACCGCAGCGCCCGGATGAGCCGCCGCACGCTCGAACATCTGAGACCACAGGTCCCTTGCCGCGTCGTTGCCTTCCTGCTCCATTCAAGCGTCGTAGCACCGGCCGGATCGGTGCGAAACGACAGCCTACCTGGCTGACCGTGGCGCGGCTCAGCGACATGCTGCCGCTGCCGGCCGACTGGTCTGCCCAGCGCAGCCTCTTCGCGATGCAGGACTGACGCTTTTGCGTCGTTTTCGCTTGCGTCTTCTCTGACGTCAGACGATCACCGCCTCGCTCCCGAAATACGCGGGAGCGGGGCGTCGAAACCTCTCCAAGGAGTCAGCCGGTCACCATTAGGGGGCCGGGTGGCATGCGCGCATGTCCAGCCGGCAACGGTAAAGGCGCATGCGCCTGTTGGACTCCTGCAGGTTTCGAACATCCGGCTTCGGCCGTCGCCCCGAGAGGAACATAGGGGCGACTATCGGCGAAGCTGCACGAGGCGCCCCGCAAGAGGGGAGCTTCACATGACGATTTTAAGGACGGTCGCTGCGCTCGTGCTGCCATTGGTGGCGAGTGCCTGTAACCCGGCAATGTCGGTCAACGGTATGCAGAAGCGCGAGCCAGTGTTTGTCGCTGACAGCGCGCGTGATGGCAACGCGGTCATCGCCTGCGTGTCTGCCGCCTGGCTGAAGCTCGGCGGCGCTACGCCAAAGTCCGTACCGCGCGAGAACGGCGCCATGCTGGTGCTTGGCGATACCTTTCCAATGCTGATGATCGAGACCACGCCCACCGCGACCGGCACCCACGTCATCATGCATCAGTTCAAGACCATGTGGGCGGGCAGTGACCGTAACCGGGTTGAGGAGGTGCGCGCGTGTCTGTGAACCACGGCCACGGCGGCCGTCGCCTACCCCGCCGTCCGCAGTCGTTCGACCCTTATGAGGTCACCGCTATCTACGAGAACCCGGCTACCGGCTGGCGCGAGAGCGTACCGCGCCGCGCCTGGCTCTGGATGCTGCTGTTCGGCCTGTTCTACATGGCCGCGCGCAACCTGTGGCGACCGTTCGCCTTCACGCTTGTCGTCCTGATCGGAACGCTCCTCGTTGCCTGGCCACTGCTCTTCATCGTGGCGCCGGCTTTTTGGATCCTAGCTGCCGTTCAGGCGCAGCGGATGTTCCGTGAGCATTACATGCGGCTTGGCTGGGACGAGATCGATCCGTGGCACCAGGACGATGAGGCGTGATGTGAAACTAGGCAATATGGATGCCTATTATCGCCTACGTGTTGAGGATAAACTCATCCAAG
>Ga0265798_10011310_pt1 | contig 10889 bp, 15 predicted proteins | sample P3T30metagenome_FD_192430 | JGI IMG/M metagenome (GOLD analysis project Ga0265798, IMG submission 192430) | Plant litter microbial communities from East Loma Ridge, Irvine, California - P3 T30 | ecosystem: Environmental > Terrestrial > Plant litter > Unclassified | place: USA: California... | reverse complement strand
CGCTTCCTTCTCATATGGGGCCGATTCCGACCGGACCCCGCCTCGGTATTGACGCTTACGCGTCGACGTCGACTCGTTCCGGCGTCGCGTGGGTGTTAACCCGATCGATCACCTTCCAGGTCTTCAGCTTGGAGATCGGCGCGGTCTCTTCGATGCGCACCGTTTCACCCTGCTTGTACTCATTGCTCTCGTCGTGAGCATGATACTTCTTCGAGCGGCGGATGATCTTGCCGTACAGCGCGTGCTTGACCTTGCGCTCCACGTTCACGACCACCGTCTTGTCGCCCTTGTCCGAGACGATCAGTCCCGTGAGCACGCGCTTCGGCATGTCTACTTCCTTACTTGGCAGCCGCGTCGCGCGAGCGAGCGGTCTGCAGCGTCTTGATACGGGCGATGTCGCGGCGGACTTCGCGAACACGGCTCGGCTTTTCGAGCTGGTTGGTCGCGGCCTGGAAACGGAGGTTGAACGCCTCGCGCTTCAGGTTGCCGAGTTCCTCGGACAGCTGGTCCTCGGACTTCGCTTTCAGATCGTCGATCCGTGCCATATTACACGACTCCCAGATGCGAGGTGTCGCCAAGGCGGGCGACGACCTTAACCTTGATCGGCAGCTTCATCGCTGCGCGGCTGAACGCGACTGCGGCGATGTCGCCGGGCACGCCGTCCAGTTCAAACAGGATACGGCCGGGCTTGACCCGTGCCGCCCAGAACTCCGGCGAACCCTTACCCGAGCCCATGCGGACTTCGGCAGGCTTGCCCGAGACCGGAACGTCCGGGAACACGCGGATCCACAAACGGCCCTGACGCTTGATGTGACGCGTGATCGCGCGGCGAGCCGCCTCGATCTGGCGCGCGGTCAAACGATCCGGCTCCATCGCCTTCAGCCCGTAGGAGCCGAAGTTGAGCGTGGTGCCTCCCTTGGCATCGCCATGAATGCGGCCCTTGAAGGCCTTGCGAAACTTGGTCTTTTTTGGTTGCAGCATGATTCAGTCCTTAGCGACGGTCGTCGCGCGCCGGGCGCACGCCGGAGGTCTGAGCCTCCATCATGATGCGCTCCTGCGCGAGCGGGTCGTGGCCGAGGATCTCACCCTTGAAGATCCAGACCTTGACGCCGCAGACGCCGTAGGCGGTGTGCGCCTGCGCTTCTGCATAGTCGACGTTCGCGCGCAGCGTGTGAAGCGGCACCCGGCCCTCGCGGTACCATTCGGTCCGCGCGATTTCGGCACCGCCGAGACGGCCACCGCAGTTGATCCGGATACCCTCGGCACCGAGCCGCATCGCCGACTGCACCGCACGCTTCATTGCGCGACGGAACGCGATACGGCGCTCGAGCTGATCGGCAATGCCCTGCGCGACGAGCTTCGAATCGACTTCCGGCTTGCGGATCTCGACGATGTTGAGCGACACGTCGGACGTGGTCATCGCGCCGAGCTTCTTGCGAAGCTTCTCGATGTCCGCGCCCTTCTTGCCGATGATGACGCCCGGACGGGCAGCATAGATCGACACGCGGCACAGCTTGGCCGGACGCTCGATCACCACCTTGGAGATCGCCGCCTGCGGCAGCGTCTTCATGATGTACTGGCGCATCTTGAGGTCTTCGAGAAGGAGACGACCATAGTCGGCGCCTTCCGCATACCAGCGGCTGTCCCAGGTGCGGTTGATCTGCAGGCGCAGACCGATCGGGTTCGATTTCTGACCCATTATGCTTCTTCCTGCTCGCGCACGACGATGCGCAGACGGCTGAACGGCTTGAGGATGCGGGTCGACTTGCCGCGGCCGCGCGTGGCGAACCGCTTCATCACGATCGACTTGCCGACCGAAGCCTCGTGAACGACAAGCGCGTCGACATCGAGGTTATGGTTGTTCTCGGCGTTGGCGATGGCCGAGGCCAGCACCTTGCGCGCGTCGATCGCCATGCCCTTGGTCGAGAACTGCAGGATGTTCATCGCATCGCCGACCTTCTTGCCGCGGATGAGCGCTGCAACCAGACCAAGCTTCTGCGCCGATCCACGGATCTGCGTGCCGATCGAGAGAGCTTCCTTCTCACCGACCTTGCGGGGGGATTTCGCCTTCGACATCAGCGCTTGCCCTTCTTGTCAGCAGCGTGACCGGGGAAATACCGCGTCGGCGCGAATTCGCCGAGCTTCATGCCCACCATGTCCTCGTTGACGGAAACCGGCACGAACTTGCGGCCGTTATAGACGCTGAACGTGAGGCCGACGAACTGCGGCAGGATCGTCGAGCGACGCGACCAGGTCTTGATCGCACCACGCGCGTTGGTGTCCTGCGCGGTTTCTGCCTTCTTCAGCAGATGGAGGTCCACGAAAGGACCCTTCCAGACTGAGCGAGCCATCTTAGCCCTTCCTCTTCGTCGAATGACGCGAACGGATAATCATCTTGTCCGTCGACTTGTTGTGACGGGTGCGCGCACCCTTCGTCGGCTTGCCCCACGGCGTGACCGGATGACGGCCGCCCGAGGTCCGGCCTTCACCACCGCCGTGCGGATGGTCGACCGGGTTCTTGGCGACGCCGCGCGTCAGCGGGCGGATGCCGAGCCAACGGTTGCGACCGGCCTTGGCGAGGTTGGTGTTGCCGTTGTCCGGGTTGGACACCGCACCGACCGTCGCCATACAGGCGGCGTGGATGTAGCGCTGCTCACCCGAATTCAGGCGGATCATCACCATGCCCTTGTCGCGACCGACGACCTGCACATAGGTGCCGGCAGACCGTGCGAGCTGACCGCCCTTGCCGGGCTTCATCTCGACGTTGTGGACGATCGTGCCGACCGGCATCTGGCCCAGTTCCATCGCGTTGCCCGGCTTCACGTCGGTCTTCTTGCTCGCGATCACCTTGTCGCCAACGGCAAGGCGCTGCGGCGCGATGATGTACGCAACGTTCGACTTGCCCTCGGGCGTGTCGCCGTAGTTGATCAGCGCGATGAACGCGGTGCGGTTGGGATCATATTCGATCCGCTCGACCGTACCTTCGACATCCCACAGGCGGCGCTTGAAATCGATGATACGATAACGCTGCTTGTGACCGCCGGCGATGCCGCGCGAGGTGACATGGCCCTTGTTGTTGCGGCCACCGGTCTTGCGCTTGCCTTCGGTCAGCGCCTTGACGGGGCCGCCCTTGTGCAAACCGCTACGGTCGACCAGGATGAGACCACGGCGTGCCGGGCTCGTCGGGTTATAATGCTTCAATGCCATCGGATCAGATCCCCGTCGTCACGTCGATGGACTGACCGTCCTTCAACGTCACGATCGCCTTCTTGACGTCCGAGCGCGTGTAGGGCGCGCCCTTCCACTTCTTGGTCTTGCCCTTCTGAACGATGGTGTTCACGCCAGTGACGTTCACCCCGAACAGCGCCTCGACCGCAGCCTTGATTTCGGGCTTGGTCGCGTCGTGCGAAACCTTGAAGACCACGGCGTTATGCTCGGAAAGCATCGTCGCCTTTTCGGTGATGTGCGGCGCAACGATCACGTCGTAATGACGGACCGCGATATCGCCAGTCTGCTTCTTAGCCATTGAAGCGCGCCTCCAGCTTTTCAACGGCAGCGCGGGTCAGGACCAGCGTGTCGTGCTTCAGAATGTCGTAGACGTTGGCGCCGGCGGCCGGCAGCACGTTGATCGTCGAGAGGTTACCCGCGGCCAGCGCGAACGTGTTCTCGACCATGTCACCGTCGATGACGAGTGCAGTCCTGCCGGTGCCGAGCTTCGCCCAGTCCGCGATCAGCGCCTTGGTCTTGCTCTCCGCGACCGCCAGGCTGTCCATGACGACCAGCGTGCCGGCCTTGGCATGGCTGCTCAGCGCCATCTTGAGGCCAAGCGCGCGGATCTTCTTGTTCAGGCCCGGATTGAAGTCGCGGGTCCGCTGGCCGTGCGCCTTACCACCACCGATGAAGATCGGAGCGCGGCGATCGCCGTGACGTGCCGTACCGCCGCCCTTCTGGCGACCGAACTTCTTGCCGGTGCGGGCAACGTCGGCGCGCTCACGCGTGCCGCTTGCCGTCGCACGACGCTTTTCGAGCTGCCAGGTGACGACGCGGTGCAGGATGTCAGCGCGCGGATCGAGGCCGAAGACCTCGTCGTTGAGCTCGATATCGCCGCCTGCGGTATCGGCAAAGGATTGAAGCGTAATCTTCACGATCAGCCCTCCTGGCCGTCGGTGGCCGCTGCGTCGTTCGCCGTGTCGGCGGGCGTCTCAGCAGGCGCATCGTTGTTGTTCTGGGCGGCCTTCAGGCCGGCGGGGTACGGCGCGTCCTTGTGACGGTCGACCTTGACCGCATCCTTGACGAGCAGCCAGCCGCCCTTCGACCCGGGCACCGAGCCCTTGATGAAGATCAGGCCGCGCTCGACGTCGGTCGATACGATCTCGAGGTTCTGCTGGGTCCGCTGCGCGTCGCCCATGTGGCCGGCCATCTTCTTGTTCTTGAAGACCTTGCCCGGGTCCTGACGCTGACCGGTCGAACCGAGCGAACGGTGCGACACCGACACGCCGTGGGTCGCACGCAGACCGCCGAAGCCCCAGCGCTTCATGCCACCCTGGAAGCCCTTGCCCTGCGTGTAGCCCTGCACGTCGACGATCTGGCCGGCGACGTAGTGGTCGGCAGCAATCTCTGCGCCAACCTCGAGGACTGCATCGTCGGACACACGGAATTCGCGGACGATCGCCTTGGGCTCGACTTCGGCCTTGCCGAAGTGGCCGCGCTGCGGCTTGGAAACATTCTTGGTCTTCGCGACGCCGGCGCCCAACTGGACAGCGACATATCCATCACGATCGGCCTCGCGAACGGCCACGACCTGGAGAGCGTCGAGTTGCAGAACGGTAACCGGTACGTGCCGGCCATCGTCCTGGAACAGACGGGTCATCCCCAATTTCTTCGCGATCACGCCAGTGCGCATGATCTGATCCCTTTCCATAACAGAGGCACGCCACGGGGAATTCCGTAGCGTGCGTGCTCAACCCGAAAACTATTATACTGCGTCGGCCCCGACCCGGGCTGGTGCTTCCTTAAGGCAGGAAGCTGTCGGGGGACGCAGACCCGAGCAGGCTCGGCGGTATCCCGTAAACTGCCCTGCTAGCAGGGCCGAATCTCTTGTGAAGCGGTGCGTTTAAGCGAGCTTGATCTCGACGTCAACACCAGCAGCGAGGTCGAGCTTCATCAGCGCGTCGACCGTCTGCGGCGTCGGCTGCACGATGTCGAGCATGCGCTTGTAGGTACGGACCTCGAACTGCTCGCGCGACTTCTTGTCGATGTGCGGGCCGCGGTTGACCGTGAACTTCTCGATGCGCGTGGGCAAAGGAATCGGGCCACGGATGAGCGCGCCGGTGCGGCGAGCGGTGTCGGCGATATCGCCAGTCGCCTGATCGAGCACGCGATGGTCGAACGCCTTAAGACGAATGCGGATGTTGCTGTCCATGTACCCTACCAATGCGAAAGAGCGGGGTGACTTCCCTCGTTTGATCCCCGGCCAATCGCCGAAGGCCGGCCCGAGAGGCCACCGCTGGTTGTTCAGTTCAAAACCGGAGGAGCGCCCTTAGCGGGAGCTCCTACAAAAAGCAACCGCCCGCGCCTCTTTCGAGATGCGGGCGGTAAACTTTTTACCGAAGAAGCGGAAAGCTTACTTCGTGATGCCCGAAACGATGCCCGAACCCACGGTACGGCCACCCTCACGGATCGTGAAGCGCTGGCCCACGTCCATGGCGATCGGTGCGATCAACTTCACGCCGAGCGCGATGTTGTCGCCCGGCATGACCATCTCGGTGCCCTCAGGCAGCTCGACGGTGCCGGTCACGTCCGTCGTGCGGAAGTAGAACTGCGGACGATAGTTGGCGAAGAACGGCGTATGACGACCACCCTCGTCCTTCGACAGCACGTACACTTCCGAAGCGAAGTCGGTGTGCGGCTTGATCGAGCCGGGCTTGCAGAGCACCTGGCCACGCTCGACCTCTTCACGGCCGACGCCGCGGATCAGCGCGCCGATGTTGTCGCCGGCCTGGCCCTGATCGAGCAGCTTGCGGAACATCTCGACGCCGGTGACGGTCGTCTTGCGGACCGCCGGGTGGATGCCGACGATCTCGACTTCCTCACCAACCTTGACGATGCCGGTTTCGACGCGGCCGGTCACGACCGTACCGCGACCCGAGATCGAGAACACGTCCTCGATCGGCATCATGAACGGCTTGTCGAGCGGACGCTCGGGCTGCGGCAGATACGTGTCGACCGCTTCCATCAGCTTCAGGACAGCCTGCTTGCCGATCTCGTCGTTGGTGCCGTCAAGCGCCTTCACGGCCGAGCCCGGGATGACCGGGATGTTGTCGCCGTCGAAGTCGTACGACGACAGCAGCTCGCGGATTTCGAGCTCGACCAGCTCGAGGATTTCGGCGTCGTCGACCAGATCGACCTTGTTCATGAACACGACCATCGTCGGCACGCCGACCTGACGGGCGAGCAGGATGTGCTCGCGGGTCTGAGGCATCGGGCCGTCGGTCGCCGAAACGACGAGGATCGCACCGTCCATCTGCGCCGCGCCGGTGATCATGTTCTTCACATAATCGGCGTGGCCCGGGCAATCGACGTGCGCGTAGTGACGTGCCTGCGTCTCGTACTCGACGTGTGCGGTCGAGATCGTGATGCCGCGCTCGCGCTCCTCGGGAGCCTTGTCGATGTTGGCATAGTCGACGAACGTCGCGCCACCGGTCTCGGCGAGAACCTTGGTGATCGCTGCGGTCAGCGAGGTCTTACCATGATCGACGTGACCGATGGTGCCGATGTTGAGATGCGGCTTAGTCCGCTCGAACTTTGCTTTAGCCATGATTCCCTACCTTATTGATCGTTTCCGTGCCGGGGATGCCGCGCGAAAGCGGCCCCATAGCGGCTCCAAATGAAGAACGCCAGCCCTGCGTTGATCGTCGCGCGACACTTGGTGCCGCGCGACTGCCAAATCTTAGGCCAGCTTCGCCTTGACCTCGTCCGCGACGTTCGCCGGGACTTCGTCGTAATGCGAGAACTGCATGCTGTACTGTGCCCGGCCCTGGCTGAACGAGCGGAGCGCGTTCACGTAGCCGAACATGTTCGCCAGCGGCACCATCGCCTCGACCGTCTGCGCGTTGCCGCGGCTATCGGTGCCCTGGATCTGGCCACGACGGCTGTTCATGTCGCCGATGACGTCGCCCAGATAATCCTCCGGGGTGACGACCTCGACCTTCATGATCGGCTCGAGCAGCTTGATGCCGGCCTTCTGCGCGACTTCACGCATTGCGGCACGGCCGGTGATTTCGAACGCCAGCGCCGACGAATCGACGTCATGGTACGCACCGTCATACAGCAGAATTTCGAAGTCGATGATCGGGAAGCCGACCAGCGAGCCCGTGGCTGCCGTCTCGCGGAAGCCCTTTTCGATCGCGGGGATATATTCCTTCGGAATGTTACCGCCCTTGATCTCATCCTTGAAGATGATGCCCGAACCACGCTCGCCCGGCGAGACCTTCACCTTCACGCGACCGAACTGGCCGGTACCGCCCGACTGCTTCTTGTGGGTGTAGTCAACGTCGACCGGCTTGCCGAGGTATTCGCGGTACGCCACCTGCGGCGCGCCGACGTTGGCCTCGACCTTGAACTCGCGCTTCATACGATCGACGAGGATCTCGAGGTGAAGCTCGCCCATACCCTTGATGATGGTCTGACCCGACTCGGCATCCGACGACACGCGGAACGACGGATCTTCGCGCGCAAGACGGTTGAGTGCGACGCCCATCTTCTCCTGATCGGCCTTGGTCTTCGGCTCCACCGACAGCTCGATCACCGGCTCGGGGAATTCCATCCGCTCGAGGATGATCGGCGCCGACGACGCGCACAGCGTGTCACCGGTCGTGGTGTCCTTGAGGCCCGCCAGAGCGACGATGTCACCGGCATAGGCCACCTGGATGTCCTCACGCTCGTTCGCATGCATCAGCAGCATGCGGCCGACCTTTTCCTTCTTGTCCTTCACCGAGTTGATGACGGTCGAAGCGGTCTCGAGCTTGCCCGAATAGATGCGCGCGAAGGTCAGCGTACCGACGAACGGATCGTTCATGATCTTGAACGCGAGTGCCGAGAACGGCGCCTCGTCCGACGAAGGACGTTCGTCCTGCGTCTCGCCGTCAAGCTTCAGACCCTGAATGGCGGGCACGTCGAGCGGGCTCGGCAGGTAGTCGACCACGGCGTCGAGCAGTGGCTGCACGCCCTTGTTCTTGAACGCCGACCCGCAGGTGATCGGAACGAACGAGAAGTTCAGCGTACCCTTGCGGATCAGCTTCTTCAGCTCGGCGGCGGTCGGCTCGGTGCCTTCGAGATAGGCTTCCATCAGCGCATCGTCCTGCTCGACGGCCATCTCGATCAGCTCGCTACGCGCGGTCGCCGCAGCGTCGGCGTATTCGGCCGGGATGTCCTTGTACTCGAACTTCGCGCCAAGCGACTCTTCGAGCCAGACGATCGCGCGGTTGTTGACCAGATCGATCAGGCCCTTGAAGTCGCCTTCGAGGCCGATCGGGAGATACAGCACCGCCGGACGCGCGCCGAGGCGGTCCTTGATCATCTCGACGCAACGGTCGAACGAGGCGCCGGTACGGTCGAGCTTGTTGACGAAGCACATCCGCGGAACCTTGTACTTTTCCGCCTGGCGCCACACCGTCTCGGACTGCGGCTCGACGCCGGCAACGCCGTCGAAGCACGCGACCGCGCCGTCGAGCACGCGCAGCGAACGCTCGACCTCGATCGTGAAGTCGACGTGGCCGGGCGTATCGATGATGTTGATCAGGTGCTCTTCGCCCTTGCCGTCTTCAGCACGCCACTTGCAGGTGGTCGCCGCCGACGTGATCGTGATCCCGCGCTCCTGCTCCTGGACCATCCAGTCCATCGTCGCGGTGCCTTCGTGCACTTCGCCGATCTTGTAGGACTTGCCGGTGTAGTAAAGGATGCGCTCGGTCGTCGTCGTCTTGCCGGCGTCGATGTGCGCCATGATGCCGATGTTGCGATAGCGGTCGAGCGGATGGCTGCGGGCCATGATGCGTCACTCCTGGGTGCCTGGACGGCGGTAAAAACGGGCGGCGGAAAGTGTTCACCAATCGTGCCGTGCCGCGCGATAGCCGCTCGGCGCAGATGATGAAATAAAAATGTGGTGGCGAAGCCTCTCGGCTCCGCCACCCATATAGGTCATCACGGCGAGTCTTACAAACCCGCCGTCACGGACGTGCTTACCAGCGGTAGTGCGAGAACGCGCGGTTGGCTTCGGCCATGCGGTGCGTGTCTTCGCGCTTCTTCACCGCGTTGCCACGGTTGTTTGAAGCGTCGAGCAGTTCGCCCGACAGACGTGCCGACATGGTGTTCTCGCTACGCGAGCGCGCCGCGGTAATGAGCCAGCGGATCGCCAGCGCCTGCGCACGCTCCGGGCGGACTTCAACCGGAACCTGATAGGTCGCACCGCCGACGCGGCGGCTGCGGACTTCGATGCCCGGCTTCACGTTCTGGAGCGCGTCGTGGAAGACCCCGATCGGGTCCTTCTTCGCACGCTGCTCGACCGTGGCGAGCGCGGTGTAGACGATGCCTTCCGCGACCGACTTCTTGCCGTCCAGCATGACGCTGTTCATGAACTTGGAGAGAACCTCATCCCCGTACTGGGGATCAGGCAGGATGACCCGCTTTTCGGGACGACGACGACGTGCCATTTCAAATTCCTTGTTGTGCTTCAGCCGGTCCGAAACCTGTTCGGGGCTTACTCTGGCAGATTACTTGGGACGCTTGGCGCCGTACTTCGAACGCGACTGCTTGCGGTCCTTCACACCCTGCGTATCGAGCACGCCGCGCAGGACGTGGTACCGAACGCCGGGAAGATCGCGGACACGCCCGCCGCGGATCAGCACGACCGAGTGCTCCTGCAGGTTGTGGCCTTCGCCCGGGATGTAGCTGATGACTTCGCGCTGGTTGGTCAGGCGAACCTTGGCCACCTTGCGCAGCGCCGAGTTCGGCTTCTTCGGGGTCGTCGTGTAAACGCGGGTGCAAACGCCACGCTTTTGCGGGTTTGCTTCCATCGCAGGAACCTTGGACTTGGCCTTCTGCGGATCGCGGCCCTTGCGGACCAGCTGGTTGATCGTCGGCATGAATCTCTTCACCTTGGAGTTTTGGTTACTTTGCTGGAGCCATGACGCTCGGGAATACAAAAGGGCCTTCGGGAATCATCGCGATCCCCCCTGGCCCTGAATGCATCCAGCAATGTTCAAGCACCCGTCCGCACACGTGAGTCTGCGGTTGAGCAGCGGCGCCTATACCGCGCGACTCGAAAACGGTCAACAGCTCCCCCCCGTCCGCTCCGCCCTCGCTGCTTGGCCCGCTCAACTGAGCAACGCGGACAACTGATCCGGATGCAACGACCAGCCCGCGAACCCGGCGACGCCCATCAGCACGCCGAATGCGCCGAACACCCACGCCGCGACAAGCAGCCAGCGCGTCTCGGCGAGTGCCGCCACCGCCGCCAGCGACACCGCGATCGAAATCAGCGCGTCACATAGATCGAACTGATCGTCATGCACGTTGAGCGCATCGTATTGCGCGTCATCGGCTTGCGCCTTTGCCTTCAGTTGCGGTGTCTCCACCGCGTATTTCGCCGCCTCTGCACCCAGATCGGCGATCGCCTTCCGCGCTGGAGGCGACGGGGCGGCACCGGCGATCACCGTCATCTCGGCGCGTGCGGTGGCAACGATATGCGCCTTGGTCCGCGTCGCCTGATATTCCGACCACGTGTCGATCGCGTCGCTTTTGGCGAGTTGCATGGCCTGAACCAGATTATCGTCCTTGATGTTGGCGACCGCCATGAACACCGAGAGGACCACTACCGTCAAAGCAACGCAGCG
>Ga0265798_10011309_pt1 | contig 10889 bp, 7 predicted proteins | sample P3T30metagenome_FD_192430 | JGI IMG/M metagenome (GOLD analysis project Ga0265798, IMG submission 192430) | Plant litter microbial communities from East Loma Ridge, Irvine, California - P3 T30 | ecosystem: Environmental > Terrestrial > Plant litter > Unclassified | place: USA: California... | reverse complement strand
GAACGTGGGCAGATTTCACAGGCCCGCTCTCTCCGCAGCCTGCTCATGAACGTCTTCGGCTACGCGCACAAGAAGCAGTTCGTTCCGTTCAACCCGGCCCGCGCCACAGACTCCATCAAGCCCAAGACGAGTACCCCGACTGCTCTCCGTGCCGCGGAGCTTGAGAGCATTCGAGATGCAGTTGCTCGGTACATGCGACCTGAACTCGGCCGCGGCGGCCCGACCCCAAGCGTGCCTGTCGACCTCATCATCGACACCATGTTGGGAGGCGGAGGACTGCGCATCGGCGAGGCCCTCGCACTGCGCTGGACCGACCTCGACCTTGAGGGCGCCGAGCCGACCCTGCGGGTGCTCGGAACGACCGTCGAGGTGAGGAACGACCAGAACAACGGAACGGGCCTGCACCGACAGTCACGGACGAAGACGAAGTCGAGCATGCGCGCCGTCCGCATGCCGGAGTGGCTGCGTACCCGCCTCCTAGTAGCGCCTCGGAACCCGCACAGTGACCTCGTCTTCTGCACCAAGTCGGGCAAGCCTCTTTCGCGAAGCAACGTCTATCGAGCGCTGAAGAAGGCTCTCGACGATGCCGGCGTCGAGCACTTCGTCCTCCACGACCTTCGCAAGACCGTCGCGACGGCTGTCGACAAACACGAGGGCCTTGCAGCTGCCAGCAGCATCCTGGGACACTCCAACACGGTCATCACTCAGGCCTCATATGTCGAGCGAGCCGAGCTCAAGGCCGACGTCCGGACCACCCTCGATGCTTTCGCACCCGCGCCGGAGTGACTCGACGGCCGTGCGTCAGGTGGCGGGTGAATGTGGGGTTCATGTAGCCATCCGCTGCAGAGCTTGCACCAGACGCGCCCCTCATCGGCTGCACCTGTCTCAATGAGCAATCTGCGGGTCATTTTCGAAAACACTCATTCCGCGAGGTACCGCCGTGAGCGGGCCACTGAAACAGCCCGCGCCCTCGTCCGGGCTGTCCGCGACGAACTCGGGTCGACGATGGCAGCCCAGCAGACAGCGACAACGTCGAAACCCCCGCGCGACAGCTCCAGCGCGTCCTCGCCTGTGCGTCCTCGCCTGTGCGTCCTCGCCTGTGCGAATCCTGCCGGCCTCGAGCAGAGAAATTCACGTAGCCCTCTCGCGGATGAAGCTGACCGGATGCGCGCGCGGTCTGAACTACCAAAGCGCCTCGGCATCTCGGCGTGAGAGATGCCCCTCGTCGACACCGCCTTGTTCGAGCCAGCCCGCGACCTGAGCCGTCTCGTCGGTGTGAGTTCCGTGATCCTCGCCTCACGGCGATAGACGACCCGCCCGCAGAAGTGCGTCCGACTTCTATTCCTGTACAGCTGACTTCATCACTGCCGCCGGCTCCGGTGTCGGCTCGCACTTCCGCGCGACCGCCGCAATGTCGGCAGCTGCCCATACCCTCAGCATCACAAGACGAGGAGAACCATGGACATCGACTGGCACCAGCTCATCTGGGATGGACGCCAGACTGCGCTCGAAATGCTCTGGAACGCCGTTGTCGTCAACGTCACTATGCACTGGTGGTTCGGCCCACTCCTCGCGGCAGTCGTCATTTCTGCGGGCTGGAAGAAGATTGCCCGCTTCGGCCTATACCTCGCGCGGGTGTTCGGACATTCGAACGGCGGCTGAACGCTCAGCGACCGTGAGCTACCTCTGCTGCGAGGTATCGCTTCTCGGGCCAGAACGCCTAGTCCTCCGTCGCGTATTCGATGAGTTGTCCGTACGGCGTCCTGCTTTCAGACCAGCGCCAACCCGCACTCTTAGGCTTCGCTCGATAGTCCACGCTGGTAATGATGAGGTCGTCCTTCGCCCTCGATATCGCGACGAAGAATTCGGACATCACGTCTGCGGGGCTACCAAAGAAGAGCTCAGTCTCGACCCCGAGCACGACTACCTTCTCGAACTCGAGTCCTTTGCACTTGTGGATGGTGAGGAACCGAATCGCGTCCTCCTGAGACAACCGATTCAGAGCGGCCACCGGGTTGCCGTCCACGTCGAGCTCGCGCTTGAACGACGCGACGGCTTCCTTGAGCACCTCGTCTAGTCGCTTGCCCTGCTGGTACGAGGGCAAAAGGGCTTTCAGGCGGGTACGGGGAGTCAGCTTGAGAAAGTCGGCAAGCAGCGGCGTCCATGAGGCGAAGTCCGACCGGTCAAAGGCGGCGTCGCGAACCCTGGAGCGCGCCTGGGCAAGGTGCCGACGGAGCTTGCTCTCGATGAAATCGTCATCGTCAGAGCTGCTTGGTTGGGTCGCCACTCGGAATAGCGCCGCGTAGGCATCCGGCCTCCGCTCGTCAGCGACCACGCGGAGGTAGCTCAGGACGAGCAGTGCAGCGGGTTCCGCGTCGAGATCCTGCGACTCCTGTTCGTTCCGAAACGCAATGCCGCGTTCGATGAGCTTTTCGCCCAGAGTCGCTGCAACCAGATGCGGTTGATTGCGGATCAACACGGCGATCTCGCTCGGCGGTGTTCCGTCGGCTAGCCATCCTGCGATTGTGTCGGCCAGCGCGACTGCCTCTGCGTCAGCGTCGTCGAAATGCAGAACGCCAATCGTCCCGTCCTCCCCGACGAGCTCGTCAAGTGGACTTGATGCACTCGGCTCCATGTCCAGGATCATGCGGTTCTGCATCCGGCGGAGACGAGGCTTGGAGCGGAAGTTCCGGTAAAGCGTGAGTGCTGTCGCGTCGAAGGCCACCGCATACTTCTGCATGACGCCATCAAGGGCACCGGCCCAGGCCATGATGCGCTGTTTGACGTCACCCACTGCGGTGAGCTGGGCATCGGTCTGGCTGAACGCCGCCTTCACGAACCCAAACTGGTCATTGGTTGCATCTTGGAGTTCATCGAAAAAGACGTGGCTGTACGTCTGTCGGATCGCCCCTCGCGCATACTCGTTGGCCTCAAGAATCTCGAGCGCCAACGGAACGAACTCTCGAAACGTGATTTGCTCACCTTGGATCCGCGTGTCTCGATCGACGCGATAGTCCGGGTTGAGTGCGCTTTGTCCGGTGAGCGCCGGTCGGTAGTTGTCGATGAGTCGCTTCGCGAAGGCATGGAAAGTAAGGCTGTCGAATCGCGCGGCGTACTGCGCGCCGGACCGAGCCCTCACACGATCTCCAAGGTTTTGCGCCGCGTCGACCTTGAATGAGATGGCGAGGATTCGGCGGGGGTAGGGAGCCTCACCTGTGCGGAAGAGGAAGTCGGCACGCTGTGCCAGCAGCTCCGTCTTGCCGGCGCCGGGCCCGGCAGCGACGACGACATTCGAGTCGATTGTTTTAATAGCCGATAGTGCGTTGGGCTCGAGGTCCATTCTTCCGACGGGTCGCCAATCCTCCGGCCGGATCACTCTGGTAGCGCCTCGAGTTGCGTCGACACGTCCTCAATGAGGCGCTGCATCACATCCGGAAGTCCCGCCATCAGGTCCTCGTTGGTGAGCATCGAGAGCGCTTCCAAGTGAGCGGCGGGCTTACTGCCTGACAGGAACTTGCGGTGGTAGTCATCGAAGAGGGCGAGCACACCTTCGCCCAAGAGATCTTCGTTGGCATGACTCTTGCCAAGCACCGAAGCGATCGTTGCCGCATCGGGCTGCTCGTCGACGGTCACTCCGTAAGCCTTGGGGAAAGCCTCCATCATCATCAGGTCGAGGTCGACAGGATGAGAGAAGTAGACGTGTCGCCGCTCGAGACCGGGCACTGGCCCCGCCGTCGTCGGCTCCCATGTCGTGTCTTCCAGGTGCGGGAACGCAACGTCCACATCCCACTTGGGTAGGCCACCAATCTGTGCATCGGAGTACGTACCCGGTGCCAGCTTGTTGATTTGATTGAGTGCGTTGCGAACACGCCCCCATCCACCGCCGTAGCGACCGGAGTCGAGGTCAATCAATGTGACATACGGGATCTCGAGGGTGTCGAGCAGTCTCCAGAAATGGTTAACGTGCCGACCTCCTAGAGGCACCACAGACACGGATGCATCATCTTCCGTAACGCCGGCCGCGGACAAGACGCGGGGCAAGACGACCAACTCACTGTCGCCCTCGCCCAGCACGACCAGCCGCGAGAAGTAGAGCTCTGGATAAGAGAGCACCGCTTCGCGGACGTACTTGCCAGCCTCGGTGCTGTGGGACGGGAGAACGATGTTGCGGACTTGTGATCGGCGATGCACGTCGAGTCGCAGAAAGCACACCGATTCCGGATCTACCCGCTTTAAGAGTGCGGGCGAGTGCGTCGCGATGACGGACTGGACGTCCCCGCTCGTAGCCGCCGTCCGAAGCTGCCGAATGATCCTCCCCAGATAGTGGGGCGCGAGGCTGTTTTCGGGTTCCTCGAGCGCAATGATCGTGTGAACAGGCGGCCGGAGTCGATGCTCGTCGAGGCCAGTCGCATCGCCATTGAGAACCCGACGAGCCAGCGCTTGCCACGCCAGTACTAACGAGATGTAGAGGAGCGACTTCTGCCCATCTGAGAGCCGCTCGAATGGAAGCAGTCCGCCGTCGGGCGACGGCGAGAACGAAACCGTCAGCTGACGAAGCACACCCTCGAGTTCCCCGCTGCCGAAGGCGATTTTCGGGTTTTTGAAGAACTCGCCTGAGTGGAGGCCTGCCCACTCAGCGCTTAGGCTGACGCCGATGTTCGCGACCGCGGCGTTGGCCGTCAAGGCGTCCGTCAGCTGCGCCGAGAGGTCTGCGAGCGTCTCTCGCTCGGCAGACCAATCTGCGGCGCGAAGAGTCCGACCGATGAGCGAGGCCGTGGTGTACGAGATGTGGTCAGCCGGGTCGCGACGAGCGGGTAGGTAGTACACCTCGATGCCAGCTCGGTCGAAGCGGTTCATGTCGACCGTGGAGGTAGGCACTCCATCCGTGTCCGCCTCCAGGACGTACTGAATCTTCTCGTCGATCACCCCGTCGGCCGCAAGGTTTGCAGTCAGACGGACACGGATACGGGGTACTCCGTCCCCAGACTCGATTCTCATATGCGCGAAGTTCGCGGGAACCGACGCGTGCTGCCCGTCCTCGCTGGCCTCAGGGACCTCGATCTCGGCTTCGATCCACAGAGTTGGCTCCGCCGAGTGCACTTCGGATGCGCTCTTGTCGATCGCCACATGAAAGTCCGCAAGACGGACCGCCCGCTGCGCGGGGAGCGGGCTGAAGAGCCGCGACAGCCCTTCGAGAACAGCGGTCTTGCCAGCACCGTTGGGACCGAGGACGTAGGTGAGGCTTTGCAGCTCGATGGCGGTCGGAGTCAGGCCGAACGACTGAAACCCCGAAATGCGGAGGTGGGTTACTTGCACCAGGCGCTCCTGATCTCGCGCGACAATGCGCGACGGGTAATTGCGTTGCTTCGGGTCATAGGGCTAGTCGATGTCGAGCGGTGAGGTCCCGCGCTCATTATCCTTTGCGCTTCTAATTATGAGACACGCGCCCCGCCGGAGCCATAGTCATGATGTTGCGCTCTGCACGACGACGCTCACGAGCGACGGCGGAGGTCGATGCCAAACTAGAGGGACGTAGGCCCGCTCGGGGCGGCGGAGAGCGGGGGTGCACGTGGTCGGTCGGCTAGCGTTGACGTGGTCGAACAAGGATCAGGCTCTGGTCTCGAACGACAAGGGCGGGTACGAGTGGGTCGATCCTGCCCACGTTCGAGCGGCCGAAGTGCGCGTCCTCAACGAGGTCGAGCGCGTGGGTGACGTGGCCGGCACGGCAGCCGACAACCTGCTCATCCACGGTGACTCGCGGGATGCCCTTCGCGCCCTCTTGAAAACCCCCGAACTCTCCCAGCAGTACAAGGGCAAGGTAAAGCTCGTTTACATCGACCCGCCCTTCAACACGAAGCAGGCGTTCGAGCACTACAACGACAACCTCGAGCACTCGGTCTGGCTCAGCATGATGCGCGAGCGCCTCGACATGATCGAGGAGCTACTGGCTCCGGACGGCTCTGTCTGGGTACACCTCGACGACGCAGAGATGGCGTACGCGAAGGTCATGCTGGATGAGCTCTTCGGGCGTAACAGCTTCGTCGCAAGCATCGTCTGGCAAAAGCGCTATTCGCGTGAGAATCGAGTCGCCATCGGCGCTATTCAGGATTACATCCTGGTTTACGCGCCGATGGGCCGGGACTGGCGCAACGTGCGAAACCGTATCCAGCGCTCTGCGGCTAAGGAGTACCGCAATCCGAACGACGACCCGCGTGGCCCGTGGCGTCTCATTCCGATTACCGCTCAGGGCTTCCGTGCGAATCAGATGTACACGATTACCGCGCCGAACGGGAAGGAACACCGACCGCCAAAGGGACGGTGCTGGTCGATGGTCGAAGAGAAGTACCTCGAGCTGCTTGCGGCAGGCAAGATAGGTTTCGGCGCAGACGGCAACGCCCAGCCCGGCCTTCTCCGGTACCTCGATGAGGACGAAGGACTCGTCCCGTGGACGTGGTGGACATATGACGAGGTTGGTCACACGGACGAGTCCAAGAAGGAGATTCTCGAGCTGTTCCCGGAGCAAGAGAATCCGTTCGACACACCGAAGCCCGAGCGGCTGATGGCGCGCATCATCGAGATCGCCACGAATCCAGGAGAGATCGTGATGGACGCCTTCGCCGGCTCCGGCACCACTGCTGCGGTGGCACACAAGCTTGGGCGGCGCTGGGTGACGGTCGAGCGCGATACGGATGTGCTCAGCAAGTTCACGCGCCCTCGACTCAAGAAGGTCATCAGCGGGGAGGACCAGGGCGGCATTTTGAGCGTCTCCACGCTCGAGTCGGAGAACGAGCTTCCGAAGGGTCTGACTCCGGAAGATGCGAAGCAGTTCTCCTCGCTGCTCAGCAAGTTCGCGAAGCATCTGGATCAGCCGTTTGCTGATGACGCCGAGCCCGGAGACGACTCCGCTGAGCTCGATTTGGAACTCGAGGAGAAAAAAGGTCCGCAATCCTTCATCGACCCCGACATCACAAAGACGGTCAAGCGACTGAAGGCACTCGCCAAGACCTCTTCTTCCAAGCACACCGAATGGACGGGAGGCGGCGGCTTCCGAGAGCTCCAGGTCGCTGAACCCGCTTTCACGTCCTTCTCCATCGCGGATTTTGAAACGCTCGTCGTTGCCGACGGTATCGAAGATGCAGCTCTAGGCAAGGCCATCGCCGCGCGCCTCGGCTATGCCCTTGAGGCGTCCGATGGACCATTCGTCGGTCGCAAGCAGCGCTCGCGCCTGGCAGTCATCCGGGGGGCCGTCGATGAAGCTGACGTCGAAGCATTGCTAGCGGGCATCAACGACCACGAGACGCTATTGGTAGCCGCTCTGGCAGTGACACCTGAGGCGCGCCAACTGCTGCGGCGCCATAGCCCCGGGTCTCGCGTCCTGCAGGTACCTCAAAGTCTCTTCCCGCGCAGCGGAGTGATCAAGTGACGGACTGGCTGCCGTATGACGGCGATCTCTCGGCTTCGATCGCATCCACTATGGATCTGCGACGCCCCAACGCCGAGGCCCTCGACGAACTAGCGAAGCAGGTGGCCCACGGCGATGGTCGCGAGGTGATTGCCGACCTCGCTACCGGCGTTGGCAAGACGTACCTTGCGGCGGGGCTCGTGGACTATCTCGCCCGCCAAGGCGTGCGCAATGTTCTACTCGTGACGCCGGGATCGACGATTCTGTCGAAGACAATCCGCAACTTTACCCCCGGCGACACAAAGCATGTGGCCGGCGCTGAGGTGAGTCCGTTGCTCATCACCGCGGAGAACTTCGCTCGTGGTGAGATCGGCGATGCCTTGCACGACTCTCGACGGCTGAAGCTGTTCGTGTTCAACGTGCAGACGCTCATCTCGCCGACGCAGAAGGTCAGCCGCAAGGCACGCGAAGACAACGAAACCATCGGCACTGCGCTTTACACGCACCTGCAGAACGTCGATGACCTCGTCGTGATCGTCGACGAGCACCACGTCATCCGCGAGAAGGCGGAACGCTTCAACGCGGCCGTGCGCGATCTCGGCGCTCGCGCTGTGGTGGGCTTGACGGCCACTCCGGACGCTGCCGATGTACAGGCAGGCAAGGTCGTCTACCAGTACACGCTCGCTGATGCCATCGCCGACCGCCTCGTGAAGATCCCGGTGATCGTTTACCGCGCCGACGGGCGTAAGGACCTCGAGACGCAGTTGGCAGACGCTTGCTTGCTTCGCGAGCGCAAGGAGCCGGTCTGGCGACAGTTTGCCGAAGCAGCTCAGCTCGTTCCGGTACCACCGGTGCTGTTCGTGGTGTGTCAAACCATCAATGATGCCAAGGAGGTCGCAGAACTCCTGACGCGCGAAGACCTTCTTTCCGGCGAGGGTGAGGTGTTGCTCATCACGAGCGAGTCGAGCGACGCTGCACTTCAAGTGCTGACGAAGGTCGAAGAACCTGACAGCCCGGTTCGGGCCATCGTGAGTGTCGACAAGCTCAAGGAAGGATGGGATGTCAAGAACATCGGCGTGATCGTCGCCCGTCGTGCTCTCGCGTCAGAGAGCCTTACGGAGCAAGTGCTCGGGCGCGGCTTGCGACTACCATTCGGTCGTCGCACGGACATCGGTGCCATCGACCAGGTCGACCTCGTGGCACACGAGTCATACGCTGAGCTTCTCCGCAATAAGCAAGCGTTGCTTCAGCGCTTCGTTACGCAGGCGGCAGGCGAGACCAAACCCACTCTTGATGACGGCACCTTGGATCTCACGAGCCTGATTGGCGGTGACGTCGAGGATCCGGCAGGCGGGTTTGCTGTCACGGCGACGCCGAGCGCACCTCCGGCTGTCGACACTTCTCTCGATGGGCTCGGAGCGGCTGAACTGCTTCTCGCCGAAGAGATGGGTGCCGCTCTCGCGGAGGCTGACACCAGTGTCGCTGCACTTGGGCAGACCATGCCCCGGAATCCGGACTTCGCACCGATCCAGTTCCCCAAGGAGGAGCGGGTCGTGACCCCAATGCGCTTTACGCTGGCGAGCGTCACTGAGCTCGCCGTCGAGCAACAGGGCAACATCTTCCGTCACGATTCTCCCGTAAAGCTCGTGCGTCGAGCGATCAACGCTGAGCGTGATCTCGAAGGCAACGTGCACGTCGTCGACCAAGCCGTTCAGGGCGAGGACGCAACGCGCCAGGTAGCCACGGGAAAGCAGGTCCGAAGCCAGCTGCTCGGGCGCCTCATGGGGTCCGGGCTGGTTGAAGCCGAAATGACAGAGCAGGCGCGTGCTCTCGAGCTGGTGGACGCCTTCATCCGCGGAGCCGGCATCGATGGTGCCGACGACGAGTGGGAGTGGAGCGTCGATCATGCGGCCCGCGCCGAAGAGGCCCTCTTCGGGCTGATCCGTGTGGCGTACAAAGCTCGACAACTCGCCCCCTCGTATCGCTGGTCTCCTGTGGCGATCCCGGAGGATCGTCCTAAACCGACAGCGCCGCTCGGCGCCTGGGACGCGTATCGCAAGGATGCCTGGATGGGCCCCTGGGATCGATCCGTCGAACAGTTCGCTCGCTTCGATTCTGAAACAGCCGAACTCCGGCTTGCTCGAAAGCTCGATACGTGGAGCGACATCTCCCACTGGCAGCGGATCTACACCAACGGAACTGCGTGGGTGCCGTGGTCGGGTGGTCGGTACTTCCCGGACTTCGTCGTTGTCGCAAGCGATGGCAGTACATGGGTAATCGAAGCCAAGTCCGACTCGGCCGCTGAGGACAGTGTGTCCGTGGCGGCGAAAGCTCAGGCAGCGGTCGCCTGGATCGAGCGCATCAATGCGGCGAAGACCTGGGGAACGTGGCACTACCTTCTTGCGACGGAGACGCAGATCGCTGCAGCCGTCGACCTTCGATCTCTCGCCACTTCGGCCGGGCAGTAGGTACGTGAAAAGCGGCGACCACGAGTAGCTGGGCTGGTGCTCTAGTGGTCGCCGCTCTATCAATAGGACGAGATGGCACCGGTGGCGGTGGCGTGTCGGCCTATTCAGTCAGAGAACTGTGGCCCGTCGCCGGACATGCCAGACGCACCGCGATTGCCCGCCCCGCTTCCGCTTCGGTTTGCTGAGACGGACGGACTGGAGATCCGTGCGGATTGCGTCGGGCGGTAGACGCCCCTCTCCCCCACGATTGTGCCCGCGAAGCGATCTGACGGGTGAAGCGCTCGGCAGTTGCGGTCATAAAAGCGCGGGACGCCACTTTCGAGGCCGGAGCGACGGGCCTCTAAACTGCGGGGAAGCTCGGCACGCGCGGAGCCGAAGCGGTCGAGTCGTTCAAAGTCGATGCTGCTCACAACACTAAAGACGCTGCCGGCAAGGTACCGAGCGCTGTCGCGTCGAAGATGCGGCGTCGCACCGAGGGAGAGGTCCACGAACACTGAGTCGTCATGAATCTGCTCGAAGACGGCTCATTTCGACCGGCAGGTGAGCCCGAAGCCCTAGTGCCGGACGCGTTCAGCGTGAACGCCAAGTGGCTTCGCAGCGATGCGGCCCTTCCCGAGCCATTCCAATCTCGCCTTGGCGATCGCAACACTCACCTGATCTACATCGAGCAGGCGGGGAAGCAGAGACTCCTGAAGCGACTGCTGGGACAGCTAGTTAAGTGCGAGAGACGATGGGGCTGCCCACGCGGTGAGGTTTAAGTGGAGTAAAGGGCGAGTCGCGCTCGAAACGACGAACGGCCCAGCTTGCGACTGGGCCGTTCTGCATGTTCTGTGCGCCTGGAGGGACTCGAACCCCCAACCTTCTGATCCGTAGTCAGATGCTCTATCCGTTGAGCTACAGGCGCAGTTTCAGGCCTCGCGGCCGGGGACCACAGTACACGAGCGTGGGCCCCGGGGCGAATCCGGCCGCCCGGTCACGGGTTGGGGCTGCGCTGGCCCTCGTTCTGGTCGCGGCGCTCG
>Ga0265798_10011308_pt1 | contig 10889 bp, 6 predicted proteins | sample P3T30metagenome_FD_192430 | JGI IMG/M metagenome (GOLD analysis project Ga0265798, IMG submission 192430) | Plant litter microbial communities from East Loma Ridge, Irvine, California - P3 T30 | ecosystem: Environmental > Terrestrial > Plant litter > Unclassified | place: USA: California... | reverse complement strand
CACTGATCTCGTACTTGCCATACTGCTCGATCGCGCGGATCCCCTCTTCCTTCACATTCCCCGCCACCACGCCCGAGAACGCACGGCGCAGGTTCGCCGCCAACAGGTGCGTCGGAATACCGCGGTGCAGGTCGAGCCCACGCATGTTCTCGTGCGTCGGCCGGAACGGCTTCTGGAATTCGTGGTCGATCCTGAGCCGCCAATTGTAGTAATAGGCATCGCTGTTGGCCTTGCGGAAGGCGCGCACTTCTTGCACGCCGGCCTGCATGGCGCGCGCCACCGCGTCCGGATCGTCGATGATGATCTGGTAGCGCTTCTGCGCCGCTTCGCCCAGGGTCACGCCGAGGAAAGCGTCGATCTGGGTGAAGTAGTCGCGCGCCGAGGCTGGCCCCGTGAACACCAGCGGGAACGGAATCTCGGCATTGTCCGGATGAAGCAGGATGCCCAGAATGTACAGGATCTCTTCGGCGGTGCCGGCCCCGCCCGGGAACACGACGATGCCGTGACCGGTACGCACGAACGCCTCGAGACGCTTCTCGATGTCCGGCATGATCACCAGGTCGTTGACGATCGGGTTCGGCGATTCGGCCGCGATGATGCCCGGCTCCGAGATGCCCAGGTAGCGCCCGTTGCCAAGGCGCTGCTTGGAGTGGCCGATGGTGGCGCCTTTCATGGGCCCCTTCATGGCGCCCGGACCGCAACCGGTGCAGATGTCCATCTCGCGCAGGCCCAGCGCATAGCCGACCTTCTTGGTGTAGTTGTATTCGATGCGGCTGATCGAGTGGCCGCCCCAGCACACCACCAGGTTGGGATTGCGCTGCGGCTGCAGCACATTGGCGTTGCGCAGGATGTGGAACACGGCATCGGTGATGCCTTCGCTGCGGGTCAGGTCGAATTTGGGGTTGTCGGTGACGTCGAAATTGACGAACACGATGTCGCGCAGCACCGAGAACAGGTGCTCGTGGATGCCGCGGATCATCTTGCCATCGACGAAGGCATTGCCCGGCGCGTTGCGGATATCGAGCTTGATGCCGCGCTCGCGCTGCAGGATGCTGATGTCGAAGGAGGCGTAGCGTTCCAGCAGCTCCTTGCCGTCATCGATGTCGCTGCCGGTGTTCAATACTGCCAGCGCACACTTGCGGAACACGTCGTACAGGCCGGCCTTGCCGGTCTCGAGCAGCTTGGCCACCTCGGCCTTCGACAGGACTTCCAGCCGGCCTTGCGGCGAGATCAGGGTATCGACCAGTTGCAGGCTTTCGGGTGAAACGAGTGTATCGACTACTTCGTGGTTCATGTCTGGCTATCCTCGGTTATTCGATGGTACGGATGGCTGCGTAAAGACCATCCTGTATAGCAATATACGCCAAACGGGCGGTGCATGCGTGCCCCACAATAGGGTGCAGTGCACCATCTTCGAGCCGCATTAACACATCCGGAAAAAACTTTCTTGTGATGAAGGATATGCACTAGAATGCCTGCCTATTGGAATGTTCGACCGTCGAATGGCTCCATATAACTATTATTCTGTCATTACATTTTCTTCGGGAGGAACCGCATGAGCGGTGCAGCTACTACACCCGCCAGCCGACCTCTTCCAGAATTCAAACAGATCATGGGCCACCCAGCACCGCTGTGGATGCTGTTCATGACCGAATTCTGGGAGCGCTTCGCTTTCTACGGCATTCGTTGGGCACTCGTCCTTTATATCGTCGCCCAGTTCTTTGGCGGCGACGCGGCCGGCCAGGCCGACGCCAACCTCACCTACGGTTCCTACCTCGCGCTGGTGTATGCCGGCGCCGTCTTCGGCGGCTATGTGGCCGACCGCGTCATCGGCTACCAGCGTTCGATCCTGGTCGGCGCCATCTTCATGGCAGCCGGCCTGTTCATGATTTCGATCCCGAACCATGACGTGTTCAAGCTGGGCCTGGCGACCATCATCGTCGGTAACGGCCTGTTCAAACCGAACATCTCGACCATGGTCGGGCAGCTGTATGCGCTGAACGATACCCGCCGCGATTCCGGCTTCACCATCTTCTACATGGGCATCAACGTCGGCGCCTTCTTCGCGCCGATCCTGACCCAGATCCTGGCCGAGAAAGTCTTTGGCACCCAGGCCATGCCGTCGTACAAGATCGTGTTCCTGGCCTCGGGCATCGGCATGCTGATCTCGCTGTTCTGGTTCTATATCGGCCGCAAGTCCCTGAAGGGCATCGGCGCGCCGGTCGGCGAACTGGCCAATCCGAAGCGCCTGATCTTCACCATCATTGGCGCGCTGGTCGTGATCCCGGTCATGTACCTGCTGCTGCAAGCGGGCGCCAACAACCTGCAGGTGCTGCTGACCATCCTGTTCATTGGCCTGGCCGCGATGCTGGTCATGGAAGGCATCCGCGAAGGCAAGGTCGCACGCGACAAGACCTGGGCCATGATGATCATCTTCTTCTTCAACATCCTGTTCTGGTGCTTCTTCGAGCAGGCCGGCAGCTCGTTCACCTTCCTGGCCGATAACATCGTCGACCGCAACTTCGGTGACTGGACCTTCCCGGTCGCCTGGTTCCAGTCGGTGAACTCCGTCGCCATCATCCTGTTCGCGCCGATCATCGCCGCAACCTGGGTGTGGCTGGGCAAGCGCAACTCGAACCCGTCGATCCCGCGCAAATTCGGCCTCGGCCTGGTGTTCAACGCGCTGGCCTTCGGCCTCTTGATGTACGCGCTGTCGCAGCTGATCAACGACAACGGCAAGATCCCGTTCTGGACCCTGTTCGCGGTCTACGTGATCCAGTCGATCGGTGAGCTGTGCCTGTCGCCGATCGGCCTGTCCATGGTGACCAAGCTGGCCCCAACCCGCCTGGTGGGCCTGGGCATGGGCGGCTGGTTCCTGTCGACCGGTATCGGCAACAACCTGTCGGGCATCTTCGCCTCGCACGTCTCGGGCGAGTCGGGCATGTCGGTGACCTCGGCACTGGGCGGCTACAGCTTCGGCTTCTGGTCGCTGCTGGGCGGTGGTGTGCTGCTGCTGCTGCTGGCGCCGTTGATCCAGAAACTGATGCACGGCGTGAAGTAAGAACGCCCTGCTTCATTGACAACGGCGGCCCACGGGCCGCCGTTTTTCATTGGTATAGGTCGAGAAACAGCTCAGATCAAAAAGCTGGGGTCAGGTCTGACATTCGGACACGAGCTCAGCCTTCAAAAGCGCTTATTGTCGAGGTCGTGTCTAAATGTCAGACCTGACCCCACTGATGTTTTTCATCGGCACAGTGCTTATCGGTAATCGAGATGCGCGCTCATCGCAGCCATCTCGGCCACCATCCATTCGCGGAAGCGCCGCACCTTGAGCATGTGTTCCTTGTGCGGATTGACCAGGTAGCGGTAGCCGTTCGCGAACGGCACGCTGCGGCAGAGGATCAGGCGCAGGGCGCCGGCGGCGATGTCCTGGAACGCGATCCCGTACGGCACCAGGGCCACGCCCTGCCCCGCCACCGCCGCCTGCACCAGCACGCCCCAGTGGCTGTAGGCGCGCGAGAAATCGTAGTCGCCCTTGAGCGCGCGGTTTTCATTCAGTAGCTGGATCCAAGCCTCGGGCGAATGCACGATCAGTAGCCGATGCTGCGCCAGGTCGGCCAGCGTCAGCGCGGCCTGGCCAGGCGCCAGCAGGTCCGGGCTGTAGGCCGGCACCAGCCGCTCGCGAAACAGCACCGTCGGGTCGCCGTCGCTCACCGCGCCATAGCGGATCGCGACGTCGGTGCTGTCGGCCTGCAGGTCGACCGGCGCGTCGTTAGAGTCGAGCCGGATGTCGAGTTCCGGATACAGCTTGGTGAAGCGGTGCATGCGCGGTACCAGCCACTTGATCGCGAACGAGTGGGTGGTGGCGATGCGCAGCACCGCTTCTTCGTCGCCGCTCTGCAAGGCGCTGACCTTGGCGCGCAGGTCGCCCAGCATGCGCGCGGTGGCGATCGCCAGCTCCTGCCCTTTTTCGGTCAAGGCGATGTGGCGCGGGTGGCGCACGAACAAGGCGAATCCGATGTTCTCTTCCAGCTGTTTTACCTGGAGGCTGACCGCTGCCGGCGTCTTGTGCAGCTCGCGCGCGGCCAGCTTGAAACTCCCCCAGCGCGCGGCGCACTCGAAGTCGATCAGGCCCGAAAGACTGCGCAAGGCCTTCATTTGCCGCCCATGAGTAAGTTTTTCTTATTCATTGTCCTTACTTTTTCTCGTTTGATGAATTGTACTTCCCCTAGGAAAATAGTGGTGATCACACAAGGAAGCGCCATGCCCAAGAATATTCTCGTGATCGGTGGAACCCGGTTTTTCGGCAAGCTGCTGGTGCAGCGCCTGGTCCGGGCCGGCCACCACGTCACCATCGCCACCCGCGGCTACGCACCGGATCCTTTCGGCGACCGCATTACCCGGGTGCGCGTCGACCGCCGCAATGAACACGCGATGCGCGCCGCTTTTGGCGGCGTGAAGTTCGACGTCGTCTACGACCAGATGTGCTATTCGCCGCTCGACGCGGCCATCTCCAGCCGCGTCTTTGGCGGCAATGTGGGGCGCTACGTCATGACCTCGACCATCGACGTCTACCGCGCGCTGGAACCGCAATCGCAAGCCTTCGACGAGGATGCGCTGCACGTCGACGCCCAGCCCATCGACACCGGCTATCCCTGGCACGATCCAACGCGCGCCATCGACAGCTACGTCGCCGGCAAGGTCCAGGCCGAGGCCTATCTGTACCGCGCCGGCAGCATGCCGGTCGCCAGCGTACGCCTGGGCCATGTGCTGGGCGGGGCGGACGACTTCACCGGCCGTTTGGCGCACTACGTCGAGCTGGTACGCCAGCGCGCCGCGCTGCAGTACACCAGCGCCAGGGCGCGCACTTCTTTCATCGAGGCGCGCGAAGCGGCCGACTTCCTGGCCTGGGCCGGCGCCGAGGAGTTTACCGGGCCGGTAAATTCGGCAGCCGATGGCGCGCTGTCGGCCTTTGAGCTGCATGGGCGCGTGGCGGCGGCGCTGGGCGTCGCTGCGCGCACGCGCAAGGTCGCCGCGGGCGATCCGTCGCCGTTCGACCTCCTCACGCCGCTGGTGCTCGACACCGGCCGTGCCAAGGCGCTCGGATACCGGTTCAGCCACACCGATGACTGGATCGACAACGCGATTCGCCAGCACGACCTGGCCTACGTCTGATCCACATCCCGTCCATTGACAACGCCGGCTCACAGCCGGCGTTGTCATTTGCGCTTACACCTTCTTCATCTTCTCGCGCGCCACCCAGTACAGCAGCAGCACGATCGCGCCATACGGAATCATGCTGAGCCAGTTCGCGCCGTCGCCCGCGAAGAACGGATTCGAGGCCTCGGCCCAACGGCCGATGGCGGCGTCGAAGTCGGTGAACACGCCGGCCGTGATGGCGATGATGATGCCCGCCAGCGCGCCGCCGGCGATATAGCCCGAGGCCAGCAGCACGCCCGCGCTGCGGTCGCCCGCCGCCTGGCGCTCTTCTTCGTCCAGGTGCGCGTTCTGCGGCAGCTTGTTGTTGCGGCGGTCGGCCAGCCAGCGCACGGTGCCGCCGATCGCGATCGGCAGGGTCGCCACCAGCGGCAAGTAGACGCCGACCGAGAACGCCAGCGAAGCGATGCCCGCCATTTCCAGAACGATCGCGATCATCACGCCGAACAGCACCAGGGTCCACGGCAGCTCCTGGTCGAGAATGCCCTTGATGATGTACGACATCAGCACCGCCTTCGGCGCATCGTATTTCTTCACCTCGGTGCCGTCCGGACGGGTGCTGTGGTGGCCGTTGATGCCCGGGTCGACCAGGTACACCACCTTGCCCGCCGCATCGACGAAGTACTTGCCGGCCGGGCCGCCCACCGTGCCCGTCTTGTGCCAGACCTTATAGGTGTTTGGATCGTCCTTGGCCTGCGGGCCCTGCAGCTGCGCGGTGTCGCTCAGCGTGGAGGCGTCGACCGTGAGGCCGGGCGCCACCTGGGCCGCCGGCACGTAGACGGTGCCCGCCTCGTTCAGTTTCAGCAGGATCGGCCCCAGGATCAGGGCCGAGGCGAAGGCGCCGCACAGGATCGCATATTGCTGCATGCGCGGGGTGGAGCCGACCAGGTAGCCGGTCTTGAGATCTTGCGAGGTGGTGCCGGCATTGCTGGCGGCGATGCAGACGATGGCGCCGACTGACAGCGCGGTCACGTAGTACTGGCCGCCGGTCCAGCCCATCACCAGGAAGATCAGGCAGGTAAACAGCAGGGTCGCCACCGCCATGCCCGAGATCGGGTTCGACGACGAGCCGATCTCGCCGGTCAGGCGCGAGGACACGGTGGCGAACAGGAAGCCGAACACCAGGATCAGCAGCGCGCCCAGCACGTTCATGTGCAGCGGCGTGGCCAGCGAGATGATGGCGATGATGGCCAGGCAGCCGATCACGACCCACTTCATCGGGATGTCGCGGTCGGTGCGCAGCGACACATCGCCCTTCGAACCCTGCTTCATGCCGGCCAGGCCGCCGCGCAGGCCGTTCCAGATGGTCGGCAGCGAGCGCGCCAGCGAGATCAGGCCGCCGGCCGCCACCGCGCCGGCGCCGATGTACAGGATGTACGCGGCGCGGATGTCGTCGCCCGTCATATCGCGGATCGGGATCGTGGCCGGCGACAGCGGCACCGTCGCCAGCTCGCCGAAGAACTTGATCATCGGGACCAGCATCAATGAGGCCAGCACGCCGCCGGCCGCCATCGTGTAGGCGATGCGCGGGCCGATGATGTAGCCGACGCCCACCAGCTCGGGCGAGATCTCGGCGCCGATGCTGCCGGTCTTGAGCGGCGCGTCGAACTCGAAGTTGATGGTGTCGCGCCAGCCCTTGAACGAGACGCTCAGCGTCTTGTACAGGATGCCGATGCCGAAGCCGCCGAAGATCAGCATCGCGCGGCGCTTGGCGGTCTTCATGGCCTCGCTGCCTTCCGCGCTCGCGGGGTCGCGCATCTCGCCCGCGGCTTCGCGCGAGACGTCGGTGGCGGCGGCCTTGAGCACTTCGGCGCAGGCCGTGCCTTCCGGGTATTTGAGTTCACGGTGCTGGTCGACGATCAGCGTGCGGCGCAGCGGGATCATCATCAGGATGCCGAGCAGGCCGCCCAGCACGCCGACCAGCATCACGCGCGAGATCTCGAGGTCAAAGCCGAGGATCATGATGGCCGGCATGGTCACACCGAGGCCGAAGGCCAGCGATTCGCCGGCCGAGCCGGCCGTTTGCGCCACGCTGTTCTCGAGAATCGTCGATTCGCGCGCGCCCATCTTCTTGGCCATGCCGAACAGGGTGATCGCGATCACCGCCACCGGGATCGAGGCGCTGACCGTGAGGCCCACCTTCAGCACCAGGTAGAGCGAGGACGCGCCGAAGATCATGCCCAGGATGACGCCCATGATCAGGGCGCGCGGTGTCATTTCTGGCAGCTGGGCGGTGGCCGGGATATAAGGCTTGAAGTTCGACGGGTTCGAATCGAGTGGCATGGATTTCCTTCGTTGCGGGCACGGACCGCCGTGCGCCGGCAGGCCGAAAGCGAGAATATCGCACATGCACGAACGGAAAGAAAGTGCTGGCTGAAAGCGGATTATAATCGGCCGCTCATGGCCGCCGCAGGGCCGCATGGAGAGTCCATCAGTGAAAGTCCATCAGTGAGCAATACCAACAAGAAGTCCGGCAAAACCCTGTTTGGCATGAAGCGCGTCCATGCCTTCATCCTTATCGCATTGGCCGTGCTCCTGCTCCCCCTGGCCGCTGTCGCGATCTACCTGAGCAGCGCCATCCTGCCCAAGGTGCCGCCGATCGACGCGGTCACCGACTACCGCCCCAAGATCCCGCTGCGCATCTACACGGCCGACAATGTGCTGATCGGCCAGTTCGGCGTCGAGCACCGCGATTTCGTGCCGATCGCGAAGATTCCGCCGATGATGAAGACCGCCGTGCTGGCGATCGAGGACACGCGTTTTTATGAACACGGCGGCATCGACTTCATCCGCGCGCTGGGCGCGGCGCGCGCCAACCTGCGCGGCGGCTTCCGGCAAGGCGCGTCGACCATCACGATGCAGGTGGCGCGCAACTTCTTCCTCACCAATGAGAAGACCATCACGCGCAAGTTCACCGAGATCGCGCTGGCCTACAAGATCGAGGACTCGCTCACCAAGGACCAGATTCTCGAGCTGTACATGAACCAGATCTACCTGGGCCAGCGCTCGTATGGCTTCTCGAGCGCGGCGCGCAGCTATTTCGGCAAGACGCTCGACGCGCTCACCCTGGCCGAGACCGCAATGCTGGCCGGCCTGCCCCAGAACCCGGCGCGCACCAATCCGGTGTCCAACCCCAAGCGCGCGCAGGCACGCCAGCACGCCATCCTCAAGCGCCTGCTCGAACTGGGCGAGATCGACGAGACCCAATACAAGCAGGCCCTGGCCGAACCGCTGCGCGTCAAGCACGACGCCGGCCAGGTCTTCGATACCCGCGCCGAATACGTGGCGGAACTGGCGCGCCAGGCCGTGTTCCAGCAGTTCGGCGAAGAGTCGTACACGCGCGGGATCATCGTCACCACCACCATCCTGGCGGCCGAGCAGAACGCCGCCTACGATTCGGTGCGGCGCAATGTGCTGGCCTACGATCAGCGCCACGGCTACCGCGGCCCGGAGGCGCGCATCGAGTTGCCCCTCGATGCGGAAGAACGCGAGGAAGCCATCGTCGAGGCGCTGCAAAAGCGCCCCGGCAGCGACGGCCTGCTGCCGGCCGTGGTGCTCAAGGCCAGCAGCGACGAAGTCGTGGTCGACACGCTGTCCGGCGACGACGTCACCATCCGCGGTGCCGGGCTGAAATTCGCGGCGAACGCCTTGTCCGCCAAGGCGCGCGAGAACGTCAGGATCACGCCGGGCGCCATCATCCGCATCAGCAAAAGCAAGGACGGCGACTGGGCCATCACCCAGGTGCCGCAAGTGGCCGCGGCCTTCGTTTCGATCGACGCCGACACCGGCGCCTACCACGCGCTGGTGGGCGGCTTCGACTACAACCTGCAGAAGTTCAACCACGTGACCCAGGCCTGGCGCCAGCCGGGATCGAGCATCAAGCCTTTCGTGTACTCGGCGGCGCTGGAAAAAGGCTATTCGCCGACCACGCGCATCCTCGACCAGCCGATCGAGCTGCCCGGCGCCACGCTCGAGACGCCCTGGACCCCGCAGAACGACGACGGCAAGTTCGACGGCGAAGTCACGCTGCGCCAGGCGCTGGTGAAATCGAAGAACGTGCCAACCGTGCGCGTGCTGCGCGCGGTGTCGGTCGACTTTGCTCACCAGTACCTGGAACACTTCGGCTTCGACCTGGCGCGCCATCCAAGGAACTACACGATGGCCCTCGGCACCGGCGCCGTCACGCCGCTGCAGCTGGCCGGCGGCTATGCGGTGTTCGCCAACGGCGGCTACCGCGTCAAGCCCTACCTGATCGCCAGGATCCAGGACGGCAACGGCGCCGTCATCCTCGAAGCCACGCCGCCAGCGGCGAAGGACGAGGCCAGCCGCGCGGTGACGGCGCGCAACGCCTTCGTGGTCGACAGCATGCTGCGCGACGTCACCCGCTTCGGCACTGCCGCGGCGGCCACCAAGCAACTGGGCCGGCAAGACCTGGCCGGCAAGACCGGCACCACCAACGACGCCATCGACGGCTGGTTCGCTGGCTATGCGGGCAATGTGGTGGCGGTGTCGTGGATGGGCTATGACGAACCGCGTTCGCTGGGCGGGCGCGAGTTCGGCTCGACCCTCGCCATGCCGATCTGGATCGACTATATGCGGGTGGCGCTGGCCAAGGTGGCGCCAGTCGAGCGCACGCCGCCGGAAGACGTGGTGCACGACGGCGAGGACTGGATCTACCCGGAGTTCATCGATGCGGGCGAGACGCGTACGATCGACATCGAGCAGGCGCCGGTGGAGCAGCCGCTGGACCTGCCGCCAGGCAGCCAGGAAGTGCCGCCCGACGCCTCGCCGTTCAACGACCGGCCGGCGATCGAGGCCTTGCCACCCGTAGCACCACCGGCCCCTCCGGCGCCGCCGCCAAACCCGCCCCCGCAAAACACCTTGTGGTAATCTTCCAGGTCCCGGTGCAGCACCCGGGAACCTGGCGCGTCGTCGCAAGGTCAGTGCCAGCGTGGTTTGTGCGTCCAACCTGACGAGGAGATTGCCATGTCCTATGTAGATGGTTTCGTCCTGCCCCTGCCCAAGTCCAGGCTCGAGGAGTACCGTGAGCTGAGCAACAAGTGCGCCGACATCTGGCGCGAATACGGCGCCCTCGAATACCGCGAGTGCATTGCCGACGACGTCCAGCCTGGCAAGCTCACTTCCTTCCCCCAGAGCGTCAACCTTGAACAGGGCGAAACGGTCGTCTTCTCATGGATCGTCTATGCGTCGCGCGCGCAGCGTGATGAAGTCAATGCCAACGTCGAAAAAGATCCGCGCATGGCCGATATGATGCAGCCAGGCGCCATGCCGTTCGACGGCAAGCGCCTGATCTTCGGCGGCTTCGAGATGTTCATCGACCGCTAGCTAGAAACTTCCAGACGGCCAGCCGGTCAGTACAGGGATACTGCATGCAGCGTCGCTTGCTTCACCCCAGCATCACCTCACATCACCCACCTTCAGGAGAAGAATCATGGCGTATGTCGACGGTTTTGTCTTGCCCCTGCCCACATCCAAGATCGACGAGTACCGGGCCCAGGCCAACCTGGCCGGCCAGGTCTGGCGCGAACACGGTGCGCTCGAATACCGCGAGTGGATCGCGGACGACGTCAAGCCGTGCGAGCACACCTCGTTCCCGCAAAGCGTCAAGCTCGAGGACGGCGAGACCGTCATCCTGGCCTGGGCAGTCTATG
>Ga0265798_10011307_pt1 | contig 10889 bp, 9 predicted proteins | sample P3T30metagenome_FD_192430 | JGI IMG/M metagenome (GOLD analysis project Ga0265798, IMG submission 192430) | Plant litter microbial communities from East Loma Ridge, Irvine, California - P3 T30 | ecosystem: Environmental > Terrestrial > Plant litter > Unclassified | place: USA: California... | reverse complement strand
CCCCGGGCGATGCCCGTGACCTCGTCGACCACGTTGTACTCGGCCGCCGGGTCGAGACCCTCGAAGGTGATCGAGCCGTCGGCGCCGGTCGTCCCGGACGCGACCGGGTCGATCTGGCCGGGCACGACGATGCTCACCGGACGGTCGGCGACGGGCGTGCCGTCGGCCTGCACGACCGTGACCGTGAGGGGTGCGGTGTCGGCCGGGGCCACGGCGCCCGTGAAGGCGAAGTCGAGTCCTGGCGAGTCGTCTCCGGCCACGGTGACGGGGCGGGCGGGCAGGTCGGTGGCACCGTCGGGCGTCGTGACGTCGACCTCGTAGGGCGTGCCCGAGACGAGACCGGGGACCGACCAGGTGCCGTCGGGGCCGACCGTCGTGGTGGTCCCGACGACCTCGCCGGTCGCCGGGTCGACCACCGTCACGACCGCTCCGGGGTAGGCCGTGCCGTCGTTCGTCACGGCGCCGCTCGCCGTGAACGTCTTGGTCACGAACCAGGTCTGGTAGACGGGGAATCCGGAACGCTGTTGGTACGTGAAGGTCAGCGTCGAGAGCGGCACGGTCGGGCTGAACCAGGCGGCGGCACCCTCGGTGTCGGCCGCGGTCGCGTTGCCGGTCAGGACGCCCGTGGTGGCGTTCCACGAGGGCACGTCACGCAACGCCGCGGCGTCGCACGACGGCGACGGTGCACCGGCGGTGCGGCAGTAGTTGTAGGTGCTCCGGAACCCGAGGGCGCTCGCGGGCACGGCTGCACCGGCGGCGTCGGTGGCCGACACGGTCACCTGGTCGGCGTCGACGTCGCCCAGCACGAACGACCAGTCGCTCGCGGGGGTGGCCCGGTCGAAGGTGTAGGTCGTGACCGAGGCGGCGGCCGTGGTCGGCGAGTCCTGGGCGGGACGGAGGTTGAGGTACGGGCGACCGCGGCTCGAGTCGTATTCGGCGCCGACCGGTGTGCCCGTCCCCTGCCAGGTGCTCGACCCGCTGGGGATCGTCGCCTGGCGGGAGGTCGACGTGAACGTCGCCTGCGGGAAGTCCCCGGGCAGCGTCATCGTGCCGGTGTAGGCACGGGCCGTCCCGTCCACGGTGAAGTCGGCCCAGCCGACCGTCCCCGGCCCGGCGGCGGAGGCGCTCGTCGCGCCTCCGAGTGCCAGGGCACCGGCCATGACGACCGTCACCGTCGCCGCCGCCCACGTCCTGATCCGTCTGTCGACCATGCTCGTCCCTCCGAGCCCACGCCTGATCACGGGCCACGAGGTCGAGGTTATTTCAGTTGTTGATCTCGTGTCACACCCGGATCGGCCTGAGGCGTCGTCGTGGGCCGGGAACGGTGAAGGGGCGCCGCCTCGCGACCGGTCGCCCGGTACGGAGGTCGGCGCCCCCTCGGGGACGTCGTGCGTCAGCGCTTCTTGGCGTTGGAGACGATGTCCTCCGAGTGGCTACCCGTCGCTCCCTTGGCCTTCTTGTCGGCGCGCTTCTCCTTCAAGGAGCGCACGGCGACCTTCGCGGTGGTCTTCTTCGCTGATTTCTCTGCCATGGTGGTGCCTCCGTCGCGGACCGCGATGATCCGATCCGCCCGAGGCTACGGTGCCCGGGCCCCGGTGTCTGTAGCGGCGACCATGTTCACGGCTCCTACACTGCCCAGTGGCCCGATCCGCCTCGGCCAGGTGCCCGGGCCCGCCCCGCACCCACCCGACCCCGACCACCGCCCGACCCCGCACCCACCCGACCCCGACGACACGCAGAGACGACAGGCCCCGATGACCCCCGTCCCCACCTCGACCTCGACCCCGGCCGTCCCGACGCGCAGCGAGCGTCTCGACGAGTTGCCGTTCACCTCGAAGCACCGTCGTCTGCTCGCCGGCTCGGGCATCGGCTGGGCCCTGGACGCGCTCGACGTCGGCCTGCTCTCGTTCGTCATCGCCCAGCTCATGACCGTCTGGAGCGACCAGGCCGGCCAACTGGCCTGGGTCGCCTCGGCCGGGTTCGCCGGCATGGCGATCGGCGCGGCCGTCGGTGGCTCGCTGGCCGACCGCCTGGGCCGCAAGACCGTCTTCGCCCTGACCTTGCTGCTGTACGGGCTCGCCACCGGCCTCTCGGCCCTGTCGTGGTCGGTCGGCGTGCTGCTCGTCCTGCGCTTCGTCGTCGGCCTCGGCCTGGGGTCCGAGCTGCCGGTCGCGTCGACCCTCGTCAGCGAGTTCTCGCCCCGGCGCATCCGCGGTCGCGTCGTCGTGCTGCTCGAGGCGTTCTGGGCCGTGGGCTCGATCGCGGCCGCCCTCGTCGGCTACCTCGTGATCCCGACGAGCGACGACGGCTGGCGCTGGGCGCTGCTGATCGGCGCGGCCCCCGCGCTCTACGCGGTGTTCGTGCGGCTGAAGATGCCCGAGTCGGTGCGCTTCCTCGAGTCGAGGGGCCGCCACGACGAGGCCGAGCGCACCGTCCGCGGCTTCGAGGAGGCCGCCGGCGTCCCCGCCCCGACCGTCCCCGCCCCGACCGTCGCCGCCGAGGAGGCGCGGGTCGTCGAGAAGCCTGCCCGCGCCTCCGTCGGTCGGTTGTTCGGTGCCGGCATGGCGCGCCGCACGGTCGCGATCTGGGTGGTCTGGTTCATGACGAACTTCTCGTACTACGGCGCCTTCGTCTGGCTGCCGTCGCTGCTCGTCGCGGCCGGTTTCCCGCTCGTGCGCTCGTTCGAGTACGTGCTGATCATCACGCTGGCCCAGCTGCCGGGCTACGCGGCCTCGGCCTGGCTGATCGAGAAGTGGGGGCGCCGGGGGACGCTCGCGACCTTCCTGCTCGGGTCTGCGGTCGCGGCCGTGTTCTTCGGCTTCGGCGCCGTCAGCGGCAGCGTCGCGCAGATCCTCGTCGCGGGCATGGCGCTGTCGTTCTTCAACCTCGGCGCGTGGGGGGCGCTCTACGCCGTGACGCCCGAGCTCTACCCGACGCCACTGCGGGGCACGGGAGCGGGGTGGGCCGCCGGCGTCGGACGCATCGCCTCGATCGCCGCCCCGCTGTCGGTGCCGCCGCTGATCGCCCTCGGCGGCCCACCCACCCTCTTCGTCGTCTTCGGCGCGGTCTTCGTCGTGGGGGCCGTCGCCGCCACGATGCTGCCCGAGCTCCGCGGCACCCGGCTCGCCGAGTGAGCGCGCGTCGCCGGTCGCGGCGTCGCCTCACACCGCGTCGCCTGCTCGGCCTCGTCGTGGTGCTGGTGGCGGGGGCCGTCCTCGTGGCGTTCCCGCGCCTCCTCGGCGACGGGTCGGCGGGCGTCGACCCGGGAGGCACGGGTGCGGTTCCCGTGCCCACGAGCGTCCCGGCCGCGGCGGCCGAGGCCGTCGTCGAGCGCGTCGTCGACGGCGACACGGTGATCGTCACCGTCTCGGGGGAGCGCGAGCGCGTCCGCCTGATCGGCGTCGACACCCCCGAGACCGTGAAACCCGACGCGCCGATCGACTGCTTCGGCCCCGAGGCCAGCGCCTTCACGACGGCCACCCTGCCCGAGGGAGCGACGGTCTGGCTCGAGGACGACGCTTCGCAGGGTGACTCCGACCGCTACGACCGGTTGCTGCGCTACGTCTGGTCGCCGGACGGCACGATGCTCAACGAGCGACTGGTCGCCGAGGGCTACGGGCGCGAGGACACCTACGACGACGCGTACCGCTACCGTGACCGGTTCGTCGCCGCCGAGGCGTCGGCCGAGGCCTCGCGGGTCGGGCTCTGGGCGGCCTGCGGCTGACGTGACGCGCGCCGGCTCGGCCACCAGAAGGCGTCACCGGTGAGGAAGACGAGCGCGGGCACGAGCACGGTGCGCACCACCAGGGTGTCGAGCAGCACGCCCAGGCAGACGATCACGCCGACCTGGGTCAGGGCGACGACCGGCAGCACGCCCAGCACGGCGAACACGGCGGCCAGCAGGATGCCCGCGCTCGTGATGACGGCACCGGTCGAGGCCAGGGCCCGCACCATGCCCTCGCGGGTGCCGTGCACGAGGCCCTCCTCGCGGGCCCGGGTGGTGAGGAAGATGTTGTAGTCCACCCCGAGCGCGACGAGGAACAGGAACGCGTAGAGCGTCACGGCCGTGTCGAGCGCGGGGAACCCCAGCACGTTCTGGAACAACCAGGTCGAGGCCCCCAGGCTCGCGAAGAACGTGGCCAGCACCGAGGCGATCAGCAGCACGGGGGCCACGAGCGAGCGCAGCAGCAGGGCCAGGACGGCGAACACGATCGCCAGGATGATCGGTGCGATCAGGTCGATGTCGGCCTGCGCCGCGACCTTCGTGTCGTAGGCGGTGGCGTCGCTGCCGCCGACGAGCGCGTCGGCGAGGCGGCCGCCGGCGTCGGCGTACCCGGACCGCAGGCGCTCGACGGTGTCGAAGGCGGCGTCGCTCTCGGGCTCGGCGGTGAGCTGCAGGTCGACGCGGGTCAGTCCGCCCTCGGTCTCGCCGGTCGTCGCCGTGTCGACGCCGTCCGTGCCGGACGCGAGCGCGGTGGCCTCGTCGGCGACCGTCGACGGGACGACCACGGTGGTGCGGCTGGTCAGCCCCGCCGAGAACGACTCGTCGATCACCCGTTGCGCGGTGACCGAATCGGGGTCGCCGAGCAGCTGGTCGGTCTGCGAGAGGCCGACGGCGTAGCCGCTCAGCCCGAGGCAGAGGACGCCGATGCCCGCGACGGACGCGACGGCCACGACGGCCGGACGGCGTCGGACGCCGCGCCCGAGACGGTCCCAGAAGCCGCGTCGCGGTGCCGCGTGGTGCGCCGCGCCTCCTGCGGTCCGGTCGTCCGTGCGGGTCGCGACGGTCGCGTCGGTCGCGTCGGACGAGGAGGCGCGGGGCACGAAGGGCCAGAACAGTCCGCGACCGCAGACCACCAGTGCCGCGGGCAGCGCCACGAGGGCGAAGACGATCGCCACGACGACGCCGACCGCGCAGGCGAGACCGAGGGCCCGGTTGCCCGTGAGCGACGCGAGCAGCAGGGTCAGGAGGCTCAGCGCGACCGTGCCGCCGCTCGCCGCGATGGCGGGGCCGGCGCTCGTCACGGCCGTGCGCATGGCGCGGTGACGGTCGGGCTGGCGGAGGAGCTCTTCGCGGTAGCGCGCGACGAGCAGCAGGGCGTAGTTGGTGCCCGCGCCGAAGACGAGGACCGAGAGGATGCCCGAGATCGAGGCGTCGAGCGGGATGCCCAGCGGTTCGGCGACGGCGGCCGCGACCCGGCCGGCCAGGGCGTCGGCGGCACCGACGACGGCCAGCGGCACGATCCACAGCACCGGGCTGCGATAGGTGACGATCAGCAGGACGGCCACGACGATCACCGTGACCAGCAGGAGCCGGACGTCCGCCCCGGCGAAGGCGTTCGCGATGTCGTCCTGGAACCCGATCGGACCGGTGAGCAGGGCGTCCAGTCCGGCGGGCAGGTCGGTCGAGGCCGCGTCACGCAGGCTCGTCGCCGTGCCCGCGACGTCGGCGTCCGCCGTCGCGGCGTCGAGGGGGACGGCGACGATCGCCGCGGTGCCGTCGTCGCTGATCTGCGGCCTGACGGCCTGCGGGGTCGTCGAGAGCTCGGCGAGGGACGCGGCCCGGGCGTCGACCGCGGCGAGGTCGGCGGCGTCGAGTCGGTCGCCCCCGTGGCTGAAGACCAGGATGCCCACCGTCGTCTCGGCGCTCGGGAACGACGCGAGGATCTCGGTCACCTCGGCCGACTGGCTCGTGTCGGGCACGCCCGACGGTGGGGCGGCGTCGCCCTCGCTCGTCGGCAGGACGGCGAAGAGCAGGGCGACGGCGACGGCCGTCGCGGCGAGCACGGCCCAGGCGGTGCGGTGGCCGCTGACGATGCGGGCGAGGGTGCGCATGATGATCCTTCAGTCGCTGAATGTCTTAGTTGCTAAGAGTATTGCAGATCACAGGAGCATCGACCAGACTCGTCACGCAGGAGGTTCCATGCCCACCCCGAGAGACCCGGCCCCCACGGCGCCGTCGACCCGTCCGCCGCGCTCGCCGCAGGCCGACGAGATCGTCACCCACATGCAACGGTTGACCACCGAGTCGCAGAAGGTCGCCCAGGCCTTCGCCACTCGGCACGGACTCGGCCACATCGACCTCGAGGCGCTGCTGCACGTCATGCAGGCCGAGCGCGACGGCGACCCCGTGACCGCCGGCGGGCTCGGCGAGCTGCTGGGCGTCACCTCGGGGGCGGCCACGGGGGTCATCGACCGCCTCGAGAAGGTCGGGCACGTGCAGCGCAGCAGGGACGATGCCGACCGACGCCGGGTGCTCGTCCGCTACTCCGATCGCGCCCGCGAGGTCGCGGGGGCGTTCTTCGGGCCGCTCGGCGCGATGAGCGACCGGGTCATGGCCGGCTTCGACGAGGCCGAGCTCGAGACCGTCCGGCGGTTCCTCGAGGGCATGTCGGGTGCGATGGCCGAGCGGGCCCGCGAGGTGGGGCGTCCCGACTGAGGCGACCCGTGCCTCCTCGGCGTCCGGGGGCCTGGCCGTCGGCGGCAGCGGGTAACGTCGTCGTGACCCCGGAAGGCAGGTGGCACGTGACCGATCACGTCTCGGCCCTCGATCTCTTCTCGATCGGCATCGGCCCGTCGAGCTCGCACACCGTCGGCCCCATGCGTGCCGCCCGCGAGTTCCTCCTCGGCGTCGAGGCCGACGGCCGGTTGGCCGACGTGGCCCGGGTCGAGGCCGTGCTCTACGGCTCGCTCGCCGCGACCGGCCTCGGCCACGGCACGCCCTCGGCCGTCCTCGCCGGTCTCGTGGGCATGCAGCCCGAGACCTGCGACCCCGCCGTCGTCTCGGGCATGCAGCAGGCGGTCGAGCAGGGCGGCGGCCTGCGGCTGCTCGGGCGACACCAGATCGCCTTCGCCCCCAACGACCTGCGGATGGCTCCGCTGACGCGCATGCCGCGGCACCCCAACGCGATGAGCGTCGAGGCCTTCGACGTCGACGGCGTGACCCTCGCGCGCGAGGTCTACTTCTCGGTCGGTGGCGGCTTCGTCGTGCGCGACGGCGACGACGAGCGGGCCGTCCCCACCGCCGAGGCGCCGTTCGCGTTCGCCGACGCCGACGACCTGCTGCGTCTCTGCGACGCCGAGGGCGTGTCGATCGCCGAGCTCGCCTGGCGCAACGAGGTCGCGCTGCACGGCGAGGCCGACGCCGCCGCGGGCCTCGACGCCCGCTGGGCCGCGATGCGGGCCTGCGTCGACGCCGGTCTCGAGGCCACGGGCGTCCTACCGGGCTGGATGAAGGTGCCTCGGCGCGCCCGTCAGTTCGCGACCATGCTGCGCCAGCAAGACGAGAGGGCGACCGCCTTCGCACTCGGCGGCTCCGCGATCGACCAGGGCCGCGCCTCCTCGCTGCTGGCCTCCGACCTGCCGGCCCAGTGGCTGCAGGCCTACGCGATGGCCGTCAACGAAGAGAACGCGGGCGGCGGCCGCGTGGTCACGGCACCGACCAACGGGGCTGCCGGCATCATCCCGGCCGTGGGCTACTACGCGATGCGCTTCCACGGCGCCACAGCCGACGAGCTGGCCCGCACCTACCTGCTGACGGCCGCCGCGATCGGTTCGCTCTACAAGCGCAACGCCTCGATCTCGGGGGCCGAGGCCGGCTGCCAGGGCGAGGTCGGCTCGGCCGCGTCGATGGCCGCGGGGGCGTTGACCGCGCTCCTCGGCGGAACGCCCCGCCAGGTCGAGAACGCCGCCGAGATCGCGATGGAGCACCACCTCGGCCTCACCTGCGACCCCGTGGGCGGTTTCGTCCAGGTGCCCTGCATCGAGCGCAACGCCATCGCCGCGGGCACGGCCGTCGCCGCGACGCGCATGGCCCTGCTCGGCGACGGCAGCCACGTCGTCAGCCTCGACACCGTCATCGAGACCATGCGTCAGACCGGTCGCGACATGAAGGACAGCTACAAAGAGACCAGCCGCGCCGGGCTCGCCGTCAACGTCATCGAGTGCTGACCACGGGTGGTGGGCGGCCGACCCGAGGAGGCGCGGGTCGTGTCGGACGTCGCCGCTAGCCTCGTCGCATGACCCCGCCGCGCCGCCCCACGTCGTCCCGCCCCGCGACCCCGGGCGGCACCGACGCCCCGCGGCTCGATCCCGTCGATCCACAGGGACTCGTCGACCTCGGCACCGACCTGCTGGGACCGCGCGACAGCCGTGAGCTCGAGCGCTACGTCGACGCCGACCTGACCGACCGCGACCTCGAGGGGGCCGAGTTCACCGAGTGCGTCTTCGAGGCGCCCCGGCTCGGGTCGGCCCGACTGCGCGGTGCGCGCCTGGTCGAGTCGGTGCTGGCCGACTCGTTCGCCCCCGAGCTGGCCGCCGCGCGCAGCACCTGGCGTGACGTCCGCGTCGAGCGGCCCCGGTGGGGTTCGGCCGAGCTGTTCGACGCCGAGCTGCGGTCGGTGCGCCTGGTCGGCGGCAAGATCGACTTCCTCAACCTGCGCGGGGCACGGCTCACCGACGTCGTGATCGAGGGGTGCACGATCGGCGAACTCGACCTCGGGGGCGTGCAAGCCCTGCGGGTCGCGCTGGTCGACTGCCGCATCGGCACGCTCGACGTGACCCGCGCCTCCTTGTCGCACACCGACCTGCGCACGAGCGACTTCTCGCGCATCGACGGTTTCGAAGGGCTTCGCGGCGCGACCATCGACGAGCTGCAGCTGGCGACCTTCGCCCCGACGATGGCGGCTCACCTCGGGCTCGTGGTCGGCTGAGCCCGGGCCGCCCGTGTTGCGCCCGGCTACGCCCTGGCCGAACACGTCGGGGCGGCACGAGGCGGCGGTGCTATCGTCACCGACAGAGCAACGCGCTCCGGGGTCAGTGAAAATCTGAGCCGGCGGTCACAGTCCGCGACCCGTGTCGTCACCGAGAGGTGAGGGCCCGGTTGAACCGGTGGAACTCCGGTACCGACGGTCATAGTCCGGATGAGAGGTGGCGCGGGCCCGGTCGTCCGTCCGCGGACCCCTGGCCGATGCCGACCCTCGCGTCGCGCACCCCCGGAGAGCCCTCGGCACACAGCCAGGCAGACCGGAGGACGACATGACGACGCAGGCCACCACGCCCCGCGGGACCGACGCACGGACGCGTCGACCCGTCGACGCGACGAGCACGGCGGTGCGCTGATGTTCACCGGTCTCGTCGAAGAACTCGGACGCGTCGCGCGCGTCGACGACCAGGGCGACAGCGTCCGCCTCACGGTCCACGGCCCGGCCGTGCTCACCGACGCCGCGCACGGCGACTCCATCTCGGTCAGCGGCGTCTGCCTCACGGTGGTCGCGCGGCAGGGCGACACGTTCACGGCCGACGTCATGCGTCAGACGCTGGCCATGAGCACGGTCGGGGCGTTCGGCCCCGGCACGCCGGTCAACCTCGAACGCGCCGCCCGCGTCGGCGACCGCCTCGGCGGCCACATCGTGCAGGGCCACGTCGACGGCACGGCCACGGTCGTCGAGATCGAGCAGGGCGACGCCTGGCGTCGGGTCCGGTTCGACCTCGCCGACGACCTCGCGCCCCTGCTCGTCGACAAGGGCTCGGTCACGCTCGACGGCGTGAGCCTCACGGTCAGCGCGATCAGCGACCCCGGCGAGGCGCCGGGCTGGTTCGAGGTCAGCCTCATCCCCGAGACGCTCGCCGTGACGACCCTCGGCGGCAAGGCCGTCGGCGACCGGGTCAACGTCGAGACCGACGTGCTCGCCCGCCACGTGCGCCGCATGCTCCGGTTGGACGCGCTCGACGCCGATCGGCCCCGGGACGCGACCGCACCGGTCGACGCGGTGGACCCGTTCGACGCCGCCGCGACGGGGCGCCCGTGACCGTGTCGACACCTGCCGAGGAGGCGCGGGTCGACTCGCGCCTCGCACCGATCGAGCTCGCCCTCGAACACCTGCGTCGGGGCCGACCCGTCGTGGTGGTCGACGACGAGTCCCGCGAGAACGAGGGCGACGTCGTCCTGTCGGCCGAGCTGGCCTCGCCCGAGTGGATCGCCTGGACGGTGCGGGTCTCGTCGGGCTTCGTCTGCGCGCCGATGACGAACGAGATCGCCGACCGACTCGACCTGCCGCCGATGGTCGCCCGCAACGAGGACGCCCGGGGCACGGCCTACACGGTGAGCGTCGACGCGGCCGCGGGTGTCACGACGGGCATCAGCGCTTCCGACCGGGCGACGACCCTCCGCACGCTCGCGTCGCCGACGAGCGTGCGCGACGACCTCCACCGCCCCGGGCACGTCCTGCCGTTGCGGGCCCGCGACGGCGGAGTGCGTGAGCGCGACGGCCACACCGAGGCCTCCGTCGACCTGATGAAGGCCGCGGGACTGCGACCCGTCGCCGTGATCAGCGAGATCGTGGGCGACGACGGCGAGATGATGCGCCTGCGCGCCCTGCTCGACTTCGGCGCCCGTGAGGGGGTCCCGGTCGTGACGATCGCCGATCTCGTCACCTGGTTGGGCGACCGCGACCTCGACGAGCCCGTCCCGGCACCGGAGGCACCGACCACCGACGCCACCACCGATACCATCACCCGCACCACCGAAGGAGATCCCGCATGAGCGGAGAAGGCGCACCCACCGACCTCGACGTCGACGGCACGGGGATCCGTGTCACGATCGTGGCCGGCACCTGGCACGAGACGATCACCGACGGCCTGCTGGCCGGCGCGCTGTCGACGGTCGAGCGCCTCGGCGCGACCGCGACGGTCGTCCGCGTGCCGGGCAGTTTCGAGCTGCCCGTCGTGGCCAAGGCCGCCCTCGAGGCGGGGGCCGACGCGGTCGTCGCCCTCGGCGTGATCATCCGCGGCGGGACGCCGCACTTCGAGTACGTGTCCGACGCCGCGACCTCGGGCCTGCTGCGGGTGACCCTCGACACGGGCAAGCCCGTCGGGTTCGGCGTGCTCAC
>Ga0265798_10011306_pt1 | contig 10890 bp, 8 predicted proteins | sample P3T30metagenome_FD_192430 | JGI IMG/M metagenome (GOLD analysis project Ga0265798, IMG submission 192430) | Plant litter microbial communities from East Loma Ridge, Irvine, California - P3 T30 | ecosystem: Environmental > Terrestrial > Plant litter > Unclassified | place: USA: California... | reverse complement strand
CAGGCCGGTGACCTGGTTCAGCACGAACGGGCCGTCCGGCACGGCGCCGGCATACTGCTGCATCTGGTTGACGTACAGCGCGACGCTGCTGGGCACCACCGCCGAACCGCCGATCTGCGGCACCGGATACGTCAGCACATCGGGCCGCAGGTCGAAATTCTTGCGCCACTCGACGCCGCCCATCCGGATCGAACGCGACCACGGCACCGAGCGCGAGATGAAATCGCCCACCTGCACCGACGTCAGCGTCTCGGGATCGGCGCGGCTCCACGACGTGTCGAAGCGCAGCACGGAACGGCGGTCGCCCTGGACGCTCGCGAGCGCGGTCGAGCTGAACACGCCGCGGTCATTGAACAGGCGCACTTCGGTCAGCGCCGACGTCTGCGCCGACGCGCCAAAGCGCGAATACAGGTCGTAGTTGAAGACCGCGCCGGGACTGGCGCTGCCGGGTCCGAGCGCGCGCAGCGGGCGGGTCTCGACGACAAACGGCGTGCGCGCCGTGTCCTGCACCTGCAGGTCGATGCTCTGCGCCTGCGCATCGTAGACATAGCGCAGGCCGCGCAAGCCATCGAGGTCGTAGTCGTCCTGGCGCGCATTGCCGGACAACAGGGGGTCGATGCCCAGCGTGCGCAGGTCTTCGAAGCTGGCGCGCAGGGCGGTGCTGCCGGCGCGCCGGGTGAAGTGGACCACCGATCCGGTGCTGCGGCCGTTGAGTTTGACTTCGAGGTAGAGGTCTTCGCTGGCGATGGGGTTGGCGCCCGGCCCGGGGAGCGGCTGGTCGGCAAAGTCCGGGGCACTACGCGCGTGGGCAGCCATGGGAAGGAGGGTCAGCAAACACAGCAGCTGGAGGGGTAGCAGCGATGGCAGCGATGGCAGCTGCCACGGCGTCGCCACGCGCGCAAGCACGCGCACACGTGCGCGCGCCCGGCCGTGTGGCGGCGTCACCACCCGCTACGAGGCCGGATCCGGCCTGGCGAGCACTTCGCCGCTGGCCAATCCTGGTCGTGCGTTGATATTCGACTGGATCGCCAGCGGACCGGCCAGCGCCAGCGTGGGCGCGAGGTTCAGCCGCCATTCGCGCTGGCGCCCGGCCAGCGCGTAGCCCAGCAAACCTTTGCTCAGTTCATGCTGTTTGCCATCGACCGTGAGCGTGGTCGCGCCAATCTGCGCGTGCAGCGTGCCGGAGTTGGTCACGCGCAGGTACCACGCGTTATCGCGCTTGAAAAATTGCCACGCCAGCTGCGGCGCCGCGTTAGGCGTGGTCGCGGCAAGAAATACCGGGACCGAATATTGCAGTTTGATGGCGACGCCATCGCGCGCTTCGGCAGTGGTCGGCACTTCATCGATCAGCACGCGGTACTGGCGTTCCGGGCCGACGGCAACCGCGCCGGTGCGGCGCACCAGGCGAATGGTCTGGGCGCTTTTCGGCCCGATCTGCATCACTGGCGGGCTGGCAATCAGCTCATCGGTCGGGGTCAGGACATCGTCGCCGCCCTTCTGCTCCCACAGGAACACGCGCACCTGGCCGTAGATCGGGGTGTCGCCGTCGTTCTGCAGGCTGACGCCGGTCGCGGCCTGCGCGGCGCGCAGGTTGATCATCACCGGGGAAATTTGCAGGCTGGCGGCATGCGCGGCCCCCGGCAGCAGCGCTGCCGCAGCCGTCAGTGCGCACACCAGGGCGTGCAGAACAGCGCGCAGGGTCGGCATGGTCAGAAGTAGACGGTCGCGGTGATCGTCGATTTGTAGCTGTCAGGTACTGGCGTCGCCTGGGCCGGGATGGTGCCGCGCACGGTCAGCGTCTGCGCCGCGCCGGTGCCGGTGCCGCTGACAGTATCGGTGCCCTGGGTCGTGCCCCACTGCGCGCTGCCGGTTGGCTGCAACAGGTTGAACGCGACAGTCGAGGTATTGGCGCCGGTGCCGCTCATGAACCGGGTGGTGCCGGTCGAACCGGTGCCGGTACCGGCCGACAAGCCGATGTTGTACGGCGTGGTGTTGCTGCACGTGACGTTCAGGCTCGAGGTGGCATTCACCGCGGTCGACAGGACGCCTTGCGACTGGCCGAAATCGAGCGGGTTCGCAGCGATCGTGCAGTCAGCGATGATTCTCAGCGTGACATCAAACGTGGCGGTCTTCGTACCGTTGCTGTACGTGGCGGCGCCACCTGGGGCGGCCATGGCGGCGATGACGAAGGCGGCGAAGATTTGACGCTGGATGAGATTGGCACGCATGGTTGGCTCCTGTTGGCAACGGCTCGAATTGCCGTACATCAACTATAGCCAAGAAATCTTAATCAGTAAAGTCAAAACATTCAGTAAATTCAATAATTGTTGTCTGCGTGCATCAAAGCGGGTGTCAGCATGATCTCGAACACGGTGCCGCCACCCGGATTGTCGGTAATCCGCACGGCGCCGCCATGGCCGTCGAGGATGCGCTTGCTGATGGATAGCCCCAGACCCGTACCGTGACGCTGCGCCACACCCTGGCTGTTGGTCAGCTGGACGAACGGTTCGAACACGTGTTCGCGCTGGGCGATGGGGATGCCGGGACCCTGGTCGATGACCAAAATGCCGACTTTACCGTTCTCCATCGTCAATTTCAACGTGACTTTTCCCCACGTGGGCGAAAATTTGATGGCGTTCGACAGCAGGTTGGTCATCACCTGCATCATGCGGTCGAAGTCGACTGCGGCGGCCGCATCGGGCGCCTCGCCTGCTTCGACCGCGATCGTCACGCCTTTGCCGTTGGCAGCCCCGCGCATCGTCCGCGCTGCCGCTTCCAGCAGGGGCAGCAGCGGCTGGGCCACGGGGCGGATGCTCATCATGCCGGCGTCCATTTTCTGCACGTCGAGCACATCGTTGACGAGTCGCGTCAGCCGCTGGCAGTTGCTGCTGCAGATGACGACAAGCTCGTGCACATCGGGCGGCAATTCCCCGAGCACGCCCTCTTCCATCAGTTCCAGCGATGCGCGCATCGACGTGAGCGGCGTGCGCAGTTCGTGCGAGACGATGCTGACGAAATCGTTTTTCAGCTGTTCGACCTTCTTGCGTTCGGTGATGTCGCGCAAGAAGATGCTGAAGCACATCTGGCCGTCTTTACTTCCGTCCTGACCGCCGTCGGTACCGGTGATGCAGGTGGTCATTTCCACTGGAATCATGCGGCCACTGCGCCCCACGATGACCCGCTCCGAACGCCGCTCCAGGGCGCCCTGGAAGCCGGCGTCGACGAAGTCGCGCACGGTGTCGCTGGCCGTCGGACGGAACTGGTCGGCCAGGCGCAACTCGGCCAGCGTGCGGCCGATGGCGTACGCCCGCTCCCAGCCCAGCATGGCTTCGGCGTGCGTGTTCCAGTCGATGATGCGCCCATCCGGATCGACGCCGATGAACGCGTCCTGTGACGCCTCGATGATGGCGCGGATACGCGCTTCGCTGGCCTGCACGGCAGCAAAAGCCTCGGTCAGTTCCAGCGTCCGGCCCACCACCCGCTGCTCCAGCGTCCCGTTCAACTGCTCGAGCTGGCGGCGGCGGCCGTCGAGATTGGCCACCAGGACGTTCAAGGTATCGGACAGTGCGTGGATTTCGCTGTAGCCGCTGCGTCCGGGCGCGATTTCCAGCAGGTCGCCATCCTGCATCCTGCCGGCCGACGCGGCCAGGTCCTTCAATGGCCGCGTGATCTTGCGCGCCACGGCAAAACCGCAGAGGGAAAACAGTGCCGCCAGCGCCAGGCCGCTGGCGATGATGTAGGTGCGCAGTTGCTGGACCGGTGCGTACGCTTCGTCGATATTCTGGCGCACCAGCACGATCCAGCCGAGCGATGGATAGTCCTTGACCAGCGCGCCGGTCTGCGCGAAGCCGACCAGGTACTGTTTGCCGTCAGGCCAGGTTTCCAGCGCATAGCCATTGCGTTCCCGCGCAGCCCGTCGATAGCTCGCGCTGTCGATCGTGGTGCGGATCAGCCCGGGCGGCCCCATGAATACCTCGCCCTTCGCGCTGACGATCAGCGTTTCCAGCGACGGCAGGCTGCTCGAACCGACCACCGAACGTTCCACGTCGGCGGCCCAGGCCCACGACATGTGCGCCCCCAGCACGCCCTGGATCTTGCCTTCGGCATTTGCATACGGAAAAGCGACGTCGACAAAGCGGCGCAACTCGCCTGGCTGGCCCGGCAACAGCTTGGCCAGCAACAGCGCCTCGTGCACATCGCCGACGTAACCGCCGCGCAAACCCTGGCGGAACCACGGACGCGCCGACACATCCGCGCCCTGCATCAGGCCGGAGCCGGACGCCAGCACGCGGCCATCGAGGTCGGTCATGCCGATCCAGTCATAGAAACGGTAGCTTTTCTGCACGCGTGTGAGCAGCCTGGCGTGCGCGTCATTGCCAGCCTCGCCGGAATACGCGATCTGGCTGGAAATGAGCGCCACTTCCCGATAACGCTCGAACATGCCGCGGTCGAGTTTGTCGGAAGTTTGCAACGCCAGGCTGGCCAGGTCCGTACCGATTTCTTGTTTGAACTGACTGATTACCTTGTTTTCGATAATCAATACCAGGACCCCCGTCAGCAGGATGGAGATCAGGATGAATGCCAGCGCCAGGTAGGCGCCAAGGGGGCGGGCGTTGGGTTGCATGGATAGAATCGGATAGATTATTACGGCCCGGACATTCCAAAAGATAACATAGACATCTATCCAGAGGCCAACAAAACCCGTAATTACCTATTCAGCATAAATCGTTCAATATCTATTAGCTAAAGTTGGTAACTGATTAATTAATTTATTGAATTGGTGAATTTCCACCGGGGCAATGCACCGTGCGTGACGGCGCGCGCGATGCGGCAGTGCTAAGCTGCTTGCGTTTTGTTGTTTTCACATCTACCGAATCCATCATGCCCAAACTAAATCGACGCAATTTCCTCGGCGCCAGCGCGTCCGGTTCCATCGCAGCGGCAATGGCAGCAGCCAGCCCGCTGCGCGCCATGGCCCAGAGTACGGCTTCATCGCCCGCCGTGACGCCTGCTGCGCCACCATCGAATGTCCCCCACGTCACGCACATTTTGGCCCGCTACATCGTCAACGCGCGCTTCGAGGACTTGCCCGCCAAGGTGCGCAAGGAAGGCACGCGCACGCTCTTGAACTGGGTTGGCGTGGCGGTCGGCGGCTCACATACCGATACGGTCGACATTGCGGTATCGGCGTTGTCCGAGTTGTCGGGCCCGCGCCAGGCCAGCCTGCTGGGCAGGAGTGAAAAACTCGACATCATGAATGCCGCGTTCATCAACGGCGTGTCGAGCCACATCTTCGATTTCGACGACACCCACCTGAAAACCATCATCCATCCTGCAGGTCCCGTGGTGTCGGCGATCCTGGCGCTGTCGGAACGTCAGCCGGTTTCCGGGCGCGACTTCCTCAACGCGCTGGTGCTGGGTGTGGAGACCGAACTACGGATCGGCAACGCGGTGTACCCGAACCATTACGACGTCGGCTGGCACATCACCGGCACGGCGGGCGTGTTCGGCGCGGCAGCCGCGGTAGGCAAGCTGCTTGGGTTGAACGAGCAGCAGATGGTGTATGCGCTCGGCCTGGCCGCGTCGCAGCCGGTGGGCCTGCGCGAATCGTTCGGGTCGATGAACAAGAGTTTCAACCCGGGCCGGGCGGCATCGAACGGCATCTTCGCGGCACTGCTGGCGGCCAAGGGATTCACCAGTTCCGACGGGATGATCGAAGCCAAGCGCGGCTGGGCCAACACGATCAGCACCAAGCAGGATTACCGCGAAATCATCGATGGCCTGGGCACGCACTACGAATCAGCGCTGAATACTTACAAGCCGTTTGCATGCGGGATCGTGATCCACCCGGCGCTCGACGCGGCGATCCAGCTGCGCAACGAACACCACCTGACGCCCGGGCAGATCGCGCGCGTGGACCTGAAAGTGCATCCGCTGGTGCTGGAACTGACGGGCAAAAAAACGCCGCAGATCGGCCTGGAAGGCAAATTTTCGATCTACCACTCGGTGGCGGTCGCGCTGATCGAAGGCGCCGCCGGCGAACGCCAGTACACCGACCGCGCGGTGCGCGACCCGCAGGTAGTGGCGCTGCGCGGCAAGGTCACCGCCGTTGTCGATCCGGCCATCAAGGCCGAGCAGGTCGACATGACGATCACGCTGGTGGACGGGCGCACGCTGCATAAATTCATTACCCATGCGATCGGCAGCCTGGAAGTGCCCATGAGCGACCGCCAGCTGGAAGCGAAGTTCCTCGACCTGGCCGACGGCATCCTGCCCGCGGCGCAAGCAAAACAATTGATCGAAACATGTTGGCAAGTCGAGAAGCTGCCGGGTGCAGCGGCCATCGCCCAGGGCGCGGCCAAGCGAACCTAGCGCCGCAGTCTCGATCGGCCAGCGCACAAATCGAGGGCAGCGTTGACAAACCATTGCTTCCGAACCGTGGGGGTCAGGTCCGGCAAGTGTCGATTCGTGAACTTTTCTAGTTGGGGACTGTCGCGCATCGCACCCTATTTCGCCCCCGCGGGATGGGCGTTTCGCAGACAGTTTTTAGGCCAATTAGTTCCGAAAATGACGTTTGCCGGACCTGACCCCGGGTTGGTGACCCTGGGCTCGCGTTGCAGTTGCCGAAGGCTGACGTGGTCTGCACCAGTTGCCCTGCGAGAAATTACTTTGTATGCTAACCTTACGCATTCGAATGATCAGCACGCAAAATACTTTATGCCTCCAACAGCACAGGATCAGACTTTCATCTCGCTTGCCACCGCGCTGACGCAGGCGGCGCGGGCCTATCGCGCTGGCGCCGACAAGGTGGCGGCGGGCTACGGCCTGTCGGAAGCGACGGGGTTGCCGGTGCTGCTCGTGGGCCGCTTCGGCGACCAGGGGGTGCGCCCGGGGGTGCTGGCCGACGCCCTTGGGCTGGAACCATCTTCGCTGGTCCGTGTGATCGACCAGCTCATTGCCGCCAACCTACTGGTGCGCCACGACGATCCGGCCGACCGCCGCGCCAAGATCCTCAACCTGACCGCCGAGGGCAAGCACACCGCCGACCTGATGGAACGCGCGCTGATCCCGTTCCGCCAGCAGGTATTTGGCGCCTTTGCGCCAGCCGATGTGGAAGCCTGCCTGCGCGTGCTCGCTGGCATGCCTGAAGCAGTTGCCCGCGGCATCGCCGGCCCACAGGTCCTGGCCGCCAACTGACATCCGGATGAATCCCGCATGACATTTGCCTCCCGGTCGGAGATCTTGTTCTCCGTAAAATCTTTCGCGGCAGCGATACTCGCGGTTTACCTGTCGATGCGTATCGGCCTGCCACGTCCATTCTGGGCCATGATGACTGCGTATATCGTCGCGGCCCCGTTTTCCGGACCGACCCGCTCGAAGGGCGTGTACCGGGCCGCCGGCACGCTGCTGGGCGCGCTGTTCGTTACTTTTACCGTGCCGCGCCTGATCGATGCCCCCGAACTGCTGACGCTGGCATTGGCAATGTGGATCGCCGGCTGCCTGTACATCTCGCTTCTCGACCGCACGCCACGCTCGTACATGATGATGCTGGCAGGCTACACTGCCGCCATGATTGCCTTTCCGGCCGTCAATACTCCGGGCGCGATTTTCGATATCGCACTGGCGCGCGTCGAGGAAATCACGCTGGGCATGGTCTGCGCGACGGTGATCCACAGCCTCGTGTTTCCGCAACCGTTCGGACCGGTGGTGCTGCGCCGCCTCGACGCGGCGATCGGCGACGCCCGCACATGGATCCAGGATGCGTTGCACCCGGCCAGCGCTGCCGCGCGCAATACGCAGGAAGACCGCCGCAAGCTTGCTGGCGATATTACCGAGCTGCGCGTGATGAGCACCCACCTGCCCTTCGACACGTCGCACCTGCGCTGGACCGCGAACGCCGTCCACGCCCTGCATGAACGCCTGGCGCAGTTTGTCGCGGTGGTGTCCGGCATCGAGGACCGCCTTGCGGCTTTGCGCGAGCTCGACGCGCAGGTCGTCGCCACGCGCTGGCAGCAGGTATTGGACGATGTCGTCGTCCTGACCGACGCACCACTGGCGGCGGCCGAGGAGACCAGCACGCGCCTGGTCGCCCGCATCGACGCACTCGCCCCAGCGCCCAGCAGCAGCCTCGACTGGGTCGGCCTGATCGAACTGAACCTGGCCTCGCGCCTGCGCCGCCTGGTCGGCATCTGGGCCGAAACGGCCACGCTGCGCCAGCATATCGAAGGCGGCGTGCACGGCCGGTTGCCCGCCAATGTGCGCCACCTGCAAGGCGTGTCGACGAGTGCGCTGCACCTGGACCGCGGCATGGCTGCGCTGTCGGCGCTGGCGACGATCCTCGCGGTGCTGGTCTGCTGTGCGTTCTGGATCCTCACCGGCTGGCCGGCAGGCGCCGCCGCCCCGATGATGGCAGCCGTGCTGTGCTGCTTTTTTTCGACGCAGGACGACCCGGTCCCGTTCATCAAGAGCTTCCTGGTGTGGACCGTCTATTCAGTGCCGGTGTCGGCACTGTATTTGCTGGTACTGCTGCCGGCGGTGCACGGTTTCGAGATGTTCGTGCTGGTCTGCGCGCCCTTGTTCCTGGTAGCTGGCGTGCTGCTGGCGCGTCCGGCCGCGTTCGGGCGTACGATGCCGTTCCTGATCGGGCTGTGCGGCACACTGGCCATGATGGACACCAACACCGCTGACATGGTCAGCTTCCTGAACGGTACGCTGGCGCAGCTGTTCGGCATGGCGGTGGCGGCGGTCCTGACCGCGATGATGCGGCGCGTGGGCGCCGACTGGACCGCGCAGCGGCTGCTAAAAGCCGGCTGGCGCGAGCTGGCGCGCATCGGCGGCGGCGAAAAGATCTCGCTGGCCGCCTTCAATGCACGGCTGGTCGACCGGATCAGCCTGTTGACGCCGCGACTGAAGCTGGCTGTCGACGGCAAAAGCGCCGACCAGGCGGTGGGCGCTTTCCACGATCTGCGCGTGGGCCTGAACATGACGATCCTGCAGACTGCGCGTCCGGCCCTCGGGGCCAGGGAGTCCGCGCTGGCGCCCGTGATGACGCAGTTGTCACGCCGCTTCGCGCGGCTGCCGCAGGTCGACCCGGAAGCGGAGGCTGCGTTGCTGGGGTCACTGGACGATGCGCTGCGGACGGTCGCTGCCAAGGCGCCGGAAGCGGCGTCGACTTCCCGCAGCGCCGCCAGCAGTGACGCGCCGCGCGAGGCGCTGGCGGCGCTCACCAGCCTGCGGCGCGACCTGTTTCCGAAGGCGCCGCCCTATCATCCGATGCATGCCGGTGTTCCCGACAATCCAACCGGCCCCTCCACCCATTTAACGAGTTCCCAACCATGATCGGCGAAGTCAGTCTCTACGGCCTGTTCCTGCCCCCACTGCTGCTGCTGTCGCTGGCGGCGCTGGTGGTCACGCGCCTGCTTAAGATGGTGCTGGCCCGGACGCGTTTTTACCGCGTGGTGTGGCACCCGGCACTGTTCGATTTTTCCCTGTTTATCGTGGTGCTGGGCGCACTGACTTTCCTTACCCGCAACTGGTCATAAAATGGCAATTAAAAATATCCTGGCGGCGAGCAGCCGCGTACTCATCACCCTGGCGGTCACCGCGGCTGCCATCGTTGTCGCCGTGCTGCTGTGGCGCCACTACGAAGTCGAACCGTGGACGCGCGACGGGCGCGTCAAGGCCGACGTGATCCAGGTCGCGCCCGACGTCACCGGCGAAGTCATCAAGGTGTACGTGCACGACAACCAGCAAGTCAAAGCCGGCGACCCCTTGTTCGAACTCGACCGTGCTCGGTTCGAACTGGCGCTGCGCCAGAGCGAAGCGCAGGTGACGGCAGCCGAAGCGGCGCTGGGCCAGACCGCGCGGGAAAACCGGCGCAATGCCGAACTGGACGAGCTCGTCTCGCAGGAAACCCGCGAACAGGGCCAGACCCGCGGCGACCAGGCCAGGGCTTCGCTGGCGCAGGCGATCGTCGCCCGTGACGTCGCCAAACTGAACCTTGCGCGCACGCGCGTCACCGCCATGGTGAATGGCACCGTCACCAACCTCGACCTGCGCGAAGGGTCGTATGCCAGCGCAGCGCGTCCGGTGATGGCCCTCGTGGACAGCAGCTCGTTTTACGTCGAAGGTTATTTCGAAGAGACCAAGCTGCCCGGCATTGAACTGAACGACCGGGTCGACATTGTTTTAATGGGTACGGGACAGCCGATCCATGGCCGCGTGCAAAGCTTCGCCAGCGGCATTGCCGACCGCGACCGCACCACCGGCGCGAACATGCTGCCGACGGTAAACCCAACGTTCAATTGGGTCCGGCTGGCCCAGCGCATTCCGGTGCGCATCGCGCTCGATCCGGTTCCCGCCAATGTGCGCCTGGTAGCCGGCCAGACCGCGACCGTGAAAGTCGTCAAAGGCGCCGCGGCACCCGCAACAAGCCAGCAACCTGCCGTGGCCGCACCGGCGGCTGTGCCAGCATCTGCGCCCGCCGTTGCACCAACAGCAGTTGCACCAGCAACAGCGCCAGTCAATGCTCCAGCGCCGGTTGCAAAGCCGGTTGCCGTCACTAAATAACAGTCATGAATCGAACAATTGCCACCAAAGCCCTGACGTTGACGCTGCTCGCCGGCGCGCTTGCCGCCTGCACGACCGTCGGCCCGAATTACAAGGTGCCGGACGCTGCCTTCGTCAAGCGCCCGGACGCCAACGCGCCCTTCGCCGGCGCGGGGGAAAAAGCGTACCAGTCGGCCCCCTTGCCGGCGGACTGGTGGCGCCTGTACAACGATCCCGTACTCGACCAGCTGATCGCCAAAGCGTTCACCGCCAACACCGATCTGCGCGTGGCGGCCACCAATCTCGAGCGCATTCACGCCGCGCTGGAAGAGGTCGAAGAAC